>Ga0123329_1002203_pt1 | contig 17391 bp, 10 predicted proteins | sample BioC12SIPDNA_FD_89703 | JGI IMG/M metagenome (GOLD analysis project Ga0123329, IMG submission 89703) | Anaerobic biogas reactor microbial communites from Washington, USA - Biogas_R1_B C12 SIP DNA | ecosystem: Engineered > Bioreactor > Anaerobic > Unclassified | place: Washington, USA | collected... | reverse complement strand
GGGCGAGTTCCCTTGCGCTTCCGCGTGGCTGCAAGCAGCCACCCTACGCCTGAGAAGTTTGTAATGCCATGTTCCACAGCGTGTTGCGCGTGACGAATTGTCGGACAGCCTCGACGGGGCAGGCATGGCACCCGGCAAACGCGTGGGTCCGGGGGACCCACCCTACGGGTTTCCGTCGCTCGATCCTCACTGCCCCTGGGAAGGGGAGGGGTTGGGGCCCTCATGGGGAGAGCAGTCGCCCTGGCACGCTAATCGTCCATCGGCATCAGGCGCATCGTGTCGCGGACCTTGTCAATCAGACGCTTCGGCGGGAACTTCACGTCCTTGAACAGGGCTTCCTCGATCTCGAACCAGTTGCGGCAGACCGGCACGTCTTCGTTCACCGTCTCCAGGTTGGTGAGCGTCTCCTGCCAGTACTTGCGTTTGTCCTTGTCCCACTGGATGTCCGGAATAAGGACCGAGGGAATCTTGTTCGTGACGTAGGCGGCAATGTCGCTGTACTTGTCGCCGACGGCGAGCTGGATGTTGGGGAACCGCTCCTTGAGCCGCGCGATCTCCGCTGTCTTGAAGCTTCCGCTGCCTTCCAGGAGCCCTTTGACGTCGCTCGTGAAGAGCGGCCCCGGCGGAAACCGGTTCTTGCGGATCCACATGCGGCTGGAGGCCTCGAAGAAATCCGGCCGGTGCGTCAGGTACACGATCGTCATCTTCTTCTCGGCCACCAGCCGTCCGAGCACGTCGGCGGCGTGATCGAACGGTTTGGCCATGCCGACCATGACGCGCTCGAAGCCGGACATCACGAGCGTCTTGTCCAGGTCGCAGACGGCCAGGGGCGTCTGTTCGGCGCGGACGTACACGCAGAACAGCACGGGCGCCACGTCCGCGTCGTCCACCTTCCCGGCCGCCTTGACGCGGAAGAAGTGGTTGCCCTCGGCGTCGAACTTGCGCTCGAAGAGCAACTGGCCTTTTTCGTCGGTGCGGCCGCTGAACACCTCGGCGCCGGCGGCATCGGTGACGATGAGCTTCGCGCCGCCGAACTCCTTGACGGTGGTTCGCCCGAAGCCGCGACCGAGCTTGATCGTTGCCTGGGCCGTTTCGCCGGGTCGGATCAGGCAGTCGCCGACCATGATCGTCGGCGGCGCTTTGTTGATTATCTGCCCGACAATGCCGGTCGAGAGGGTCGTGTCCTCCTCGGGGAGCAGTTCCGGCCAGTCGGCCAGGACGGCCGCGGGTGCCGCCGCAGTCGATTCGCCGTCGGCAGGCGCGGCCGTCGGCGTCTGGGCCGTCGCCGCATTGGTCAGGCCGCCGGCAGGCGGGGTCTCGCGGCACGACGTCGGCCCGAACAGCACCAGCGCCGCCACGACCACCAGCCACAGAAGTCCGCGTCGATCCATGGTTCACTCTCCTCCGGTTCGTTCCCCGCGCGACGGTCCGCGACTGGGCGCCGAGGCTGCACGGGGCAGGGGCCTCATTTCACCCCGGTGGCCGCCGGCACGAGTTTCCAGATGCGCAGGTCCAGCCCGGCCAGCTTCTCGCTGAACGCGCCGCCGGCGGCACCGGACACTATCTTATCCGTGGTTGCGTCGCAGAGCGAGACCGTCGTGCCGAGTCCGTCGGTCCTGAGCGTCACCGTCTGCGGCGCGGCCGTTCCGTTGAGGACGAACACGTAGTCCACGCCGTCGAGGCGGCGCGTCGTCACGTCCACGATGCCGTCCGGGGCATCGCCGGTCACGGTGATCGCTCGCGGCGACTCGTCGGCACAGAGAACCGCGGCGAAGCGCCCCACCTGGGCATTGATCAGAATCAACTCGTCCTCGTTCTGCGCCGGAATCTGCGAACTGACGAACGGATCGAACGAGATCGTGAAGTAGCAGATGCCGTCGGCCCCATGGATCAGGGCCAGCCAGACCTGGAACCGCAGCTCCTCCCGTGTCGGCTCGTGGTAGAGCGTCCCGCCGGCGCGTTTCTTCTCGAACCACTGGTGCGGATTCAGATCGGCCCAGATGCTCACCTCGCCGCGCGGCCGATCCCGGCTCAACTCGCGCAGGCGGTCCACCAGGATCGCGACGTGGCGCAGGTTGCGCGGCTGGTCGTCGAACATCTCGGGCCAGACATGCGTGACCACGCTGTCCACAAAACGCAGCGACACGCGGTAATCGTCCAGATTCAGGCCGCGAACGAGATCGTGAGCGCCGAAGTTGGTCTGAATCAGGCGGTCTGGGTCGCGGAGTCGCAGGAACTCGTACCTGGCCCGGGCCTCGGCCACCGGCCAGCCGCCGCCGATCCAGCCCCAGACGCCCGCCTCGCCGACCAGCGACGGGCGATACTGCATGATGGCCCCCATGCCCAGCGCGTGGGCCGGACGCACATACTGCGGCGTGCTGCTGTTGTCGTCCAAGGCGCCGCTCGGGGGCCAGATGAGGCAATTCATGCCCAGTTGGCGGTGGTATTCGAACAGGAGCCGCGGCTGTTGCCACACGCCCAGGGGAATCGTCGGCCGCCCCTCGACGTACACCTGTCCGCGTCGGCCCAGTCGTACCCGCGTGGCCGCGGGCCCGTCGTGTCCGACCAGCCCCGCGCCGGGTCTGGCGCCTTTGGCGCGCAGCAGGTCGGCCACGGCCGCCTGCCCCTCGGCCAGGGCCACGTCCAGGGCCGTTGTGCCTCTGGCGTCGGCGGCGTTCGGATCGGCACCGTGAGCCAGAAGCGCCTGAGCCACGTCGGCCATGCCGAACATGGCGGCGGCGAACAGCGGCGTGCGTCCGTGGACGTCCCTGGCGTTGACATCGGCTCCCTTGGCCAGCAGCCACTCGGCCAGCGTCTGGTTGCCTGCCTGGAAGAGCGGCGTGCGACCTTCGGCCGTTCTGGCATCGATGCCGACCCCTTTGGCGAAGACCAGATGGGCCAACTCAGTATCGCCGAGGGCGGCCACGTGCATCAGCGTCATGCCGTCCGGCCCGACGGAGGCGGCGTCCGCGCCGTTGGCCAGCAGCAGTTCCAGCACCTGGCGACGACCGCGCAGGGCAGCCAGAAAGAGCGGCGTGTGCCCGTCCCGCGTGGCCGCGCGGAGGTCGGCCTGATGGTCGAGGAGCATCTTGACGATCTCAGTGTGCCCGCCGGCGGCCGCCTCGTGAATCGGTCGCCAGAGCCACCGGGGATGGCCGTAGTTGACGTCGGCCCCGCGCGCCAGCAGCAGGGCGACGACTTCCTTGTGTCCTGCGTCGCAGGCGATAGACAGCGGCTGCACCTCCCAGCGGTGGGCCGTGGAGCGGATCCAGTCGGGATGGGCGTCGAGCGTCGCGCGCACGACGTCGAGGTCGCCCTGCTCCACGGCGGCGAAGAGGTCGTGCTCGGTGGCGGCAGCCCCCGCCGGCGATTCCTGAAGCCCCTGGCCGGACAAAGCGGCCGCGCCGCCGGTACAGCCGGCCAACAGGACCGCCGACAGCAACAAGGCAAGGCACGGCAATCTCATGGCTGCGCTCCTCCATCGGAAATGCAGGGGCCGGACCAACTCGTCAGACTGTGTCTCGCATGACAGCTCATGTCGCCCGAGGGGGGGCTCCCTGCGCCCCGCCGGGATGTGCTGGGCCGTGAACGGTGTGAGAGGACATCATAGCTGCACCCTGATGCGCCGAGAAGCGAAAACCGGGGTGTGGGGGCCGGCGGGGGGATGCACGTCACGTTTGTGGCGGGCCACGGGTCTGGGAATAGCGCCAACCGTAGGGGCGGCTCGGGAGCCGCCCTCCCAGGGTGCCTGTCCCCCGCGGGTCGCTCGCGAGCGACCCCTACGTCGCTTCCCGCCGTTGCTGCGGTACGAGAGCCAGCGTACCTCTGAGGCCCGAAGGGCCGACAGTCAGTAGCCGGCGGCGTGAGCCGCCGGAACTTGCCGCGACGCGACGCAAGCCCCCAACGGGGGCGGCAGTCCGTCTGCCTGCGCCGCGCACTGCCGCCCCTGACCGGGGCTTGTGTCCTTGGAGAAGCCGACTTCCGGCGGCTCACGCCGCCGGCTACTGACTACCGCCCTTTCAGGGCTTGGAAGGGACGCTCCTCCTTCGCTCCGTGACACCCAGCGGCGGGGCGGTTGCTCGCAAAACACGCGGCAAAGACTGCGCAGGTCAATCTCCCGCCTGGGCAAGCACTTCCACATAGAGAACCGCATTGACTGAAGTGGGCGGCCACAATATGGCGATAATCTGGTTAAGTCCGCACTGTAAGGGGGGCGGCCTTGCCTGGGGGATTCCCCGGGCCCAGCTTGGGTACGCGATGACTCGTGCTTCCGACCCACGCGTCCTGATCGTTGACGACGACCCTCAGGTTCTGGACCTCCTGAGCCGCGCCGTCAGGGATCACCGATTTGCATGCACTTCCGCAACCACGTTGCAGGAAGCCCGCATGGCTGCGCAGCAGGACGAGATCGACATGGTGGTCGTGGATGTCGCCCTGGGCGACGGCAGCGGCCTGGACCTGCTGAAGAGCATCCGCTGCACGCACCCCAGCATTCCCGTCATCGTCATCACGGGCTACCCGTCGGCCGACCTGGCCGGCGACGCACTGCGTCTGGGGGCCTTCGACCTCCTGGAGAAACCCTTCGACGTCACGACGCTTGTCCAGGTGCTGGCCGAAGCGGCAGCCTGCCGCCGACGACAGATCGCCAACGTCCGCGACACGCTCTCGATGATGACGCAGCCGGCGGCCTTTGCCGACCGCGGGCGTCGCCTGCTCACGGCCAACTGCCACTGGGAAGCGCTCTTCGGGCCGATCGAGGAACGCATCAGCATCGACTCGGTCATTGCGGCCGAGTCGCCGGTGACCCTCGGCGACCTGCTGACGGCCACCGAAGGCGCCGACCGGACCGTGGCCCAGGTGCTCCTGGTCGCCGCCGGCGAGCCCCTGACCACCGAGGCCACTGTCCTTCAGATGCGCGAACGCCGCGACCAGCCGGGCGGCTACATCGTGGCCCTCACGCCGCAACTGGCCGGCGACGGCGGGCACGTCGCGGCCCTCACCGTGTCGCGCGACACCGACAGCCTGACCGGGTGTCTGACGCACAGCGCGTTCTTCCGGGCCCTGGACGACATGCGGCAGGAGGCCCTGCGGCGAAGCCTGCACGTCGGCCTCCTGCTGATCGACGTCAACGACCTGCGAGCCATCAACCAGACCCAGGGCTACGAGGTCGCCGACCTGGCCCTGGAGAACCTCGCCCAGGAAATCCACGGCGTGGTCCGCGACGAGGACCTCGTCGGCCGCTACAGCGGCGGCCAGTTCATCGTCGCCCTGCGCGAGGCCGCGGCCGCCGACGCCGAAGCCGTGGGCCAGCGCCTCTGTTCCGCCCTGGCCAACCGGTCGTATGACCAGCACGGAATGTCGCTGCCGCTCACGGTGACCGTGGGCGTGACGGAGTGTCCGGCCGGCTACACCGCCTCGAACCGCGAGCTGGCCGAACAGGCCCGTGCCGCCGTGCTCTGGGGGCGACGCCACGGCGGAGGCCCCGTCGTCCGCTACAACGAACGCATGCACAGCGACAACCGTCGCCTCATGATGGACCAGGAAGAGATCGAACGACTGACCCACGAATTCGCCGAAGTCAACGAGTCCTTGCGCGACGCCTACATCGAAAGCGCCCAGGCCCTGGTGGCCGCCGTCGAGGCCAAGGACCCCTACACGCGCCGCCACGGCGACGCCACGGCCGCCTACGCCGAGCAACTGGCCTGCGAAATGAACCTGCCCGAGCCCATGCAGCGGTCGATGCGCTACGCCGGCCTGCTGCACGATGTCGGCAAGATCGGCATCCCCGACCAGGTGCTGACCAAGCCCGGCAGCCTCACGCCCGAGGAATTCGAGCTCGTCAAGCAGCATCCCATCATCGGCGCCAACATCGTCAGCCAGATTTCCTTCATGCGACGCGAGGTGCCCGTCATTCAGCACCACCACGAGAACTGGGACGGCTCGGGGTACCCCGCGGGCCTGGCCGGCCAGACGATTCCCCTGGGGGCTCGCGTCCTGCGCGTGGCCGACTCGTTCGACACGATGCTCTCGGCCCGGAGCTACAAGAAACCCTTCAACGTCGCCGCCGCCATCACCGAAGTCGTCAAGGGCAAGGGCACGCTCTACGACCCGCGCGTCGTCGAGGCCCTGGAATCGCTCGTCCGCCGCAGCGGCCTGAGCGTCTTCACCGGCTCCGAGGAAGCCCTGGCCGGCAACTCCGCGGGCATCATCGCCTGACCCCCGACCCACCGCCACGCCGCCATCAGACGCATGGTCTGATCCCGACTCCCCCACCCTCCCGGCACTCCCGGAACCACCCGGCATCCTTCTTCCTCGTCGATGGCATGGCCGCTTGCGGCCATGCCTCTGTCCCTGTGTCTCCGCGTGGCTGCCCTCGACAGGCTCGGAACCTGACGGCCCCTCGACGGTGCTCGGGAACTACGTCAAGCGGCCATGGCACCGGACTTCTTAGGCCATTCCAAGCCCTGAAAGGGCGGTAGTCAGTAGCCGGCGGCGTAAGCCGCCGGAAATCGGCTCCTTCATCGTCATGAGCCCCGGCAGGGGCGGTAGTGGCCGGCACGGGCCGCGTACTGTCGCCCCCGTTGGGGGCTCGCCTGGCGTTGCCGGGCGAGGTTCCGGCGGCTTACGCCGCCGGCTATTGACTATCGGCCTTTTCGGGCCTCAGAGGCAGACGCACCGGTCGGGTCCCGGAGGCGGGTGCATCGGTCGGGCCCGGAGGCAGGCGCACTGGTCGGGCCTCAGAGGCAGACGCACTGGTGGGATCCCGGAGGCGGGCGCCCCAGGGACTGACCTCCACAACAGGACGCCTGGGGCCATGCGTTGGAATCAAGGCCAGCCAAGAACCGCCACAGGCGCCAGACTCCTCGGGCACGCCCAACGAGAATTGAGAAGATTCGTCCGATTTTTGTTTGACTCACAGCCGGAATCGTGCGATAAAGTACTTTGTCGGACAAAGTGCGTGATTCGATGGCCCCGTGTTCGTGGGGGTGTCGGGGCCGGGTGTGTGTGACCGGTCTTCACGGCAGGGAGCGGTTTGAGGCTCGGGGCTGGTCGGCGAGCCGACATGGGCAGGGGACCAGGAGGCCGGGAGGCCGGGAGGCCGGTGTCAGGCGTGGGATGCGGTTGGGTGAGACATTGTCGGGGCGATTGGGTGGAGTCGCGGTGTTGGCGGTCCGGTGACGGGGTCGGCGGCTGTCGCAGGGGCATGGAACATGTCTGAATCACAAAGGATACGGCAGGACGGGGACGGCCTCGCGGTCGCCGTGGCGGCGCGGGGCGAGCTGGGGCCTGGAATGTCGGCGGCCCTTTCGGCGCTCGGGCGGTCCGGGCGGGTCATTCGCGTGCGGTGGTCTTCCGGGCCGGACGACGCGGCCGCACGAGTCGGCGAATGGGACGAAGGGGCGTTTGGCGTAAGCGGCAGACAGGGCAACCGGACGGGCGACGCGGCGACGGGGGTCGACGAGTCGCGGCCGGGCACGCGATGGCGAGTGTACCATCGGTGCGGCATCGCGTGCGCCCTGCTCCGCCGCGCGGCCCACCTGCGGCGGGAACACTCGGCATGTGTTCGCACCTCGGCAAGCTCCGGATCGACGACAGGCGGACGCGATGGGCGTGCATGAGATCATCTTCTGGGGACTACCCGCCACGGGCCTTGTTCTGATCGTCGCGGCCGTATGGCGACTGTGTCGGCGGCGGTGGCTTGTCGGTGCGGTCCTGCTGGGGGCCGGACTGTTGGTGGCCGGGGGCTGCGGAGTCATCTATTTGTCCGCGTGTCGGATGTTCGGTCCCGTGCAGGGCGGCTCCGACTCGCAGACATCCAGGGAAGCGTTCGTACGCGTGATGGGCTTCGAGCCGCCCACCGGGATACATGACCTTCGTTATTGGAGCGAGGCGTTCACGGACTTCACGATTCTGATGCGGTTCCAGTTCTCCGCTCAAGGAGACATCGACGCAATCAGGGAAAGATTCAGGCTTGTTGAGTTGGACTCTCCCAGCAGAAAGATCTGGCCGAGTCCGGACTATCCATCCTGGTGGCGGCCGGACCCTGGCGCGACTTACGTCTTGTACGAGCAGGAGGAGCCTTGCTACGTGTACACCTACCTGTGGGTGGACACGACGCGGCGCGTGGCGTTTCTCATGCAGTTTGACACCTGATGCCGGCTGGCGCTGAATCTGCGTGGGTGTGGAGTCCAGGTTTGGTGAACCCTACAGCACAGACGGTGGCGATGGAGAACGGGCGATGAGCGAGACCGAGGGCGGCGAGGGCCGCCGCGAAGGGGATGAGGTGGCCGACATGACACCGGAACAGGCGGCGCGGCACCTGCGGGTGATCCGCGAACTGATGGAGCGGCCGCTGCGTCAGACGACCCGCAGCGGCGCGGCGGGGATCATCGCGGGGCTGCTGGCGTTGGCGGGGGCGGGGCTGACGTGGCGCCTGACGGGCGGCCAGATCGTCGCCTCGACGCCGCAGATGGCACAGGTGGGCGCGGTGTGGCTGGGCGTGCTGTTTCTGGCGACCGGGGCGAACCTGCTGTTGACGTGGCGGCGCTCGCGGCAACTGGAGCGGCGGTACTGGGGCCGCGAGCAGTGGCACACGGCGCTGGCTATTGCGCCGGGGTTCGTGCTCGGCGCGGCGCTGACGTGGTCGCTGGGCAAATGCGGGTACTACTCCACCATCGTCGCGTGCTGGATGATCTTCTACGGCATGGCGGTCTGGTCGGTGGGCCTGTCGAGCCCGATCGAGGTGAAGGTGCTCGGGGCGGCGTTCTTCCTGGCGGCGGTCCTGGGCTGGGGCTGGATCGACGTGCATCCGATTGCGGCCCTGGCCGCGACGTTCGGCGGATTCCACTTGGTCTACGGCGCCGTGGTCTGGGTGCGGCACGGGGGGTGACGAAGTGTCGCACGAGGCGCCGCACGAAAAGATCGACGAGGTGATCCACCAGCGAGTGCGGCTGGGGATCGTCAGCAGCCTGGCCGCCGTCGAGGGGCTGGAGTTCACGGAGCTGCGCGCGCTGCTGGGGCTGACCGATGGGAACCTTTCGACGCACGCGCGGGTGCTGGAGGAGGCGGGGTACGTCGAGATTGAGAAGAGTTTCAAGGGTCGCAAGCCGCAGACCGTGCTGCGCCTGACGGCGGCGGGGCGCGAGGCGTTCACGCGGTACGTGGATACGCTGGAGCGGATGCTCCGGGGCGGGGTGCGGTGAAAAACAAGGCGGGAGACGAATCATGAACTTCAAGAAGCTGGTCGCTGTGACGATGATCTGGGCGTTGGCGACGATGGCGTGGCTGTTCCTGGGGTACACGGTGGCGCGGCGGACGAGCGACACGCGGACCCGGCTCGGCGAGGACGTGGCGAAGTCGTCGGGGAGCCCGCAGACGCAGCGGGAGCCGGTGGCGTACGTGGCCGGCGCCGGGAAGTCGGCCGCGACCGTGCCGATTGCGCGGAGCGAGGTGGCCGTGGACCTGCGGGCCGAGCATCGCAAGCGCGGGCTCCAGTGGTTCTCGGCGTACAAGGTGGCCTTCCGCGGCAGCTACACGATGGTCAACGACGGTCCCGTGCCGCAGCGGTACGTGGTGGAGTTCGAGCCGCCGGCGAGCACGGCCGAGTTTTCCGACCAGCGCGTGACGGTCAACGGCGAGCCCCTGGCGGAATGGACGACGCGCGTGGAGACGACGGTGCCGGCGGGAGAATCGGCGGTGGTCGGCTTCTCGTATGCCTCGGCAGGCACGGAACGGTGGCGGTACGACCTGCCGGCGGGCACGATGGTGCGCGATCTGGCGCTGAAGCTGCGCATCAACAGTCCGGGATACGATTTCGATCCGGACGACCCGACGGCCGGGCCGCCCGACGAGCGGAGCATGACGCCCGACGCCGACGGCATGTACGAACTGGTGTGGAACAAGAAGCTGGTGTCCAACGCGCGCGACATCCTGATCCTGATGCCCGAGCGCGAGCAACCCGGCGAACTGGTCCGGGCGATCTGCCGCTTCGCGCCGGTGTGCCTGTTCTTCTTCTTCGTCATCATGGTGACGATCCAGATCATCAAGGGTCTGCGGCTGCACCCGATGCACTACCTGTTTCTGTCGGCGGCGTTCTTCGCGTTTCACCTGTTGCTGGCATACATGGTGGACCACGTGGAACTGCACCGTTCGTTCTGGATTTCGGCGGCGGTGAGCGTGGCCCTGTCGGTGATGTACCTGTGGATGGCGGCGGGAGCGAAGGCGGGCATCGTGTACGCGGGGCTGTCGCAACTGGTGTACCTGGTGCTGTTCAGCTACGCGTTCTTCCTGAAGGGGTTCACGGGTCTGACGATCACGGTGGCGTCGGTCGTGACGCTGGCGGTGCTGATGGTGCTGACGGCGAAGGTGCAGTGGGGCCGGACGCTGCCGGAACTGGAACCGCGCGGGCCGAAGCAGCCGCCGGAGCCGCCGTGGGTCCCGATCCGCGTGGCGGACTCGGCATCGGCGCAACAGCCGTCGCCGCAGGACGAGCCGCCGGGGTTCGTGGGCGAAAGCTGAGACGGGTTACCTCGTTCGACCCTCACCGCCCCTCGCTGAGCGCTCGGGGCACCTCTCCCTGCACGCAGGGAGAGGGGTTGGACGGCGGGCAGGGGCAGGATGCGTGTGCCACGGTGAAAAGGCCTCGTAGCGTTGTAGTACGAAGGCGCTCCTGCGAGGGTAGCGTCACCTGGCCTCGAAGAACCGCAGGACGGTGTCGGCGTAGACCTTGTGCCCGTCCTTGCCGGGATGGTTCAGCCAGTTGTGCAACTGCGAGAACGGCGGCACGCCGCGCGTGGCCTGGTTGAGCCATTCGGTGTAGACGTCGGCCAGGGCGACGTTCTCTTCCTTCGACAGTTCCAGCAGTTTCTCGCGGTAGGCCGGCCACCGCTTGCCCGGGGCGAGCCACGGATTCTGCTGCATCGTCACGACGATGATGACGTCCATGCCGGCGCCCTTGGCCTTGCCGATGATGGCGCGCATGTCTTCCTTGTACTTCTCGGGCGGGTTGTTGGGTTTGCCGCCCTCGGGGCCGGCGCAGTCGTTGCCGCCGAAACCGACCAGCAGCAGGTCGGCCTTGCTCGGCAGCACCTTCTCCTCGATGACCTTCAGGCCGTACTCGGTGGTGGTGCCGCCCTGGAAGGCGTCCACGCCCGTGATGGCCGACTTCGGGAACCGCCGCCGCAGCTCGACGATCACGCGGCTCGCGTAGCCCAGGTTCTTCTCGGTCCAGAGGTCGGCCCACCAGGCGGGGGCCTCGGCGCCCAGCTCGATGCTCGCGCCGGTGACGGCGATCGTGACGGGCTTGCCGCCGCGCAGCTTGCCGAGCGTGCGGGCCACGGCGGCCGGGTTCACCGGCGCCACGGGCGCCGCCGGGCGGACCGGGAAGATCTCGTGTTCGGTGACGGCGTACTCCGTGGCGGCCTTCGGGGCCCCGGCGTCGTACCACGGGTTGCGTGCCGCCGGCCACGGGGCGATGTACACGCCCGCCACGGCGGCGCAGCCGGCGTCGGGCTCGGGCAGTTGCGGGCAGACGATGCGGCTCGTGCCCTTCTTCACGCGGAGCGTGCCGTCGGCCGCCGCCTGCACCAGGTCCAGCCGCTGGAGCGTCAGCGTGTAGCTCGCCTTCAGGTCGGCCTCGCCCGGCGTGCCCAGGCGTCCGCCGAGGCCGCCGATCTGGGCCCAGTCGGCGTTGACGACGTAGTCCTCGTTCGCCCGGAACGTCTTGCTGCCGTCGGCCGACGCAATGCGGATGGACTCGGGCGGAATCTGCCGGAACAGGCCGCCGAGAATCTGGGTGCGCTCCTCGTCCACGGCGGGCTTCAGGCTCTGGGCAACGACCTGGCCCTTGTACTTGCCCGGCCAGGGCTGCCAGCTGTCCCAGTGGGCGGCCTTGTCCTGCGGAGCCTTGACGGTGACGGCCATGTCGCGCGTCTCGGGCGGATCGAAAGTCAGGGTCGCCCCGGCGACGCGAATCATGTTGCCGTCGGGGCCGGCCAGTTCACCGGCCGTGACCGTCACGGTCAGGTTCGGCGCGGCAGCGGGCTCGATGCGCGGCGCGACGATCGGCGTCCGGGCACAGGCCGCGTGCGTCAGGGCGCCGAGCAGGGCCAAAGCAATCAGGCAGGCGAAACGTCGGTCCATGAGCAGGGTCTCCTTTTCGTGAAGCAACATCCTATTGAACCCGGCGGCAGGCCGGCTGTATCGCGCTTTGTGTCGACCAACGAAGAGCCCCGCCGGACGCGTGGTCCTGCGGGGCTCCCGGGTACGACCTGCGGCGCCGCCGTGGTGGGCGGCAGGCGTCGCTGAGGCTCCTACGGCTGGACTTCCTGGATCCAGAGGCAGTCGATGCTGACGGCCTTGGCGCCGGAGCCCTTGAGGGCGGTCCAGAAGTACTGGCCTTCCTGCGGAGCCCACGGGCCAAGTTCGAACGTGCGCCACTGGCCCTGGCCGAGTTGCTCGGCTGTCACGCGGAGGGTCTTGCCCTTGGGATAGACGCCGAATTCCCAGACCTCGCCCTGGGCGCCGTCCTTCAGGTCGGCCTTGGCCCGGACGGTGAGCTTGTACTGCTTGCCGGGCTCGAAGTCCTCCTTCGGGCTGAGGCCGTACTGCGTGTGCCATCCGGCGGACGGGACATGGGCGGCCCATCCGTCGCTGGCCCCTTCGGCCGGGGCCCACCACTTCGGGTACATGTCGAACTGGCACGCCTGGACGAGGCGGTAGCTCGACGGGTGGAGGTCGGCCAACTCGGGCGGCACGGGCAGGCGGTCCGACTCTTTGATCGCGGCGGCATACTGTTTCGCCCAGTCGATCCAGGGTTTGACCTCGATCGGGTCGCAGATGCGGTTGATCTTCCACTCGTCCACGACGCGGGCGAGGCTGTCGGCGATGGCCGCGAGGTCGAGCTTCACGTCGACGGCATCCTCGACGGCCCGCCACGTGGCCGTGCCGGGGCCGCGCTTGGCCAGCACGTACCAGACGCCCATGTGGGCGTGGCGCACGCGTCGCTCGAAGACGGGTTGCCCGGCGACGGCGTTCTCGGCCTGGCGCAGGGCCGTCTCGGCCGCGGCCAGCACCTCAGGATACAGATAGGGCGCGTTCAGGTGGACGCGGCGGCCGTTGTGGAACTCCTGTTTGTGGGCCACGCCGTGAATCGCGTCGAGGTACTTCAGGACGCCCGCGCCGCCGGGGCCGTAGAACCCGTTGCAGAACTCCTCGATGAGTGTGCGGCTGTCGGCCTCGGGGTTCCACATCGCCTTGGCCAGGAGCCACATCTTCAGTTGCACCATGTCTGTGCCGGAGCCGACGTGCATGCCCTGGTTGAAGATGCCCGCGCAGGCGTTGTCGGCGAAGAACTTCGTGTTCGGCACGAGGGTCTCGATCTCGGCGTTGGGCATCAGGTAATGGTCGCGGTTGCCGACGTAGTGCCAGATGAAGATCTTCCTGGCGATCTTGCCCCAGCCTTCGATGTCCTCTTTGAAGGCCTTGTTCTCGGGATTCGAGCCGGCGGCCAGCGGATGGGCGAAATCGCATTCGATGGAGCAGAGGGTGATGTAGACGTTGTCGAGCGGCTTCAGGGTCTTCGGCGGCTTCCGCGACCACTGGTAGGCGGCCGTCACGATCTTCGCGTCGGGAATCTCCTTCTGGACCTGCTCGGCCACCTGGTTGGCGAACCGGATGACCTGGCCGGCGTTGGACTCCTGTTCCTTGTCGATGGCCGCGCAGGCCTCGCACTGGCAGAAGTTGCCGTTGTCTTCCTGGCCGACGACGACGAATTCCAGGTTGGGGTCGGCCTTGTACTGCGCGATGACGGCCTTGACCACGGCAGCCAGCACGTCGGGATGCGACAGGCACGGCTGGCTGCGAACCTTCGGTTTGCCGTCCCGCTGGGCCCACATGGCGTCGGTCATCTTCACGCCCGACGCGTCGAGCAGCGAGTTGTAGGAGTGGACCAGGTTGCCGCTGACGCGGTACCGACCGCCGAGCTTCTCGGGCGTGTCGTCCCAGGCCATGCCGTTGACCTTGTTCCGCGCCGCCCAGAGCCTGCCGGCCGCGCTGAAGTTCTCCAGGAACATCATGTCGCGGTATTCCATCTTCGGCACCTGGCGATCGTTCATTTCGGGCAGGACGATCGTGGCCTGCGACGGCACGAACGTCTCGCCGGGGTACCACCAGCGGACGCCGAGGCCCTCCAGCAGGGTGTAGACGCCGTACAGGGTGCCGCGCACGCGGCTGCCGGCGATCACGAGCCGCGACCCGACGGTGCGGACGACGAACCCGTCGTCGCCGAGCGATGGATCGGCCTCGACGCCGAGGGCCTTGGCGGCGTCGCCGAAGCCCAGAACGACGGCTTTCTCGGGCGCCTCGGCGGCCGTCTGCACGGCCAGCGTCGCGCCGCTCATCTGCTTGAGGTGCGCCACCAACTCCTCGGCGGCCCACTTCTCCGACTCGCTCGCCTCGGCCGGCAGCACGATCACGTAATCGCTCTTGCCGTCGGCGACCAGCGTCACGTCGGCGACCGCCGTGGCCGCCGCAGCCGCCAGCATCGCCACGGTCAAGCCGGCTTGCATCATCCGCACAGCACGCTTCCTGTGAGCACAGTTCATGGCATCCTCCTGAATGATCCCGGCGAGGTCGGACCTGCGGCATTCGCGCAGCACAACCCTGCGTTGTCGCGGCAACGAGCGCCCGGCATCGGTCCGACGTCATACCATTAAACCGCGCCCGGTGCGCTGTGACACGCACCAATCGAATGGGTGTGGAATAAGGCAATTCTCCGCACTCGGCCGGCCGCAACCGGAAGGAACCCGAGCGTTTCCGCGTCGAGGCGCATCGTGCGAAAGTGCAAGTGAGTCGGAAGAAAGTCTGGATCGGCGGGCGGATGTGGCCATGCGCGCGTTCGGGTGTGCAAAAAATGACAGGCTGCGATGACGGTGCAGGGGCGGCTCGCCGCGACCCTCGAGCTATGTCGCGTGACGAAACGCCCTCCACAGCCACAACACGTGTGGCCATGAAGGGCGCTTGCGCCATCGGTTAACCCCACACGCGGCTCCGCGGTCAGGCGTCGCCGAACTGCGGGAGCCACTGGGCCTCGGCCTCGAGCATTTCATCGACCATGGCCCGGATCTCTTTCAGCGAGCAGACGGCCGAGGTCAGCGGGTCGAGCGCCACGGCCTGGAACACGGCCTCTCGGTCGCCGGTCAGGGCGGCCTCGACGGCCAGTTCCTGGACGCTGACGTTGGTGCGGTTGATGCCCGCCAGGTGCGGCGGCAGGTCGCCGATGAAGCACGGCGTGATGCCGGCCTTGTCGGCCAGGCACGGCACTTCGACACAGCAGCCCTCGGGCAGGTTCGTGATCAGCCCGGTGTTGGGCACGTTGCCGTTGAAGCGGAACGGGACGTTCGTCTCGCAGGCGTTGAGGATATAGGAGCCGTACTCCGGGCTGCGCTTGAAATCGAGCGGCTCGGCGCCGCCGGCGATCTTCTCCATCCGGGTCTTCCAGTCGGTGCGGTTGTCGCCGTAGAGGACCTTGATGAATCCGTGGTCGCCGTTCCAGGTGCACCCCTTGGGGCAGAACTCGTCGAGGATGTCCTGGCGTTTGCGGAACCAGGGGACGTACTCGCTGTTGTGGCCGGAGCCTTCGGTGACGAAGTAGCCGAAGTGGCGGCACATCTCGCTGCGCACGGGCTCTTTCTGGCGCAGCTCGCCGTCGGCGCACGCCTGGAGAATCTGCGGATACAGGTCGAGCCCCTTGTGCCGCATCTGGAGCACCCAGGCCTGGTGGTTGATGCCCGCGACGACGTAGTCGCACTCGTCGTAGGGGACGCCTGCGGCCTCGGCCAGTTTCATCGTGGTGCCCTGGACCGAATGGCACAGGCCCACCAGCCGCACGTCGCTGGCCGCATACATGGACCAGCACAGCATGGCCATGGGGTTCGTGTAGTTCAGCAGCAGGGCGTCGGGGCACAGCTCGTCCATGTCGTGGCAGAGGTCCACCAGGATCGGCGCCGTGCGCAGCGTGCGGAACACGCCGCCCGGTCCGAGCGTGTCGCCGATGCACTGGCTCACGCCGTACTTCATCGGGATGTCAATGTCGTGGCTGATGACGTCGATGCCGCCGTGAAGGATCATGCAGACGACGTAGTCGGCGTCCTGGAGCACGGTGCGGCGGTCGGTGGCCACTTCGAACGTCGCGGGGAACTTGCCCTCGCGGATCACGCGCTCGGCGACGCGCTTGGCGTAGCCGAGTTTCGTCTCGTCCACGTCCACCAGGGCGAAATGGCTCTCCCGCAATGCGGGGAACGACAGAATATCCATCATGAGACGTCGGCTGAAGACGAGACTTCCGGCTCCGATGAAGACAATCTTCGGCATGACAGGCTTCCTTATTGAACCAGCGGCGGTCTTGCGGTGCGGCCCTCCCACGCGAGGGCACAACCGTGATGGGGCCGTATTGTCCCCTCATACGCACAAATGTCAAGGGGCCAGCGGGCCAGGGGCGCATCGGCGTTTGGGGGAAGCAGGGGCAGGGGGGGGCATGGCCAGGCTCGCGCGACCATGAAGAGTGGCCCGGTGCCATGCCTGCCCCGTCAGGCATGGGCGAGTCTCCACCATTGTGCCACGGCGGATCCGAAGGTCCGCCGTGCCGCCGCAACACCCTGCCCGCACAAGCGTCGGGTCTGTTGACCCGACCTACGCGCTGTGATCGGACAAAAAGGGCCGCCCCGAAGGACGGCCCGTTTCTTGTGGTGGAGGCAAACCGAAATCATCCCGGTGACGTGCCTGCGAGATGCGTTCTGGGCCGGATTTGAGGCAGCATAGGGGGGCCACCGCCCGTTTGCCTCACATCATGTCCAACACTAATGCTGGAATGCCACACCTGCTATCGTTGTGGCCAACCACGCCACCAAGGCCAAGAACACAACCGACACAAGGCAGCCTCCCCTATGGTGGAACACATGTATCTCTCGTCGATTGAGGAGATTATATACCCACCCAGCAATAATCGCTACAACAATTACCACCACTACTAAGTCGCCCATGGACATTATCCTTTCGATGTGTCGACTGTCTTGTTTCTCTAGACGGCACAGAGGCGTTGCCGTAGCGGCACGCGCCGGCTCGATCGTGGGCCGCAGCACCGCCAGTGGGGTGGCGTGCCGCCACGGCGAAGGCTCTTGGTCTCATCAGGCATCAATATGGCAACTTCCCGCTGGAGAGGCAAGGCCATTTCTTCCGCTAAACACACGGGCAAGCAGTAGCCCGGTGTATCATTGCGGGTCAGATCGCGATCAGCTTGCGAACAGTCCGCGGCCTGGGCGGGATTCCGGGTTGCATGGTGGGGCATCAGCATCTTGCCTCGCGGTCTACCGGCTGCTAGCGCGTAGGGTGGGT
>Ga0123329_1002192_pt1 | contig 17441 bp, 26 predicted proteins | sample BioC12SIPDNA_FD_89703 | JGI IMG/M metagenome (GOLD analysis project Ga0123329, IMG submission 89703) | Anaerobic biogas reactor microbial communites from Washington, USA - Biogas_R1_B C12 SIP DNA | ecosystem: Engineered > Bioreactor > Anaerobic > Unclassified | place: Washington, USA | collected... | reverse complement strand
TGACCTCGTCCGGAACCAGCTCGCCCTTCTCCATGAAGGCCTTGGCCTCCAGCCCTGTGGACGTGCCGGCCTTGATCGCCGCGCGCAGCATGTCGCCGGTGGAGACGTGGATGAAATCCGTGGCGTTGCGGACGCCTTCGGCCAGGGTTCCCTTCCCCGCGCCCGGCGCGCCCAGCAGAATGATGGTGTTCATGCGGTTGGCTCCCTTCCCCGGCGGCTCAGCGGCGGCCGCGCAAATGGCCCTTGCGGAGGAATCCGTCGTAGTGACGGGTCACCAGGTGCGATTCCACCTGGCGCATCGTGTCAAGCATCACGCCCACGATGATCAGCAAACTGGTCCCGCCGAAGAACTGCGCCACCATGGGCGGAATCCGGAACTGGCTGGACAGGATCATCGGCAGCACGGCGATGCCCGTCAGAAACACCGCCCCCGCCAGGGTGATGCGCGTCATGACCCGGTCCAGGAACTCGGCGGTGGGCTTGCCCGGGCGGATGCCGGGGACGTAGCCGCCGTACTTCTTCAGGTCGTCGGCGATCTGCACCGGATGGAACTGCGTCGCCACCCAGAAATAGGAGAAAAACAGGATCATCAGCGAATACAGCGTCATGTACAGCGGCCCGTAGTCGCGCAGATAGACCTCCGCGAAGGTCTTGACGGCCGGCAGGGGCACCATCATCAGCAGGCGCTGGGGGAACATCAGGATGGCCTGGGCGAAAATGATCGGCATGACGCCCGAATAGTTCACGCGCAGCGGCATGTACGTGCTCTGTCCGCCGTAGGTCTTGCGGCCGACCACCCGCTTGGCGTACTGCACCGGAATCTTCCGCTGCGCCTGGGTGACGGCCACCACCGCGCCGATCACCAGGAACACCAGCACCAGCATCGTCACCAGCGTGAAGATGTTGGCCGAACCCTCGCGGAACATGCTGATCGCCTGGTTGATGGCCCCCGGCAGCCGCGACACGATGCTGATCGTGATGATCAGCGAGATGCCGTTGCCGATGCCCCGCGCCGTGATCTGCTCGCCCAGCCACATCAGCATCATCGTGCCGGTGGTCATCGTCAGAATCGTCAGCAGGATGAACGGCCAGCGCGCCATCGTGACGATGACCTCGCCCTCCATCGCCTGCAGGCCCATCGTCGCCGGATTCAGCAGCAGCGCCGCCATGGCATAGCCCTGCACGATGCACAGCGCCACCGTCAGATAGCGCCCGTACTGGATGATCTGCTGGCGGCCGGCGTCGCCTTCGCGCGCCAGCTTCTCCAGCGAGGGAATCACCGCCGTCAGCAGCTGCAGGATGATCGAGGCGCTGATGCTGGGCATGATGCCCAGCGCGCCGATCGCCGCCTGCGTCAGCGCACCGCCGCTGAACAGATCCAGCATCCCCATGAAGCCGATGTTGCCGGTCCCCTGCACCATCCGGTCCACGATCGCCTGCAGCGTCGCCGCGTCCACGCCCGGCGTCGGGATGACCGCGATGAGCCGGCAGACGAAGATCAGCGCCACCGTGAACAGGATGCGCTGGCGCAGCTCGGGGATTTTCAGGCTGTTGGTGAAAGCGGAAAGCATGGGAACGCCTTTCGGTTGGAACCGGTCAGGTCAGGACTTCGCAGGTGCCCCCCGCCTGCTCGATCTTGGCCCGGGCCGCCGCGCTGAACGCATGGGCCTTGACGGTGCGCGCTTCAGTCAGCTCGCCGCCGGCCAGGATCTTGACGGGGTTCTTGCCATCCACCCGCCCGGCCTTCTTCAGAGCCTCGGGGGTGATGTCGCCGGCGAGGGTCTTGGCCAGCTCGCCGATGTTCAGCGCGTCGTAGGCCACGCGGTTGGGGCTGGTGAAGCCCCGCTTGGGCACGCGCCGGATCAGCGGCATCTGCCCGCCTTCGAACAGGGGCTTGTGCTTGTGGCCCGTGCGGCTCATCTGGCCCTTGTTGCCCTTGCCGGCCGTCCGGCCCTTGCCCGAGGACTCGCCCCGGCCCACGCGCATCCGGCGCTTCTTCGCGCCGGGGGTGTTTTTCAACGAATGCAAATTCATGGTCTGCCTCTCCTTCGGCTAGCGGCGCAGCGCCTCGGTCTCCTCGCGGGACCGCAGCTGCATCAGGCCGTCCATCGTGGCCTTGACGACATTCAGCGCGCTGGCGGATCCCAGCGACTTGGCCAGCACGTCGCGGACGCCGGCCAGATCCAGCACGGCCCGGGCCCCGCCGCCCGCGATCACGCCCGTCCCCTTGGAGGCGGGCTTGAGCATCACGCGCGACGCCCCGCAGCGGCCGATCACCTCGTGGGGAATCGTGCGGTCCTTCATCGTCACCTTGATCATCCCGCGGCGCGCCATTTCGGTCGCCTTGCGGATGGCGTCGGCATTCTCGCGGGCTTTGCCCAGCGCGTAGCCGACCTGGCCTTCGCGGTCGCCCACCACCACCAGCGCGGAAAAGCTGAAGCGGCGGCCGCCCTTGACGACCTTGGCGCAGCGGTTGACTTCCACCACCCGCTCCATCGCCTCGCCCGGGCTCTTCATTGTGTCGTTTCTCTTGAATTCTGGTTTCATCCGGTTCCCTCTGGTTGGTCGGCCTAGAACTTCAGTCCGGCTTCGCGGGCGGCGTCGGCCAGGGCCTTCAGCCGGGCGCCGTAGGCGAATCCGCCGCGGTCGAACACCACCTCGGAGATGCCCTTGGCCTTGGCGGCCTCGGCGGCCTCCCGCCCCAGCGCCTGGGCCGTTTCGGCGTTGAGCTTGGCGCCCTTGGGGGAGCCCGCCAGCGTCGAAACCGCCGCCAGGGTCTTGGCCGCGGCGTCGTCGATGAACTGCACGTAGAAATGCTGGTTGGACACAAACACGCTCATGCGCGGACGTTCCGCCGTTCCCTGCACCTTCTGGCGCAGGCGGCGATGCCGCCGCTCTCGATACTGTTTTTGGGTTTTCGTCTTCATCGCTACGCCACCGTCTTGCCCGCTTTCCGGCGCACGCGTTCGTCCTTGTAGCGGACGCCCTTGCCCTTGTAGGGCTCCGGCGGCCGGAAGGAGCGGATGCGCGCGCTCACTTGTCCCACCAACTGCTTGTCAATCCCGCTGACCTTGATCTGCGTGCCGTCGACCACCTCCACGGTGACGCCGTCGGGCACGGTGTAGTCCACCGGGTGCGAATAGCCCACGTTCAGGGTCAGCTGCCGACCGGACAGCGAGGCCTTGAACCCCACGCCCTGGATCTCCAGGTCGCGGCGGTAGCCCGTCGTCACGCCTTCGGCCATGTTGCCCAGCAGCGCGCGGGTCGTCCCGTGGTCCGCCCGGCTCTGCTTGTCGTCGCCCCGGCGCGTCACCGTCAGGATGCCGCCGTCGAGCGTCACCTCGACCGTCGCGGGCACCTTCAGCGACAATTCGCCTTTGGGACCCTGTAGGATCACCGCCCCGTCTTCCACCCGGGCGGTCACGCCCGCGGGCAGGGGCATCGGTTGTTTGCCAATTCTGGACATGTTCCTCGCCTCCGTTTACCAGACCTGGCAGAGCACTTCGCCGCCCACGCGGGCCGCGCGGGCCTCGCGGTCGGTCATCAGGCCCCGGCTCGTGCTCAGCACGGCTGTGCCCAGGCCGCCCCGCACGCGCGGAATCGCCGTGGCGGCCACATAGCGGCGAAGCCCCGGCTTGCTCACGCGCTGGAGCTGCTGGATAATGGGTTTTTCGTTGTAGTCGTATTTCAGCACCACCCGCAGGATCTTCTTCCCGTCTTCGGTGGCGTCGGCCACGTCCGCGACGTAGCCTTCCTTTTTCAGGAGCCGGGCAATCTCGGCCTTCAGGCGCGAGTGGCCCATTTCCACGGCCGGCAGACCGGCCTTGCAGGCGTTGCGGATCCGCGTCAGCATGTCCGCGATGGGGTCAGAGCAGCTCATCGTTTTCCTCCGTCCTACCAGCTGGCCTTGACGACACCGGGGATTTTGCCCTCGGACGCCAGTTCGCGGAAGCAAATGCGGCACAGTTGGAACTTCCGAATATAGGCGCGGGAGCGCCCGCACCGGCGGCAGCGCCGGTAGTTGCGCACGGCGAACTTCGGTTCGCGCGACGCCTTCACCATCCAGGATATCTTAGCCAAGGTTCTTCCTCCCTCTTCAATAAGCGTTATGCGGCGGCGAACGGCACGCCCAGCAGCTTCAGCAGCTCCTTGGCGTCCCCATCGGTCTTCGCGGTGGTCACGATCGTAATGTCCATTCCCTGGATGCGCTTGACCTTGTCGGCCTCGATCTCCGGGAACAGCGTCTGCTCCTTCAGTCCGAGGCTGTAGTTGCCCCGGCCGTCAAAGGATTTGGCCGACACGCCGCGGAAGTCGCGGAGACGCGGCAGGGTCGCGTGGATCAGGCGCTCGAGGAACTCGTACATCCGCTCGCCGCGCAGCGTGACCTTCGCTCCGATGGCCATGCCTTCGCGCAGCTTGAAGTTCGAGATGCTCTTCGTCGCCTTCGTGATGGCCGGGCGCTGCCCGGTGATCTTGGCGAGGTCCTCCGCGGCCTGCTTGAGCATGTCGCGGTCCACCAGGGCGTTCACCCCGATGTTGACCACCACCTTCGACAGGCGCGGAATGTCCATCGCGGAGGGAAACCTCCCCGTGGCCTTCAGAGCCTTCACCACTTCGGTCTTGTATTTGTCTCTCAGCATTGACATGGCATCCTCCCCCTATTCCTTCTCGGCCTTCTTCGCCGGGGTCACCACCGCCAGGTTCGAGGCCGCCATCGGCGCCTCCCGCTCGACGATGCCGCCGTTGGGGTTGTCCTGCGACTTGCGCAGGTGCTTCTTCACGAAATGGAATCCCTCCACCAGCGCCCGGTTCGTCTCCGGGTACACCTTCAGGACCTTGCCGGTCTTCTTGCCGTCCGCGTCCTCGCCCGAAATCGCCTTGACGATGTCGCCGCGGCGGATGTGCATCTTGAGCTTGGCCATCACAGCACCTCCGGTGCCAGGGAAATCACCTTCATGTAGTTGAGTTCGCGCAGTTCGCGGGCCACGGGCCCGAAAATGCGGCTGCCGCGCGGGTTTTTCTGATCGTCAATCAGCACCACCGCGTTGTGGTCGAACGACAGCGTCGAGCCGTCGGGGCGCCGGATCGGCGCCGCGGTCCGGACGATCAGCGCCTTGTGCACCTCGCCCTTTTTGACCATTCCGCCAGGCTGCGCCTCGCGGATCGACACCTTGATGATGTCGCCGATGCGCGCCGTGGTCTTGCCCTGGCCCAGCACCTTGATGCACTTGACCAGCCGGGCGCCGGTGTTGTCCGCCACCGGAATCTCGGATTCCATCTGGATCATGAAGGCACCTCGCTCCCCGCGGCCTTCGCGACGATCTCCACCAGGCGCCAGCGCTTGGTCTTGCTCATCGGCCGCGTCTCGACGATCCGGACCCGGTCGCCCGTCTTCGCCTCGTTCTTCTCGTCGTGCGCCACGTACTTCTTGTGGCGGCGGATCACCTTGCCGTACAGCGGATGGGCCATGCGGCGTTCCGCCTGCACCACCACCGTCTTGTCCATCGCGTCGCTCACCACGACGCCCGTGCGCTCCTTGCGCGAATGTCTCGCTTCTGTCGCCATGTTTCCCTACCTCGCGGCCTTCGCCGTGTTCATAACCGTCTTGATGCGCGCGATGCCGCGCCGAACCGTCCGCAGGCGGTCGGGCTTCTCCAGCTGGCCGGCGGCCTGCTGGATGCGCAGGTTGAACAGTTCCTTCTCGGCCTCGGCCAGCTTTTGCGCCTGCTCCTCGGCCGTCCAATCGCGGACTTCTTTCGCCTTCATCGCTTGTTCTCCTCCCGCCTACAGGGTGACGCCGCGGCGCACGAACACCGTGCGGATCGGCAGCTTGGTCGCCGCCAGCCGCAGGCACTCGATCGCCGTCGGCTCGGGCACGCCGTCCATCTCGAAGAGGATCCGGCCCGGCCGCACCACGGCCACCCAGCCCTCCACCGCGCCCTTGCCCTTGCCCATGCGCACTTCCAGCGGCTTCTTCGAATAGGACTTGTCGGGGAAAATGCGGATCCAGAGCTTGCCCTTGCGCTTCATCTCGCGGTTCATCGCCACGCGGCAGGCTTCGATCTGGATGTTGGTGATCCAGCAGCGCTCCATCGCGCGCAGGCCGTATTCGCCGAACGCCAGCGTGTTGCCGGACATCGAATTGCCCTTGCGCGACCCGCGCTGGCTCTGGCGGTACTTCACCCGTTTAGGCATGAGGGGCATAGCTACGCTCCTTCCTCGGCGCCGTCGCGCCCGCTTCGGGGTTCTGGCAGATCCAGCACTTCACGCCGATCTTGCCGGCCATGGTGTTGGCTTCCGCAAACCCGTACTGCACGTCCGCCCGCAGCGTCTGCAGCGGCACCTTGCCGACCATGTAATGCTCCACCCGGGCCAGTTCCGCGCCGCCCAGCCGGCCGCAGGCCTGCACCCGGATGCCCAGGGCGCCCATGTCCATCGCCAGCTGCAGCGCGCGCTTCATCGCCCGCCGGAACGCCACCCGGCGCTCCAGCTGCAGCGCGATGTTCTCCGCCACCAGCTGCGCCGTCGCGTCCGGATTGCGCACTTCCTTGATCTCGACGTAGATCTCCTTGCCGGTCTTCACGCTCAGCTCCTCGCGGAGCTTGTCGATGCCTTCGCCCTTGCGCCCGATCACCACGCCCGGCCGGGCCGTGTAAACCGTCACGCGGGCGCGCTGCGCGTACCGCTCGATGATGATGTCCGCCACGGCCGCGTCCTTCAGCTTCGCGCACACCATCTCCCGGATCACAATGTCCTCGTTCAGCAGGTCGCCGAACTCCTTCTTCTCCGCATACCAGCGGCTCTTCCACTGCTTGTGGACCGCCGTGCGGAACCCGATCGGATTGACTTTCTGGCCCAACTTGCGCCTCCTCTTTCCGGCTCTCGCCCGTCTACTTCTTGCGCGACGGCTTCTCGTCCGTCAGCGTCACGCGGATATGGCTGGTCTTCTTGCGGATGGGCGAAGCCGACCCGCGCGCCCGCGGCCAGTACCGCGGAATCGTCGGCCCGTTCTCCACCACCGCCTGCGAGACCCACAGCCGGTCCGCCGACAGCTCCGCGTTGTTCTCCGCATTGGCGATCGCCGATTTCAGCGTCTTGCCGATGCACACCGCCGCCTTGCGCTTGTTCACCTCGACCACCTGCAGCGCCTCGCCCGCGCGCTTGCCCTGAATGGCCCGCGCCAGGTCCCGCGCCTTGGTCGGCGACATCCGCACGTATTTCGATACTGCTTTGATTTCCATGTTTCTGTTCCTCAGGGACCGTCCGGCCGGATCAGCACCGCCCGGTCCCCTGTTTGGGGGTGGTCGCCGCGCGCCGTCTCCTCGACCGCCGCACCCGCGACCCTCTCTCTCACATCCACGACCCGGATCAGCGCCACCTTCCGCCGGTCCCGCAGAACCGTCAGCGGCAGGCCGTAGCGCACACCCTGCCGGGCGCCCTGGTCGATCACCACCAGGCCCAGTTCCGGATTCGCATCCACGATCCGGGCCTCGATCGGCGCATCCGCCGGCCGCTCCGCCGCTCCGCCGGCCGCCTGCGCCCGCCGGACCTCGTCGCGGTCCAGCGCCGCCTGCGCTTCCGCCAGGGCTTCGCTCAGCCGCCGGATCCGCTCCGCGCGCTCCTCCAGGTCCCGGCGCAGGCCGGCGATTTCCTTCGCCATCCGCGTCGTCACCAGGCGGGACTCGCTCGTCACCAGCTCCAGCAATTCGTCGTGGGAACCATCCGCCGCGCCGCCCACGGCCGCTGCTGCCGGCCCGTCCACGCGGATGGGATCTGACTCCTCATTCCTCGCGGACTGCACCGACTTCTCGGCCGTCTCCGCCTCGTCTCGGCGCACGGGCTCCGGCCCGCTCGCCTCCATCAGGCGGGCCGGCGCGGACGCCGGCTCCGTCGTCAAAGAACTCTTTTCCGTTGGCTGCGCGCCGAACCACCAGCCCGCCGCCACGGCGGCTCCCAGTGCTGCAACAGCCCCCAGGGGCCGCAACCTGCGCCGGAAACCCAATCTCATCCAGAAATCTACTTCAGCGCCACGGTCTTGTCCGTCGCGGCGCCGTGCCGGCGGAACGTCCGGGTGGGCGCAAACTCGCCCAGACGGTGCCCCACCATGTTTTCGGTCACGAACACGCTGGTGAACACCTTGCCGTTGTGCACCGTGAAGGTATGCCCCACGAATTCCGGCAGGATCATGCTGCGGCGCGACCAGGTCTTGACCGGCCGCTTCGCCCCGCTGGCGTTCAGCGCTTCCACCTTCTTCAGCAGGTGGTCCTCCACATACGGACCCTTTTTGATTGAACGCGTCATGGTGTTACTTCTTTCTGCGCTTCACAATGAACTTGCTCGACGGCTTGCGCCCGCTGCGCGTGCGCTTGCCCTTCGTCAACTGGCCCCACGGCGTCACCGGGTGCCCGCCGCCCGAGCTGCGGCCTTCGCCGCCGCCCATCGGATGGTCCACCGGGTTCATCGCCACGCCGCGCACCGTCGGACGAATGCCCTTCCAGCGCTTGCGCCCGGCCTTGCCCAGCGAAATGCCCTCGTGCTCCAGGTTCCCCACCTGTCCGATCGTTGCGTAGCACGACACGCTCACCTTGCGGATCTCGCCCGAGGGCAGCTTGATCTGCGCATAGTCGTCATCGCGTGCCGCAATCCGCGCCAGCATCCCGGCGCTGCGGACCAGCTTCGCCCCGCCGCCCGGCACCAACTCGATCGCATGGACCGCCATCCCCGGCGGAATCGCGCCCAGCGGCAGCGCGTTGCCGTCTTCCGGCTCCACCTTCGGCCCGGCCACGACCGTCGCGCCCGGCTTCAACCCGTTCGGGGCCAGAATGTAGCGCTTCTCGCCGTCGGCATACGCCAGCAGCGCCAGCCGCGCCGAGCGGTTCGGATCGTACTCGATCGCCTGCACCTTCGCCGGAATCCCCAGCTTGTCGTACCGGCGGAAATCCACCGCCCGCAGGAACTTCTTGTGCCCGCCGCCGCGGTGACGGACCGTGATCCGCCCGTGCGCATTGCGACCGGCCTTGCTCTTCTTGATCTTCCGCAGCTTGCGCTCGGGACGTTTCTTGGAAACGCCCTCGAAATCCGACAGCGTCGTGAAACGCAGGCTGGCCGATCTCGGCTTGTATGATTTCAGTCCCATGTTCAGACCTCGCTATGCCATCTCGATGGACTGGCCGTCCTGCAGCGTCACCACCGCGCGCTTCCACGTCGGCGTCCGCCCGTAGGAAGCCGTCCGCAGGCGCTTGGCCTTGCCCGGACGCGTCATGGTGTTGACGTCCTTGACCTTCACGCCGAACTGCTGTTCCACCGCACGGCGGATTTCCAGCTTGTTCGCGCCCCGGTCCACTTCAAAGATGTACTGGTTGGCCCCCTCCTTCAGGCGGGTGCCCTTCTCCGTCACCAGCAGCCGCTTGACGATCATCCGGTTCATGACTCCACCCCTTCCGACAGGCGCGCCTGCAGGGCCTCCAGGCCCGCCGCGTCCGTGACAATCACCGGATAGCGCACGATCTGGTAGGTGTGCGCCTGCGCCGCCGTCGTCACTTCCACCTTCGCGCGGTTGCGCGCCGCCAGGTGCAGATTCCGGCTCGGCGCCCCGGTCACCAGCAGCGCCGCGCGGCCGCCCGCCACCTGCTTCAGCAGCGGCGTCAGGGTCTTCGTCCTGGGCTCGATCTCGCCCAGTCCCTCGGCCACCACCACCGCGCCCGCCGCGATCTTCTCGCTCAGCGCGCGGCGGAACGCCAGCGCCGCCACCTTCTTGTTCACCTTCTTGGAAAAATCCCGCGGATGCGGGCCGAACACCACGCCGCCGCCGCGCAGGATGGGCGAGCGGTTCGAGCCCTGCCGGGCCCGCCCCGTCCCCTTCTGCTTGAACGGCTTGCGACCGCCGCCGCGCACGTCCGCCCGCGTCTTGGTGGAGGCCGTCCCCGCACGGATCCCCGCCCGGTACGCCGTCACCACGTCCAGCACGGCCTGCGCGCCGCGCTTGCGCTCCAGCCGCTCGTCGGCGACTTCTTTTTCGCCGGCCGCCTCGCCGCTCATCTTGTATACATTCACCTTGCTCATGACGCCTACGCCTTCTTGATCGCTTTCCTGACCAGGACAATGCCGCCGTTCGGACCCGGCACCGCGCCTTCCAGCAGCAGCGCGTTCTCCTCCGCCAGCACCTTCACCACCCGCAGGTTCTGGGTCGTGATGTCCACGGACCCCATCTGCCCCGGCAGCTTCTTGTTCTTGAACACCCGCGCCGGCCATTCGCGGTTGCCGATCGATCCCGGCCTGCGCGTCCAGCCGCCGCCGTGGCTCGCCCGGCCGCCGCGCATCTTGTAGCGGCGAATGACGCCCTGAAAGCCGCGGCCCTTGGTGCGCCCCAGCACATCCACGTACTTCACGCCTTCGAACACCTGCGCCGTCACCACGTCGCCGGCCTTCGCCTCGTCGCCGTCCGCCAGCCGCACTTCGCGCAGCACCTTCTGGGGCTTGGCCCCCGCCTTCTGGAAATGCCCCTGCTCGGGCTTCGTCAGGCGCGATGCCTTCTGCTCTTCAAATCCCAGCTGGGCCGCCTCGTAGCCGTCGGTCCCGGCCGTCTTGCGCTGCACCACCGTGCACGGACCCACCTGGACCACCGTCACCGGCACCTGCACCCCGGCGTCGTCATACACCCGGGTCATGCCCACTTTCTTGCCAATCAATGTCTGCATGGACGTTCTCCCCCTTATATCTTGATTTGGATGTCCACGCCCGCCGGCAGATTCAGCTTCTTCAGCTCGTCCACCGTCTTCGCCGTCGGATCAATGATGTCCAGCAGCCGCTTATGGGTGCGGATCTCGAACTGTTCCATCGACTTCTTGTCCGCGTGGACGCTGCGGTTCACCGTGTAGCGCTCGATCCGCGTCGGCATCGGGATCGGCCCGACCACCCGCGCACCCGTGCGCTTCGTCGTTTCCACGATCTCGCCTGCCGACTGGTCCAGCATCCGGTGGTCGAACGCCCTCAACCGTATTCTGATTCGTTGTCCGCTCATGTTCTCTTCTCTGTCAACGGTTCATCAACTCCTGGCCCAGGGTGTCCGGCACCACATCAAACCGGGTCGGCTCCATCGTGTACCCGGCGCGTCCACGTGTCAAAGAACGCAATGTGGTTGCGTAGCCGAACAGCTCCGCCAGGGGCACCGAGGCCTCGATCACCCGCGTCCCGTCCCGCTGCGCCACGTCTTTCACCTGGCCGCGGCGCATGTTCAAATCGCCCAGTACGTCGCCCAAGTGCTCCTCGGGCGTCACAATCTCGAGCGCCATGATGGGCTCCAGAAGGACCGGACGTGCCGAACGCGCCGCCTCTCGCAGCGACATCGACGCCGCCGATCGAAACGCAATTTCCGACGAATCGACCGGATGCCATTGGCCGTTGACCACCGACACCCGGACGTCGACTAGCGGGAAATTTCCCAGCACACCTGTGCTCAACCCGTCGTGAATTCCTTCCTCCACAACGGATCGAAAATCGTGCGGGATTAAATCAGATGAAATTTGGAAGTCAACACTATTTCCATTTCCCCGCTCATTTTTTTCCAGCGCAATCCCCACCATCGCGAAATGGCGCTTCCCGCCCAGCTCCCGGTCGAACGTGAAGTCCGCCCGCGCCGCCTCGCGGATCGTCTCGCGGTACGCCACCATCGGACGCCCCGCGTTCGCCTTCACCTTGAACTCCCGCAGCATCCGGTCGCGCAGAATGTCCAGATGCAGTTCGCCCATCCCCTGGATGATCGTCTGACCCGTCTCCGGATCCTTCGCCGTGCGGAACGTCGGATCCTCTTCCGCCAGATCCGCCAGCGCCGCGTTCATCTTTTCCTTGTCCGCCTGCGTCTTCGGCTCGATCGCCATGGACACCACCGGCTCCGGAAACACGATCCGCTCCAGCGCGATCGGCTTCTGCTCCGCGCACAGCGTGTCCCCCGTCACCACGCCCTTGATTCCCGCAATCGCCCCGATCTCCCCCGCATACAGCGTGTCCACCTCTTCGCGCTGGTTCGCGTGCAGCCGGATCAGCCGCATCACCCGCTCGCGCTTCTGCGTGCGCGGATTCCAGACATTCGCCCCCTTCTTCAACTCCCCCGAATACACCCGCATGAAAATCAGCCGCCCCACGAACGGATCCGTCGCCACCTTGAACGCCAGCGCGCACAGCGGTTCGGCATCGCTCGTCTCGCGCACCAGCTCCTCGTCCGTCTTCGGATGCCGCCCCGTCACCGGCGGCACCTCCAGCGGCGACGGCAGGTATTCCGCCACCGCATCCAGCAGCTGCTGAATCCCCTTGTTGCGCAGGCTCGTCCCGCACAGCACCGGCACCATCCGGTTCGTCACCGTCGCCCGGCGGATGCCGCCCATCAGCTCCGCCTCGCCCAGATCCCCCTCGTCCAGGTACGCGTTCAGCAGCGCCTCGTCCGTCTCCGCCACCGCCTCCAGCAGCGCCTCCCGCGCCGCCTGCGCCTCCGCCGCCAGCTCGGGAGGAATCTCCTGCACCGTTATCTTCGACCCCAGCGTGCCCTCGTCGAACGTCAGTCCCTTCATCCGCACCAGGTCCACCACCCCCTTGAAATGCTCCTCGCTCCCCCACGGCAGCTGCACCGGCACCGCCGGCGCATGCAGCTTCTCGCGCATCTCCCGCACCACCCGCATGAACTGCGCGCCCGTCCGGTCCATCTTGTTGATGAACGCCATCCGCGGCACCTTGTATTTGTTCGCCTGCCGCCACACCGTCTCCGACTGCGGCTGCACCCCGCCCACCGCGCAGAACACCCCCACCGCCCCGTCCAGCACCCGCAGCGACCGCTCCACCTCCGCCGTGAAATCCACATGCCCCGGCGTGTCAATGATGTTGATCTGCCGGTCCTTCCAGAAACACGTCGTCGCCGCGCTCGTGATCGTGATCCCCCGCTCCTGCTCCTGCGCCATCCAGTCCATCACCGCAGTGCCTTCGTACACCTCCCCCATCTTGTGCACCTTGCCCGTGTAAAACAGCATCCGCTCCGTCGTGGTCGTCTTGCCCGCATCAATGTGCGCCACGATCCCGATGTTCCGGATCGCCGCCAGCGCGTGCCCGCGCCCCGCCGCCTCGATGTTGGTATCCTTCGCCACAATCTGTCCCGTCCTGATGGTTTCCTGGTATGAGAGCCGCGCACCCTACCACGCTCCTTCGCCTTCGCCAAGCAAAAGCAGGCTTCGGCCAAAGCACCGCACAGGAAGAACACGCTTCAACCATCCCTGATGCACGAGGTCCGCACCAGACCCCCGCGGGCTTGCCCCGCGGGTGAATCCGGTTTGCACAGCGACTGAGTCAGCCCGCCCCCCCCGCAACGGCCCGCTCCAATCCCCCTCAATATAGTTATTGCAATAACTATAGTTATTGCAATAACTATACATTTTCCGCCCCCTCCCGCCATCGCACCCACCCCGGCATCTTTTGCCTTGGTTTTCTCATCCATAACGGCATAGAATGCCCTCCGTGGAATCTGGAAGCCCAGTGTGCAGCCGGCCGGCAGGCCCCCGGCTCAGCGGCGGCCCGGTCGGTACCGCCCGGCTCCGCCGGGCAATGGCCCTCTCCGCCGCCGCCGCGGTTGCCGCCGTGTTCGTCGCCGCCTCCGCCTCCGCCGCCATGTCTCCCCTGCGGCTCGGCGACGGCGACCGCCTCCTGGTCGTCGCGCCGCACCCCAATGACGAAACCCTCGCCGCCGGCGGCCTCATCCAGGAAGTCGCCGCTCTCGATCTGCCCGTGCAGATCTGCTTCTTCACCATGGGCGACAACCACGAGATCCCCTACCTCTTCACCCGCCGGCATCCCGACCCCCTCCCCGGCGCCGCCCGCTCCATGGCTTCCCGCCGCCAGATCGAAGCCATCGCCTCCTCCACCCAGCTCGGACTCGCCACCAACCAGCTGGTCTTTCTCGGCTATCCGGACACCGGCCTCATGACCGTCTGGCAGCGCCACTGGCGCGACACCCCCCCCTACCGCTCGCCCCTCACCCGCGCCAACACCGTCCCCTACGACCGCGCCCTGACCCCCGGCTCCGCCCACGCCGGCGAAGACATCCTCGACGACCTCCTCGAGGTCCTCCGCGGCTTCCAGCCCACCCGCATCGTTCTCCCCCACCCCGCCGACCACAATGCGGACCATCGCGCGATCCATCTCTTTGTCCGGGCCGCCCTCTGGCAGCTCGAATCCGAAGGCGCCGCCTCCCCCGAACTCCTCGCCGCCCCCGTCCACTTCACCCAATGGCCCGAACCCCGCCGCTACCAGCCCCTCCGCCACGCCGCCCCGCCCTTCTTCCTGCGCGACAACGCCAATTGGATGGAATACTCCCTCGCCCCCTTCCAGGTCAGCAACAAGCTCGCCGCCATCCGCCGGCACCATTCCCAGTTCCGCCCCTTCCCCGCCTATCTCGAATCCTTTGTCCGCAAAACCGAACTCTTCGCCGCCATCCCCGACCTCGCATTCCCCGGCGGGACCGGCGACGCCGACCTGCCCGAAGAAGATCCCTCCCGCTTCCAACCCGATGAAACCCTCTTCGAAGAACTCTCCCGCCTCGCCGAACCGTGGTCCGCCCTCGCCGGACAGCACGCCGCCGAAACCCGGACCCTCGCCGGTCACGACAATCGGGTTGTCCGGCAAACCCTCGCCGGCGACGGCTCCTCTCTTACCCTCGCCTTCGATTTCGACAAACCGCTCTCCGAGGACTGCCGCCTCGCCGTTTACCTGTTCGGCCACCGCCCCGGCACCCCCTTCGGCGAAATGCCCAAGATCGAAATCACCGCCACTCCCCAAACCATCATCGCCGTCCGCGACCTCGCCGCCAACCTCCCCGCCCGATCCATCGAACTCCTGCCCGGCAGTCCCCGGGAAATCGCCCTGCGCATTCCCCTCGATCTTCTCGGATCTCCCGCCCGGCTCCTGACCGGCGCGGAACTCTCCAAGGACACCCTGCCCGTGGACTGGCTCCCCTGGCGCGCACTCGACCTGACCGGCTCCCCCTCCCCCGTAGAAATCCCTTCCCCTGCCGCCGGATCCCGCGACGATCCATCCGCCCCGTCTCCACCACAATCTCCGTCCGCCTCCCCGGCCCCGACGGCCTCGCCGCCACCGGATCCCGCCGGCCGCACCGAATCTCCCGCCGTCTCCCCGCCGCGTCTCGTTCCCCGCGTCCGCCTTCCCAAACCCGCTCCCAAAGCCACCGAAGCCGACGAACCGGTCTTCTGGTGATCCGGAGGCCCCCGTGCCCGCCGCTGCCTCTCCGCGCCGCGTTTTCCTGCATGTGGACATGGATGCCTTCTATGCCGCCATCGAGCAGCGCGACCACCCCGACTACCGCGGCAAGCCCGTCGTCGTCGGCGCTCCGCCCGGCCAGCGCGGCGTCGTCGCCACCGCCTCCTACGAAGCCCGCACCTTCGGCATCCATTCCGCCATGCCCTCCCGGGACGCCGGACGCCGCTGCCCCTCCGCCATCTTCCTCCCCCCCGACATGCCCCGCTACAAGGCCGTCTCCGACCAGGTCTTCGCCATCTTCGAACGCTACACCCCTTTCGTCGAAGGCCTCTCCATTGACGAAGCCTTCCTCGATGTCACCGGCTCCCTGCGCCTGTTCGGCGGCGGCGAAGAAATCGCCCGCCGCATCCGGAACGACATCCGCTCCGAGCTCTCCCTCACCTGCTCCATCGGCGTCGCCCCCAATAAATTCCTGGCCAAACTCGGTTCCGAATACCGCAAGCCCGACGGCCTGACCGTGCTGCCCTTCGACCGCCCCGGCATCATCGCCTTCCTGCGCCCCCTCCCCGTCACCCGGCTCTGGGGCGTCGGCAAGGTCACCCGCCAGGCCTTCGACCGCGCCGCCCTCCACACCATCGGCGACCTCCAGGACGCCCCCCCCGCCCTGCTCGAAAGCGTCGTCGGCCCCCACGGCGCCGCCCATCTGCGCCGCCTCGCCTTCGGCGACGACCCGCGCGAAATCGAACTCGATGTCCGCGAAAAATCCATCTCCCGCGAACATACCTTCCTTCGCGACGAACGCGCCCGCCACCTCCTCGACAACACCCTCTTCGAACTCGTCGAAGACGTCGCCCGCCGCCTTCGCGCCGACGGACGCCTCGCCGCCACCGGACGCCTCAAGGTCCGCTGGAAGGACTTCACCACCCTCACCCGCCAGCGCGCCTTCCCCCGCCCCACCCGCATCGAAGAAGATCTCCAGGCCATGGCCGCCGCCCTCTTCAAGGAAATCCCCCTCGAACAACCCGTCCGCCTCATCGGCTTCGGCGTCGCCGACCTCGTCGAAGCCGACGCCTCCCGCCAGCTCGATCTCTTCGACCTGCCCGTCGAAACCCGCGCCCGCCGCGAACAGCTCGAACGCACCCTGGACCGCATCCGCGAAGAACACGGACCCGCCGCCATCCGCCGCGCCCGCACCCTGCCCCCCCCATAACAACAAATCCTGACCCGGCTCAACGGCCGCGGTCGTCGTCCCGCCCCCCGCAAGCACGGAAACAAGGTCCGCAACCCGGGAAAAGACTTGGCGGCCCCGGATCGGGCAGATTCCCCCGCATGACGCGTCCCGCATGGTGCGGCCGCGCCCCACGAAAGGAATCCGCTCATGAACTCCCATTGGATCGCACTCGGCACCACCCTGCTGGCCGGCAGCCTCCCCGCCTTCGCCTCGGACGCCCCGTCCCCGGCCGGGCTTCTCGCCCCCGTGACCGTCGAAGAACGCCCCGCCCAGCGCGTGGCCTATGTCGAACAAACCGGCCACTTCCAGGCCAACCCGGACCTCTACGATGTCCTGCTCCAAAAACTGCTCGACTGGGCCATCCCCTCCGGCATCTGGCATTTTCCCGATCAGACCCTCATCGTCTGCATCTACCCCGACGACCCCGAAACCACGCCGCCCGACCGGCAGCGCCTCTGGTTCGGCATCACCATCGGCGAAAGCGACACTCCCCCCGACGGCATCCGCACCCTGACCCTGCCCGCCGGCCCCCATGCCGTCGGCCGCTTCTCCATCGCCGCCGATCAGTTCGGGCCGGCCTGGGGCCACCTGTACGGCGAATGGATGCCCCGCAGCGGCTTTGCTCCCGCCGGCCTCGCCTATGAACTGCAGAAAAACGACTCCTCCGAACATCCCGAACAGAAACATCTGGTGGATATCTGCATCCCCGTCCGCCCCGTCGCGCCCTGACAAATCCGACACCCTTGCTTGCCCGACGGAGCCTTGGCGAAGTCGGGCGGCGCGGGTGAATCAGGTCCGCCCCTCGACCCCCACGCCCTTGTGGCGTGGGTGAATCAGTTCCGCTCCCAGACCCCCGCGCCCTTGCGGCGTGGGTGAATCAGGTCCACCCCTCGACCCCCGCGCCCTTGTGGCGCGGGTGAATCAGGTCCGCTCCCAGACCCCCGCGCCCTTGTGGCGC
>Ga0123329_1002186_pt1 | contig 17478 bp, 12 predicted proteins | sample BioC12SIPDNA_FD_89703 | JGI IMG/M metagenome (GOLD analysis project Ga0123329, IMG submission 89703) | Anaerobic biogas reactor microbial communites from Washington, USA - Biogas_R1_B C12 SIP DNA | ecosystem: Engineered > Bioreactor > Anaerobic > Unclassified | place: Washington, USA | collected... | reverse complement strand
TCTTCTCAGCCGGAGTTTTCCCCACGATCAGCTGGTTGTCATCGGGATAATCGGTTCTCAGCACGGAATCGGCCGCCACCACGTTGCCGAAGCCCATTCGGATCGGCCCGACGATGCCCCCCTGGCCGCCGAGAAAAATCGCCGGCTGATTGAGCATCACCCCGCGCGGCACGTCCCCGATCAGCGAGGCGGTGGTCTTGTCCCCTTCCGGAGTGAAATTGAAATGGATGTAGGAGCTTCCCACCTCGCTGTGGTTCTTGCGGCTGGTGCCACCGGACATCAGGCAGTCGCAGAAGTTGATCAGGCTGCCCAGCGTCACGAACGGAAACAGAATGGTCTGCTTGATGCCGACGCAGTGGGCGCCGTTGGCCTCTTCCTCCAGGATGCATCCCTCGCGCACCTGGGCCCCCGATCCCATGTTGGCTTTTTCCAGAAAAACGGATTTGGCGAAGTATCCCCCTTTCAGCTCGACCTGGGGTCCCAGCTTGCAATTGTCGATGGTGACCGGCCCTTCGCAGCCGATCCGGCAGCCGCTGGCAATGACCGTCTCTTCCCCGTAGATCCGGCAGCCGGGATAGATCCGCACCCCTTGGGCCGCGATCCGGTCGATATCGACCTCGTTCCCCAGGTCGACGGAGGCGGGATTCAGAATCTCCACGCCCTTTTGAATGAGAGCGGTTATTCTATCGTGGCATCTTTGATTGATGTCCATATTTTTCATGTTCCTCCGGGGATGTCCGCCAGGTGGCGGCAGCGACTTATTACGGCAGGTGGGCGGGCGGCTTTAGCCACATGGGGCTGGTCTTTCAAAAAAAGCCGCCGGTGCCGTTTTGTCACGGTCCTGGGCGGCTTTCTCAAATCCCGCTTTTCGGCATTTTCATAAATATCCCCTAACAAATCCAACAGGTTTGGGAAGGTTAACGGAATTGGCGAGGGTTGTCAAAAAAAATGGCGGCAAGGGAGTTATGGGGAAAAGGTGAAAAATTGTCTGTCGGGGAATTTACATCTCCAACCCCTGGTTTGAAAACTTCTACTTCATTGATCCGAAAAACAGCTGGAAGCGCTCCCGGATGGCGCAGGAAGATCGCCGGGGAAGTCCTTTTTTCAAAGGGGATCCGTTGTCTGGATATATTTTGGCACCCCGCGGCGGATCAGCAGGATGACGGCAGCGAGGATGATGAGGCCGCCGAAGATCTGCCGGAGGCGGATGAATTCCTCCAGAAAGACCGCCGCCAGAACGATGGTCATCACCGGTTCCAGGGTGGAAATGGTGGAGGCGTCCACCGCCCCAAGGCGCTGAATGCCGGCCAGAAAACCGAAAACCCCGCCGACCGTGGTCAGAGCGATGGCCGTGGCCGCCCCCCAGCCCGCCGCCGATGCCGGCCAGGAGGGACCCTGCCAGGGGATGATGATCCCGTAAACGGCAGCTGCGGTGAGCAGAATGACGGTCGTCGAGCCGAGGACACTCTCCCCCCCGAGCATGCGGTCACCGAGGACGATATACGTGGAGTAGATCAGAGCCGCGGCGGTGCCCAGCACCACCCCCAGAAGGCTCCCCTGCAAGCTGCCGCTGACCGTCAGTGCCGTTCCCGCCAGGGCGGCGACGAGGGCGGCGGTGCGCACCGGGCCGAGCCTGCTGCGGGTGATGAGGGCGAGGATGACGGTGACGATGGCCGGGTAGAGGTAGAGAAGCAGCGCCACCAAGCCGGCCGAGGCGTAATGAAGGGCGCTGAAGTAGCAGAAAGATTGGCCCAGATAACAGACGCCCCCCATCAGCAGGAGCACCAGCAGGTTCCTGCCCTGCGGCCACCTTCCCCCTTGCCACTGAAAAAGCACGGCCATGATCGTGCCGGAGATGGCAAAGCGCAGGAACATGGCCGTCGTCGTATTGAGGCCGTCATTATAGGCGATCCGCGCGAAGATCGGCGCAATGCCGAAACTGGCCGCCGACAGGGTTGAAAAGACGATGCCCTGCAGGCGCCGCCGGTTGGTGGTCACGTCCATTGTCTGTGTATGTTCCATGGTGTTCTCGAAAAACGGGGGGGCGGTGGGCAAAGCTGCGGCGGAGTGTACCTGTATAAGGGGATTTTGTCGAGGGGCTTAGCGACCCCCAGGCCGCGGCCGCGGAATCTCCGGAAAAGGGTGCCCGGTGCCTGGAAATTTCTGTTATGCTGGCGTCCAACGAACAAGGATAATTGAATTTCCCAGCCATGGAAAAAACCATCATTACGGCGGTCAAACAGGAGCAACTGCTGCGGCGCATGGCCGAATTGAAGATCCGGGAGGCGGACTTGGAGGAGAAGTTCGTCCTTGGCTCGGGCCGGGGCGGGCAAAAGGTCAACAAAAGCTCAACTTGCGTCTACCTGCGGCACCGGCCCACCGGGGTTGAGGTCAAATGCCAGAAAGAGCGCTCCCGCGCCCTCAACCGCTTTTTCGCCCGGCGCCTGCTCTGCGACAAGATCGCGGAGATCACGGCCGGCGGTGATTCGGCGCACCAGAAAGAGCTTGCGCGCATCCGCTGCAACAAGGACCGGCGCCGGCGCCGCGCCCGGGGGAAAACGATCCTTGACGCAGAAGAATAGACGTCCTCTACCGGCAACGTCCCCGACTCGACACTTTTCACCTGCCACTTCAAACCGCCTTTACCCCTTACCGTTCTTTTTGATGGCCGCCATCGCATAGGGATAGAGGTTGTCGGTGATGATCCGGTAGCCCTCGGCGGTGGGATGGATGCCGTCCTCCTGATTGAGCCTTCTTTTGCCGGCGACGCCGGCAAGGAAGAAGGGCATGAAGATGAGGTCCCGCTCCTCGGCGATCTGCGGATAGACTGCGGCGAAATCGCGCAGGAATTCCCTGCCCAGGCTGGTGACCATCTTCATGCCGGCGAGGACCACGGTGATGCCGTTTTCCTCCAGAATGTGAATGATCGCGTCGATATTCTTCCGCGTCAGCTGGGGGTCGACCCCGCGCAGGCCGTCGTTGGCTCCGGTTTCGAGGATGACGATGTCCGGCTCCAGCTTGAGTACCCAGGAGATGCGGGAGAGCGCCCCGCTGCTGGTTTCACCGCTGATGCCGGCGTTGACGACCCGCCACGGGTAGCCGGCCGCGTGCAGCTTTTTTTCGAGGAGGGCGGGATAGGCCTCCTCCTCTTTGACTCCGTAGCCGGCGGTGAGGCTGTCGCCGACGGCGACGATGGTGCCGACGATCTGATAGGCGTCGAAAGTGGTCGCGGCCGGAGTGGCTTCGGTGGCGCGGTCGCAGCCGCCGGTCAAAAATCCCGTCAAAAGTATCAACAAAAATCCGCTTATCTTCACAACGTTTCTCCTTTGGTCATTATTCGTCCGCTTGCTGCCGCAGGAAAGAAGCCGGCTTGCTGCGCAGAATCGGCAGCGAGGCGGCCAGGCCTACGGCGACGATCAACACCGTGGCCGCGGCCGCCGTCACCAGGCTGACGCCGAGGAACGGGCGGTAGCGGAGGTCGAGACCATAGCGGCAGATCAGCCAGCTTCCCGCCTGGGCCAGAAAAAGGGCGAGCAGGGAACTGATCAATCCCAGCAACAGGCTTTCGGAGGCGAAGACGGCAAGGACGAAGGCGCGCCTGGCGCCCAGAATCTTGTAATAGACCGTCTCCCGGACGCGGGCGTAGCGGGTGGCCAGGACCGAGCCGACGATGATCACCATTCCCGCGGCCAGGCTGAAGAGGGTGAAAAAGCGGATGATGACCGAGAGCTTGTCCATCAGGCCGGCGAAGACGGTGACCGCCTGGGTGACGTCGATGACGCTGATGTTGGGAAAGCGCCCGACGATCCGGTTCTGCAGAGCGGGGATTTCGTCCCTGGCGGCGCGGGTGGCGGCGAAGAGGGTCTGGGGGGCGTCGGCCAGGACCTTTTCCGGAAAGACGAAATAGAAAAAGGGCTGCAGCCCCGTCTCCGTCCTGGTACGGATGCTGGCTATCCGGGCCTCCAGGGGTATCCCCTGAATGCGGAAGGTGATGCGGTCGCCGACGGTCATGCCGCGCATCTCGGTCACCCGATCCAGAACCGATACCTGAAGGTCGCTCCAATCCGCGCGGAAGAGGCTGGTTCCCGAAATCAGCTGTTCTTTGGCGATAAGATGGTCGCGATAGGTCAGGTTGAATTCCCGGCCCAGGTTGTCCCCCCGCCTTTCCCGCTCCCTTTGCGGGTCGATTCTTTCCCCGTTGACGGCGACGACCGCGCCGCGCACTACCGGATAGATCTCCGCCGGGATGGCCAGTTCGCGCAGGAAATCCTCCCGCTGGCGGGGCTGGATGTCGAGAAAGAAAAGGTTGGGCGTATCCTCCGGGAAGGATTGGATAAAGGAAGCCTCGAGGTTTTTCTCGACCAAAGTGATGGAAAGGATCACGGCCAGCGCCAGTCCCAGGGTGACGACGATGGGGCGGGTGGCGTTGCGCGGCCGGAACAGCCCTTTAAGGGCCTGGCGCAGCGCCAGATGGCGCGGCGAGCGCCGGCGCAGGATGGTTAGGAGGAGCGTGGCCATCAGATAGGCGGCAAGAATCAACAAGATCATGGCGGAAAGGAAATAAATGCCCGTCTGAAAGCGTTCCAGGCGCAGGAAGACGAGGGGCGCCAAAATAAGAAGGGCGGCGCCGCCGATCAGCCAGGCGCGGCGTTTTTGAGCGGCCCCAGGCTCTTCCCGGCCGAGTATGACTCGTGGTTTCAACTCTTTGAGGCGCCACAGGGGAAGGGCGGTGAACAGGGCCACGACGAGCAAGCCGATCGCCGTTCCTTCGGCGACGGCCGCCGCCGAGAGGCTGGTGTCGATCCCTTCGGGAAGAAAGTCCCGGAAAAGCCGCGGAAGCTGGTTTTGCAGCAAGATTCCGGCGGCCAGGCCGAGAAGGGTTCCGCATAGCCCGAAGAGGAGCACCGTGATGAAATAGTGGCGGATGAGAAAAAAGCTCCTGGCCCCCAGGGCCTTCATCACGGCGAGGGGTTTTTCCTGTTCCTGGAGCAGGGCGTCGAGGGTGCTCTGGATACCGATACCCGCCAGCAGCAGGGTGAAGAGACCGACCATGCTGAGGAAAAAGAGCAGATTGTCGAAGAAGCGTTTGACCCGGCTGTTGGCGCTGCGGTAGCTGTCGACGCGGATGCGCTCCTCCGGTGCGGCGTCGCGCAGGGTGCGCAAGGTTTCTTCCAGCTGTTGCCCGTCCCCAACCTTGGCCAGGATGACGTGGCGCACCCGGCTGCCCTCGCCGACCAGCTGCAGGGCCTCCAGGTCGGCGGCGGCGACGAAGATCCGCGGTCCCAGGGAAAAGATATCCACCGGCCGGTCCGGCTCACGGAGGACGATGTCGCGGATGACCAAAATCGCCTCGCCCACCCGCAGAGGGTCGCCGACATTCAGGCCGAGACGTTCGACCAGGGCCTGTTCGACCACCAGGCTTCCCGCCGTCAGCACTTCCCGGAAGGGTTTTCCCGAGGCCAGCTCGACCCGGCCGTAAAAGGGATAGCCCGGCTCCACCACCTTGAGCTGGCTGAGCAGCGAGCGGTCCCCGGCCAAAGTTCGCACCACCGAGTTGAATTCATGGATGCGGGCGGCGGTGATGACCTGTTGCCGCTCCAGGGATTCGACAGCGGCGAGGAATTTGTCCGGAAAGGGCGAGCGGGCGCGGACGATGATGTCGGCGGCGTGCAGGGTCCTGGCGTCCCGCTGCAGCGACGAGTGGACGCTGCGGCTGAAACTGCCGAGGGTGACCAGGGTGACCATGGACAGGGCGACGCAGAGTATGAAGATGGTCGCCTGGTGGCCGCAGGCGGCGATCTGCCGACGGATCAGGGGAAGTTTAATCATCGCTGTCGCCGGCAAGGATGCGGCCGTCCCGCAGGGTGACCCGCCGGTCGGCCCGGGCGGCGATGTCCGCGCTGTGGGTGACGAGGACGAGGGTGGTCCGCCGTTCACGGTGGAGTTCCAGCAGCAGTTCCAGGATCGAAACGCCGTTGGCCGAGTCGAGATTGCCCGTCGGTTCGTCGGCGAAAAGCAGGCGCGGCTCGTTGATCAGCGCCCGGCAGATGGCGCAGCGCTGTTTCTCACCGCCGGAGAGCTGGTGGGGAAAGCTCGCCGCACGCTCGGCAAGGCCGACCCGCCGCAGAAGGCTCTGCGCCTTTTCCCGGGCGTCCGGATCGTTGGCCAACTCGGCCGGAAACATGACGTTTTCAACCGCGTTCAGGGACGGAACCAGGTGATAGGACTGAAAGACGTAGCCGAAGGTGCGGTTGCGCAGCGGCGCCAAGTCATCCTCGGCCAGATCGGTGATATCCTTTCCTTCGATGAGAACCCGTCCGGCGTCGGGACGGTCGATGCCGGAGAGTACCGCCAACAGGGTCGATTTGCCGCTGCCGCTCTCCCCTTTGATGACCAGAAACTCTCCTTTCCTCACGGCGAGGAAAACCTCGTCGAGGACGGTGATGGGCCTATCGGCGACCCGATAGGTTTTGCTGATCCCCTGGGCTTCGAGAATGGTCATGGGGCTCCTGATGCAAAGGGTTGTGGTGGAATACCTGCTGATAGTCGATGATAGCATCGACGGGCCGCCGAGGGGAAGATGGCGGCGGCCGGGATGGCGGAGAGCGCCGCGGACGGGGTCAGGGGTGGACCGCCTGCCGCCGGTTCCGCGCCCCATCGATGAATGTTTCGATGGCGGACCAGAATTCTGCCTGCGGCCCCAGATCGTTGTGGTCGGCTCCGGCGATCACCAGGGCCCGGGTTTCGCCGCCCCATGCCGCCAGCAGCCGCCGACTGTGCTCCGGGGGAACGATGCGATCCTCGGCGGCGATGATAGCGAGGAGCGGAGCGGTAATCCCCGGTGCGTGATCGATGATGTCGAAGGGATGCCTGAGGAACGGCCCCACGGGGAACCAGGGGAAATGTTTGCGGGCCAGGGCGCGCAGACTTGCAAAGGGGGAGATAAGCACCAGGCGCTCCACCTTTCTTCGCGCCGCCAGTTCCACGGCCACGCAGGTGCCGAGGCTGCGCCCCATGAGGATGATCCGCTCCCGGTCCACCTCCGGCAGGGCGGCGAAATAATCATAGAGAAACAGGGCGTCGCCGATGAGGTTTTTCTGGCTCGGACGGCCCTGGCTCAGGCCGTAGCCGCGGTAATTGAACAACAGCAGCGAAATGTTGGAGAAATGATGGTGGTCCGGCAACATGCCGGAAACATCCTCGGCGTTGCCGCCGAAGTAGATCAGCAGCGGCGCCGGCCGGGCTCCGGGTGCGGGCAGATACCAACCATGGAGAGGGGTGCCGTCGGCGGCCGTCAGGTGCATTTCGCTTTCCGGAAAGCTGCGCCGCAGTTCGTCCAGCATGGCGGAGGGCAGCCTCGCCCCCAGAAAGATCATGCCGTCCTGGCGGAAATAGAGAAGCAGGCTCAAACCCAGAAAAACCGCCAGGGCGATTTTTATCAGCGAAAGAACAATGCCCATTTCTTCCTCCTGGAATCAAGGATAGCCGATTCCGGATGGAGGTAAAGGGCGCTGCCGGGAGCAGGTTTCAGGCCGGACCGCGATCCACGGAAGTATTGTTCTGAGAGGGCTGCCGGCATATCATGGGGTGCAGGCGAACAGGGGCCGTTGGGCGGTCCAGTGTCCATTATCCGTGTCATTTTCAGGCAGAGGTCTGGTGACGGACAAAGGCCGGATAGAGAACCGCAGTGCCGATCCGCCCCTGGAGCGGCTGGCGGGATCGGTGGAACGGGTCACCTTCCACAGTGAGGAGTCGGGTTTCTGCGTGCTGCGTATCAAGGTGCGCGGCAAGCGGGAGCCGGTGACGGTCACCGGCGCGGCCGCCTCGGTAACGCCGGGAGAGTATATCGAGGCGCTGGGGATATGGCGCAACGATCTGAAATACGGCCTCCAGTTCCAGGCGCGCCAGCTCCAGGTGGTCCCTCCGAGCACGGTCGCCGGCATCGAGAAATATCTCGGCTCGGGAATGGTCAAGGGGATCGGGCCCCATTTCGCCTCCGTTCTGGTCGGCGCTTACGGCGACTGTGTCTTCGATGTCATCGAGAATTACCCCCAGCGCCTGGCTGAACTCCCCGGCATTGGCCCGAAACGCATCGCGCGCATCACCGGCGCCTGGGCGGAGCAGAAAATCATCCGCGAGATCATGGTCTTTCTTCAGTCCCACGGCCTCGGCACCTCGCGGGCGGTGCGTATTTTCAAAACCTACGGCGACCAGGCCATCCTCAAGGTGAGCGAAAACCCTTATCGGCTGGCCCTCGACATTCACGGTATCGGCTTCAAGACCGCCGACATGCTCGCCCAGCGCCTCGGCATCCCCACCCATTCCCTGATCCGCGCCCAGGCCGGGGTGCGCCATGTGCTGCAGGAGCTTTCCGAAGAGGGGCACTGTGCCTGCGAGGCGCAAGAGTTGGCCGCCAAGGCCGCCGGACTGCTGGAAATCCCCGAGGCGACCATCGTCGAGGGCATCCAGCAGGAACTGGCGGCGGGGAATCTGTTGCGCGAGGTGATCCAGGGGCGGATCTGCCTCTTTCTGACCCCGCTGCAGCGGGCCGAGGCCGGGGTGGCGGCCCGGCTGCTGAAGCTTCTCGTGGGAGTGCCCCCCTGGGGAAAACTCGATGTCGACAGGGCCCTTCCCTGGGTGGGCCAGGAGACCGGTCTGACCCTGTCCCGGTCCCAGCAGGAGGCGGTGCGCACCGTGCTCCGCAGCAAGGTGAGCGTGATCACCGGCGGGCCGGGCGTCGGCAAGACCACCCTGGTCAACAGTCTGCTGCGCATCATCCGCGCCAAGCGCATCCGGGTCCTGCTCTGCGCGCCGACGGGACGGGCCGCCAAACGTCTGGCCGAATCGACCGGCCTGGAGGCCAAGACCATCCACCGCGCCCTGGAATTCGATCCGGCCAGCTTCGGCTTCAAGCGCGGCGCGGACAACCCCCTGGCCGCCGATCTGGTGGTGGTGGACGAGGCCTCCATGATCGACGTGGTGCTGGCCAACCGCCTGCTTGCCGCGGTCCCCCAGGCCGCGGCGCTGATTCTTGTCGGTGATGTCGACCAACTCCCTTCCGTCGGTCCCGGCGCCGTGCTCGCCGACATCATCGCTTCAGAGCAGATCCCCACCGTGCGCCTCAGCGAAATCTTCCGCCAGGCCGCCGCCTCGCGCATCATCACCAACGCTCACCGCATCAACCGGGGGGAACTGCCGGAGAAGGTTCCGCCGGGCGCGGAAAGCGATTTCTACTTCATCAGCGCGGCCACCCCAGAGGATATCCACCGCAAGCTGCTGCAGGTGGTCACCGAGCGGATTCCGGGCCGTTTCCAATTCCATCCGGTCAACGACATCCAGATACTGACCCCCATGAACCGGGGCGGCCTCGGTTCCCGTTCTCTCAACGTCGAACTCCAGGAGTGGCTCAATGCCGGCGCCGAGCCGAAAATCAGCCGTTTCGGCTCGGTCTTCTCCCCCGGCGACAAGGTCATCCAGATCGTCAACAATTACAACAAGGAGACCTTCAACGGCGATATCGGTTTCATCCGCTCCATCGACGCCGAGGAAGGGGCGGTCGTTATCGACTTCGACGGTCGCGAGGTGGGCTACGACTTCGGCGAACTGGACGAGATCGCCCTGGCCTACGCCGTCTCCATCCACAAGAGTCAGGGATCCGAATACCCGGCAGTGGTCATTCCCCTGGCCCTGCAGCACTACACCCTGCTGGAGCGCAACCTCCTCTACACGGCGGTGACGCGGGGAAAAAAGCTGGTGGTGATCATCGGCCAGGCCAAGGCGCTGGCCATGGCGGTCCGCAACCGCCGCGCCACCCGGCGGCTGACCGCCCTGGCGGCGCGGCTGCGGGGCGAAGGAGCCATCCTCTGACATTTTCCCCGGCCGCTTTTTTTACGTCTTGCCGCCGGGTGGCGGCGCTGTTACGCTGAGAAAATCACTTTGGCAACGTCTGTTTTTTTCGTTGCCGCCTGGTTCGCAACAGGAACGCGAAAGCCCTTTTTTACCATGAATCCTGAACAGGTTTTTTTGAAATGGTTTGACACCCTGCCGCCGGGACAGCGGCAAACCCTGGCCTATCTTTACATTCTCATGACCAGCACCAACAGTGGGGATTTCGCCATGATCGGCGAAGAGGCCGTGCGCCATTTCCAGATGTTCGTTTCAACTCCCGATTTTCCCTTGCGCCGCGTGGCCCGTCTGGTCTCGATACGGGGGGTCTTCAGTTTTCTCTTTTTCGACGCCGATTTCGTGCAAAGGTATGTCGCCTTGCATCCCGCCCCCGCGGGGGGTGCGCCCTTGCCGATTTCCCGCTATCAATGGCTGCGCAGTACCGCTCAGTGGCGTCGCCTTGCCGAGCGGGTTCTGGCCGATAACGTTCTTCACGGCTGGCTGAGGAGCCTGAACTCTTCCTCGGGAAAGGCTGATCCGGATCGATCCTGAGCCTTTGTCGTCGACAACCGCGGCTGAGGAAATGGTCCGGCCGGTTTTTCTCGTTTCCGCAAGCCGTTGGAAGGTTTTCCATGGATAACCTCCTCGAAATAAGAAATCTCAGCAAATCCTTTACCGTCACCGCCCATTCCCTGAAAGGGGGCAGATTGCGGCTTCAGGCCGTGGACAACCTCTCTTTTTCCCTGCGCAAAGGGGAGACTTTCGGCCTGGTGGGGGAGTCGGGATGCGGCAAGTCGACGGTGGCCCGGCTGCTGCTCCGCCTGATCGAGCCCGACCAAGGGGAAATCCTTTTCGACGGAACCGATCTAATTTCTCTTTCCCCGGCGAGATTGCGCCCCTATCGCAAGCGGCTGCAGATGGTTTTTCAGGACCCCTTTTCCTCCCTCAACCCGCGCCTGCGCATCGGTAGCGCCATCGGCGAGGCTTTGGCCATTCACCGCCTGGCCCCTCCCGGTGAGATCCGCGACCGGGTGGGACGTCTGCTGGCCACGGTGGGTCTGGGGGCGGAACACATGGACCGTTTCCCCCACGAGTTTTCCGGCGGCCAGCGCCAGCGTATCGGCATCGCCAGGGCTCTGGCGGTGGAGCCGGAGCTGATCGTCGCCGACGAGCCTCTCTCCGCCCTCGATGTCTCCATCCAGGCGCAGATCGTCAACCTCTTTCAGGATATCCAGAAGGATTTCGGGCTCACCTATCTTTTTATCTCCCACGACCTGTCGGTGATCGAGCATATCAGCGACCGGGTGGGTGTCATGTACCTGGGGCGGATCGTTGAACTGGCGGGGGCGGAATCCCTTTACCGGCGACCCCGCCATCCCTACAGTGAAGCCTTGCTCAACGCCGTTCCCGTCGCCGATCCGCAGCGCCGACGCGAACGTCCCCTGCTGCGGGGAGAGATCCCTTCGCCCCTGGCGCCACCGCCGGGCTGCCCTTTCCATCCCCGCTGCCGTTACGCCGCAGAAGTCTGCCGCCGGGAACTCCCGGCCCTGGAAGAAAAAGTTCCGGGACATTACGCCGCCTGCCATTTCAGTTCCCAGGTCGGCGGAGATGTATTCTCCGCCGCCGCTTCCGCCCTGCCGAGGAATTGACCGTGTCCGCGAAAGGATTTAAAAAAGGTTTTGGAATCGCCACACTGGAAGACATCAGCACGCTTATTCTAAACTCCCATGACCTGGACCAGACCCTCAACAACATGGTCCGCCTGGTGGCAAAAAGGATGGGCACCGAGGTCTGCTCCATCTATCTGCTGGACAAGCCCGCAGGCCTGTTGCAACTAAAAGCGACCAAGGGGCTGTCGCGGAAAGCGGTGGGCAAGGTGACCCTGCGGGTGGGGGAGGGATTGACCGGTCTGGTGGTGGAAAAGCGCCAGGTGGTGAACAGCCGGGAACCGGAGCAGGATCCGCGCAACCGCTACTTTCCCGAAACCCGTGAAGAGCTGTTCCACTCTTTCCTCGGTATTCCCCTTTTTGACCGCAAAGTGCCGATCGGCGCTCTGGTTGTGCAGACACGGGCGCCGCGGGAATTCACCGGGGAGGAGGTCGGCATCCTTTCGGCCATCGCCTTCCAGGTTTCCTCGATCATCGTCAATGCCCGCCTTCTCGATTCGATCCGCCGCCAGGAGAGTGATCGGCAGCCGGTCCTGAGCCATGCCGGCGCCGGGGAGCCGGCGGAGGGTCTGCCGGCGGCCCTGGCGCGGCCGCGGGCGCTGAACGGCGTCTCCGTCCACCCCGGCGTGGTGGCGGCGCCGGCGCTGGTGGTGACGGAACAGTTCTCTTCCGTCGATCCCCACGCCGAGCGCCCGGTTTTGGTGGAAACGGAACTGGAGAGGATGAGGACGGCGGTGGAGCAGGTCCGCGTCAAGACCCTTTTTTTGGAGAAGAGGGTCGCCGAGCGGCTCGGGGAAAGGGATGCCGCTATTTTCAACACGCACTTGATGATTCTCGAGGACCGCGGTTTTCTGGAGCGCTGGGAACAGGAAATAACCGACGGCAGCGGGGTTGTCGGCTCCCTGCGCAAGGTGGTGGGGGAGTATGTGGCCGCCTTCGAGCGCATGGGCGACCCCTACCTGCGCGATCGCGCAGGCGATGTGCGGGATATCGGCCGCCGCCTGCTCGCTGTTCTGCTCGGCGCCGGGGAGCCGGCGGCCGCACCCAAGGGGCCGGTCATCCTCGCCTGCGGCGAACTTCATCCTTCCGACCTGGCCGCCATTGATCCGAGCCGGGTGCGCGGCATCGCCGTCGAGGAGGGCGGGGAGAATTCCCACGCCGTGATTATGGCCAAATCCATGGGCATTCCCCTGGTGATCGGCCTGAATGGTCTGCTGCGGGCCGTGGCCGGCAACGATTTTCTCATTCTCGATGCCGATTCGGGGTGCCTTCATATCAATCCGGGGGGAAAACTGATTTCCCAGTACCGGCGCCTGGAAGAGAGCAGCGACAAAGAGGCCAGCCGGCTCGAGGAGTGGCGGCGCCTGCCGGCCCGTTCCAGCGACGGCGAGGCGGTGACCCTGCGCGCCAACATCGGACCGATGAGCGATGTCGATATCGCTCTGCGCAACGGCGCCGAAGGGGTCGGCCTGTTCCGCACCGAGTTTCATTACATGGTCAGCCCCGGCTTCCCGAGCCGTGAGGAACAGTACCGCTTCTACCGCCATGTGGCGGAGCGCTTCGGCGGCCAGCCGGTGACCATCCGCACCTGCGATCTCGGCGGCGACAAGGTTCTTCCCTATTTTCCCCAGCCGCCGGAAAAGAACCCGTTCATGGGCTGGCGTTCCTTGCGCATTTCCCTCGATCACAAGGATATGTTCCTCGCCCAGGTCGAGGCGATTCTCATGGCCGCCGCCTACGGCCCGGTGCGCATCCTTTTCCCGCTGGTTTCCGGCGTGGAGGAGATCCGCCTCTGCCGGGAGCTGGTGGAAGAGGCGCGGCGTCGTTTGCGGCGGGAAGGAATCCGCTGTGCGGCGCGAATTCCCTGCGGGGCGATGATCGAGATTCCGGCGGCGGTGCGCATCGTTTCCCACCTGGCCCGCGAGGTCGATTTCTTCTGCATCGGCACCAACGACCTGATCCAGTACATGCTTGCCGCCGACCGCGGCAATCCCCTGGTCAGGCGTTATTACGACCCCCTGCACCCGGCTGTCCTGCAGGTGGTGAGGGATGTCCGCCAGGAGGCGGCGACGGCCGGAAAGAACCTCTGCCTGTGCGGCGAGATGGCTTCCGATCCGCTCTGTTTTCTGGCTCTGTTCGGCCTGGGAATCCGTGAATTTTCCATGCCTTCCCCCTTCATCCCGCGGATCAAGGCTTTTCTGAGCCGGATTTCCGCCCGTCAGGGGGAATATATCGGCGAGACCATCCTTACCCTCGGTACGGGTTCCGACATCCGCCGTTTTCTGCAGGAGAACCTGCCTTCCCGCTGAACGATTTTTACTGCCCGTTGGGAGGTTTGATGAGTTCCCGCATTGTTTTCAGGATTTCCGGTCTCTGCTGCGGGGTGGAAGGGGCCACTCTCTGTTCCGTGGTGATGGTGCAGGACGGTGTGCTGAATGTCGAGGTCGATGTCCTCAGCTCCCGGCTGTCGGTGACCTACGACGGCCGCCGCATCACCCCGAAGGGGATCATGGCTGTCGTCGCTGGGACCGGCATGAAGGCGGAGCCCTGGCCGGAGGAGCGCAGCGCTCCCGCTGGTGAGCAAGGCATGTGGCGGCGCCGCATCCGTTTGACTCTGGTGGTTTGCGGTGCCTTTTTTCTTGGTGCCGGTTTCGCCAGCCATTGGGCTGCCGGCGGCACCCTGCTCGAGGTTCTGGCCGGTGCCGGAGAGCAGGCGCCGCCCTCGGTCAGTCGCTTCTTTTATCTGGCCGCCGTCTCCTGCGGCGCCTGGTTCGTGCTCCCCAAAGCCTTGGCCGCGGTCAAAAGGCTGCGTCCGGACATGAATCTGCTCATGACCATCGCCGTCGCCGGCGCCATCGCCCTCGGCGAATGGTTCGAGGCCGCCTCGGTCGCCGTATTGTTCGCTCTGGCGCTGCTCCTGGAGGAGTGGAGCGTCGTCCGCGCCCGGCGCGCCATCGGCGCGCTGTTGGCCCTGAGCCCGCCCACGGCTCGCTTCCTCGGCCCGGGGAATGGGGAAATACTGGAAAAACCGCTGGCGGAGGTACCGGTGGGGGCGACGGTGCTGGTCCGCCCGGGGGAACGGATCCCCCTCGACGGCATTGTCCTCAAGGGTTTTTCCAGCGTCGACCAGGCACCCATCACCGGGGAATCGATGCCGGTGGCAAAAGCGCCGGGGGACGAACTCTTTGCCGGCGCCATCAATGGCGACGGCGCTCTCGAATACGAGGTCAGCCGGCCTGCTGCCGACAGCGCTCTGGCGCGGATCATCCGCCTGGTTCAGGAAGCCCAGTCCAAAAGAGCGCCCAGCGAACAGTGGGTGGAGCGCTTCGCTTTGTACTATACCCCGGCCATGATTCTGCTCGCCGCCGGGATCGCCCTCCTGCCGCCGGTTTTCCTGGCCGCGGACTGGGGCCTCTGGTTCTATCGCGCCCTGGTCATTCTGGTCATCGCCTGTCCCTGCGCTCTGGTCATTTCGACTCCGGTCAGCGTCGTTTCGGGACTGACGGCGGCCGCCCGCAACGGTGTGCTGATCAAAGGGGGGAGCTTCCTGGAAGCAGCCGGCCGGATCGGCGTTCTGGCGGTGGACAAAACCGGCACCCTCACCAGAGGGGAACCGGAAGTCAAGAAAATCCTCACCTTCCAGGGACATACGGAAAGGGAGGTCGCGGAGCGGGCCGCCGCTCTCGAGTTGCATAGCGACCATCCCCTGGCCAGGGCCATTCTACGCTGGGCCGAAGGGCAGGGGATCCGGCCCCTGCGGGCGGAAAGTTTTCGGGTTTTTCCGGGCAAGGGGGCCGAAGCGGTGATCGAGGGGCGCCGCTTCTGGATCGGCAGCCATCGTTTTTTGGAAGAGATGAAGGAAGAGACGGCCGCCGTGCAGGAACGGGCCGAAGCCCTGCAAAGGGGCGGTCACTCGGTGGTGGCGGTGGGCAACGAGGAACATGTCTGCGGCCTGATCAGCATTGCCGACGGCCTTCGTGAAGGGGTGGCGACGATGGTGGCAAAACTGCACCGGCTCGGCGTCCGCCCCGTGGTGATGCTGACCGGGGACAATGCCGCCACCGCCCGCGCCATCGCGGCGAGTGCCGGGGTCGATGACTGGCGCGCCGAACTGCTGCCCGAAGACAAAGTGGCGGCGGTGGGTGAGTTGGCCCGCTGCGGTTTCGTCGCCATGGTCGGCGACGGCGTCAACGACGCGCCGGCCATGGCCGCCGCTCATCTGGGCATCGCCATGGGGGTGATGGGCAGCGATGCCGCCATCGAAACGGCGGATGTCGCTCTAATGACCGACGATCTGGACAAAATCCCCTGGTTGATTCGCCACTCCCGGCGCACGGTGAAGATCATCCGCCAGAACATCCTTTTTGCCCTGGCGGTGAAGCTTCTCTTCGTTCTTCTCACCTTGCTGGGTACCGCCTCCCTGTGGCTGGCCATCGCCGCCGACATGGGAGCCTCCCTGCTGGTGGTGGGCAACGGCCTGCGGCTGCTGCGGGGGGAGAAGAACGCTTAGGTTGGCGAGATCCCCCAACAGAAACCCCGGTATTTTTTGGGCTGCGCTGAAAATCATCGGCCGGGTTTTTTATTTGATTGCGCTGGGCTGAAAAAAATATAGAATCCCGCTGTGGATAGCGGTTATCAAAAAGGTGGCGAAAAGGGGAGCATCCCGTGGATCGAAAACTCAATGAAGTTTTGGTTTTATTGCGCGGCAATGAAATGGCGATGAACCGGCTTTATCAGCAATACGCCGAGTCTTTCCCGGAGGATCGGGTTTTTTGGCTGGAGATCGGCGACCAGGAATTTTTCCACGCGGAAGAAATCGACAAACTCAGAGGGCTGGTTGCCGCAGGGAGTCTCTATCCAGCAAAAGTGACGATCCAGGCGGAAGCGATAAAAGCCAACATCGGTTATATCAATAACCTGATTGAGGAGTGTCGCCGCGGCTCTTTGTCCAAGAAAAAAGCCTACACCCTGGCCCTGGATTTGGAAAAGGCCATTTTAGAAAGAAAATTTCTAAACATTCTGAATTTTTCGATGTCGGAAGATTATAAATCGGTGCGGGACAAACTGCTCGCTGAAACCGAGAGTCACCGTCAGCATATCTCCGCCAAACTCTCTTCACTCAAGTAACCATCCCCTTCTTGGGACAAAAAGGCTGTCGGGGCTTACTTCTCAGAAATCCTCAACCTTGATTCCCGTCAGCCGCTGCAAAGCCTCCCGGTATTTTTCCGAGGTTTTCCGGATGATCTCCGCGGGCAGGGGCGGGGGCGGGGCCTGCTTGTTCCAGTCGAGGGTTTCCAGGTAGTCGCGCAGGAATTGTTTGTCGAAACTCGGCTGGGGGCCGCCGGGTTGATAGCCGTCTTTGGGCCAGAAGCGTGAAGAATCGGGGGTCAGGGCCTCATCGATCCAGATCACCGTGCCGTCGGAGGCGAGGCCGAATTCGAATTTGGTGTCGGCGATGAGGATGCCCTTTGTTTCGGCGAGGGCGAAGGCCTTCCGGTAGATGGCCAGGGTCAGGTCACGAACTTGCGCCGCCAGGTTGCCGCCGCACAGCTCCTCCGCTTTGGAAAAGGGGATGTTTTCGTCATGCTGGCCGATTTCCGCCTTGGTGGAAGGGGTGAAGATCGCCTCGGACAGGCGGTCGCTTTCCCGCAACCCCGCCGGCAGGGGAATGCCGCAGACGGTGCCGTGCTGCCGGTACTCTTTCCAGCCGGAACCGGCCAGAAAGCCGCGGACGACGCATTCTACGGGCAACGGCCGGGCTTTTTTCACCAGCATGCTGCGTCCTTCCAGTTGCTCCCGGTAGCGGCGGGCCGGTGCCGGAAAATCGTTCACCGTGACGGCCACTACATGGTTGGGCACGATCGCGGCCATCTTTTCAAACCAGAACCGTGACAGGCGGGTCAGCACCTCCCCTTTCCAGGGGATT
>Ga0123329_1002185_pt1 | contig 17484 bp, 19 predicted proteins | sample BioC12SIPDNA_FD_89703 | JGI IMG/M metagenome (GOLD analysis project Ga0123329, IMG submission 89703) | Anaerobic biogas reactor microbial communites from Washington, USA - Biogas_R1_B C12 SIP DNA | ecosystem: Engineered > Bioreactor > Anaerobic > Unclassified | place: Washington, USA | collected... | reverse complement strand
ACCGTCCAGCGGCTGGCCGCGGATCATCTCTTCGGTGTCCATCGCAGCCAGATTGCGATAAAGCATCGAGGTGGGATCGAGGAAGATCTCGCCGAGGGAGATCGTGGGAAATTCCAGGGGAAAACCGCCGGCCTGCCAGACGCCGCGCTTCACCGCCTCTGCCAGCTCGCGAAGGTGGCTATTACAGTTATTCAGCTCGCTGTAGGTGTTGCAGATGCCGATAACCGGCCGGCTCATGTCCCGGTCGTCGTAACCCATCGCCTTCGTGAAGGCACGATGGGTGAAGCCGGCGACGCCCCCGGCGCCGAAGAAAGCACGGCTGCGGCTGCCGCTCATTGCTGAGAGCCCGCCCCGTCAAGCTGCTCCTGCCAGCGCGCGAGATGATCAATCACGCCATCGAGCGATCGGCAGACGGCGCCCATTTTCAGCAGCGGGCCCAGGGTGAAGAAGTTGATGCTTTCGCCGACGTTACTCGTATCACGCATGCGCGGCCGCTCGTCGGTGAGGATACCCAACATGCCGATCTTCTCCGGGTCGTGCCGGGCCAGCTCGTAAAAGATGCCCATCTCGCAGGCCGTGCCGCTGCTCACGTCCGGCCCGTCGAGCAGCGCGACGAGAACGTTGGCCCACCTCACGCCTGCCAGGTCAACCTGGAAGACCTGTTCGGGCACGCTGCTGGATTCGTGAGCGTTGTGCTCCTGCTCCTGCGGCACAAAACAGTCGTGCCCGGCCGCCCGCAGCCGGCGCACGTTCTCGGCGTGAAATTCGCGGTGGTATGGCGTAAAGAGCGGCCCGGCAATGTACAGGCGCATCTCACACCCCCACAGCTTCCAGCGCGCCCAAAGCCGCCTGGAAGTTCGGGTAGATGGCGCCGAACTCACGGATGCACTGGCGGATCTGCGGGTTCAACGCCCGGTCGCCGCCGCTCCAGCTCCAGCCGGCAACCCGCGTATCGTGGAGCAGGCCGGCGATGCGGCGCGGGCGGTCCCCTTCCCTGGCGAGCGTGTAGAAGATGCCGATCTGCGCGGCGACCGCGTCGTCCACCGTATAGCCGTCGAGGATCGCCAGCAGGAGATCGGCCTCCTGCAGCGCCTCGTACGTCGCCTGGAAGTCAAAGCGATTGGCCGCAGCGGGCTCGGCCGGCGGCTCCCACCCGCCTTCGTGCGGTACGAACACCTCATGACCGCGCTTGCGCAGCGTAGCGGCGGCGTTGGAAAGGTATTCTCGGGCATATGGCGTGGCAGCAATGCCAGTGAAGACGATTCTCATATCCAGATTTCTCCTGTGGGTAGCTCGCGTCCCGCATCCCAGCCCATGAGATGGGCGATGACGTCGTCGAGGTTGCTGTAGACATTGCCCATGTCCAGCAGGCAGCCGAGGCTGAAGGCGTTCACCGGTGGCACGCCAGCGGCGTCGCGCCAGCGCGCTCGCTCGTCGGTGAGCAATCCCAGCACACCCTTCTTGCTGGGATCATACTGCATCATGCTCCAGAAGATGCCGAACTCCGCCGCCAGGCCGCTGCTGATGTCGGGGTCGTCGAGCAGGGCGACGATCGCGTCGGACTCGGCGACCATCTCGTAGTCCATGTCGAAGATGCCGATGGGCGTCGTGGGCGTGCCAGTGTCCCACTCGAAGGCCCTGGCGACGCTGCGCTCGTGGGGTACCAGGCAGATAAAGCCGGCGCTGCGCAGGCGGGCGGCGTTGCGGGCGTGCAGGGCGCGGTGATAGGGTGTAAACAGAGGGCCGGCGACGTAGATCTTCAGGGTCATCGAACGACTTCTCCTTGGTCGTACTGCGGCGAGGCTGCCGCTGGATCGAAAGGTCTTACCCCTTGATGCCGCTCATAAGCACGCCCTGCACGTAGTAGCGCTGCAGGAAGAGGAACAGGAGTAGAATCGGCAACGTCGCCAGGGTGCTCGCGGCAAAGGTCAGCCCCCACTGCGTCTGTACCTCGGTCGTGAATGTGGCAATCGCCACCTGCACCACCCGTTTCTCGGGGCTGGGCGCCACGATCAGGGGCCAGAAGAATGAGTCCCAGCTTGCCTGGAAGCGAATAAGGGCAAAGGTGATCAGCGCCGGGACGGAGTTGGGGAGGACGATGCGGGCGAAGGCGCCAATGTGCGAGCAGCCGTCGATGCGCGCCGCCTCAATCAAATCGCGCGGAATGTCCAGGAAAAACTGGCGCAGAAGGAAGATGCCCGCGCCGTTGGCGATCCAGGGGATGATCAGCGCCTTGTAGCTGTTCACCCAGTCGAAGGTGCGCATTTCCAGGTAGAGCGGGATGGCGAAAGCCTCAAACGGCACGATGACGGTCGCCAGGGAGAGGACGAAGAGCAGGTTGCGAAAGGGGAAGTCCAGCCGGGCGTAGGCGTAGGCCGCCATCGAGTTGACCACGAGGCTGCCGGCTGTGACCGCCACGGCGACAAAGAGGCTGTTGCCGAGGTAACGCGTAAATGGGTAGGGGTCGAGCGCCAGCAACCGGGCGAAGTTCTCCAGCGTCCATTCCTGGGGGATGAAGGTCTTCCAGCTCAACGGGTAAACGTACTGGAAAATCTCCGCCTGCGGCTTGAAAGCCGCGAGAAACATCCACAGGAAGGGGACGACGAAGGCCAGGCCGAAGACGGTGAGCAGGCCATAACGGACGGCCATCGCCAGCCAAGCGCGCCAGTGGCGCGTGGCTCGATCCCGGAGGGTAGGCCGGGCTACCAGCTCTCCTGTTAGCGTGGGGGTTTCCGTAACCATATCTTCCTCCCTGCCACTAATACTCGACGTTCGAGCGGAGCAGCCGGAACTGCGCCGCCGTCAGGATAAGCACCAGGCCCAACAACAGGAACGAGAGGGCCGAGGCGTAGCCCAGCTTGAAGTAGCTGAAGGCATTTTGCCAGATGTAGAAGACGAGTGTCAGCGTGCTGTCGGACGGCCCGCCGTTAGTGATAACGTAGATGGGAATGAAGACTTTGAAGGCGTTAATCGTGCTCAGCACGACTACAAAGAGCAGCGCTCGTCGCAATAGCGGCAGCGTAATCTTCCAGAACGTGCTCCAGCTGTTCGAGCCGTCGATGGAGCAGGATTCGTAGATGTCGCCGGGAATGGCCTGCAGCCCGCCCAGCAGCACCAGCATAGAAAAGCCGACCTCCTTCCACACGCCAATGATGACAATACTGAACAGAGCCAGATCGGGACTGGTGAGCCAGGGCTGGGCGGAGAAACCGGCCGTGCGCAGGATGCTGTTGATCAGGCCGTTATCCGTGTGGTACATGATCTTCCAGACGGTGGAGACGACCACCAGCGACGTTATGACCGGCAGGAAATAGGCCGAGCGGAAGAGGCCCACCCCCGGAAAAGCGTGGTTGATCAGCGTCGCCAGCAGCAGGGCCAGAACGACCTGAAGGACGACGACGGCAATGGTATACAGAACTGTGTTCAGCAGGGCCCGCTGGAACTCCGGGTCCTGGAGGGCCGTCCTGTAGTTGGCGAGGGCCACAAACTCGCGCTGCTCGCCGAGCAGCGGCGCATCATAAAAGCTGATCTGGAAGGCCTGGGCAATGGGGAACGCCGCGAAAATCAGCAGCCCCAACGATGCCGGCAACAGCAGGAGCGCGGCTGCCTTCCATTCTTCGGCTACCAGTGCGGATGACCGCAGTCGTGTCAGCATCTTTCGACTGGCTCCTTCGAGCCGGTCCCGCACCGGCGGCGACCGGCTCCGCATCGTCGTAAGCTTTCGTCAGAGTGGGAGCGATGGGGAAACAGGAGGCGACAGCCCATCTCTGTTTCCCCACCGCCTTGCACAGGACAGGCCGGGTTAGCCGCCCAGCTCTGCGTCCAGCCGTTGGGCAGCCGCGTCCAGGGTGGCCTGCGGGTCCTGCCCGATGGCGATATCGGTGATAGCCTGCTTGAACGTGTCGAAGAAGAAGGTGTAGGCGGGAACGGCCGGGCGGGTCGCCGGGCATTCCTGCAGTTGCTCCATGAAGATGTTCCAGGGGTACTCGTTGTAGGTATCGCTGGCTTCGATAACCGAGTGGCGGGCCGGCAGGTAGCCGCTCTCTTCGACCCATTGCGCGTGCTTCTCGCGTGTGATCCAGTCGATGAACGTCCACGTCTCGTCAGGATGCTCGGTCGTCGCCGCCATGGAGACATTCCAGCCGCCGGTCATCACCGAGCAGGCCTCATCGCGGAAGAGCGGGACAATGGTGTAGTCGAAGTCGGGGAAGTCGTTTTCGAGGACCGGCCGGAAGGTGCTGGGCGCCTGGAAGAGGGCAATCTTGCCGGTCTGGAAACCATCAGGGATCGGCTCGACGGCGATCACACCGTGCTCGGCGAAGAGGTCGCCGTACCAGTCCAGCGCCTCGACAGTCTCGGGGCTGTTGAGGAAGCCGGTTGCCGTGGTCAGATCGTCAGAGAGCACCCGGCCGTTGTTCTGATAGACGACCGGCAGGACCGACCAGTCCTGAAGCTGTCGCTGGACGCCGAACCCCCAGACGTCCACCACGTCGCCGGAACGCTGGGTCAGCGTCGTGGCGGCCTCGACGAACTCCTCCCACGTCCAGGCGTCGGCAAGCGAGGTTGGCAGCTCGATGCCCGCAGCCTCCGCCAGCTCCGTATTGACATAGAGCGCTTCGGTGAGCTGGTGCATCGGCACGCCGTAGGTCACGCCCTCATACGTCGGCTCAAGCCAGGTCGAGGCCAGGTAATCGTTGCGGTTCTCCTCGGTGATGTAGTCGTCGAGCGGCATCAGCGCGCCCTGCTCGGCCAGCGACGCCGTGCGCACGTCCATCCAGAAGGCATCGGGCGCATCGTTGCCCGCAAAAGCCGTGGAAATCTTCTGGTGGTACTCGGCGAAGGGGAAGGAGTCGAGCTGGACGTCGATGTTCGGGTAGGCTTCCTCGAACGAGGCGATCAGCCCTTCCATCGCCGTGGTCAGCCGGTTATCCTGCTGCATCCAGAAGCGGATAGTAACCTGCTCACCGCTCGGTTCGGCTTCCCCGGCCTCTTCCGCTTCGGTCTCGCCTGCGCCCTCATTTCCGGCGTTGGTCTCCCCGGCCGGCGGTTCAGTCATATTCTCGCCTCCGCCACAGGCGACCAGTGTCAGGACCAGTATGAACAGCAGAATCAGCCTCGACATGGGTATACCTTTAATAGCAGACATCTCTTATTCCTCTCACTTGTTTTGAACGAACGTTTTTGCCTGACCCAACCTCAAAGTCACCGGATCGCCAGAGTGCGCGCCGCGGCGATCCCACACGGCTACCCGGCCGGCCCTTCGCCGGCGCCGGCGCGCGGCAGCAGGCCGGGATGCCAGTAGGCGACGCCGGCCGCTTCTTTCTGGCGGTCCATCTCCGCCAGCAGGACGGCAGCTCGGTTGGCAGCCGCCACGGCCCTGTCCACACCGCTTACCTGAAACGTGTCCTCTACCCGGTTAGCCACGACGGCGAAGATGGCCCCGGCGCGCAGCCCATATAGCCCGGCGACCGTGAGCAGGGCCGACGCCTCCATCTCGAAGTTGAGCACGCCGGCCGCCTGCATATCGGGCAGCACTGTCCGGGCGAAACTTGGAAAGTAGTCGCGATGACCGGGCCTACCCTGCCCCAGATACCAGGAATCGGTGGACGCGGTGATGCCCACGTGATAGGGATAGCCAAGCTCTTCGCACGCCTGCACGAGGGCTATGACGGCTTCCGGGTGGGCGGCGGCCGGATATTCGGGGCGCACGTAGGCTCGCGTCGCGCCGTCCAGGCGCACGGCCCCTCTGGCGATCACCAGGTCGCCCAGGGCGATGCCCCGCTGGATGCAGCCGGTTGTACCCACGCGCAACAGGGTATGCGGGCCGAGCCGGGCCAGCGACTCGACCACGGTCGCCATCGCAGGATTGCCGATACCGGTGGAGATGGCGCTGAGCGGCACGCCATCCAGCTCGCCGGTGTGGGTGACGAACTCGCGATTGCTGCCTGCCTCGCGGTAGCTGTCCCAGCCGGCAGAGATCAGCGCCACGCGCGCCGGGTCGCCGGGCAGCAGCACGGTCGGCGCGACGTCGCCCGGCCCGATGCGTAGGTGGTAGTTGACCCCTTCGGCCGTGAAGGGCGCTGCCGCCGAGGTGAAGGATGGATCGCTCAACGTCTTACCCTCCCGTGCTCAACCGCTGCGCCCGGAGCGCCGGCCCGTGGCGCTCCGCCCAGGCAGCCGCGCGGCCTATCGCTTCGCCGGCATCGCCCGCCAGAAGCTGCCCATCGCGCACGCGCGGCTGCCCGGCAACCCAGACGTCACAGACGTCGGCGCCCCGCGCCGCGTAGACGAGACCGGCATGGGGATCGTGCCAGGGCTGCAGGTGCAGGGCGTCGCGGCGCACGGTGACGACGTCTGCCTCTTTGCCCGGCGCCAGCGAGCCGGCGCGCTCCGCCAGATTCAGGCAGGCGGCCGCGTCGCCTGTAGCCATCGACAGCAGGCGGCGCGTGTCCATCACCTCGGGATCGCACGCCGCCACCTTGTGCAGCAGGCCGGCCGTCTTCATCTCTCCCAGCAGGTCCATGCCGTTGTTGGAGGCGGCGCAGTCCGTACCCAGTCCAATGCGGACGCCCTCGCGGTCGAGGGCAAGGACCGGCGCGACGCGGCCTTCGATCTTGGCGTTGCTGGCGGGGCAGTGGGCCACACGCACGCCGCGGGCGCCGAGCAGGGCGACCTCCTCCTCGTCCAGATAGATGCAATGGGCGGCGACGACGTCGGGGCCGAGAAAACCGATGGCATCCAGGTAGCGGGCCGCACCGTCGTAGCCGCGCCGCCGGATTTCGGCCAGCTCCTGCTGCGACTGGGCCAGGTGGATGAAGATCAGCGCTCCGGTCCGGTCCGCCTGTTCCCGCGTCCACCGCAGCAGTTCGGTGCTGCACGTGTCCGGCCCGACCGGCCCCAGCCCAACGTGGATCAGGCCGTCGCCGCTCGTGCCGTATTGCTCCAGCAGAGCCAGCGCCTGTCGCTTGCGCATCCCGGCGTCCCGGTCCACGAGCGACGGCGCGACGACGGCGCGGATGCCGGCGTGGGCCAGCGCCTCGACAATGACGTCCATGTGCGAGAAACGGTCGGCGATCGTCGTGATTCCCTGGCGCAGCATCTCATGGGCGCCGAGCAGCGCCGCCCAGTAGACGTCTTCGCGGCTCATTAGCTGCTCGGCCTGCTGCTCGCAGCGAAACCAGCCGGCCGAGGGCAGGTCTTCCAACAGGTTGCGGAAATAGGTCATTCCGGTGTGGGTATGGGTGTTGATCAGGCCGGGGAGTACGAGACGGTCGCGGCAGTCAACGACCACAGCATCGGGTTGGGCTGGCGGCGCTCCTTCGACCCGGCCGACATACGTGATGGTCCCGTCCTCGAAGCAGACCGCGCCGGGATTATGCCAGTCCTCGCTGCCGTCCAGAGGGAGCACCAGGCCGCCGCGCAGGATCGTCTGGCTCATAGGGCGCTCCAGTCCAGGTCGCCGCCGGCCGAAAAGGTCAGGCGGCGCGAAGGCCCGGCAACCGACAGGGCCGGCGACCGTTCCACCTCTGGCAGAAGGGCCGGCGAGGCCCACATCAGCTCCAGCTCCAACGTGTTGCGGATGAGCAACATGCGCGCAGTTTCCAGGGGAACGCCGGCCAATCCGGCGCGGATGGCTTCCCGGTCATTGGGCATGACGATGGGGATTTTGCCGCCGGCCAGGTTGTGCGAGGTCAGGCAGTTGAGGTAGGTGGCGTCGCGGTTAATCTTGTCGTAGAGGCGGCGGGTGATCAGATCGCCGTGACCGACGCCCAGGGCGTTGCCATGACTGGCGGCGGTCAGATCCAGGACGGCGATAACGTCAATATGCGGGTCCACCGGCCCGCCGGTACGCCGCCACATACCGATGACGTTCAGATCCATGCCCGTACCGCTGATCTCTTTGCCCATCTCGCCGACGACCAGTAGGTGCAGCGGCTCGAACGGTATGCGCGGCGTCAGACTCCGCGCCCGGTTGAGCAGCTCTGGCTCCGCTGCCTCGATCTCCCCGGCCGGCAGCACGGTAATCTCGGCCGGCTGGTGATAGCCGTTCTCGACGATGGCGATGCCGGCGAGCACGGGCATGGTTTCCAGGATGACGCGCGCCGCAGCGGGCATCGCCTCGCGGATGCCCCAATTGTGGAGCTCCGCCGCGCCACGCGCCTTGCCCAACCCCACCGAGAGCATCTTCATCAGGCCGCTTTCCCACCGCCCCTTGAAGGCCGTATGCTCTTTGACCCGGTTGACGACGATAATGCCGTCGCTGCGCGCCGCGGTCCCCGAAAAGAAGACCGGCATCCCGTCAGGCGCCGTGCCAGCCTGGATAACGTCCAGGTCGCTGTGAATTGGAAGCCCCAGCGGCCCATCGGCGAGGCCATAACTTTCGAGAACCGCCCGCTGTCCTTCCGGCGTGCCGCCGCCGTGGCTGCCCATCGCCGGCACGAGGAAAGGCTCGGCGCCCAGCTCGCGCAAGGCGCTGCCGAGCGCCATGACGACGTCGTACAGACAGCTAATCCCCCGGCTACCGACGCCGATGGCGATCCTCATGCCCGGCTTCACGCGCTCGTGCAGGGGCAGCGCCCGCAGACCGGCGTGCACGGCAGCGGGCACGTCGGGTACCTGCGTGCTATTTACCTGCTGTCTGACCGGTGTGAGGCAAATGTCCATAAAACCATGCTTCGCATCCGGCAGCAATGTGGGGAGTGATGTCAGGGCGGAAAGTGATTCCAGGCGTCCACGTGCCGGCGCCCGGCTTCGATGGCGTGCTGGTAGGCCGCTTTTTCGGCGGCGGGGCCGTCTCCGGCGGCAATGGCCTCTACTATCGCCTCATGCAGCGCCGCCGCCTCGTGCGCTGTCTGGTAAAGGCGCTTGCGCTTCAACATCAGGAAGCTGCGCAGCCGGACGCCGATCGTCGCCCACAGCTCCTGCAGGAGACGGTGGCCGGACAGCGCAATCAACGTGTCGTGGAAGTCAGCGTCCAGGGTGATCGTGCGGCTGTGGTCGCCGGATGGCGGCAGCCGGCGCATGGCGTCGAGAATACCGACCAGGCGTTCGGCGTCAGCGGGATCGCCTTTCTCGGCCACCAGGCGCGCAGCCAGCCCTTCGAGGGGGGCGCGCAGGTCGTGTAGCTCGCGCACGTCGTCCACGGTCAGGGTGGCGACAAACGTGCCGCGATAGGGCACCTTGACGACGAGCCCCATCTGCTCCAGCCGGCGGAAGGCCTCGCGCACCGGCCCGCGGCTGACGCCGAGCTGCTCGCCGATCTGCATCTCGACCAGCTTGGCGCCAGGCGGGAATTGCCCGGTGACAATGGCAGCGACAATCTCGTCAACCACCTGATCGACCAGATCGCCCCTTTCGATGTACTGGAGGACGTTTTCAGACATAGTACTGCTTTACAAACGCGACGGGCTTTTGTACACTGTAGGCCAGAACAAATTGTAAATTGTAAACAATTTACAGAAGTAGTTTAGTGGAGGGTGCGGCGCTTGTCAACCAAATCGGCTATTGCCCCACTTGACGAGCTGGCTCGTCGCATCCAGGATGAGCAGCTTCTCGCCCCACTCTGGCCCGAAGACGACCACATCGCCCTGCTCGACCAGACGCGGCTGCCCTTCGTCCGCGACGTTCTGGAGATTCACACGCCTGGCGAAATGGCGGCGGCTATCCGGCAGATGCAGATCCGCGGCTCCGGCGCAATCGGCTGTGCCGGCGCCCTGGGCGCCTATCTCGCCGTGCGCCAGCAGCCGGACGACCCCGACCAGTGGGAGCAGGCCGTCCAGGCGCTGCGGGAAGCGCGGCCCACAGCCGTCGCGCTGAGGCGCGCAGTGGACGAGGTGATCGGCGCGGCCCGGGCCTCGACAGTCCCGCTGGAAGCAGCCGCAGCAGCTGCCGCCGCCTTCGTGAGCCGTCAGGTAGAGATGGAGCGGCGCATCGGCCGGCACGGAGCCGCCGCCATTCCCGACGGCGCAACGGTGCTCACTCACTGCCATTCGGGAGGGCTGGCCGGTGCCGGTTACGGCGGGCGCGCCCTGTCGGTGATCCGGGGCGCACGCGAAGCCGGCAAGCAGCTTCAGGTCATCGCCCAGGAGACCAGGCCCTACTTTCAGGGCGCGCGGATTACGGCGTGGGAGCTGACCCAGCTCGGCATACCCGTCACCCTGATCACCGACGGGATGGCCGGCGCGATGATGGAGACGGGACGCGTGGACATCTGCGTCGTCGGCTCGGATCGCCTGGCCATCAACGGCGACCTTGCCAACAAAGTAGGCACCTATCTGGTGGCGCTGGCCGCACGCGAGCACAGCGTGCCTTTTTATACGGCGACGACGCGCTACAACGTGGACCCCGCAAGCCGCAGCGGCGACGACATTCCCATCGAGTTCCGCGATGCCGACGAGGTGCTGTTCATCGGCGACCAGCGCATTACGCCGGAGGGCGTGCAGGCCCTCTACCCCGCGTTTGATATTACGCCCGCCCGGCTGCTCAGCGGCATCATCACCGAGGCCGGCCTGTTTGAACAGCCGTTTGAGGAGAAGCTGCGTCGGCTGCTGGCGGCCGGCGAGGAGGGCTAGCACGAGGCAGCGATGGGCGTTACTCTGCGTTACCTGAACTTTTCGGGTTTTGAGATCACCAGCCGCGAGGGGATGCGCATCGTGATTGACCCATTCCTCAGCGGCAGCGAGGCGCACGGCGTGCCGCCCAGCCCGGTGGCGCTGGAAGAGCTGGACGAGACAGACGTCGTCCTGGTCAGCCACGGCGCGTTTGACCATCTGGGCCAGGCGGTGGAGATTGTCCGGCGCAGCGGCGCCTTCCTGGCCTGCGGTCCCGACGTGCGCCTGCACGCCCTGGCCAACGGCGTGGACGACGAAAAGATCGCCTACCTGCTGTCGGGCTGCACGGCGACGTTTGACGGGGTGACAGTTAAAGCGCTGGACGTGCGCCACATCTCCCTCTTCCGCTCCGGCGATCACTGGCTCTCCGGACAGCCGCTGAGCTTTATGATCACGCCGCCCGGCGGGCCGACCATCTATCACAGCGGGGATACCTCGCTCTTTTCCGACCTGCGCCTTTTTGGAGAGCTGCACCGGCCGGACATCGCCCTGCTTTGCGTCGGCGGCGTGCGCAGCCAGGGCTTTGAAGTCGTGCCACTGCCGCCGGAAGAAGCGGCGCTGGCGCTGCAGTGGCTGGGCGCTTCGGTGGCTATCCCGATGCACTACCGGCCCGACAGCGACGCGCCGGCCGAGTTTGCCCGGGCTGCGGCGCGCCACACCCGCGCCCGCGTCCACCAGATGCAGCCGGGAGAGAGCATCGACCTGGATACAGTTCTGGCAAAAGGAAGGACAATTTGATCCTGCAGGGAAAGGTCGCAATCGTAACCGGCGGCGCGCAGGGGATCGGTGGAGCCATCGCCCGGCGCTTTGCCGCCGAGGGCGCGCGCGTGGTCATTGCGGACGTCGCCGCCGCTACGGCGCTGGAGAACGTCGCCCGCATTGAGGCGGCAGGGGGCGCGGCGCGCTTCCAGGAGACAGACGTCGCCGACGAGGAACAGGTCGAGCAGCTATTTCAGGCGACGCTGGGCGCATATGGGCGGCTGGACATCCTCGTGAACAACGCGGGCATCGCCCACGGGCCGGGGGCGGTGCGCCATTTCCTGGAGATGCCGGGCGAGATGTGGCACCGGCTGATGGCGATTCATCTGAACGGTCTCTTTTACTGCTCGCAGCGGGCAGCGCGGATCATGGCGCGCCAGGGTGATGGCGGCGCGATCATCAACATGAGCTCGGGCGGCGGCACACGGGCCCACCGGCAGATGGTCGCCTATGACGCCACGAAGGGCGGCATCGAAGCGGCGACGCGGGCGCTGGCTCTGGATCTGGCGCCGTGGGGCATCCGCGTTAACGTGATCGTGCCGGGCGCCATCGCAGTCGAGCAGCGCACGCCGGTAGGCAAGGAGAGCGCCGTCGCGCCCGAAGACGTTATCCCGCTGGGGCGGCTGGGCACGCCAGACGACGTTGCCGGCGCGGCCCTCTACCTGGCGTCCGCCGACGCCGCCTACGTCACCGGGCACACCCTCTTCGTGGACGGTGGCCTGACGGCGCAGCTACGCGTGCCGGCCGTCGATGCCCGGCCCGATCCTGGGCTATTCGAGCGCTATGGACGCTGACGACAGCCTCGAAGCTCTGCACGGGGTCTACCAGAGGTGGCCGAAAATCGACCTGCACCGCCACCTGCCGGGCGCCATTCCCTTCGACACCTGGTGGCGCATTGTCCGCGAGAAGGGAGTGACCCTGCCGAGCGACGACCCGGCCGAGCTACGCCGGCGCATGAGCATTTCTGGCAAGCACGATCTGAAAACTTTCCTGAAATGTTTCGACCTGGTTGACCTGGTCTACGTCGATGCGGAGACAATTGAGCAGCTGACCTATGAGGTTATCGCCGATGCGGCCCGCGACGGGCTGATCTACCTGGAGCTGCGCTACAGCCCCACCCGTATGGCGGCAAGCGCCGGCATCTCGACGGCAGCCGCGCTGGAGGCGACCATTGCCGGCAGGGATCGGGCGCTGGCCGGCCATGACATCACCGTGGAGCTGATTGCCGGCCTCTCGCGGGAAATGGGCGTCGAGCGCTGCACGGCCGAAGCGAAAGTGATTGCCGGTTACGCCGGCCGGGGCATCGCCGGCATCGACCTGCTGGGCAACGAGATCGACTATCCCGCCTCCTGGTATGCGCCCATTTTTCGCCCGCTGGCCGAGGAAGGCATTCTGGGCATCACCATACACGCCGGCGAATCGTCCAGCGCCCAGTCGGTAGCCGACGCCATCCTGGAGCTGGGCGCGACGCGTATCGGGCACGGCGTGCGCGCCGAGGAAGACCCGGCCGTGCTGGCCCTCGTCAGGGAGCGAGGCGTCACCCTGGAGATGTGCCCCACAAGCAACGTGCAGACCCAGGCTACGGCCGACTACGACACCCATCCCCTGCCCCGCTATCACCGGGACGGTATCCGGGTTACGATCAACAGCGACGATCCGTCGATCAGCCAGATCGACCTGGCCCACGAGTACGCCACAGCCACGGCGCTGATGGGCATGAGCCCGGCCGAGGTGCAGGCAACGCTCTACACGGCCGTCGAAGCGGCGTTCACCGCCGAGGAGACAAAGGAGCGCCTGCGCGCCCATCTGGACCAATTTTTCGCGACCGAGACGGCGTGAGCTTACCGCACAGGAATAGGAGAGGGAGATGAGGACTTTGCTGGTTGGGGGCACCGGCTTCAGCGACATGGACTACCTGCAGGACGTGCGCCGGGAAACGGTACGCACGCCGTTTGGCGGCGCGGTCCTCTACCTGGGAACGCTGGACGGGATGGAGAGCGGCTTTCTGGCGCGCCACGGGATGGAGCACGACCGGCTCGCGCCGCAGGTCAACTACCGCGCTAATATCTGGGCCGCGCACGAGCTAGGCTTCCAGGCGATCATCGGCACGTCGGCCGTCGCCTCGCTCCGCGACGAGATAGGCGTCGGCGACCTCGTCCTGCCCGATCAGCTCGTCGATCTCAGCAAACACCGGGACGACAGCTTCTTCCTGCGCTCCGCCAACATGACCTATCCCTTCAGCCGCCCGCTGCGCGAGCTAGTCCTGGCGACCGCGCGGGAGGCCGGCATCCCGCTACACGACGGCGCGACCTACCTGACGGTCGAAGGGCCGCGTTATGAGACGGCGGCAGAAATCCGCCTCTTCCAGCGCTGGGGAATGGACGTGGTCGGCATGACCAACGGTACGGAGGCGGCGCTCTGCCGGGAGCTGGGCATCTGCTACGTGACCATTGCGCTGGTCACGAACATGGGCGCGGGCCTGTCGGCTGAAGGGCCGGACCTGCAACGCCACCGGGAAGTCACGCAGGCGAACCTGCCGCGCTATAAACAGCTGGCTATCGCCAGTCTCGCGGCGGCTCTGCGCGCCGAGAAGATGGATTGCGAAAGCTGAACGAACAGGTGCAGGTAAAAGGAAAGCGTTATGGATGGCGAGACAATGGAGCGGGAACAGGCGCTGCGGCGGCAGCTCTGCGAAATCTCGGTGCGGACCTACGAGCGCGGGCTGGTCCGAGGCAGCGGCGGGAACGTCAGCGCCCGTCTGGACGAGCGCACGATGCTGATTACGGCGTCTGGCCTGACCCTGGGCGACACTACCCCGGAGAATATCGTGAAGGTCGATCTGGAAACGCGCGCCTGGGAAGCCGGCGAGCCGTTTATCCCCTCCAAGGAGTTCCATTTCCACAGCGAGATCTACCGGGCCCGGCCGGATGTCAACGCCATCGTACACTGCCACGCGCCCTATGCCACGGCCTATGCCGTGCGGCGGATGGACATACCTTACGTAACGGACGCGGCGTTCAAGCAGCCGCCCATGCCGCACGTCTCCTTTTCGCCCAGCGGCACGCTGGAGCTGGCGCGTAAGGTCCGTGAAGCGGCGGAGAGCAGCAGCGACTTTCGGGTCATGCTGCTTGACGAGCACGGCATTGTCGCCGTCGGTCGCGACCTGATGGAAGCCTTTATCTGGGCAGATCTGGCGGAAGAGATGGCGCAGATCGCCTTCATTGCCTCGATGATTCCGGAGAACGGGTAGCGTACCGGCGCCAGACCATTGACCGTCCGTAGGTTCTGATTTACACTCCTTCGCATTCACGCTGGTCCTCTATCGAGAACCGGCCTGACCTTAGCTGAAGATCGGCCACGAAATCCAGCTCAGTCTGCTGCCGCCCAGCTGTCCTGAGCTGCCGGGGTGGGAGCTGAGGGCCTATTACCAGCCGGCGCGCGAGGTCGGCGGCGATCTGTACGACTTCGTCCTGGGGCCGGACGACGAGGCTTACCTGCGCCTGGTCATCGCCGACGTAACCGGCAAGGGCGTGCCGGCTGCGCTCTTCATGGCCTCGGCGCGCACGACCCTGCGAGCAGAGTCTCTTTCGGGTTATGGCCCCGGAGACGTGCTGCGACGCACCAACCGGGTGCTCCGGCTGGACAGGCAAACGCCGCTGTCTCAGAGCGCCTTTTACGCACTGCTGCACCGCGAGACGGGCCGCCTCACCTTCTCCAACGCCGGACACGAGCACCCGCTGTGGGTGCGTTCCGGCAAATCGGTGGAGATGCTGGACGAGCACGACATCGTGCTTGGCCTCTTTGCGGATGTGCCCTACCGTGAGTGGACCGTGGAGATGGCGCCCGGGGATTGCCTGGTGATGTACACCGACGGCGTCACCGAAGCGCGCGACGAGACAGGTGGCTTTTTCGGCGAATCTCGTCTGAGAGAGGTTGTGGCAGCCTGCGCGGGCGGCAGTGCGGAAGAGCTGGTTCAGGCCATCGTCGACGCGGTTAGTGCCTTCGCGGGCGCCACGCCGCCGGCCGACGACTGCACCATCGTGGTGCTGAAGCGTGCGGCGTAACGGGCCAGCGCGGCAACGGGCTGGGCTGCCCTATTTCTCCTCGAGTTCCATAGGGGTTAGCACGGCGATCTGATATCCCCCATTTCCTTCGATGAGCTGGTAGCAGAAGCGCTCGCGCGCCTTCCCACCGTAATACCAGGTGACGTCTGCCCACACACTGCCCGGCGCTTCTCCCATGATAACCAGCTTTCTCTCGGCCTCGTTGACGCCCTCGTATTGCGTCCAGGAGGAGGCGAAAAACGCTTCGGTCTGTCTCGCATCGCTGACCGGAATCGAATTGCCGGGGAAGAGGATAAGCGAAGGGACAGCATACATCTGCGCGACGGCTTTCTCGTCACGAGCCAACAGCGCGGACGCATAACGATCGAAGAATTCGTCTACTTTCCTGTTTCTGCTTTCCATCTTGCTATCCTGAACACCCTTCCGAAGGACCGCCGGGTTCTCACCCGCTGCCGCGTACCGGCTGCAAGATGTTAATCCCGGCCCCCTTCGTTCCTGTCTTGCAGCGGTCGAATTCGCATACTAGCAGGCAGGTTCCAGGCATGTCAAGAAACATGAGTTGAACGTTGGAGAATCAATGTGAAGGCCAGTTCACGAGGCGCTGACGCAGGATAGCCGCAACCTTAAATCGTCTTCCTCATAATGCAGTGATTCTTCCCCTTCTTGCCTTCATAACTGAAGCCGGCTCTTTCAAAGATCTGCCTTGTGCTGTTGTACAGGAACGAGTTTGACGTCTTTTTGCCCTGCGTGTCCTGTGGATAGCTCTCTACGATCCCACCGCCCAGCTCTTTGATCAGTTCCAGAGCACCGTTCAGCGCGGCAAAGGACAGACCCTTCTTGCGGTGGTCTCTATCGACGAAGATGCAGGTAATTCTCCAATCAGGCATCGTCATCTTGGATTCAACCTCTTTCCGGTGATAGATGTTCGGTAGTTCCTGAGGCGGGCCAAACTGGCACCAGTCGACGCAGACATCCCCGTCATAGACCAGAGCAGCATGCGCCCTATCTTCTCTGACAAGCCTTTCTTTGTAGGCTTTGGTGGCCTCTGAGCTTTGCCTTTGTTCCGGCGATCGCGGATGGAAAGCAGTGCACCAGCAGCCGCCCCAGACGCCATTGTGTTTCTGGGCCAGCTGCTCAAAATCCTTCCAGGTTTCAACAGATAGCGGCCTGATGGATAGATTCTCCATGTTTCCTCCAGCAGTGCTCCTTCGTGATTAACTGGACGTCGGAGTGCTTGCCGTATTGTGACATATCATCGGTCAGTTTCCAATTGCGCAAATACCTGACTTGGCGAGTGTGGATGGGAGCCGGGTGAATGCTTCATCTCTTGCCCGCTGACAGGCAATCCAGGGCCTCGAAAAGAAAAGGCTCCCGCTTCTGCAGGAGCTTATGAACCGGCAAGGGCAAATGGAGCGATGGACTGCAGTCATCCACCGGGCAGACCCTCGCCACGGTCATAAAGACGCCTTACACGTATGTCATCCGGCGCTTGCCCGCCGGGTTCACCGCCTCAGCCTGCACGCTCACGGCCACGTCCAGGTCAGCCGCACTGATGGCCGGCAGGCTCGATACCTTTCGCCTGACGGCCTCGCCAACCTCCTGCCTTTCCGCTCTTACGGCAAGCTGCAGTCCCCCGGCCGATAGCGTCGCCGCGAAGTCCAGAACGCCGTCCAGCCCGAACAAGGCCTCGTCCAGGTCGGCGATGGTGAGGAAATAGCCGTCCGGCAGAGCAAACCGGCCGGTCCGGCGAAACCGCACCTTCTCCAGACGGCGCAGAATGGCCCCGCAACTGCACGCGCCGGGGAGAAAACGGCTCATATCGCCGGTTCGATAGCGGATCAGAGGCATCGCCTGGCGGGTAAGGGTCGTGAAGACAATTTCTCCCGGCTGCCCGTCTGCGACCGGCTCGCCGGTTTGGGGGTCCACGACTTCAACATACAGGTCCACTTCACGCAGGTGATAACCCTCTCGCGCGGCACACTCGACGCCGCCACCCAATCCCATTTCCGTCATGCCATAATGGTTGAAGACGGTGCAGCGCCAGGCTGCTT
>Ga0123329_1002172_pt1 | contig 17548 bp, 17 predicted proteins | sample BioC12SIPDNA_FD_89703 | JGI IMG/M metagenome (GOLD analysis project Ga0123329, IMG submission 89703) | Anaerobic biogas reactor microbial communites from Washington, USA - Biogas_R1_B C12 SIP DNA | ecosystem: Engineered > Bioreactor > Anaerobic > Unclassified | place: Washington, USA | collected... | reverse complement strand
GGGCGAACACGACGGTTCGCCCCACGTCGCGCAATGTAGGCTGGGACTCCAGTCCCGGCCATCCGGGCGCAGCGGATGCCGCCTAGAATCAGGGCCGCTCAAGAGCGGTGGGGCGAACACGACGGTTCGCCCCACGTCACGCAATGTAGGCTGGGACTCCAGTCCCGGCCATCCGGGCGCAGCGGATGCCGCTCAGAATCAGGGCCGCTCAAGAGCGGTGGGGCGAACACGACGGTTCGCCCCACGTCGCGCAATGTAGGCTGGGACTCCAGTCCCGGCCATCCGGGCGCAGCGGATGCCGCTCAGAATCAGGGGCGCTCAAGAGCGGTGGGGCGAACACGACGGTTCGCCCCACATCGGAACTGGTCCGACAGAGGTACTACAGCGCCCGCGCGATCACCACGGCGATCACGCCGGCGACCATCGCGAGGAGCACGCTCTTCGACACGGCGCCGACCACCACCGTGACGCCCGCCGCGACAAGCTCGGCGGGGCCGCTCTCGGCAAGCATCGGCGCCACGATCGACACGAGCACGGCGCCAGGGATGTGCCGAAGCCATCGGGCGACCCGCGGACTCAATGCGACGCGCCCCATCAGCCAGAACCCGCCCGCGCGCGTCAGGTAGGTGGCGAGCGCCATCCCCAGGATCGTAAGCGCGCTACGCACCGTCATCGAGCACCGCCCCCACCAGGCTGCCAGCGAGCCCGCCCAGCAGGATGTACCACTTGCCCGGCAGCAGCCGCGCCGCCAGGATCGCCACGCCGGCGGCGACCGCCCACGGGACCAGGTCGCGCTTGCCACGCGCGATCCCCACGATGAGCGCCAGGAAGACCGCCAGGAAGGCAAAATCGAGCCCCCAGCGTGCAGGATCGACGACGACCGCGCCGAGGGTGTGGCCCGCCAGCGTCGCGAGCATCCAAGCCGCCCAGCAGACGAGCCCGCTGCCCAGCAGCACCGCACCATCGGCACGCCCCTGCTGGAGCTCGCGCACGCTGAGCGCCCAGTTCTCGTCGGCCATCAGAAAGGCCGTCCCATAGCGCCGCGCCCTGCTCAGCCCGCGGAACCACGGCTGCACCGCGGCGCCCATCAGCAGATGGCGCAGGTTCACGATCAGCGTCGTGAGCACGATCGTCGCCGCGGGGAGCGGCGCCTGCCAGAGGTCGAGCACGACCAACTGCGCCGATCCGGCATAGACCAGGCCGCTCAACGCCAACGCCTCCGCCAGCCGCACACCGGTCTGCCGGGCCAGCACGCCGTAGACGGAGCCGTAGGCAAAGACGCTCACCGCCACGGGCAGCATCAGCCGCGCGCCGCGCAGCGCCGAGCGCAGCGTGAACGCGCCCGCGCCCTCCCCGCTGGCGGGCGAACCCGGTCGGCTGTCCACAGACCCTCCCACGGCGTCTCCCTGACCCCGCGCCATGGCGACGCGACAGGCCGGATCAACTGGCTGCTTGCCCCGTCTCATTGGGAGGCCTCCCGCCAGTCCCGAGGCAGAGTGTTCAGCGCGCGCCGCAGCACGTCCAGCATCGCCTCGCGGGCGTGGGCGTCGTGATCTCCCGTGACGGAGACATCGCGCTGGAGCAAGCTCAGGCAGCGGAGCGCGAGCCGCGGCGCAAACTCCGCGCGCGACACATCGCGGGAGACCAAATACCGTTCCACCAGCCCACTCCTGGCGCCCGCCCCCCATCCGAAGCTGTCGTAGGCCCAGATCGTGAACTTGGCAAAGCCGATGTGCGGATCCTCGAAGCACGCGTGGGTGAAATCGAGCCAGCCCGTGAGCCACGTCCCATCCCACAGGAAGTTCAGCGGGTTGTAGTCCCCGTTGCTGAAGACCAGGGGGGTGTCGATGCGCTCCAGAACCGGCTGCAGACGCTCGACGGCCCCGGCGAAGAGGTCCACCCCGAACCACGGCCCGCCCTTATGGACGATGCCGTCCAACTCACCCATCAGCGTGTGCTCGGGCAGCCGGGCCGCGACCGGGTCACGGCGCAGCGGCTCGGTCAGCGCGTGCATCGCCGCCACGGCCTCCAGGAGCAGCCGGCAGGTGGCGTCGGCCTCCTCCAACGTGGGATGGATCCACGGCAGCGGCTGCCCCGCCAGCTCCGACATCACGAACAGCGCCCCCGCGTGAGGGTAGTCGGGATGTGGCACTGGACCCGCCAGCAGGGCCGGGACCGTGAGCCCGAGGCGGCCCAACACCGGTAACAGCAGCCCTTCTCGCTGGGCGCCGCCTACCTCCGGGCTCGTCTTGATGGCGCAGACGCGCTCTGACCCGTCCGGCATCCGCACCTGAACGCGAAGGGGGTACTGGATATACCCGGGCCGGTATGGGCTGGCAGCGACGACGCTCGATCCCACCGGACAGGCGGAGAGCACGAGCGCCTCCTGGAACGCGTCAAAGCCGTCCGGCGGCTGCCAGGGCTCGACACCGCCGTCCGGGTCGGGCGGGTCTGCCTGAGTCTCCAAAGGTGCCATAGTCCGCACATCATACCGTTGCGCCCCTGCCACGCAACCGGGCGCCACTATACCGCAATCGGCTTCTGCCCTTGCGAGGGTTTCTGGACCCTCGCAAGGGTTCTGGGAGCAGCTAGCAAGGGCGCGCGTGGTCGCCTCAGTGTAATCATCTTCTTCAGCGCAATCAGCGATTCGACACTCCCCCCGGCTCACGCAGCGCGCGCCCCTGCAACTGACCTTGACGCAAACGCCATATGACCCTATCCTATGTGGCGTACCGACCCATATGGCGCGCCCGAGCGTTGCCACCTACCAGGATGGAGAGTGCACGTTGAGCCCATCACCCACCCTCACCCCGCGCGCGTTCGTCGACAAGTGGCGCTACGCCGCCGACCTGAAGGAGCGCTCCGCCGCGCAGGAGCACTTCATCGACCTCTGCCGCCTCATCGGCCATCCCACGCCCGCCGAGGATGACCCCGCCGGCGAGCGCTTCGCCTTCGAGGCCGGTGCCGCCAAGCACGGCGGCGGCGAGGGCTGGGCCGACGTCTGGAAGCGCGGGGCGTTCGCCTGGGAGTACAAGGGCCGGCACGCGGACCTTCGCAAAGCCTACGACCAGCTCCTGCAGTACCGCGAGGCGCTCGAGAACCCGCCGCTGCTCATCGTGTCCGACCTCGCCACGATCGAGATCAGCACCAACTTCACCAACACCGTCAAGCAGACCTATACGCTCACGCTCGACGACCTGCTCGACACCGACAAGCGCCGCATCCTCCACGACGCGTTCTTCGACCCGGAGAAGCTGAAGGCGCGCCAGACCCCCGCGCAGGTGACCGAAAAGGCCGCTGGCGAATTCGCCACGCTCGCCGAGCAGCTCCGCGCCTATGGCGGCGTCACCAGCGACGAGATCGCCCACTTCCTGATCCGCCTGCTCTTCTGCCTCTTCGCCGAGGACGCCGGGTTGCTGCCGGCGGCGCTCTTCTCGACCCTCATCCAGCGCACGCAGGGCGCCTCGAAGGCGTTCCAGCAGCAGCTCCAGCAGCTCTTCGCCGCGATGGCGGAGGGCGGGTGGTTCGGGGCCGACAAGATCAGGGCCTTCGATGGCCACCTCTTCGACGGCGCCCGGGCGCTCGAGCTCGATGGCGCGGGGATGCACACCCTTGCCCGCATCAGCAAGCTCGACTGGTCCAGCATCGAGCCGTCGATCTTCGGCACGCTCTTCGAGCGCAGCCTCGACCCGGACAAGCGCTCGCAGCTCGGCGCGCACTACACCAGCAAGGAGGACATCCTGCTCATCGTCGAGCCGGTGCTGATGGCGCCGCTGCGGCGCAAATGGGCCGAGGTGCAGGCGCAGGCGCACGAGGTCGCCGGCAAACAGGCCGCTCAGAAGACCTCCGCCGGGAAGCGGGGCACGGCATCGACGCAGCAGGCCAGGCACCTGGGGCTGCTGCAGGACTTCGCCCGCGAGCTGGCGACGGTCACCGTGCTCGACCCGGCGTGCGGGAGCGGCAACTTCCTGTATGTCGCGCTGCGGCAGCTGCTGGACCTCTGGAAGGAGGTCGCGACCGCGGCCTTCGAGGCCGGCTCGCCCCAGTGGATGCCGCTCGAGCACAACTCCCCCTCGCCCGAGCAACTCCACGGCATCGAGGTCAACCCCTACGCCTACGAGCTCGCCCAGGTGACCATCTGGATCGGCTACATCCAGTGGATGCAGGACAACGGCTACGGCTACCCCACGGAGCCAATCCTCAAGCCGCTCGACACCATCCGGCATATGGACGCCATCCTCGCCTACGATGCGGATGGGAAGCCTGTCGAGCCCGCGTGGCCCAGGGCGGATGTCATCATCGGCAACCCGCCGTTTCTGGGAGGGAACAAGATTCGGCAGGAACTGGGCGATACGTACGTCGAGGATCTGTTTGCGCTCTACCAGGGCCGTGTGCCAGCCTTTGCCGACTTGGTGTGCTACTGGTTTGAGAAGGCGCGCGGGCGGATCGCAACGGACAAGGCATGCCGCGCTGGGCTACTGGCCACGCAAGCCATACGCGGAGGGGTGAATCGCAAGGTGCTTGAGCGGATCAAAGAAACGGGCGACATCTTCTGGGCCACTTCAGACCGTGATTGGATTCTCGACGGAGCGGCTGTGCATGTCTCGATGATAGGGTTTGGCGATGACGGAGAAGAGACCCGGGCACTGAACGGACAGACCGTAGCCGCCATCAACACGGACCTAACGGCGGCAGCCGATCTCACTAGAGCACACACCCTGGACGAGAACGCCGGACTGGCCTTCCGCGGTAACCAGAAGGGGGGCCCCTTCGATATAGCCGGTGACGTGGCACGGGCCATGCTAGGCTCTCCTAATCCCAACGGTCGGCCAAACAGCGAGGTCGTCCGGCCCTGGGTCAACGGACTGGACATAGTCGGTCGACCACGTGGCATGTGGTTGGTCGATTTCGGCATTGATATGCCCCTCGAACAGGCCAGTCTCTACGAGCAGCCTTTCGAGTACGTCAGAGAGCACGTCTACCCCGTGAGGAGAGGCAACAACGTCGAGGCGTGTCGCGAGAGATGGTGGATCCATACTAGAACGCGGCCCGATATGCGACGAGCACTTGGCAACCTACCGCGGTTTTTCGTCACTCCACATGTTTCCAAGCACCGGTTGTTTGCATGGGTGAAAAACGGAATCGTGCCCGACCACCAGTTGATTGTGTTCGCCCGCGACGATGACTACCTCTTCGGCGTCCTGCACTCTGCGCCGCACGAACTGTGGGCACGAGGCACAGGTACTCAACTCCGTGAAGTGGAAAGTGGCTTCCGCTACACTCCCACCACCTGCTTCGAGACCTTCCCCTTCCCCTGGCCGCCCGGCACCGAGCCCGCCGAGGATGAGGACCCCCGCGTCGCGGCGATCGCCCGGGCCGCCCGCGCACTGGTCGAGCAGCGCGACCGCTGGCTCAACCCTGGCACGCTCGACGCGCGCGCGCTCAAGGCCCGCACGCTCACCAATCTCTACAACCAGAACCCCACCTGGCTCCAGCTCGCCCACAAGGCGCTCGACGATGCCGTCTTCGACGCCTACGGCTGGCCATACGACCTGGACGACGAGGCCATCCTGGAGCGGCTGCTGGCGCTCAACCTGGAGCGGGCGGGGGTGACCGGCGCAGCGTAGGTCAGGAGGCGAGATGATGAAGGCGCTGTCGGTACGACAACCGTGGGCGTGGCTGATCGTCAACGGCCACAAGGACATCGAGAACCGCACGTGGCGCACCAGCTACCGGGGTCCTCTCCTGATCCACGCCGGGCTCAGGGTCGACAGGGAAGACATCGCCTGGCTCAGGGAACAGGCGAAAGAGAGCGGCGTCGACCTCCCCGACGTATTCCCTACCGGAGGCATCGTCGGCGTCGTGACGCTCACCGACTGCGTCACTGAGCACGCCTCCGAGTGGTTCGACGGTCCCGTGGGCTGGGTGCTGGCCGACCCCGCCGAGATCGACTTCGTGCCGGTCACGGGAAGGCTCGGCCTCTTCGAGGTCGACCTGGAGCTCGAGGGGTACCCGCCAGCCGGGCCGGGGAACGGGTAGAGCCGGTCACGTCAGCACAGAACAGCTCGACCTGCCAGTCCACCAGCCGTCTAGTGACCATCGCCTGGCAGACAGTCGCGTGGTACAATGGTGGTGTGAGCACGCCCTGGGTGCCGCGGGCCACAGGAGGCCGAGGTATGATGATCGAGATCTCTATCAACATTCCGGAGGAGTCCCTGATCAGCCTGAAGGAGCAACCGGAGTCCTTTGGGCGCGAGATGCAAATGCTGGCTGCCGTGAAGCTCTACGAGCTGGGCAAACTCTCCTCGGGTCGCGCCGCGCAGCTAGCCGGCGTCACACGAGTCGAGTTCCTTCTCGCCCTTGGTCGCTACCGGGTCTCTCCCTTCGCGCTGGACGCCGACGCACTCGCAGACGATGTCGCCAATGCCTGACCGGCTCACCATCTCCAACACCTCCCCGGTCCTCTACCTACACTTGACCGGCCACCTGGACCTTCTAGCACAGCTCTACGGTGAGGTGGTAGTCCCGTCTGCCGTTGAAGATGAGTTGCGTGCCGGAGCGGAACGCGGTGTCGCTGTGCCCGACATTGCGGCGATACCCTGGTGTAGGGCGATGTCGGTCGCATCGTCGGAATCGATCCCCCTCGTCATCGATCTGGGCCGGGGAGAAGCCGAGGTCATCGCCCTCGGGCTGGAGAACCCGGGCAGCCGTCTTGTCCTCGACGATACGCTGGCGAGGCGAATTGCGCGGCTCCAGAACCTGAGCTTCACTGGGACCCTCGGCGTCCTCGTGAAGGCGAAACAACGCGGGCTGCTTCTCTCTATCTCACCGGTGGTGGATGCACTTCGCGATGCTGGGCTCTGGCTGAGCGACGCGTTGGTCGCGGAGGTCCTTCGTCTAGCCGACGAGGCTAGTCCTCCTCGTCGACCGACGCGGCCACGCTAGCTGCCAGGTCCGCCTGGAAGCTCCCAGAGGAGGCTCGCGACATGACCCCAGTAGCTACTGCCCTGCTCGTCATCGATGTCCAACAGGGCCTCTTCCGCAAGTCGACGCCGATCTACCGCGCACAGGCGCTCCTCGACACGCTCGAGGGCCTGATCCGCCGCGCCCGCGAGGGCGGCGGGCCCGTCGTCTTCATCCAGCACGCGTCCGACAAGGTACTCCCCTTCGGGTCGGAGGAGTGGCAGCTCCACCCGCGGCTTGTGCCGGAGCCGGGTGATCTTCTCATCCACAAGCAGCACGGCAACGCCTTCGAGGACACGCCGCTGCAGGCGGAGCTGGAGGCTCGCGGCATCCGCCGCGTGGTGGTGAGCGGGCTCGTCACACACGGCTGCGTGCGCGCCACGTGCCAGGGCGCGCTCGCGCTGGGCTACGAGGTGGTGCTCATCGCCGACGGCCACTCGAGCTATAGCAAGGACGCCGCCCGGCTGCTCGAGGAATGGAACCGCAAGCTCGCCGAGGCCGGGGCCATGGTGCTGCCGGCTGCCGAGGTCGCGATGGGGGGATAGCGGCGCGCCAGGTCGCGCTCCTACGGGGGCGTCGGAACGCCTCCGGGCGTCTGGCCCCTCCCCTTGCCATTCTGATGGCGGGGGGAGGCCGGGAGGGGGGTCTGCGCGGTCGTCGTGCGTCCGCCGCCGTTCGCGCTCAAGCAGAACCCCTCGCAGGGGCGCGTCAGAACGCGGAGAAACCCTGCGAGGGGCGGGACAGCTCGATCACCTCAGCGTTATCATCCCCCTCAGCGCAATCAGCGATTCGAGCTGGGGATCAGTGCTCCTCGTATGCTGTCAGGAACTCGTCCCTGGATAGGCCTGCCTGCGTTAGGATCGTCCGCAGGGTCGATCCCTTGATCCGCGAGTGGTTAGGTATTGGCACCAAACGTCTCGATGTGGAAGGCAATGGCGGACTTGACGTCCATCAAGGCTTCCTCATAGGTATCGCCTTCCCCCACAACCACGCCCTTCAGGCCGATGGGATAGGCGACGTACCCGTCGGCATGCTTCTCAACGATGACTTTGAACTGCTTCACCATAGCCACCTCCGCCCCAGGAATAGCAAGGTTCTGGCAGCGCCACCCGCGGCTTGCGCCGCAGCCGGGTGACCTTCGCATCCACAAGCAGCATGGCAACGCCTTCGAGGGCACGCCGCTGCAGGCGGAGCTGGCGGCGCGCGGCGTCCGCCGCGTGGTGGTGAGCGGGCTTGTCACCCACGGCTGCGTGCGGGCCACGTGCCAGGGCGCGCTCGCGCTGGGCTACGCGGTGGCGCTCGTCGCCGACGGCCACTCGAGCTACAGCAAGGACGCCGCCAGGCTGATCGAGGCGTGGAATTGCACGCTGGCCGAGGCCGGCGCCGTGGTGCTGCCGGCTGCCGAGGTCGCGATGGGCCGATCCACACCCAGCGGAGCTTGATGCGCGGCGAGATGCCCGCCGCGTCGATCGTTGGCCGCAGACCCCCCTCCCCAAGCCCTCCCCCCGTCGGAGCGGGGGGAGGGAGCAGATCAGAAGGCATGATGTAGGTTGGTCGAGTTCTTGTCGACCGCGCCGCGCGCCCCGGAACCCTTCGCAAGGTGCGGAAACCTTGCGAAGGGACGGATCTGCTCTTGCGAGGGTTTCCATGCGTTCCGACGCACACCCTCGCAAGGGTTCTGGGGACGGCGCGAGCCCCGTGATCACGACAGCAGAACCCCTCGCAGGGGCGCGCCGCGTTCTGACGCCCCCCTGCGAGGGCCAGAGACCGCCGTAACCGGCGGTCTCTGCGTCATCATCCCCTTCAGCGCAATCAGCGATTCGAGCCTCAGGCCAGCCGGCGCGAGCCCTCGTGATCGCGACCGCAATCGACCGTCTGTACCCCCCTACCCGTGACGGCGACGACTTCCCTGGTAGGCTGCACCGCAACGCCCACCCACAGGGCCGAGCGCAGCCGGGTGTCCTCGCGCCCCAGCAGCCTGGGGCGATCCTCAGAACAGCAGCGGCACCACGAGCACCAGCAGCAATGGCCAGGCGACGTAGGCATTCGTTGCCAGGCCGAACACCCGCTGCAGTCTCTCACCCCAAGCCGTCCCGGCCCTGGACTGCTTGGCAAGCAACAGCCCCAGGATGCCGATGTTGATGGCGTTCCAGCCGATGATCGTCAGCCGGTTCAGCGTCCAACCGCCCTGGACCGTGCGCGTGACCGTCGCCGAGAGCGCGTAGAGGCTCACCAGCACGGTCAGGCCCGCCACGGCGAGGATGCCGCCACGCAGCGCCCGCCCCAGCCGCGGCGACACGACCTCTGCCCGCAACGGGGTCGCGCCCAACAGCAGCCCCAGGATGGCAAAGAGCATCACGTTGTAGACGAACAGCACGTCGCGGTCGCGGAAGGGCGCCATAAAGGCAAAGGGGATCACGACAACGTAGATCACCAACACCACGAGCGTCAGCGGGAGAAGGAGCCGCATCAGCGTGGCGACAAACCTGCTCAGGCCCTGGTCGAAGTCCTGCTCCGCCGGGCGCACGCGCGGATCATAGGTCGTAGCCACCGCCAGCACCGGCAGCAGTCCGACGCCGCCCGCCGCGATCAGGCGCAGCACCAGCTCGGGCAGCTCGATCCCGAGCGCGGCGAAGAGCCCCACCGTGATGCCGCCGAAGGCCACCCCCGCGATGAGGAACAGCCCTGCGGTGATCGCCACCTCGATCGACTTGATAAGAAAGGCGAAGCGGTCCTCCGTGCTCGAGCGCACCCCCAGCACCGCGATCCCGAGCCCCACCCAGCACAGCAGCGGGATGTGGATCGCGGCGACCGAGGCCGCCTGTCGCGCCAGCCACGCCGGATGGGCCAGACGCGGGATAAGGAGCTCGACCGCAGCGGTCAGCGCGAGCAGCCCCAGCCCCACCCCAAGCGCGCGCCCCAACGCGCGCCGCCCCGTGAGCGCCAGATAGGCCAGCGCCCCCGCCGTCGCGATCGGCGCCGCCCAGAGGAACAGCCGGGGCACCCCGAGCGTGAGCTGCTGGGCCTCGAAGTCCGAGAGCGCCCAGAAGATGAGGCCCGTCACGATGCTCAACGGGACCGCCAGAGCCCAGTTGGGGCCCGGGCGGGCCCTCGAAGGCACCGCGACGGCCGCCTCTGGCACTGCGCGCAGCCTGTGATACCAGGCGGCATAGAGCACGTTGTCGGGCGTCGCCGCGTGGCAAGCCACGACCGCAGAGGCAAAGGCGTCGCGCCGTCCCTGCCTCACCGCCTCCTGGAAAAGTTGCTCCAACCGCTCGGGATCCGCCCCCGCTGCCTGGATGTTCACATCGAGGTCCATTCCTACCTCCATCGGGCCGGTGGTGCCGGCCAGGATCGCCGTGGCTCACCCACGGACCAGCTCCATGGTAGCTGCGCGCCACTGCCAAAAGCCACCGATCCCGCCCGCCGCCCGAATGCTGACACCTTCTGGCAGCGTCACTCCGTCCCTTGCGAGGGTTTCCATGCGTTCCGACGCACACCCTCGCAAGGGTTCTGACGACGCACGCACCCACCCATGCAGCAGAACCCCTCGCAGGGTCCGGAAACCCTGCGAGGGGCAGAGATGCCTTGCGAGGGTTTCCGTGCCTTGCGAGGGTTTCCGCACCCTCGCAAGGGTTCTGAGAGCACGCGCCCACCCATACAGCAGAACCCCTCGCAGGGGCGCGTCGGAACGCGGCGAAACCCTGCGAGGGGCGGAGAAACCTGCGAGGCGAACGCGACGCCTCAGCGTCATCATCCGCCTCAGCGCAATCAGCGGTTCAGGAAACGCACGCTCCCCTCGACTGCATCACTCGTAGGCTGCGCGCGTGGCCTCATCGGTCATCGTGGGAGCAATCAGCGGCTCCCAGATCGGATCGTCCCACGTCCCCAGGCGCGTGTGCATATCCAGGTACTTCGTGGGAATGGGATGCGTGCCCACCACCACCTGCACGCCATAGCGCGCCTCCAGGAAATCCTTGAAGGTCTGAATGTAGGGGCACGGCGGATAGCCCACCACCAGTCCCGTGGCCAGGTGGATCGCCTGGGCGCCGTTCTTGACCATCTCGGCACCTGCATATTCCACATTGCCGCCCGGGCAGCCGTCGCAGGTCGTGTACCCCACCAGCTCGACCTCCTGCCCAGCGTAGACGCTGAAGGCGCCCTCGCGGTTGCGCAGGGCCCGCAGGCACTTGCCGCCCGCGCACCGCCGATAGCGGTCACAGATGATGATGCCAACTTTCACGATGTCGCTCATAGGACTCCCTTATCTCCTTAAAATACCCTGCATCAGCCGGTGAGGCGTTCCACCAGTGCCTCAGCCCAGGCCCCGATCTCATCCCAGTCACGAATATCGCTCGACGGCACCGAGCCGTCGAGCTTGTTCAGCGGCCAGCGCAGCAGCGCCATGTCGTACTTGCCGCCAAAGAGCGCTATCGACGTGAGCTTCAGCCACGGATAGGCCGCCAGGGTCTGGTCGACCTGCTTCTGCGCATTGGCCCACTCCTCCTCGTCGCGCGGGTCGTGCGTTGGCCCGAGGGCGAAAACCGCCATTCGCAGGGTCTCGAGCACCTTCTGTTGGCGCGATAGGAACTGCCGCGCGTCCTTGTGCCACTTCCCGATGATCAGCGGTGCACCCACGACCACGCCACTGTAGGGCGTCAGGTCGCGCACCTCGCGCGCGGGCTGCAGATCCACCGCGAGTCCGGCCTCACGCAGCGTCGCCGCGATCTTCTCGGCGACCTCCTTTGTCGATCCGTAACGCGTCGCATACGCCACCAAAATCCGAGTTGTCATATCAGCTGTCCTTTCGGTGCAAGGAAGACTACGCCGCGCCACGGTATAGACCCGCCTGGTCCACCCGTCAAGCCGTGGCCATCCCGCCAACGCCCGGGCGGTTTGCGTACCCTCGGATGGTTTTTTTCGTCATCATGGGTAGACCGAATAGTGTGGCTGCAGGTCTAATCTCTTAACAGGAGGCACCCTATGGCAATGTTTATGAGAGGAATGGTCGTGCTTGGACTGCTTCTCGGCGGGGCGTTGGGCCCGGTCGATGGGCTGATGCAGAAGCTGGAGGCCAAGCTACAGACGATGGAGCAGTTCCAGCAGAAGCTCTGTGAGCAGGATCCCGAGCTCTGCGACCAGGGACCGCTGCAGAACATGATCCAGAAGATGACGCAGCTCCAGACCCGGCTACAGGCGATGACGGGCGCGGAGAACGAACCCCAGGGCCCCAAAGGCCCCGCCGAGGAGCCCCAGGGCAACGGGGAACCCAACCAGGCGGGTGAGCCCCTGGGCCCCTTCGGGCCCTATGCGTGCTCGAACGCCTGCGGCGTCGACGACGACGAATGCGTCCCCTGTGAGCCCAATGGCCCCAACGGCTATGGCGAACAGGCTGGCGACGGCGAACCCAACGGAACCGGCGAGCCCAACGGCCCCAACGGACCGAACGAGGATCCTGCCAAGGCCGGCGAGGCCAATGAGCCCTACCAATGCTCGCTGACCTGCAAGGGCGATGACGAGGGCTGCATGCCCTGTGAACCGAACGGGCCCAACAAGCCCTAGGCATCAGCCAAGTTGGTTCGTAGGTGCCGATTTCTCGGCGCTGGGTCCGCCTGCTGGGGACCGGAACGACCGAAGTCGCACCTACGAACCCGGACGCCAGCTCTGCCGTTCGTAGTAACCGATTTACCGGTTCCGCCTCCGCCAACTGGAGACCGGAACGACTGAAGTCCTTACGGCCTATACGGAATGAGTTGACTTAGCGCAGCATAGTCTCTGGCGAGGGGATTGCCCTGGGCGTGAGCCCGGCAATCCCCCTCGCGCGTCAGATCCCTTATATCCCATGTGTAGTCCCAACCCCAACGAGGAGAGAGCCATGAGAAGAGTATCCCGACTGACCGCCGCAGCGCTCCTACTGGCCGTCCTTCTGGTCGCCGCCGCGCCCATCGCGTCGGCTGAGCCGGTGGAGTACCTGCTCGTCGAGGTCAAGCCCGGCAAGGGCGCCCTGGTCCGCAACGCGGTGCAGGCCGGCGGAGGCCAGGTCCGCTTCGAGTTCGAGCGTGTCGACGCGCTCGCCGTAAGCGTCACGGGTGCGCTGGCCGGCCAACTGGCCCGCAACCCGAACGTGGTGGCCCTCCATCCCGACCCCGAGCGTTCGCTGGACGCCGAGATCACGCCCTACGGCATCGACGCCGTTCAGGCACCTGAGGCGTGGCCCGCGGGCGCGGACGGCGATGGCGTGAAGGTCTGCATCATCGATACGGGCTTCGGCATCCATCACGAGGACCTGCAGGGGCTCTCCGTGGATGGCTACTCGCAGGTCGACGACAACTGGGCCTTCGATGGTTATGGCCACGGGACGCACGTCGCCGGCACGATCACGGCGGTGGGCGATAACGACCTTGGCGTCATCGGCGTGAGCCCCGGACTGGTCGACCTCTTCATCGTCAAGATCTTCGATAACGCGGGCGAGTGGGTCAGCAAGGCGCGCGCCTCCAACCTGATGGCGGCGGCGGAGACGTGTGCCGACAACGGCGCCCGGATCATCAGCATGAGCCTCGGCGGCGGCCAACCCACCGGACCCGAGAAACGCATGTTCGAGAGCCTCTACGCGGCAGGCGTGCTCTCCGTCGCCGCGGCGGGCAACACCGGCGCGGAGGAGGAGCACTATCCGGCCTCCTACGACTCGGTGGTCTCGGTCGCTGCGATAGACAGCGACAACATGATTGCTGACTTCTCGACCTTCAACGCCCAGGTCGAACTCGCGGCGCCGGGTGTGGGCGTCCTGAGCACCGTGCCCTTTGTGCAGGATTCCTGGTTCACCGTGGACGGCACTGACTACGTCGCGCTCCCGATGGAGTTCGCGCCATTTGGCGAGGTCACGGGCGAGCTTGCCGATGGCGGACTGTGCCTTCCCGAGGATGTGCCGGGCGATTGGGCCGGCAAGGTTGTCCTCTGCCAGCGCGGTATTGCCAGCTTCGCGGAGAAGGTCACGACCGTGATGGCCGGTAACGGCGCTGCTGCTGTCATCTACAACAACGACGCCAACGACGGCGTGCTCTCTGGCACGCTGGGCGAGGAGGGCGACTGGATCGTCGCCGTGGGCATCAGCATGGCTGATGGAGAGACAGCGCTGGACTTCGTGGGTCAGACGGTCACGGTGAAGAGCGCCGCGCCGGCTCTCGGCAGCGGCTACGAGGCCTGGAGTGGCACCTCGATGGCCACACCGCACGTCTCCGGCGTTGCAGCGCTCCTCTGGAGCGCCAACCCCGAGTGGACCAACCTCCAGATCCGCGAGGCGATGGCGGCCACGGCCCTCGATCTGGGCGAAGCCGGTTGGGACATGCACTACGGCCACGGCCTGGTGCAGGCCTGTGACGCCCTGGACTATCTCGGCGGCACGGATCCCGGCCCGATACCCGGGCCGGGCAACGGTCCCAAGGGACCCAAGAAGCCCTAGGCTTGAGTCACGTGGGTTCGTAGGTGCCGATCTATCGGTTCTGCCTCTGCCCGCTGGGGACCGGAACAACCGAAGTCGCACCTACGAGCCCACACAGCTGACGTCCGGGTTCGTAGTAACCGATTTATCGGTTCTGCCTCCGCCCGCCGGGGACCGGAACAACCGAAGTCGCACCTACGAGCCCACACAGCTGACGTCCGGGTTCGTAGTAACCGATTTATCGGTTCTGCTTCCGCCCGCCGGGGACCGGAACGACTGAAGTCGCACCTACGAACCCCGGACGTCAGCTTGCCTGATCACCCAAGGGGCCGCTAAGACTCCGGAGGCGAGGACTGTGCTGCCGTCCGGCTGCGCAGCCCCTGAAGCGCCAGCGCCGTGGCGCGCGTGTTCTCCTCCACCCCGATCGCCAGGTAGATGCCCTCGCCCAGGGCAATCAGCCCCAACGCTGCCCAGACACCGGAGAGCAGCACGACAAAGCCGCTCACCAGGCCCCCCATCAGGCCGTACGCCCCGAAGCGACCGAAGTGCATCGGGCTACGCCATAGGCTCGGCAGCTCCCGCCCGCCACTGACAGCGCCCGCAATCACCAGGCCAATAAACGCCACCACCGCGGCGATGGCCACAATGACGCCCACCACCTTGTAGATCGTGCCTATTGTGCGCAGAGCGCGAAACCTTTTGTCCATTCAAGACCTCCCATGTAGTACTACGCGAAAAAGTATATGGTTGACCTGCGTTATCCTGTTCTCAGAACCAGCCCGCACGCCGCTATGACGCCTGTCGCCCGTGTCCCGTATTGGCTCAGGCACCAACCTCCCTCACGAAGGCCGCCAGCAAGTCCGCCACCGGCCCGGGAGCATCCCAGTAGACCATGTGGCCCCCACCCGGCACCACGGCCAGCCGTGCCCCAGCGATGAGGGTCGTGAAGGCCTCCTGATCCTCGCGGGGCAACACCGCGTCAGCGTCTCCCCACACCACCAGCGTCGGCACTGCGATCCGGCCGATCTCGGCGCGGAAGTCGTCGTCGAGGATCCCTCTCAGTGTCTCGCGCCAGACGAACGCCGGAACCTTCAGGGACTCGCGGATCACAGTGTCGATGCCTTGAGCGTTCGCGGGCACAGAGAGCGTGTCCCCGACGAACGACCGCACGAACTCGGGGACGGTGGTATCGGTCAAGGGCGCAATCGCGGTGTCCCAGAGTGCCTGGGCGGCGGGCTTGTCTACGAACGTGAGTGGGGACCCGAGAAGCGCGAGACCCAGCGTCCGCTCGGGGAGGTCGAGTGCAAAGCGCTGCGCGACCAGGCCCCCGCTTGAGGCGCCGGCAATCACCGCAGCCCCGATATGGGTCGCATCCATGAAAGCGGCGAGGTCGGCGGCGAAGTCGTTCGAGCGGTACCCTGAAGGAGGCTTGCTGGCGTCACCGTGCCCTCGCAGCGTCGGCGCGAACGCGTGGATCGACGCCGGGAGGTGCTCCAGCAACCCCTCGAAGATCCTGTGCGAGTCACCGACCGCGTGGACCAGCACCAGGGGCGTGCCCTGCGGGTCGCCCTGTTCCGCGTAGGGCGTGCGCACCCCTCTGACGGAGACCGTGCCGTGCTTCCGGGATGAGTCCAACGCCTCTCTCCTCGCCCCGGTCCGTCCCTGCCGGGGGCAGCTGATCGTCATCGGCGAGCCGCAGGTCTGGTTCCGACGCGGCGCGCCGGGCGATCGCTGCCTGGAGTATAGCCTCATCCTGTTGATGCGCACACGCAGAGAGGGCCGGCCCTGCACGCGGCTCAGGCCCGTCGACTCCGGCGAGCCCGCCCACATAGGCAGTAACCGGTAAGCCCGGTTTCGCGATGCCGGGGCAACGGGAGACCGGCCACGACCATCTCGGCGTATCCCCAGCGCTTCTTCCACGTCATAAAGTATAGGCTGTCTTATGCGGCCGACTCTCTTGTTGAACAGACTGGAGGAAACGATGACGATGCTTATGCGAGGTCTCCTGGTGGTCGGGCTTCTGGTCGGCAGCGCTCTTGGGCCGATCGACGACATCGTGAGACAGCTGACGGCGCGGATTCAAGCGATGGAGCAGCTTCAGGCAAAGCTCTGTGAGACGCCAGGACTCTGTGATGAGACAAGTCCGCTGCAGAAGATGCTCGGCGCCCTGACCAGGGCGCACACGCGCCTACAGGCGATGACCAGCACCGGCGAAGGCCCCCAGGGTCCCAACGGTGAGGGCGCGCCCCAGGGCAACGGCGAGCCGGGTGGTCCCAATGGTGGGGCTGGCGGCCCTGCGGATGAGGCGGGCCCGAACGGGCCCGGCGGCCCAATCGGGCCCGGCGACCCCAACGGCGCGGGCGCGCCCCAGGGAAACGGGGAGCCCAACGGCCCCTACCAGTGCTCCCAGACCTGCCAGGGTGACGATGAAGGCTGTGTCCCGTGCGAGCCCAACGGTCCCAACGGCGATGCCGAGCCGAATGGCCTCTTTCGCTGTGCGGAGCGCTGCCAGGCCGGCGACACGGACTGCGAGCAGTGCGTGCCGTGTGCCGCCGGGCCCAATGGCCCCAATGCGGCACCCGGTGCCGCCGGGCGCAAGAACGCCGGTGAGACGCCCCTGACGCCCTTTGGCCCCTTCGAGGGCCAGTACATGTGTCAGAACCGGCAGGGCGCGTGCGTGCCGTGTGCGCCCTTCGGGCCCAACTTCCCCGAGGTTCCGGCGCCTTAGGCGGGGCCGGAGCCGCGAGAGCGGCGCAGTCGGACATCACAAGGGGGGACTGCCTGATAGCGGGCAGTCCCCCTTTCACGTCTCCGGCCCACCCAACAGCAGGGACGCATCCAGAGGCCGGGTGCGCGAGGAAAGCCCCGACCACGCAATCCGCACTCGCCAGGGTCACCCGGGCGCCGACACCCCGATCCGCAGCCGGAGCCGCGCGCGAGCGACACCAGATGAGGCAGGGGCCCGTCCGCGTGCGCCGTTCGTAGGCATCGACGTCCATCTTGTAGCGCTCGCCCGTACGTCCTCCTGGACCGGGCTCAGGAGATGGTGGGGCTGGCGCTTCTGGCACGCCCGTAAAGGGCGCGCAGATTGGCCGCGAAGAACATCCGCAACTGCCAGGTATCGTACGGCGGGGGGACCGCCATCGC
>Ga0123329_1002170_pt1 | contig 17558 bp, 15 predicted proteins | sample BioC12SIPDNA_FD_89703 | JGI IMG/M metagenome (GOLD analysis project Ga0123329, IMG submission 89703) | Anaerobic biogas reactor microbial communites from Washington, USA - Biogas_R1_B C12 SIP DNA | ecosystem: Engineered > Bioreactor > Anaerobic > Unclassified | place: Washington, USA | collected... | reverse complement strand
TCCGCGTGTACAACACGCGCATGCCGAAGCCGGCAGCCCGCCGCGCCACCGCCCGCCCAATCCGGCCCATACCGACAATGCCCAGAACGCCACCGGTCAATTCTTTCCCCAGCAGGAGAGAGGGGCTCCAGCCGGTGAACCGCCCAGAGCGAACCAGTGCGTCTCCCTCCACCACCCGCCGGGCCGCCGCCAGGATGAGGGCCCAGGTCAGCTCCGCCGTGGCCTCGGTGAGCACGTCGGGCGTGGTGGCGACCAAGACTCCTCGCTTGGTGGCGGCCGTCACATCGATGTTGTCGAACCCAACCGCGAAGTTGGACACAACCCGCAGCTCAGCTCCGGCCGCCGACAACACCGCGGCGTCTATACGATCCGCCAGCGTGCAGACGATGGCGCTGGCCCCCGGCACTCCCTCCAGGATCTCCCGGGACGTGAGGGGGCGATCCCCCAAATTACCGCACAACTCGAATACCTCGCCAAGGAGCGAGGGGGCAGGCTCAGGCAGCAGCCGCGTCACAAATGCGCGAGGCCGACCGCGGGACATCTATTCGCCCAGACAGTCGCGCAAGAAGGGCATGAGTGTCTCTTTTGCCATGGCAGCACCGGGCCCTTTCAGGATGTCGCTCCCATGGTCGCCGCCCAACACCAGGGCAATGTGCTTCGGTTCGTTGGCCAACTGGAAGAGCTTCTGCGTGTCCGCGGCCCCTTGCTCCTCCTCACTCGCCAGGAACAGCTGGGGCGCCGCCACCTTGGAGACATACGGCTCGGCATCCAAGCCCTGGAATGTGAGTGGTGCCGACAGGGCCACGACACCGGCTAGCTCATCGTCGGCCGCTTCCACGATGGCCGCCGTGCCCCCCATGGAAGCGCCGACGACCACCACGGCGCGTGCGCCCTGCTGCTTCATCTCAGCCACCGCCGCTCGGACATCTTCCACCATACCGGCCGCCCCTCTGGCACCACTGGAGGTCCCATACCCGCGAAAGTCAAATGTCAACACCAGGTATCCGGCTTCAGCCAGTTCAGCCGCAACGCCGTACCAACCGGTCTGGTCTCTGCCGTTCATGTGGGCAAGCACGACACCGCGTTGGCCGGCTCCGAAGACCTTGCCGGACAGCGTCACCCCATCCTTCGTGGTGAAGGTCACACTTCGGCCCGGAAGCAAACCCGATTGCCCCCCACAGCCAAGCACGCCAAACAGACACGCAACAAGTACCATAGAACTGAGTAGACACGGCAGAAACAGCCACCGGGAATGGCGCCGGGGTATGGGGAAGCCAAACATGATAGCCACAGTCTCCTTGCTCGGGCACCACCCGCAATCAGTGCGAACCGGCATGCCCCCGCGGGCCGGCCATGTGCCGCAAGCTTACCCACTGCCCCAGGGATTGGCCAGCCGGGAAACCAGGATGCCATGACGGCACGAGGACCTATACGGGTAGGCACCTGCTCCTGGACGGACCGCACCATGGCCTCGGCATGGTATCCAGACCACGTGACCTCGGCCGAGGACCGCCTCCGCTATTACTCCTCCTTTTTCAATACCGTGGAAGTGGACTCCACTTTCTACGGCCTCCCCAGCGAACGCACGGCCGCACTCTGGGCGACACGCACACCCCCGGGCTTCACCTTCCACGTCAAGGCGTTCGCCATGATGACCCGGCATGCGGCACGCCCGGAGCAACTGGCCCCGGATATGCGCACACTCGATGAGTACCACCTAGACCGCAATGGACGCATCGTCCATCCTTCTGCAGCCTTTCGTGAGCTCGTGTTTCGCAGGTTCCGCCGCGCCCTGGACCCATTGCGCTCGGCTCACAAACTCGGCGTGATCCTCCTGCAATTCCCTCCCTACCTCACGGCCGGGACACAATCCCGCAACTACATCGCGCAGGCGGTGGACTGGCTCCGCCCCGACCACGCGGCCGTGGAGTTCCGTCATTCGTCCTGGCTGGCCGAAGGAGAGGCTCCCCGCACCATGCAGTGGCTGCGCGAGCTGGGCGCCAGCTACGTGAGCGTTGACGAGCCGCGTCTCCAAGGACACACTGTCCTCCCGCCCGTGGCCGTGTCCACGCACGCTGAGATCAGCTATGTCCGGCTGCACGGCCGGAACCAGGCTACCTGGAACACCAGGGTGGCCAGCGCCGCCGAGCGCTTCCTGTACTTGTACACGGAGGAGGAGCTCAAAGAATGGATCCCGAAAGTGAAGGCTCTGAGCGCCGCCTCTCGGGAGACTTTCGTGATGTTCAACAACTGCTACGCGGACTATGCGCCCCGGAACGCACGCCAGTTGATGTCCCTGCTCGACCAAACGGAGTAAGGAGTTCGCCATGCCTCGACTACCGAAACTGACACCGGATACTCTCCAGTTCGTACTCCTCTCCTTCGAGGGCCCCGATCAGTACTCCATGGCTGGAGGGCTGGGCGTGCGAATGAAAGAGCTGGGGCTGGAGCTCGCAAGACTGGGATTCGAGACCCATCACATCTTTGTAGGCGACCCCAAGCTGGCCGCCCGCAGCAAGCCGCACAAGAATCTGACACTGCACCGCTGGAGCCGCTGGCTCTCCGCCCACTACCCCGAGGGCGTGTACGCCGGGGAGGAGTCGAAGCTGCGCGATTGGAACACCAGCGTCCCCCCCTTCGTGGCCGCCGACCTCGTCCGCCCCGCCGCTCAGCAGGGGAAGGCAACCGCGGTGCTGACGGAGGAATGGCACACCGCCCATTCTGCCTGCCTGATCTCGGACGAGTTGTGGCGCAGTGGGCTTAGGGACCAGGCCATCATTCTATGGAACGCCAACAACATTTTCGGTTTTGACTGGATAGACTGGGGCCGGCTGGGATACTGCACGCAGATCACCACGGTCTCCCGCTACATGAAGCACATCATGTGGAGCCGATCCACCAATCCCCTGGTCATCCCCAACGGCATCCCGGCCGGGCGCATCCGCGCGGTCCCCGCAGAAGCCGTCCATTCCTTGCGGGCTGCGGTGGGGAGCGAGGAGCTGCTGTTCAAGATAGGCCGCTGGAGCCCCGACAAGCGATGGAACATGGCCGTGGAAGCACTGGCCGAGGAACGGTTGCGCGGGCGAGATGTGAGCATGGTGATACGCGGTGGCATCGAGCCGCACGCGCTGGAGGTGATGCACAACGCCCACCGGCGGGGGCTGAAGATTGTGGACGTGCGCCTGCCGGAGAAGCCGGGCGAGGCAGTGGCGGCACTCGCCGAGCTGCCCCGAGCCGATATCTACAACGTCCAGTCGTTCATGAGTGACGAGGTCATCTCCATGTTCTACGCCGCCAGCGATGCTGTGCTGGCGAACTCGGGGCACGAGCCCTTCGGGCTGGTGGGTCTGGAGGTGATGGCCGTGGGCGGCGTGGCGTTCGTGGGGTCTACAGGTGAGGACTATGCCGTCCCCTACCTGAACGCCGTGGTCCTTGATTCCGACGATCCCACGGAGATACGTGTGGCGCTCCAGTTCCTGAGGGAACACCCCGATGTGCGGGAGCAGATGCGGAAAGAGGGCCGAGCCACGGCGGACAGCTTCACCTGGAAGAAGATCATCGAGGACGCGCTCATACAGAAGCTCAAGTACGTCGCCGTGCGCCAGGACGTGCGCGCCACGCCCTGGCCGCTGATGGACACCGCCGGCTACGAAGGCGGCTTCGCGCCAAACCAACCCTAGGAGTCGACGTGGCCGATACGCTCGTCACATACTGCGTGGTTCACCAACCCCGCCGCCTCCGACTCCCCGCCCGGCCCCTTCCGGCGGATCTACCTCCCAGGCAGTGGGCGGAGCACCTGTTCGACGACGCCATGAACCGCCGTTACCTGGAGAAGGTGGCCCGCTGGTGCTACTACCCCGCGGCGGAGATGTTCCAGTCCATGCTGGACAACGGCTTCAAGCTGGGGGTCGGCTTCTCTGTCAGCGTTCTCTGGCAGATGCGCCGGTGGGACCGGCGCCTGTGCAACGTGTTTCGCAGGCTGGTTTCGCATCCCAACTGCGAATTGGTGGGGGTGGAGCCGTATCACAGCTTCGCCTTCGCCTTCGATATCGAACTGTTCAAGAAGGAAATGGCCCGCGGCAAGGCCTACGCCGAGGAGTTCTTCGACAAGGAGATCTCGGTCACCGACACCACTGAGATGGTGATGAACAGTGAAGTCTATTTTGCGCTGCAGCAGAGCGGTTACCGGGGGGCGATGATGGATGGGCGGCCCTGGGTCATGGAGTGGCGGGAGCCCACCCGCCTCTACAGCCACGCGGGCCGGGATCTCGCACTATTCTGCCGGCACTACGAGTTGTCGGACGACGTCGGCTATCGTTTCAGCAATCGCACCTGGGAAGGGTACCCGCTGACGGCCGACCGCTACGCCGCCCAACTCCGCGACACCTGGGGACGCATGGTCTTCCTGGCGTGGGATTTCGAGACCTTCGGCGAGCACCACAACGTGGACACCGGCATCTTCTCCTTCATGACCCACCTGGGTGGAGAGGTCAAGAAGCAGGGGATAGAGTGCCTGCTCCCCAGCGAAGCCGTCAGCCGCTTCAGCGGCGACATGCCCGACCTGCCGTTGCCCGTCTTCGGCACCACTTGGGCAGGCTCGGGCGGGATGGAATTCTTCCTGGGCAATGCCTCCCAACAGGCCATCTACAGGCTCATGAACTCCGCGCTCAACAAAGCGAAGCTCGCCCGCCGCAAAGAGGTCATGGACCTCGCGCTGTGGTTGCTGCAATCAGACAACCTGCACCTCATTCAGTGGGCGGGGCGCAGCGGAAGCGAGGCGGAGGTGTCGGCCTACTTCACTCCAGACGAATGGTGGAAGCTGGGCGGGGATCGCATCCTCGTGGAACAGCAGAATGTCTACAAGAGCTTCATCCAGGCGTTGGACCCGCTGATGTGAGATACCTGCCGAGATACCTGCCGTGCGCACCAGAGGTCCAGCCATGAACTGCATCTACCTCGCCCTGGGTATCCACAATCATCAGCCGGTGGGCAACTTCGCCTGGGTATTCGAGAAGAACTACCGGACCGCTTATCTCCCTTTCCTCAACGTCATGGAAGATTCCACCGCGTTGCCCTTCTCGCTGCATACGTCCGGGCCACTGCTGCAATGGCTCCTGGAGTGCCACCCCGAGTACGTGAGCCGTGTGCGGAATCTGGTGGAGGCGGGGAGAGTGGAGATCAAGGGTGGTTGTCTCTACGAGGCGATCCTCCCCCTGCTGCCGCGCGAGGATCGAAGCGAGCAACTCCGGCGATTCAGCGCACTCCTAGAGGACACCTTCGGCGCCCGCCCGGAGGGAGCCTGGCTACCGGAGCGAGTCTGGGAGCCGGATCTGCCGCGCGACCTGCGGGAGGCGGGTTTGGAGTACACGGTGGTCGACGACTCGCATTTCGCCTCCGCCGGCATATCGGGGCGGCTGAGTCGCGGTTACTTCCTCACCGAGGACCAGGGCTATCGCTTTGACCTCTTTCCCATCAACAAGGAACTACGCTACCTCATACCTTTCCACGAGCCGATTGAGATAGTGGGATTTATGCGCGAAGCACTCGAGGCGGACAAGGCGGCACGTGCCGAGGGAGACCTTGCCGCGGACGCCCCTCCGCCGCTTCTCGTCTACGACGATGACGGTGAGAAGTTTGGAGCGTGGCCCGAGACCTCCCATCACGTCTACGGGAAGAAGTGGCTCCAGCGCTTCCTGCGCGAGATAGAAGGTGCGGCGCGCGAAGGTTGGCTGCGCGTGACAACACCCGGTGCCTACCGTAGAGAATCTGCTCCCTTGGGGCGAGTGTATCTGCCACCGGGATCCTATTCGGAGATGCTGGAATGGTCCGGTGGCTTCTTCCGCAACTTCCTCTCCCGCTACGAGGAGGCCAACCGCATGCACAAGCGCATGCTGGAGGTGAGCGCCCGCACCCGTGTGGGGGCGGGAGCCGGGCCCGAGGCCGCGGCCGCACGCGAAGCGCTGCTGCGCGCGCAGTGCAACGATGCCTACTGGCACGGCATCTTCGGCGGCCTTTATCTCCCTCACCTGCGTCAGGCCACCTACGCCAACCTCCTTGAGGCGGAATCCCTGCTGCCACCCGGCCCGGCGGCCTCCTTCCACGACATCGACATGGATGGTCACGCCGAGGTCCGCCTCCGTTCGCGCACCCTCTTGGCATTCGTCTCGCCGGCCCGGGGAGGCTCACTCGTGTCACTCGACCACCTGCCTTCGCGTGCCTCCCTGCTGGACACGCTGCACCGGCTCCACGAAACCGAGCACGACCGGCTGCGGGATACCGCCGCCACGCCCGCGAAGGGCGCCCCGGGAGCGACCAGCATCCACAGGCGGGCACACACAGCCGAGCCGGGGCTGGAGCGACACCTTCACGAAGACCGAGCCCTGCGCGACTCCCTGCGCGACCACTTCTACCTACCGGGCTTCGGCTGGGAGGATCTCCTGTCCGGCTCTGCCCAGGAACTGGGCGAGACGGCCCCACCTACCTACGTTGCTGAGCTGCCGGATGAGACGCGGTGCGTCGTAGCGCTGCAGGCCGGCACCACCGTGGCCGGGTACCCCGTCGCCATGGAGAAGCGGCTGGAGTTGGCCGACAACCCCAGCCGGCTCCTGGTGAACTACCACTTGGCCGTCGGCCCGCCGCCGGGCGACAGGCCGAGCCATCATCTGCCCCGGCGTTCAAGTGCAGTCCCGGCCCATTGCCCGTCCTTCGCGTGCTTCGCCCCAGAGCTCAACCTGAATCTGCTGGGAGCCTGGTCGGATGACTACTACGTCCTCCTCAATGGCGAGCGCCCGCCCTCACCCCGTTTGGCTGACGGGGGAACGCACCATGACACGACAGAGATCACGCTGGTGGATCCCAACCGGCAGCTTCGTGTGTCACTTGCCTGGCCGAAGACGGCACCCGCCACACTACATCGTTACGGGGTCATCACTGTATCCTCCAGCGAGCGAGGTTATGAGATGATCGCTCAGGCCACCTGCCTCACACCCACCTGGAACCTGGTGCTGGAGGCCGGCACCGAGTTGGCGCTGGAATTGGTGCTCACGATCACCCGGCAGGCGGAATGAGGGCACCATGGAGGTCCTGACCTTTCTCAGCGATTTCGGATGGGGGCAGGGCTACGTTGCCGCCTGCGAGCTCGTCATCGCCCGCCTGGCACCTGCAGCCCGCATCATCCACCTCTCTCACGACGTGGCACCCGGCGCCGTCCTCCGCGGAGCCGAACTCCTGCGACGCACACTACCCTTGGGGCCCGCCGGTGTGCACCTGGCTGTGATCGACCCCGGGGTTGGCTCGGGCAGACGAGCGCTGTGCCTGGGGGCGGGCCGAGGTGACTACTTCGTCGGCCCCGACAACGGCCTTCTCTTTCCCGCCGTGGAGGCTCTGGGAGGCATCACCGGCTACTGGGAACTGGTGCCGACGCGCGTCAGGACCCTGGCTCAGCAACCGAACCGGCTTTCCTCCACCTTTCACGGCCGGGATCTCTTCGCGCCCGCGGCCGCGCTCCTGGCCACCGGCCGGCCCGCGTCGGCACTGGGCGACCCCGTTGACCCGGCCACGCTGGTGAGGCCCTTATCGCCCAAGCCGCAATGGAAGGGCGGCGGCGTGTGGGCGGAAGTGACTGAGATCGATCGGTTCGGAAACATCCAATTGGGTGTCAGTTTCGCCCAGATCCTCGACCGCCTGACATGGCACCATGGAGATCATGTCTGGGTGGCGCTCGGCCAGGATCCCGTCCATACGGCCCAGTTGGCCGCGACCTTCGGCGAGCTGAAGAGCGGGGACCTGGGTCTGCTGGCGGATTCCTGGGGCAATGCCGCTCTGGCCTGCAATCAAGCGGCCGCCGCCGCCCTGCTGGGAGTCACGGACGGTGCGATCGTGGGCCTGATTCCAAAAGAACCCTCCAAAGGAGTGACACAACATGCCTCAGGGTGAATCGCCCAGAGACCAGCAGCCCCCTTCGGTCAGAGATCGGCTGGCGGCGATGCGACCCGATCTCGGGGGTGTTCTGCGCTCCCATCACGCTCCTGGCTTCCGGCACAAACAGGTTTTGCAGCATCTGATGGCTTCCACCGGCGTTCCCTTCGCCGCCAACACGTCTCTGCCGCTGTGTCTACGGACCGCGCTGGACGCCTGTGGGCACAGCACACTACGACTGCTGAAGCAGCAGGACGCAGCAGATGGAAGCAGCAAGTTGCTCTTGGCCTGCGCCGACGAGGCGCACATAGAGGCCGTGGTCATGCGCTACCCGCGGCGCAACACGGTATGCGTCTCTTCACAGGCCGGCTGCCCCTTGGCCTGCGCCTTCTGCGCCACCGGGCGTGCCGGGTTCCGCCGCAACCTGACACCGGCCGAGATCGTCGACCAGGGACGGGAGGCGGCGGCCCTCCTCGGCCGGGAGGGCCGCCGCCTGAGCAACGTCGTGTTCATGGGCATGGGCGAACCCCTGCTCAACCTCGACGCCGTTCTGGTGGCCATTCGGGAGTTCTCCGCGCCCGACGGGCTGGGCATCGGGCGCCGCTCCATCTCCGTGTCCACCGTGGGCATCCCCCAAGCCATGGTCCGACTGGCAGAGGAAACGCCTCAGGTGCACCTGGCCTTGTCGCTTCACGCGCCGGATGACCGGATACGCTCTTCCCTCATGCCCGTGGCCAAGCGCTACTCCCTCCGCCAGGTCCTGGATGCCACCAGCGAGCACTTCCGCCTCACCCATCGCAAGCTGCTGGTTGAGTATGTCCTGCTCCAGGGGATCAACGATTCGCCGGTGCAGGCCCGGCAGTTGGCCACGCTACTGCGCGGCAGAGTGGTCACTGTTAACCTCCTGGCCTGGAACCGCGTAGAGGGCCCCTTTCGTCCCTCACCCCCAGAGGACATCCAGGCCTTCTCTGAGGAACTGACCGCCAGGGGGATCGAGACGGTTGTGCGGGCGGGAAGAGGGCAGATGGTGCATGGCGCCTGCGGTCAACTCGCCGCCCATCGATGATGTAGTCCCCCGTGTGGGATCCCCGGCTACCGTTGTGTGGCATCATTTGGCAATGTAGGGAGGGAGCCCAACCTGTCATTCTTGGCGAGCGGCTCACCACGAGGGGATGACACAGCGTGAAACGGATGTGGGCGTGGGTGATCACCGGCTGTGTGGTAGTCCTCCTGCTGCTGCCCATGCCCGTCGCTGAGCGCTTCACCTCCCCCACGCAAGACGGTCAGTACCTCACCAACCCCGCGCGCTCCTATCAGTTTGCCTTCGCCGCCACTCGGGCCTCCACCGAGGCCAAGCTGGGAAGATCAGGTCGAGCTCTGGAGGAGGCCCAGAGGGCGATGCAGTCGACTCCCTTCACGGTCACGAAGGTGGAACTGTTGTTCTTCCCCCAAGCCCAAGCCTACGATTACGTCAGCCATTCCGGGCAGACGCTTCAAGCGGATCACGTTCACGAGTTCGCGTGGGAGATCTGGGGTCTGCCCGCTGACGGAGTGGGTGTGGATGACCAGCCTGACGTGATAGGTCTACTGGATTACCAGACGGGGGAACTCCTGGCCTCGCTCGCCGCGAACGACTGACCCGAAGTTCCCGCCCGGCGGTCCCGCGCGGATTACGCCCTTATGCGAGGCGCCACCGACGGCCGAACCAACACCAGTGACACACTCTCGTCGAAGGGGACAACGGTGAGGCCGAATTCGCGGAATTCCATGTCGACGTTATCCAGCATGCCGCCGCCGGCCGCGGCGCCCAACCGGGTAACCGCCCCCACCACATCCGCCACCAGCGCTGCAATGGCCTCCCCGTCCACGGCTCCCGACTCGGCAGAGGCAATGAGAAATCCCTGTCCCGAGACAAGCAGCGCGGCCGTGACTCCCGGTAGATCCAGATACCCGGCCACAACCTCCCGCAGGCGATCAACACCGCCGGGCGGGCCCCCCTCGCTGGGCAGAGAACCCTCCCGACGCTCCTCGATGGGGAATGTGGGAGGCGCCCCCTTCGGGTACTCCGCGCCCTTTCCCAACCTCCTCTCCGCCTGCGCCAATTGCATCCGTACCACCATGACCGCGTTCTCGGCCTCTTCCCGGGCTGCAAAGCCGAGCCGAAGGCTGCAGGGGCGCCCTTGCAGCTCAGAGAGGTACATGCATCCCCGGGCCAGGGGGGCGCCGGAGTCACCCGCAACGAGGCCGGTCGTTGGCCACGAGATGAGCATGTCGCCCAACAGAAAGAGCTGACTGATTTCTTCGCGATCCAGACCTACACCGATGGTCACCTCATACGCATCGGCGCAGGGAGCCCAGTCCACCTTTGATTCCATAGACCCATAATAGGGCGGAAAGCATCCGGCGGCCAGCGACGTTCTCGGCCGCGGTTTCGTTCTCTCAGCGAACCAGCCGGTAGGTGACAGTCACCGTGGCCTCGATTTCCATCTGGCCGGGGTTGACGGGGACGGTTTGCGCCAGCGCCGCCTCAGCAGACCGATCCTCGGCGTACAACACGGGGGAAGTGGTGTGTCCCTCCGAAATCGACACTACGTCGCCCAGCTTGAGGCCCGCCGCCGTACCCAGAGCCTCCGCTTTGGTGCGTGCCGAGGCTAATGCCTTGACCAGGGCTTCAGAGGCTGCAGGCGTGTTATCACCCAGACGCCATTCCGGGCCGCTGATGGTGTTGGCACCTGCAGCTGCTCCCACCTCGAGCACCTTTGCGACCAGGGCCGTATCAGAGAGGCGGATGGTGACCTGATTCTCTGCTCGAAACCCCTGGGTCTTCTGTTCTCCCGTTTGGGGATCATAGGTCACCATTGGAGAGAGACTCACGTTCCGGGTTGTGATGCTCTGTTCTGGGACTCCCGCGCTTCTGACGGCCTCCACGACGGCAGTCATCGCACCGGAGTTGGCCTCCAGAGCTTCGGCCGCACCAGGCGCTTCATTTTGTACGCCAAGCGTAATAATGCCCTCATCCGGGGTCGCCGACCGGCAGCCGGTGCCGTTGACGGTCACCGTGTCCACCAACTGCGTTTGGGATTCCGACGATACGGCAGTTGCGGCGCCGGATTGAGACGGACTGCAACCGGACAAGAGTAGGGCCATGAGACCTATGGTCCCCAAAACGGCGACGGACGCAGCGTGCCGCCTTCCTCTACCTTTGGTCATTGCGCGCACCTTTCCTCGCTGTGTTCCATGCGGGCTTCCGCATAGCGGTTGGACACACGCAACTCGGACTTCGTTCCCACCTCGGCGAGGAGGGCATGACGGTTCTCGGTGAGGGAACCTTGGCGGCCTCACTTGCCGCTGAGCCGGCGCAGGATGAGCTCCAACTCCTTCTGCGTAGCAAAAGGCACTTCAATGCGGCCCCCGCCCGCTTTCCATGTGATGCGGGGCCAAACCCCCAGCAGGCGGTGCATTTCAGCCCGCACCGGTTCCGTCAACTCAGGCCCGGGGAGCGACGCAGGTGGTGGCGTGGAGAGAGAACCGGCAGACAAAGCCCGCCGAACCTCTGCCTCCACCGCCCGAACCGACAGTCCGCGGGCGGCGGCCCTCCGCGCCAGCTTCACCTGGTCACCTCTTGCGCGCAGCCCGAGCAGAGCCCGCCCATGACCCTCGCTGAGAGCGCCCTGCGCCAGCAGATCCTGCACTTCTTTGGGCAGTTCCAGGAGACGGAGCTTGTTGCTCAGAGCCGGACGGCTGCGACCCAGCCTCCCGGCCAGCGCCTCCTGCGTGGACCCCAAGTCGTCCAGAAGAACCTGCAGTGCGTAGGCCTCGTCCACCGGGTTGAGCGCGCGGCGCATGACGTTCTCCACCAGAGCTATCTCCAGGCTCTCCACGTCCGATGCCGGTCGCACGATGGCGGGGACAACTGTGAAGCCGGCCAGCTGTGCCGCGCGCCACCGCCTCTCTCCGGCTATCAGCTCATACCCCTCCTCCAGTGGCCGCACGATGATGGGCTGCACGACGCCCAACGACTGCATGGAGCGGGCCAGCTCCTCCAGGCTCTCCCTGTCCATGTCACGCCGCGGCTGCCGTGGGTTGGGGCGGACACTCCCCACGGATAGCTCCACGATGCCGGAGATGACCCCGTCCGAGACCCGAGAGCCGTCGTTCTTGGCCTCCACTGCCGGCTCCCCCAGCAACTCGGCCAGACCCCGACCCAGACCGCTTCTCTTAGGAGGCACCAGAAACCAACTCCTTCGCGAGGTCGAAGTAGGCGTCGGCCCCGGCGCAATGAGGATCGAGCAGTGATACCGGCAGACCGAATGAGGGAGCCTCGGCCAGCCGGATATTGCGAGGTATGACTGTGCGGTAGGTCAATGTGGGGAAGTGCGCCCGGACCTCATCCTCCACCTGTTTGGCCAGATTCGTGCGGTAATCGACCATGGTGATGACCACCCCCGCGATCCGCAACGGGGGGTTGAGCCTGTGGCGAATGGCTTCGATGGTGTTGAGCAATTGGATCAGACCCTCCAGCGCATAGTACTCCGCCTGCACCGGGATGAGCACGGCATCCGCGGCGACCAAGGCGTTCACGGTGAGAAGATCGAGAGACGGGGGGCAGTCGATGAACACGTAGGCGAAAGGCTCCACCCCGTCTGCGCTCGACGCCGGCGTGGCCGGCGCGTCACGCAAGGCCTCCCGCAACCGGAACTCCCTCCGTTCCATCTGCGGGAGGATGACCGCCGCCCCGGCCATGTCCGGAGACGCCGGCGAGATGAAGAGGTTTTCCACGCGGGTGGGGAGGATCACGCCGGCCAAGTCCGCCTCGCCGAGGAGGAGCTCAAGCGTGGTGGGGACTGCGTCGACGGGCCGTAGGCCAACACCGGCCGTGGAGTTGCTCTGCGGATCCGCGTCCACCAGCAAGACGCGTTCGCCGGCCTGCGCCAGCGTCGCGGCCAGATTGATGGCCGTGGTGGTCTTTCCCACGCCGCCCTTCTGGTTTGTCACGGCATAGATCAAGCCTCCGCCTCCCTCTCCGGTCCGCACCCCAACGGCTTCTTGGCGGGCATTCCGACCCCCCGAGGATACTGCAGCGGTGTAGGCCGGCGCTTCCGGGCCACGACCAAGCGCCGGGCTTGAGCTTCGGCGAAGGGTACCACGACCCTTTCCTCCACCTGGTCAGCCCCCAGTATAGCGAGAGCGGCCAACCCGGCGGCACGCTCCGAAGGGGACAATAGGCCTTTCATCGCCACCACCACGCCACCCAGGCGGACCAACGGCACGCAGAGCTCGGCCACCAGGCTGAGCGATCCTACCGCACGCGCGACGACGACATCGAACGACTCCCTGTGCGCACCGTGTCCGATCTCTTCCGCCCGGCCGCGGAGGACCCGCAGATTACTGAGCCCCAACCTCTCCGCCGTCTGCGTGATGAAGGCGCACTTCTTACCGACCGATTCCACCGCGGTTATCTGGGCCCCGCTCAGCGCCGTCGCCAGGACCAAGGCCGGGAAGCCACCGCCCGAGCCCACATCCGCCACGGTGAGCGGAGTCCGCCCGAAAATGTCGATGTCCAGAAGACTCAAGCTGTCCATGAAGTGCCCGCGCTCGATGTCCTCCGGAGTTCGCAGCGCCGTGACGTTGATCCGGCTCTGGAGCACCGCGTCTCCCAAGCGCGACAGTCGCTCCAAAGCCGCGTCATCCAGGCCTCGCGCCCGATAAGTCTCCCTTTCGGCCAGGATCATCCCACGTGGCCGCCGTCAGGGGGGACAGCCGCCTGCGGCCGAGACGTGGCACCGCCCTTCAGACGGTGAAGGTGAACCAGCAGGACTGAGATGTCGGCGGGGGAGACGCCGGAAATGCGCGAGGCGTCCCCTACGGTCTCGGGACGGAAGCGTTCCAGCTTCTGCCTTGCCTCTATGGTGACTCCCTGCATCGCGGAGTAGTCGAACTCGGGTGGGATGGGAATGCACTCCGTGGAGCGCCTGCGGGCGATATCCGCCAATTGTCGCCGAATGTAGCCGTCGTACTGGGCCCGCACTGCTATCTGTTCCGCTACCTGGGGGCTGACCACGCCCAACACCCGGCGATCGGCGGCCCTCAACAAGGCAACAAGAGCATCGAAAGTGACCTCCGGCCTTCGCAGCAGTTGGAATGCCGGCTGCGATTCCTGCAGCGGGGAACTTCCCAGTTCTGCGAGGGCAGCGTTGGCCTCTGCGCTCGCGCGCACATTCATGGCCATCAGCCGGGTTTCCACACGTTGAACTGAGCGTATGTGTTCCTCCACAGCGTGGAGTTGCTGTGAGGAGATGAGCCCCAGGCCGTGGCCCAGAGGTGCCAAGCGCTCCGCCGCATTGTCGTGGCGCAGAAGCAGCCGATGCTCAGCTCGGGAGGTGAACATCCGGTACGGCTCGTCCAACTCCTTGGTGACCAGATCATCGATGAGCACCCCAACGTAAGCCTGATCGCGCCTCAGTACGAACGGAGGTTCACCTTTGACTTGAAGCGCGGCATTGATGCCCGCAATGATGCCCTGCGCTGCCGCTTCCTCGTAACCTGAGGTCCCGTTGAGCTGTCCGGCAGAGAACAGCCCGCGCACGGCGCGCACCTCCAGCGAATGGCTCAACTGGTAGGGGGGCAGGAAATCGTACTCCACGGCGTAACCCGGCCTGACCAGCCGGGCGGACTCCAACCCCGGCGTGGCCTTGATGATGCTCTCCTGCACAGGAACCGGAAGGCTCGTGGTCAGGCCCTGCAGATACATCTCCCAGGTCCCCGCCCCTTCGGGCTCCACAAACACCGGATGGCGATCCTTCTCCGGGAAGTTGATGACCTTACGATCGATGGAGGGGCAATAGCGTGGGCCCTTGCCGCTGACCGCGCCCGTGCGGATGGGGCTGAGATGGAGGTTGTCCGCCACCACCTGATGGGTGCGCGGAGTGGTGTATGTCAAGTAGCAGGGGAGTTGGCGCCGAGCCATGGGCCGTAGCCAATGCGAGAACCCCGAATCGCGAGGCTCCCCGGGCTGCAGCAGCATCCTCCCGGTATCGATGGTGCGCCCATCGATGCGAGGTGGTGTGGCCGATTGAAATCGGCCCAGCTCCAACCCGGCCGCCCGCAGGCTGTTGGACAACTCTGTGGCCGGAAGTTCACCCACCCGTCCCGCCGCCGCGCTCCACCGCCCCACAACGATCCGGCCGTTGAGGAAAGTGCCCGTAGCCAGCACCACCGCCCGGGCCGGCAAGACACGGCCGTCGGCCAAACGCACAGCCGTCACTGTTTCACGTGAAACGACGATCCCGGCAGCCTCGCCCTGAACCACCGCCAAACCGTGCGTGCCCGACAGGGTTCGTTTCATCCAATCTTCGTACACCCGTTTGTCAGTCTGAGCGCGCAGGGCTCGAACTGCCGGCCCCTTTGAGGTATTGAGCATCTTCAGTTGCACAAACGCCCGATCCGTGTTCCTGCCCTGCTCGCCCCCCAACGCGTCGACTTCCCTCGTCAATTGCCCCTTGCCCACGCCGCCCACGGCCGGATTGCACGGCATGAGCGCGATCTTGTCCAGTTGGAGCGTCACCAGCGCCGTTCGGCAGCCCATGCGCGCAGACGCCAGAGCCGCTTCACACCCGGCATGCCCGGCGCCCACCACCACGACATCGTACCCGCTCACCTCTTCTACGCCTCACTCAGATACGCGCTCACGCGCTCTGCCGCTTCTTGCCCGCTCAGCAGACTTTCCCAACAGGTGGCGCATCCTGCCACCCGCCCGGCCGCCCATACGGTCGTCGTCCCCTTCAGCCGTCTCCCGCGCGAGGAACAGGGGTCGAAAACAATCTGCTCCGCCTCGACCAGATATGGCGGTCTGGTGACGGCCAATCCGGCCGCCAGAAACGGCCCGGGATCGAGCCCGGGTGACAGATACCACTCCTCCAGCTCTTCCCCTACCGGGAACAGCCCCCTGCCGTCGGCCTGCACCAGTGCTTTCCGCCTCCGCTGCGACGGGGGCGCGATGGCCAGATCCGGCGTCGGTCTCCGGTCTTCCGGCATGGCGTCCACGCTATCCTCCCCCGCCTGCAGCCCCGCCAACTCGCGCACTTCGGCTCGGGGTCCCCCAGCTCTGCGCAGGCCTTCCCACCACAGATCCACCTGCCCGCCCATTCCTGACTGCGCGTCCATGTCCGGGTCACAGTAGCAGCCACCCACCTCCAGCCGGCTGAGCTTGGTCCGCACGCCGGCCTGGCGCAAATGCTCGCTCAGATCATCCGCCGGCACCTCCCCGTAGCGGCCTCCGCCCAGCAGCTGCCGCCCCACACGGCTGCGGCCTCGCAGGCCCAGCCCCGGCGCGAGCACACAGGCCCGCGCCGTGAACTCCTCCTCCAGTGCCGTCCGCACCCTGGCTCTCAGGCCTTGGAGTGCGCCCACTTTCACTTCCTCCACTGCCACAACCAAGCCTTGCCGGAGGTCAATGCGGCCCATCACCTCCAATTCCCACTTCAGTCGGAGCGACAGCCGGCGCGGATCCACCACCGCTGCGCCGCCGTTCTCCTCCACGAGCAACTCGTCCCGCCACGCCCGGCCGGCACCACGAGGCAGCCCCTTCACCACCTGGCGGAAGTGGGCAGGCACGGTCCCTACCACCGGCCCGTAGCCGGGCAGGCCCACAACGTCCAGGCTGCTGCTCAGAACCACCACGCTGTATCCCGCCTCAGCGCAACCCAAGGCGCACGAGGTCCCCGAGACACCACCACCAACCACAACCACGTCGTAGATGCGGAACGCCTCCCTCATTTCCCTATGCAGAAGCGCCGAAATACCTCGTCCAGGACTTCTTCCCCCACTTCCTCACCGGTGATGCGCCCCAGGCTGACGACCGCCGCCCGCACATCTTCGGCCACCAATTCTTCCCGCCGCCCGCTGCGCAATCCATCCGCCGCCGCACGCGCCGCTGCGGCGGCCTCTTCGGCCAAGCGCACCTGCCGTTCGGTAGTGAGCAACACATCGTGCGGCCGTATGCCGGTGCCGTGCATCACCAGGTCCCGTATGCACTCGCGCAGCTCCGACAGACCCTCTTCCGTGAGGGCAGACACTGGGCAGCACCGTAGTGCACCACCCCAACCCCCCCCTTCCGCCGCCTGCCCAGGTTGCAGGACCGCCAGCAGACCGGCCACTGCCTCCGCAGACCTGCCCTGTACCAGATCCAGCTTGTTGGCCACCACGATGGTTCGCCCCGCATCCCAGCCGCCGGGCGGAGCCTCCGGCACCAGCGAGACCCCTGTCCGCCCGGTTGCTTTCGCGGCCGAACCGCATTCCACCCGGCTCAGATCCGCGACTACGAGCACCACATCAGCAGATCGGAGGATGCTCTCCGTCCGCTCCACCCCCAACTGCTCCAGCCGGTCCTCCGTGCTGCGCAGCCCCGCGGTATCCACCAGCGTCACGGGCAGGCCCGCGATCTCCACCATTTCCTCGATGCTGTCGCGCGTGGTGCCCGGCATTTCCGAGACAATGGCCCTCTCCCTCATCACCAGAGCATTCAGGAGGCTGCTCTTGCCCACATTGGGTCGTCCCACGATGGCCACACGGATACCCTCCTGCAGGTAGCGTGCCTGCAGGCCCGTGGCGATCAGCGTCTCAAGCTCCTCCGCCACGCCCTC
>Ga0123329_1002169_pt1 | contig 17561 bp, 11 predicted proteins | sample BioC12SIPDNA_FD_89703 | JGI IMG/M metagenome (GOLD analysis project Ga0123329, IMG submission 89703) | Anaerobic biogas reactor microbial communites from Washington, USA - Biogas_R1_B C12 SIP DNA | ecosystem: Engineered > Bioreactor > Anaerobic > Unclassified | place: Washington, USA | collected... | reverse complement strand
GCGGCCGGTTACGCGGCGACCGTCTACGACGCGCACGACCGCCCGGGCGGCCTGCTGGCCCATGCGGTGCCCGCCTACCGGCTGCCGCCGGACGTGCTGGAGCTGGATCTGGACGACATCCGCGCGCTGGGAGTCCAGGTCGTCTGCGGCACGGCCGTGGGCCGCGATGTGTCCCTGGACGAGGTCCGTGCGCGGCACGACGCGGTGGTTCTGGCGGTGGGCCTGTCGCGCAGCCGCACGCTGCCGCTCACGAACGGCGACCACCCGGACGTCCTGGGCGCGCTGGAGTTCCTGCAGGCCGTGGCCGCAGGCGCGCGCCCGGCGGTGCCGGCGGACGTGCTGGTGGTCGGAGGCGGCAACGTAGCGGTGGACGCGGCGCGCACCGCCCTGCGGCTCGGCGCGCAGGCTGTGCGGATGGTCTGTCTGGAGGATGAGTCCGAGATGCCGGCCTGGGACTGGGAGTGCCGCGAGGCGCTCGAAGAAGGCATCGGGATCGTCCACCGGCGCGGGCCCACGGAGGTGGTCGTCCGTGGCGGCGCGGTGGCGGGGCTGGTCGTGCGGGAGGTGGAGCGCGTCTTCGACGACGACGGCCGATTCGCACCGACCTACTTCGACGACCGCCGCAGCACGATCGACGGGCAGATGGTGATCCTGGCCGTCGGGCAGCAGGCGGACCTGGGCCTGCTGGACGGGACCGAGGTCGAGCGGCAGGGGGCCGGGCGCATCCGCTTCGACCGGGCGACCATGGCGGCCTCCGTGCCGGGCGTCTTTGCCTGCGGGGAGGTTGTGGCGGGGCCCGGAAGTGCAATCGAGGCCGTCGCCGACGGGCACCGGGCCGCCCGCGCCGTGCTCCGGTACCTTCGGACGGGCCGGGTGGAGCCGGTGGCCGAGGAGGAGGCCGGCGAGGAGGTCGGCCCGCTGACCGAGGACCTGATCCGGCACCTCCGGCGCGCCGAGCGCGTCGCGATGCCGACACTCTCGGCCGAGGCGCGGCGGAGGAGCTTCGCCCGGCTGGAACTCGGGTACTCCGAGCGCGATGCGCTCCGCGAGGCCTGGCGCTGCCTCTCGTGCACGGCGGGCGCACAGGTGGACGAGGCGAAGTGCGCCGCCTGCCTGACGTGCCTGCGGGTCTGCCCCTTCGGCGTGCCGATGGTGGACGACGTGGCCCTGATGACGTCGGACATCTGCCAGGCCTGCGGGCTGTGCGTCGCGGAGTGCCCGGCCGGCGCCATCCGCATCGGCCGACACGCCGTGGGCGACATCGCCGGGCGCATCGCGGAGCTGCTGAAGCGTGCCGACCGCCCCGTCACGTGCGTGGAGATCGCGTGCGCGCGGGGGGCGGAGTCGCGCGTCGCGCTGCAGGACCACGTGCACGCCCGCAACGGCGACGAGGTCGGTCACATTGCGGTGGCCTGCGCGGCCCTGGCGGACGAAGTGGACATGATGAAGCCGTTCGAGTTCGGGGTGCGCGAGGTCGTCGTGCGCATGTGCGACGACTGCCGCTATCGGGGGGCCGGCGACCGCCTCTCGAAGCGCGTGGAGCGAACGAAGCGGTTGCTGGACGCCGCGGGGGTCGGCGGCGAGCGCCTCCGCCTTCTCTGACGCCGTGCAGCGGGAGTGAAACGCATGATCGTAGCCGACGCCAAGCCACTGGAAGAGGTTTTCGGCTTCATCGCGGATTGCCGCAGGGTTCTGGTGCTGGGCTGCGGTGAGTGCGTGACGGTCTGCCAGGTGGGCGGCGAGAAGGAGGTGGCCGTCCTGGCACAGGCGCTGCGCCTGAAGGCGCGCACGGAGGGCAGGGAGATCCGGTTCGACGAGAACACGGTGCAGCGGCAGTGCGAGCCGGAGTTTGTGGACCCGATTCTGGGTTCGCTGTCGGACTACGACGCGGTGGTGTCGCTGGCCTGCGGCGTCGGGGTGAACTTCCTGGCGGACCGCAAGGCGAGCCGGCCGGTCTTCCCCGCCGTCAACACGACGTTCATGGGCGCCACCGTCGAACACGGGGAGTGGCAGGAGCGCTGCGCCGGCTGCGGGGAGTGCATCCTGCACCTGACCGGCGGCATCTGCCCGGTCGCCCGCTGCGCCAAGTCCATCCTCAACGGCCCCTGCGGGGGCACCCGCGACGGGATGTGCGAGATCAGCACGCCGGAGGACCCCATCCCGTGTGCATGGTCCCTGATCATCGAGCGGTGCCGGGAGTTGGGCAGCCTGGACCGGCTCCGGGAAGTGATGGCGCCGAAGGACTGGTCGGTCGCCCGCGACGGCGGGCCGCGTCGCCGCGTGCGTGCGGATCTGAAGATCACACCGGCCGAAGAGGGCACCGAACCCGCCTGAGACGGGGGCGACCGGTGCCGAGGAGGCATGACGGGTGAAGAGCGGAAGCAACCTGGAACGCGTTCTGGCGGCCGGCCATTTCGCCGTGACGGCCGAGCTGGGCCCCCCCATGGGCGCGGGGGGCGAGGAGGTCGCGCGCAGGATCGAGCTTCTGCGCGGCGCCGCCGATGCCTACAACGTGACCGACTGCCAGACGGCCGTCGTGCGCATGTCGTCGGTCGCCGGGGCCGCGCTGCTGCTGCGCGCGGGCATGGAGCCGGTGATGCAGATGACCACGCGCGACCGGAACCGCATCGCCATCCAGTCGGACGTGCTCGGGGCGGCGGCGCTCGGCGTGCGCAACTGCCTGTGCATTGCCGGCGACCATCAGTCCTTCAGTGCCGCCGGGCGCCTGAACGGCCACCCCGGCGCTCGGAACGTCTACGACGTCGACTCCATCCAACTCGTCTCCATCCTGAGACGGATGCGGGACGATCACGTGCAGCAGGGAGGCGACCCGGTCGACCCGGCGCCGCGGCTGTTCCTGGGGGCGGCCTGGACGCCGATGGCCGACCCGGTGGACTGGCGCCTGGTGCGGCTGGCCAAGAAGGTGGCGGCCGGGGCGGACTTCATCCAGACGCAGGGGGTTTACGACGTTGCGCAGTTCGCCGAGGTGATGGCGAAGGTCCGCAACGAGGGCTTGCACGAGAAGACGGCGATCCTGGCCGGCGTGATCGTGCCGAAGAGCGCGGGCATGCTGCGCTACATGAACTCCTCGGTCGCCGGCGTGCGCGTGCCGGAGGAACTGATCAAGCGCTTCCCGGTGGTCAGGAAGGCCGACCCTCCCGAGAAGAAGAAGGAGGCGCAGCGCCTGGGGCTGGAGATCGGCCGGCAGGTCGCCGTAGAACTGATCGGGCGGTTGCGGGCGATCGAGGGCGTTCGCGGCGTCCACCTGCAGGCGATCGAGTGGGAGGAGGCCGTCCCGCAGATCTGTGCGGCGGCCGGCCTGCTCCCGCGGCCCTGCATGGACTGAGAGGCGCGCCGGGCGCGCCGGGGCCGTCACGGCGGCGAGAAGCTGTGGTCCGGGTGCTTGACCGACAGGACGGGGCAGGGCGCCTTGCGCACGACCTTCTCGGCCACGCTGCCGATCAGCATGTGGCTCAGGCCCGTGCGGCCGTGCGTGCCGACGACGATCAGGTCGGCCTCGGTTTCGCGGGCGCAGTTGATGATCTCGACGAACGGGGACCCCGTGCGCAGGATTCCTTCGGTGTCGGCGTGCACCGCGCGGCACGCCTCGACGGCTTGCTGGAGGTGCTTGCGCGCGGCATCCTCGACCTCTTCGATGGGCAGCGCCAGGTTCGGCACGCCGGCCAGCGAGTAGGTGGGCAGGAAGGGCGGCTCAACCACGTGCAGGATGCGCAGTTCCGCGTCGAAGACCTCCGCCAGGCCAACCGCGTAGCGCTGTGCGTGGTCCGAGCTGTCGGAGAAGTCGACGGCGCAGACGATCCGTCTGATGCTGATTCCGTCCATCGTCCCATCCCCCTTCCAGATGAGTGAGTGTCACCCCGCGTCGGCCTGCAGGCGCTCCTCGACCTCGGTCAGCCGATGGTAGCGAGGCCGGACGGTGTCCGGGTCGTCCGGGCCGCGCGTGAGGATCCGCCGGCGGCCGAGCCGGGCCACGTTCTCCGCGCAGCCGGTTCCCCATGCGGCGGGGCCGAGGACGAACCTCTCCCGGCGAAACGCATCCGGGCAGGCGTCCACGCCCGATCCGAACACGATGGTGCCTTCCGGAAGGCGCGCGGCCAGGTCCTGCGGCGGCAGCAGGAGCACCCCCGTCGTGTCGAGCCAGTCGTCCCGGTTCTCACGCCGGAAGAGCGTTCCGTACACCCTGTCCCGGCGCGCGTCGCGGATCGGGCAGGCCGCGGCGACCTCGGCGGTCGTCGCGACATTCCGTACGAGCACCTCCAGCGACGGCACCCCCACGCACTGCCAGCCCAGCGCGAAGGAGAGCGTCCGGGCGCAGACGACGCCGATGCGCAGGCCCGTGAACGAACCGGGGCCTTCGCTGACGGCGACCGCGTCGACCCGGCGTCTGCCGAGGCCGGCGCGCTGCAGGACGTCGTCGACCGCCGGCAGCAGGTTGCGCGCGTGGCGCGGGCCTGCCGGGAAGACGTGGCTTGCGCGGACGTCGTCATCCTCGCAGACGGCGACGCTGCCGACGGACCCGCTGGTCTCGATGCCCAGAACGATCATGGCGATGCGTCCTCGGCCGGGGGCGTTGGGTCCGCCGGGGCGTTGTCCTTGAGTCGGCGGAACGCCTCGGTGCAGGCCAGGCGGGCGACCTCCCCATCGGTCAGGCGGGGGGCTCGTCGGAACACGTGCACGTTCCAGAGTTCCCGGCCGTCCGCCGCGTCGTAGCAGGTGAGACGGAACTCGATCGTCGCAGCGGCCGTCACGAACACGTAGCTGCACTGCCAGCGGATCAGCTCGGCCGACAGAAACGATGCGCAGCCGGCGGCCCGGACGGCCTCCTGCAGGAGCGCCGGGTCGGGCTGGAGGCCGGTGGGCAGGCCCGCGGCCTTCAGCGCCCCGGCCATCTTGAACGGCGGCGGCACGTCCAGCCCCGCGTCCTCACGGGCGGAGTGCGCCAGGATCTCGGCGAAGCGGACGTCCGGGTTCTGCGTGCGGACGACGCCCCAGTCCATGCCGCGCGCGCTGATGCTGGTGTCCTGGGGGATGGTCACCTGCAGGACCGGGCAGGGGCCGGGGGGGGTGGAGTCGAGGCGGCCGTTGGCGGTGATGGAGCCGGTGCCGCGCACCGTGCAGCCGCAGAGCGCGAATCCCACGGCGAGCCAGAGGACCGTTCCGGCGTTTCTGCGCGTGCCGATGTCCGTCTCCCTTCCGCACTTCGGATACCCCATTATAGGCGGGGCGGGGTGCCCGAAAAAAGGACCGTCTATGGCTTCCCGACCGGGCACCGGCGGCCCCTCTTCGATTCATGTGCAGCTTCCGGCGAAGACATGACGGATTCCCAGCAAGGGCAAGGGATGGAATCCCGCGGCAGATTGCCGGACAGGCGGCTGCGTGATCTACGGAGACCGCAGTTCGTTCGTCCAGGCTGAACGTTAATCGCTGGGAGTACAGCGCATGTCGCATGCCGGCGGCATTCCTGCCAGGTATCGCGAGCTGTTGTCCGGACTGCATCGGACCTTCCCGGGGCGCACATGAGCCAAAAAGAGGAGCCCGGAAGGCGGTTGCTGCCTCCCGGGCTCTTGCCGGCTTTCCGCCCCTGAGGGGCGGTTGGCTCTACTTCGAAGTCTCCACGGCGGCCTGGGCGGCGGCCAGACGGGCCACGGGCACCCGGAAGGGGGAGCAGGAGACGTAGTTCATCCCCACGCGGTGGCAGAACTTGACGGAACGGGGTTCGCCGCCGTGCTCGCCGCAGATGCCGATCTTCAGATTCGGCTTCGTGGCGCGCCCCCTGGTGACGCCCATCTCGACGAGCTGGCCGACGCCCGTCTGGTCGAGGACCTGGAAGGGGTCGTTGGCGAGTATCTCGCGCTCGACGTACTCGGGCACGAACGTGCCCACGTCGTCGCGGCTGAACCCGTAGGCCATCTGGGTCAGGTCGTTTGTGCCGAAGCTGAAGAAGTCAGCGTACTGGGCCACCTGATCCGCCGTGAGGGCGGCGCGGGGCACCTCGATCATCGTGCCGATCTTGTAGTCGATCTTGACCTCTGCCTTCTCCAGGACTTCGCGGCAGATCGTGTCGGCCGCCTCGCGGCAGATGCGAAGCTCCTCGTCGGTGCCGACCAGTGGGATCATGATCTCGGGGTGGACGTCGATGCCCTTCTTCTTGCAGCGCACGGCGGCCTGGATGATGGCGCGCACCTGCATGTTGTAGACGTCCGGGTAGGTGAGGCCCAGGCGGCATCCGCGGTGGCCGAGCATGGGGTTCAGTTCACGGAGCTGGCTGACACGGGCGGCCACTTCGTCGGCCGTGAGGCCCATCCGTTCGCCGAGGCGCGCCTGCACGTCCCGCTCGTGGGGCAGGAACTCGTGCAGCGGGGGGTCCAGCAGGCGGACGACGACCGGCAGGCCGTCCATCGCCTTGAAGATGCCTTCGAAGTCCTTCCGCTGTTCCGGGAGGAGCTTCTTGAGGGCGGCGTCGTAGACCGCGCGCTTCTCTTTCAGGTCGGCCTTGACCTGGCGCACGCGCTGCATCAGGGCCTTCTTCTCCTCGCCGGCCGTCTGCGAGGCGGCGGTCTCGGCGCCGGCCAGCACGGCGTTCAGCCGCCGGACCTCCGGGGCCGCCAGCATCATCTGCCGCACGTAGGAGATGCGGCCTTCTTCGAAGAACATGTGCTCGGTGCGGCAGAGGCCGATGCCCTCGGCGCCGAACGCCAGGGCCTGGCGGGCGTCGTTCGGGGTGTCGGCGTTGGCCCAGACACCCATCGTGCGGAACTCCTCGGCCCATTCCATCAGGGTGCCGAAGGCGCCGGACATCTCGGGGTCGGTCACGTCGATGACGCCGTCAAACACCTGGCCGGTCGTTCCGTCCAGCGAGATAACGTCGCCTTCCTTGAACTTCTTGCCGGCGATCGTGACCTGCTTCTTGACGTCGTCCGGGTGGACGGCGCCGCAGCCGGCGACGCAGCAGGTGCCCATGCCGCGCGCCACGACGGCTGCGTGGCTGGTCATGCCGCCTCGGGCGGTGAGGATGCCGACGGAGACGTGCATGCCGCCGATGTCCTCGGGGCTGGTCTCGTCACGCACGAGGATGACGCCCATGCCGTCCGGCCGGGCGGCTTCGGCGGCGGCCAGGGCCTCGGCGTCGTCGGCGGTCAGTGCGATCTTGCCCACGGCCGCGCCCGGGGAGGCGGGCAGGCCGACGGCCAGGGCGCGTCCGTCCGCCTCGGCCTTCTTCTTGGCCTTCGGGTCGAACTGCTTGTGCAGGAGTTGCTCGATCTGGTTCGGTTCGACGCGCATGATCGCCGTCTTCTTGTCGATCAGGCCTTCGGCCTTCAGATCGACGGCGATCTGCACGGCCGCCATGGCGGTCCGCTTGCCGGTGCGCGTCTGCAGCATGTAGAGCGTGCCCTGCTGCGCGGTGAACTCGAAGTCCTGCATGTCGGTGTAGTGCTCTTCGAGCGTCTTCTTGACGCCGAGCAGTTGCTCGTACATGCGGGCGTAGAGCGTGCGGGCCTCGTCGGCGGGGACGTCCGCGTCGTCGAAGTCGGAGAGGTCTTCGTTCGACATCTCGTCGACGCTCTTGGGCGTGCGGATGCCGGCCACGACGTCCTCGCCCTGGGCGTTGACCAGGTATTCGCCGTAGAGCTTGTTCTGGCCGGTGGCGGGGTTGCGGGTGAAGCCGACGCCCGTGAAGCTGGTGTGGCCCATGTTCCCGAAGACCATGGTCTGCACGTTCACGGCGGTGCCGAGCAGGCCGCGGATCTCGTGGATCTCGCGGTAGCGGATCGCCTGCGGGTTGTTCCACGACCCGAACACGGCGTCGATGGCCCGGCGCAACTGCTGCTTCGGATCGGCCGGAAAGACCTCGCCGGTGTTCTTCTTATAGATGGCCTTGAACTCGTCGACGATTTCCCTGAGCTGGTCGGCCGTGAGCTGGCTGTCGAACTTCACGCCGGCCTTCTTGCGTTCGCGGGCCAGGACGTCGTCGAAGAACCGGTGCGGCACGAACATCGCCACGTTGCCGAACATCTGGATGAAGCGCCGGTAGCAGTCCCAGGCGAACCGCTCGTCCCCGCTCTCGGCCGCCAGGCCCTGCACGCTCTTGTCGTTCATGCCCAGGTTCAGGATCGTGTCCATCATGCCCGGCATGCTGACGGCGGCGCCGCTGCGCACGCTGACCAGCAGAGGCTTCTGCGCATCGCCCAGCTTGCGGCCCGTGGCCTTCTCGAGCATGGCGACGTTCTCGTCGAGTTCCTGAGGCAGCCCGGCCGGCCACTTCTTGCCGCTGGTGTAGTAGTCGCGGCAGCTCTCGGTCGTGATGGTGAACCCCGGCGGAACGGGCAGCCCGACGTTCGACATCTCGGCGAGGTTGGCACCCTTGCCACCGAGCAGGGCCTTCATGTCGGCCCGGCCGTCAGCCTTGCCCGGTTTGAAGAAGTAGATGCGCTTGGTCTTCTCTGCAGCCATTCCGGCAACTCCTTATTCTGACGACTCGGGCTCAGGACCTCGATGCGGCCGCGCGGCGGCGGCGACGCGCGACACAGTGGGAGGGACAGCCCCGCCGGACTCCCCACACTCCCGACCATTCGACGGCAGGGCGCCCGACACGGTGCCTTCCACGGACGGAACCCTCAGGTTAGCACAACGCGGGGAGCCATTCAAATCGATCGGTCCAGCCATGAAGGCGTGCGATGCGGCAGGGCCGCGAGCCGGTGCGTCAGGTCCCGTGTGGCCGCATAGGCGTCCGCGTAGACCCGGTACACCTCCGCGTAGGCGGCCGTGCGGGCCGGGTCGGGTTCGAACGTGTGCACGTCCACGAGCGCCTCCGCGCACGCAACGGCTTCCCCGAAGGAACCGTAGACGCCCGCCGCCATGCCCCCGAGCAGAGCGGCCCCGAGGGCGCCCGTCTCCTGCAACGCCGCCACGCCCAGCGGACGGGCCAGCACGTCGGCCTTCAACTGGTTCAGGAAGGCGTTCGCCGTCGGCCCGCCGACCGCTCGGATGTGCCGGAGGGGCGCCGGCGCGATCGCGTCCGCACACTCCACCAGTTGCCGGAGTGCGAACGCGACCCCCTCGAAGATTGCCCGGGCGATGTCTGCGCGGGTCGTGGACGAGGTCAGGCCGAGCAGGGCGCCCCGCGCCAGCGGGTCCCAGACGGGCGTCCGTTCCCCCTGGAGGTAGGGCAGGAACACGACGCCGCCGGCCCCCGGGGCGGCCGAGTCCGCCAGGGACGTCATCTCCTCCAATGCGAGGCCCGAGACTTCCCGGGCCGCCCACGCAGCGGCCGCCCCGCTGGAGGTCGTCGTGCCGATGCTCAGCCACGCCTCGCGCGGCACATACGCGGAGTTCGCGCACCGGGGCTCCTCGGCGGGCCGGCGGGTGGGCAGGGCGGTGCAGTCGGTCGTGCCGGCGATGTAGATGAGCGTGTCGGCCGAATGCCCGCCCGCGCCCAGGACGCCGGCGGGCACATCGCCGGCGCCGCACGCGACCGGCGTGCCGGGCCGCAGACCGGTGGCGTCCGCCGCCTTACGCGTCACTGCGCCGGCGGCCTCTCCGGAGCCGAGGATGGGCGGAAGGCGTGCGACGTCCACGCGCAGGAGCGCGCAGAGGTCATCCGACCACCTCCACGGATCGCGGATGTCCGTCAGCCCCGAGATGGCCGCGTGGCTCGGGTCGGTGAAGAAGCGGCCGGTCAGGCGGGCCGTCACGAACGTGTTGGCGAAGCCGAGCGTGTGGGCGCGTCGATACGCGTCCGTCCGTTCGTCCCGCAGCCACATCAGGCTCGTTGCGGCGCAGGTGCCGGGCACGAGCCTGTTGCCGGTCATCCGCTCATAGAGGCGTCGGCCGACGGCCCGTTCGACGGCGTGGACCTGGCGGGTGCTCCGGAGGTCGGAGTAGAGGATGGCCGGATGGAGCGCCCGCCCGGCGGCGTCGAGCGGGACGACGCACGGGAAGAGCGTCCCGAGGCCGACCGCAGCGAGTTCGTCCGGCCGGACCGAGGCCGCCGCACAGGCCGCGTGCAGGGCCGCCACGACGCCGTGCCACCAGTCCTGCGGCTTGCACTGCGTCCAGCCGGGCGCCGGGGATTGCACCGCGTGCCCCGCGCGGCCCAGCCCGAGCAGCCGTCCGGAGTCTGTGAAGACCCCGGCCTTGACGGCGGACGTGCCGACGTCCAGACCGAGCAGCAGTGGCGCCATGACGCACTCCCGGCGGGAGCCTCCGAGGCAAAGCACTCGGCGGCGAGTATATCCGGAGCCGGGGTCGTTTCAAGCGATGTCCGTCGCGCCTGCCCCCACGGCCGCTCTTGCTTGCATCGGGGGGCGGCCTATAATGGCCAGGCGGTGAGGAACATCGAACAGGGAGGCAGCGGAACGATGACGTGCGGGACGCGCGATGCCGCACCCGGCACGTTCGAACTGGGCGGCATATACAGAAGCCTCTGGCATGAACTGGTCATCGGCGCATAGACGGACCAGGGAAAGGCAAGGACCGTGCAGTACAGAAGACTGAGCGGGACGGAACTGGATGTCTCGGTGATCTGCTTCGGGGGCATGACGGCGGGTTCGTACGGCACCTTCGGACACCAGGATGACGAGGCGTCCATGCAGGCCGTGCGGGCGGCGCTCGAGGAGGGCATCAACTTCTTCGATACCGCGGAGGGCTACGGCGACGGCCACTCCGAGGACGTGCTCGGGCGCGCGCTGCAGGGCCGCCGGGAACAGGTGGTGATCGGCACCAAGGTCTCGCAGCGCCACCTGGACCGGGACCAGATGGCACGGGCGTGCAACCGGAGCCTGCGGCTGCTGCGCACGGACTACCTGGACATCTACCACGTTCACTGGCCCAACCACGACGTCCCGTTTGCCGACGTCGTGGAACGGCTGGAGAGGTTGCGCGAGGCCGGCAAGGTGCGCTACTGGGGTGTGTCCAACTTCGGCCGTCAGGACCTGACCGATCTGCTGGCATGCGGCCGTCCCGCCGTCAACCAGGTGCCCTACAGCCTCCTGTGGCGGATTATCGAGCACGAGGTGCGGCCGCTCTGCATCGAGAACGGCGTGAGCATCATCTGCTACAGCCCGCTGGCCCAGGGGCTGCTGACCGGCAAGTTCGGCCGTCCGGACGAGGTGCCGCCGGAGCGGGCGCGCGCCCGCTACATGGCCGAAGCGGCGGAGCGTTCGTTCAAGGTGATCGGCCTGCTGCGGGAGGTCAGCGACGAACTCGGCCAGCCGATGGCCGACGTGGCGCTGGCGTGGGCGCTGGCGCAGCCGGGCATCGCGTCCGTGCTGACCGGGGTGCGGAGCGACGAGCAGGTCCGGCAGAACGCCCGCGCGGCCGACCTGACGCTGCCCGCCGCCGCCCTCGAGCGCCTCACGCAGGGCTCGGAGGCGCTCAGACAGGAGCTGGGCACGGACCCGGACATGTGGAACGCCGGGGAACGGTCGCGGTATCGCTGAGGGCCCCGGTCACGGGGGCCGGGAGGAGGCGGCGCATGGGTGTGCCGAGGATCGCGCTGGTCGGCGGGGGGACGTTCGGCCTGATGCACCTGCGGGCGTTCCGCCAGTTCCAGCACGATGGGCGTTGTGAGTTCCTCGCGCTGGCGGATGTGAACGAGCGCCTCCTGGAGGAGCGCGCCCGGGAGTTCGGGATGCGCGCCTACGCCGACTACCGGGAGATGCTCGAACGCGAGCGGCCGGACGCGGTCGCCGTCGCCACGCCGGACCACCTGCACCGCGAGATCGCCCTCGCCGCCCTTGCGCAGGGCGCCCACGTGTTCGTCGAGAAGCCCATGGACACGACGGTGGAGGGCTGCACCGCCATGATCGAGGCCGGGCGGGACGCCGGCGTCCTCCTTCAGGTGGATTTCCACAAGCGGTACGACCCCTATCATGCCGAACTTCGGCGGAGTGCCCGGCAGGGGAAGCTCGGCGAGATCGAGTATGCGTATGCCTGGATGGAGGACCGGATCGAGGTCCCCCGCTCATGGCTTGCGGCCTGGGCGGGCGAGTCCTCGCCGGCCTGGTTCCTCGGCATCCACATGGTGGACCTGGTCTGCTGGATCACCGGGTGCGGGGGGAGGCGGGTGCATGCGACGGGCGTGCGCAAGAAGCTCCGTTCGCTCGGGATCGACGCCTGGGACTCGGTCTGCTTCTCGGTGGAGATGGACCGGGACGTCACGTTCCAGTGCCAGACCTCCTGGGTGCTGCCCGACGCATTCGAGGGGATCGTCAACCAGGGCATCCGCGTGGTGGGCACCGAGGGCCTCATGGAGGTCGACTCGCAGGACCGCGGCGCGCGGTGCTGCTTCGCCGCCGACGGGCGCATGGCCACCCCCAATCCGGGTTTCTTCCGCGAGGGGCGCGACCCGTGTGGCCGCGCCGTCTACGGTGGATACGGCATCGACGCGATCCGGCATTTTGTCGACAACGTGTCGTTCCTGATGGACGGCGGGGCGCTGTCGGACCTGGCGGGGACCTACCCGAGCGGCGAAGACGGTCGGGAGGCGACCCGCATCGTGGCGGGCGTCCATGACGCCCTGCAGCGGCACGCAGCCGTGGACCTGTAGCGCCGGGGCGGCTACTGCGGCATCAGCAGGCCCGCGCCTCCGACGGGGCTCACGGTCTGAGCCGCCGCCGGCAGGCCGCGCGGTTCGTAGTAGCCGCGTTCCAGGTGTCGGACGAGGTTCGCCGCCGCCGCCTTCTCGACGACGGCCACGATGCAGCCGCCGAGCCCCGCGCCGACCAGCCCGGCGCCCATCACCCCGTCCGTCTCCAGGGCCAGGTCCACCAGGATGTCCAGCTCCTCGATGCTGGCTCCGTAGCCGCCGGGCTGCCGCCAGAGCCGGGCGCGCTCCGTGCGGTCGGACTCGCCCGAGTCCGCGTCGGCGATCAGGTCGTCCAACATCCGGTCGGAGACGGAGTTGTCGTAGGCGACCCGGCCGCTGCCGGCCCGCCGGGTGACGCGGTCGCCGTCGTGCGAGATGGTCATCATCTGGCCGAAGGCCGCGACGTCGCCGCGGTTCAGCACGTCGGGGGCCATGGCAGCACGCGCGCACTCGCTGACGCCGTAGAGGCAGACGCCGCGCAGCGGGTATCCGCCGGCCGGTTCGGCGTGGCTTCCGAAGGTGCGTTCGAGAGCCGGGCGATCGTCGGGGAGCATCCGGAGGATCTCGCCTCGCGTCACGCGTTCGGGAACGGCCTGGAGCATGCGGTAGATGTCGGCCTCGCCCACGCCGAGGCGGGCGGGGTTCAGGTCGCGCAGGTGCTCCAGGCGGGGCGCCATCTCGGGGAAGCGCCTGCGGACCATCAGGAAGCCGATCACGTAGGACGACACGAGCTGGTTGAACATGTCGCGCACGGCCGAGGACTTCTCCGCCTTGCGGCCGCAGTTGGCCATGACGACGACGTAGTCGGAGGGGAAGGGCACCCAGTCCACGGAGAACGGGTGGGAGCCGATGTGCATGATGTGTCCGAGCCGGCCGAACTTGATCGCCGAGTGGTCGCCGCTGCCGCCGCGCGTGCCGATGTACCATTCGGCCAGCCCGCAGACGTCCACCAGGTCGCGGTCGGCGATCGGGAGGCCGTTGATGTGCCTGCATGCCTCGGCGGCGGCGACGACGAGCGCGGAGGAACTGCTCAATCCGGCGGCCGGCGGGATCAGGCCGTGGACGACGACGTTCATCCCGCGCAGAGGCGGATCGAATCGGCCTTCGTCCGTCGTGTTCAGGTGCTGAAGGTAGAGCACGGCGGACCTGACGTAGTCGGACCACGCGCCCGCACGGCCGGCACGGCGCCGCTCCTGCGCGCGCGCCTGCGTCCAGGCGTCCCAGTCGGGGATCTTCGTCCGGGGCAGTTCGTCGCCGATCGCGAAGGCGTCGTCCGGGTACCGGGCCGGGTCCGTGTTGGCCAGGACCACGCGGTCGTCGTCCCGGGGCTCGGCGATCAGGAGCAGTTCGCTGATGGCGATGGGGTTGACGTGACCGCCCCGGTGATCGACGTGCATGCCGAGCAGGTTGACGCGGCCCGCGGAGCGCACGACCAGCGCGGGGGCCGCCGTCCCGTACGCGGCGGCGAACGCCTCCAGCGCCCGGCGGAACTCGGCCGCCTTCCCGGCCAGCAGGGCCTCGTCATCGCCGTACAGGTCGCGCAGTGCGCCGAGACATCCCCCGCCCGAAGTCCCCAGAGCGGCCAGCCACTCCGACACCGTCCGAACGCCCGTGATCCGCTTCAACGGCGTGCCCCCTGATGCACGTGGGAGAGAGGGTCCAACCGGCCTGACACACGCAGCATGCGTCCTCCACAGGTTCCGCCGAGCCGGCGGCGCCCCGCAGGGCGTCCGCACGTCCGCTCAGCGGCCGTTCCCTTGCTCGAAGACGGTACGGCCCTGCAGGATGGTCCTGACGACCTCGATGCGGGCGGCCGCCTCGTCCCAGCGGAACAGGAGCAGGTCGGCGTCCTTGCCGGGCTCGATGGATCCGTAGCGGTCGTCGATGCCCAGAAGGCGGGCCGGGTTGAGGGTGGCCATCCGCACGGCCTCGGCCAGCGAGACCTCCCCCAGGCGCACGGCGTTGGCGACGCCCCGGGCCAGTTCCAGCGAGGAACCGGCCAGGAACGGGGTGCCCTTGAGCTGGATCTTCCCCGCCGGCGTCAGCACGACGGGACGGCCCGCGAACTCGTACTCCCCTGCGGGCAGGCCGGCGATGTTGACGGCGTCGCTGACCAGGATCGTGCGCGCGACCTGCTTGCCGCGGATCATGCACTTGAGCACGTACCCCGGCAGGTGGTGGCCGTCCGGGATGACGCTGGCCCACAGCCGGTCCTCGGCCATCTGGCGCCAGATGTAGTTCTCATGCCGCGGCAGCAGGGCATGTGACCCGTTGCCCAGGTGCGTCGACAGGCGGGCGCCCGCCTCTACCGCGCGGTCTACGTCCGCCGGCGATGCGTTCGTGTGGCCGATGGCCGGCACGATCCCGGCCTCGCTCAGGCGTTCGATGAACGCCGTCGCACCCGGGAGTTCGGGCGCCAGCGTCACGATGCCGATGCGTCCGCCGGAGGCGTCCTGCAGGCGGCGGAACTCGTCCCACTCCGGCGGGCGCACGTGGTCCTGCGGATGCGCCCCGCGCGGGCCTTCGTCGGGCGAGATGCAGGGGCCTTCCACGTGGACGGCGGGGATGGCCGCGGCGACCGCTTCGTCCGCGCATGCCGCGTTGACCGCGCGCAGGCAGGCGGCCATGTGGTCGAACGACGCCGTCACGACCGTGGGGCAGCAGAGTGCAACGCCGGCGCTGCCGAGCGCCCGCACGACCGCTGCGGCCTCCTCGGGGCCTGCGTCCGGCCGGTTGAAGTCGTGCCCCGCGAACCCGTTCACCTGCACGTCCAGCAGGGCCGGGGCGAGCATGAACTCCGGGCCGCCCAGAACGTCTCCCTCGAGCGCGGCGCCCTCTGCCCGGGGCGCCACTGACCGAATCCGGCTGCCCTCGGTCTCGACGACCTGAACGCCCTCCCGACCGACAACACGACCGACGATCCGCATGACGCCTCCCGTTCCATCCATGGCAGGTAAACGACCGCTTCAGGCTACCGCCCGGGGCGGCGGCTGTCAACCGCGCCTTGACACCGGACCGGCCCAGCCGATAGAATCGCCGGTCCCTGGGCGGTTAGCTCAGTTGGTTAGAGCGCCAGCTCGACAAGCTGGAGGCCACTGGTTCGAGTCCAGTACCGCCCACCATCCCTGCCGTTTCCCCCCCTCAGATTCCCGCTCCCGGTGCGTCGCTTGACCCCGCGCGGGCCCGGTGCCTACCATGCTGGTATGACCGCCCAGAAGGCCCGGACAGAGGTGCTTCCCGTGCTGGCGCTGCGGGGAACGGTGGTGTTCCCCGGCGCATCCGTGCGCCTGCGCGTGGGGCGCCGGCGCTCCCTGGCGGCATTGGAGGCGGCCGCCGCCGGCGACGGCCGCGTGGTCCTGGTGGCCCAGCGTCGCGCGGAGACCGAGGCGCCTTCGCTGGACGACCTTCATCCGGTCGGCGTCATCGCCGCTGTGCGGCCCGGGCCCGAACTCGAAGGCGGGAAGGTCCGCCTGATCATCGCCGACGGTCTGGCGCGGTGTCGCCTCTGCGCGCCGGCCCGGGAAGAGCCCTTTCTGGCCGCCCGTGTCGAGTCCCTCGCGGGGGCGTCGGCGGAGGTCTCCTCATCCCTCGCCGGGGAGGTGCGGACGCTGTTCCTCTCCGGCCCGCACCGGGAGGAGCGCACGGCGCTGCTCAGCGTGTTCCCCGAGGCGGCCGACGTCGGCTTCCTCATCGCGTCGCAACTGGATCTGTCGCCGGATGACGCACAGGCCCTGCTGTCCGAACCCGACGCCGGGAACCGCTACCGCATGCTGCTGCCCGTCCTGCGTGCCGAAGAGCAGATCGCCCGCGTGGGCCGCGACCTGTGGAAGCAGGCCGTGGCCCGCGCGGCGGGCGGCCGCGAGCGGCATCTGCGCGAGCGAAAGGCCGCCATCGAGCGCGAACTGGGCGAACTGAGCGGCCGGGGGGCCGACCTGCAGGAACTGCGCGAACGTGTGGCGGCGGCCGGTCTGTCCGAAGAAGCCCGCGCCGAGGCCGAACGCGAACTGGCGCGGATGGAGAGGACGGCGCCCGGGCAGCCCGAATACGGCGTGGCCGAGGACTACCTGGAGTGGCTGACATCCCTGCCCTGGCGGCGGACCGAGACTGCCGAACCGGACCTGCGCCGGGCCCGCCGGATCCTGGATCGCGATCACCACGACCGGGACGAGGTGAAGGAACGGGTGCTGGAGTACCTGAGCGTCCGCCGGCTCCGGCGGGGGCGGCAGGGGGCGTTGCTCTGCCTGGTGGGTCCGCCCGGCGTGGGCAAGACGAGCATGGGCCGCTCGATCGCCGAGGCGACCGGCCGCCGGTTCTACCGCGTGGCCCTGGGCGGCCTCCGCGACGAGGCGGAGGTCCGCGGCCACCGCCGCACCTACCTGGGCGCCCACCCCGGCGCCATCCTTCGGGCGATGCGGCGCGTCGGCGTCTCCAACCCCGTCATCATGCTCGATGAGGTCGACAAGCTCGGCGAGGGGCCGATGGGAGACCCTGCCGGAGCGCTGCTGGAGGTGCTGGACCCGGACCAGAACGCCGCCTTCGTCGACCGTTACCTCGCCGTGGGCTTCGACCTCTCGGACGTCCTGTTCATCGGCACGGCGAACACGGCCCTGACGATTCCCGGACCGCTCCTGGACCGCCTGGAGGTGATCGAGCTGCCGGGGTACACGACCGAGGAGAAGGCGGTGATCGCGCGGGGCTACCTGGTGCCGCGCCAGGTCGAGGAGACCGGGCTGGACCCCGCCGGCGTCGCGTTCGACGACGAGGCCGTCGAGCTGCTGATCACGCACTACACGCGTGAGGCCGGCGTGCGCGAGCTGGAGCGGCAGATCGCGGCGGTCTGCCGCAAGCTCGTGCGGCGAGGCGAGGGGCGCGCGAGCTGCCCGGCGCGGGTGAGGCGGCGGCTGGTGGCCGACCTGCTGGGGCCGCCGCCGTACCTGGCCGAGGACTGGGACCG
>Ga0123329_1002163_pt1 | contig 17595 bp, 15 predicted proteins | sample BioC12SIPDNA_FD_89703 | JGI IMG/M metagenome (GOLD analysis project Ga0123329, IMG submission 89703) | Anaerobic biogas reactor microbial communites from Washington, USA - Biogas_R1_B C12 SIP DNA | ecosystem: Engineered > Bioreactor > Anaerobic > Unclassified | place: Washington, USA | collected... | reverse complement strand
TCCTTGTCCAGCACAATCGGTTTGGCTCGTCGCATGGTCCTCACCCTCCTATGCGGAGAATGATACCATGCCGCGAACTGTTAATCAACCGCACTTATGGGACATTACACTAGTCGGTAGCGACCCCACGACCCCTCAAGATTCGCTCCCGCACGGGAGCGCGGATTGAAACGCGGGGCCGTCGGCGGTGTCCCACGAGGCGCGCGGATTCGCTCCCGCACGGGAGCGCGGATTGAAACTTCAACATCGTGCAGCCCAAGTGCGATGCACTCGATTCGCTCCCGCACGGGAGCGCGGATTGAAACGGGCCGCGCCTGTGGCGTGGTGTGGCGCGCGTCGGGATTCGCTCCCGCACGGGAGCGCGGATTGAAACGGTCGTGTCCGGGCCGCAGCATGGCCTTTCCGCATTCGCTCCCGCACGGGAGCGCGGATTGAAACCGGGGGGACCGGCCGGGCCAGCACCGTGGGGTGCCATTCGCTCCCGCACGGGAGCGCGGATTGAAACAGATGCACCTTGCCAACACCTTCCACCTTGCGCGTATTCGCTCCCGCACGGGAGCGCGGATTGAAACCATGTCAGGCTCCTCGCTTGTCTGCGCAGTGGGTGATTCGCTCCCGCACGGGAGCGCGGATTGAAACTATCATCAGTGGCATCCGCTCGCTCCGGACCACATTCGCTCCCGCACGGGAGCGCGGATTGAAACTGAGGCATCATCCGGGCGGGGACCTGTTCGCGGGATTCGCTCCCGCACGGGAGCGCGGATTGAAACCCGCTCGCCGGCACGTCCGTGTAGAGGATCCCCGATTCGCTCCCGCACGGGAGCGCGGATTGAAACCGCTGGTGGGGGGTGTTTGCATGGAGGGGGAGGATTCGCTCCCGCACGGGAGCGCGGATTGAAACTCGACGCACGGCACGCCCGAGACGCTGGCGCGCAATTCGCTCCCGCACGGGAGCGCGGATTGAAACTCGACGCACGGCACGCCCGAGACGCTGGCGCGCAATTCGCTCCCGCACGGGAGCGCGGATTGAAACACAATCCGGCCCACGGCTTCGGTCGTCGGGCCGTATTCGCTCCCGCACGGGAGCGCGGATTGAAACTCCTGCGAAATCGTGGAGGTGACACCTCCCGGCATTCGCTCCCGCACGGGAGCGCGGATTGAAACTTGGAGAATGACCTGCATACGGAATCGCCGCCGTATTCGCTCCCGCACGGGAGCGCGGATTGAAACGCCGATGGCGATGCCGAGGCGTTGAACGCGAAGATTCGCTCCCGCACGGGAGCGCGGATTGAAACTGGTTCGAACTGGCTCTGGCCCTCGGCTGCACGGATTCGCTCCCGCACGGGAGCGCGGATTGAAACAAGAAGGTCAATGCGGGCGACCCTCTCGACATACATTCGCTCCCGCACGGGAGCGCGGATTGAAACTTCCCTCCAGTGTCCACGGCATCTTCACTTCGCCATTCGCTCCCGCACGGGAGCGCGGATTGAAACCCGCCATGAGCAGGCCCCGCCGGAACGCAAGCATTCGCTCCCGCACGGGAGCGCGGATTGAAACATTCGCGTCCGTCAACGGACGGACCGGCCGACCATTCGCTCCCGCACGGGAGCGCGGATTGAAACTGGACCATCCCGGACTCAGAGCCGGATTGGGGGATTCGCTCCCGCACGGGAGCGCGGATTGAAACGCGTACGAGGTGACGGGCCTGTTGCCTCTGAAGGATTCGCTCCCGCACGGGAGCGCGGATTGAAACGTACCGCCGGAACCGCGAGAAATGCCCCGCCCTATTCGCTCCCGCACGGGAGCGCGGGTGGGAGCGGATCGTGGTTGAAGAGGCCCCGCACGTCCGGGCAGTCGCCCCCGCCCGGCTGCCCGGCACCTGCCCGGGGCGCGACTCATGGACCTCGAAGGCGCCCGGCCGGCGGCGCGGCGGAAGATCGGTCAAGTCATGCGCCTCCACCGGCGGCAGGTCGCAGCCCGAGGAAGACCTCATGGCCGGCGGCGCTGCAGGCACTGTGCTCGAAGGGGACCGTGAGCGCCTCGAATCCGGCGTCCGCGATCAACTCCAGCCACTCAGCACGCGGGAACAACCCCATGATGTGGCGGTCATGGGCGACCTCGACGGCCCCGTGCTCGTCCCTGAGCAGGTAGGCCATGTCGGTCACGTACACGTCGGTTCTCGAGTCGGGAGTACACCGCCATTCGAGGTAGCGCAAGCCGCGCCCGCTGCCGTCGCTGCCGCCGGTCTCGGTGCCCGGCTGGAAGGTCTCCGAGACGTAATCCGGCTGGAACATCGCAACGCCACCCGGAGCGGTGTGTGCGAACGCCGTAGCGATGGCTTGGCCAAGATCCTCGCGCGAAGCCATGTAGCTGATCGCATCATGGATGAGCACACAGTCGAAGACACGGCCGAGCCGGATCGAGCGCATGTCGCCCTGCACGTGCTCGCATTCGGGGTTCAAACGACGGCTCAGCGCGAGCATGTCGGGCGCAATGTCCACCAGCGTGCAGGCAAGCGTTGCCTTCAGGTGCGCGGCGTTGTGGCCACCGCCGCAGCCGAGATCGAGCAGAGTCCGTGGCGGCTGCCGGCAGTGCGCCTCGAACAGACGACGGTAGAAGGCGGCTTCCTCGGTGTAGTCGGCCACCGGCGTCAGCAGCGGATACCAGTCGGCCAGGTCGCGGTAGAGCCGGAGGGGTCGATCGGGCGTCTTTCCGTGTTCTGTCATTGTGAGCGGCCCGCCCTTTCCCGCGCCGGGGGGGGCAGTTCAGGCGGGTCTCGGCCTGCGCTTGAGGACGAGTAGCTGCTGGATGTCGGCCAGAACGCGTCCGTCATCAACGTCGAGCAGAAGCCATTTGCCGTCGTGATACGTGGGTGCCTCGTCGTAGGCTCTGCGCGTCCCCGGCGACAGCGCTCCGCGTATCGCTTCCACTTTGGCGCGTTCCTTCGAGCCGAAAACGATCATCAGCAGGAAACGCCCCTTCTCCGGGATGAACGTGCAGAATGACCTGCTCTTCTTGTATCGCAGGGACCAGCCGTGCTTCTTCCCGCCGGAAAGCCATTCCGGGCAAAAAACGTCTGGATAGAGTTGTTCGATCCACTCCGCCATACGTGTCCAGTGTCGATAGGCTGCCTCGCCGATCCAGTCCGCGACTTCCGAATCGCTGGGTGGATGGCCGAGGTCTGCCATACGCCGGCTGTGTTCACCGGCCATTCTCTCTCCCTCCAGACTGACTGCATGTGCGGCGGCAGCGGCCGCTGGGGGTGCCGGATGCCGTGCGTGAGCGTCAACGCATCCAGGCCCCTCCCCCGTCCGCCGCCAGGGCCATGCTCGGCAACAGCAGCCCAACCAGCACGCAGACCACTGGACGCCAACCTGCCGGCTTCATTCCAGACGCCTCGTGTCAGGTCGCAGAACGCGACCTGAACATGTAGATCGCCCAGCCAAGCGCATCGCGTCCCCAACGCAGGTACGCCGCCCTCTCCCGGCTCACACGCTCGGCCACTTCCGCCAGGTCCGGATCATCCGGATGGGTTCGGGCGTACTCGTCCGCAGCGTACCACTGAAGGCCCTCGTACCTGTCCCAGTCGTCCTTGTTGCTCACGAGGGTATGGACGAGTTCCATTCCTCGCCGCTCGCCGGCCTCCGCATTGGAGACGTGGCTCCCGAAATCCTCTCGCGCGCACCCCACCGCCTTCAGGTAGTCCTCGGACGGCTCCTGCGCCCAGTATGGCTCTCCCACGATCACCCAGCCGCCGGGCCTCACCATGCAGTCCAGTGCTTCGAGGGTGTTCGCGTGCCCCCCGAAGACCCAACTGGCGCCAATACATGACGCCATATCCAGGCTGTGCGGCTCGTCGGGTTTGAACTCCGCGCCGTCCATCCGAATCAACGTGATGCCGGCACTCGGCGCCCGCGCCTCTACGCTTCTTTGCGCATCGGCGATGTGGAAGGGAGAAAGGTCGACGCCCGTGCCGCGAACGCCGTAGACTTCGGCCAGGCGAATCAGGAACTCGCCCTTGCCACACGCGATGTCAACCACCCGCGCGTCGGTCGGCAGGCGCAGAAGCGCCACAAGACGCGCCAGCTTCTCCTCGCTCATGGGGTTGCATATCACGTGTTCGCGGTGGGTGATGTCGTAGGACTTCCATATCTCCATGATTCCCGGTCCTTCTCCCTGGAGGTTGTGTGCTCCGGCACTGTAGTTCACGCGCGGTGCAGTGTCCAGCGTCGAGGTGCCCCGAGGGCGGCGACGGAGCTCTCGCCTCGCCGTGCGCCGACGACTCCGCCGTTCATCGTCTCCGGGCGTGCCATTGGGTGCCCCTGCTCAGCCCGGGTCAGCATGCGTCGTGCGCAGGACGCGGTCGATCAGCCGCTGCGCGTTGTCGTGCAGGATCCCCTGGACGCCGCGAGCGTCGATGCCCGTCGCGCGGCAGGCGTCCTTGAGCGCGCGCAGAGCCTCGTACATGTAGAGCGTGTAGCCTGCCTCGACCTCCGGCGGCTCGCGCTCCGCATTGAAGTGGAACGGGTGGCTCGTGCGATTCACGTAGCTGCGGCCGCGCCACTGCCGCCTGCCGCGCATGTAGAAGACGGGATTGTCGGTGCCGTAGAGGATGCGCTCCGGGCCGATGGTCTCGAGGGCAAGACGGTGCACGGCGGGGTTCAGCACGGCGGAGTTGTCGAAGTAGAGCCCGGGGTCGGCGGCGAGCGGCAGCAGCCCCTCGCGCGCGTGCGGCTCGGTGTAGCAGCGCCCGAGGTGCGCGATAACGAGCACGACGTTCGGGTAGCGGCGGCGGATCTCGCGGATCTCGCGCAGGTTGTCCGGGTGCGGCAGGCGCTCCGCCCGGGGCACGTGCAGCGTGATCCAGGCGCCCGCTTCCTCGGCCGCTTCGAGGACGTGACGGGGCAGGAAATCGAAGATGCTCGCCTCCAGGTGCGCGTCGCGTGTGGTCGGGTCGCGGGCGATCAGCGTGTAGTACGGCTTCAGGCCGAGGACGCCGGGCTTCTTGAGTTCCTCGGCGACGCGCTCCGCCGTCCACTGCGGCGGGCAGACGGTCAGCGCGTGCCAGCCGCGCGCGAGACACTCGCGGCGGAGGGCCTCGTTCGCCCGCTCGATGTCGAAGGCAAGGCTCGGCGAGCCGACGGCCACCTGCGTGACCTGCCGGCCCGGGAAGACGATGCCCGTGCAGCGGGCGGCGTCCTCGGCACACATGGGCTCGTTGACCTCGCTGACCCAGTACTGGCGACGCATCTCGTCGGTGACCGGCTCCACGCGCAGCGCGGGATCGGCCACGTGCGTGTGCGCGTCAATGATGCGCTCGGGTACCCAGCCTTCCAGGTGCTCGTGCCAGAAGGCGCGGTCGACGTCTGTGTACTGCCACACGTGGTGCAGCGGGATGCCGGCCATCAGTGTGCCTCCGTGCCCACATGCGGGAGGGACGCGGCGTAGCGCTCAGACATCGCGCGGTAGACGGGCTCATGCGGGCCGGGCCGGACGAGGCGAGCCGCAGGGGCGCACTCGTCCGCGAGGCGTTGCAGGTCGGCGGTGCCCTCGACGATCGCCCGGGCCGGCACGGCGGCTCCCAGCGCGCTCACGGCCGTCTCCGTCACGCAGGCCACGGGCACGCCCGTGGCGTCGGCGAGGATCTGCGGTGTGACGCTGCTGCCCGCCGCGCCCCCGCACAGGGCGAGCCGATCGACAACGATGCCCCCCCCTGTGAGGAACCGCAGGTGGCGCGTCAGCTCCAGCGCGAGCCCCTCGATCACCGCACGGAGGATGTGGGCGGGAGTGTGCGCGAGCCGCAGCCCGTCGAGCTGCCCCGGCATGCCGGCAGGGAGCCCGGCCGCGCCGCCGGGCACGAGCAGAGGACGAAACCGCACGCCGTCGCAGCCCGCGGGTACCGAGTCCATCATCCGGTCGAGTTCGGACGCGGGCCGTCCCTCCAGCCCCAGCGTCCGGACGGCCCAGTGGAACGCCGAGCCGCCGTTGACCATCGACAGCATCTGCGCGCAGAGGCCCGCGACCGGATGCGGGCAGGCGAACGCCTGGACGATCACGGGCACGAGTGCCCCCGGGGCCTCCGCCGCAAGGGCGAGCAGCACCCAGGCGGTGCCTGCCCCGAGCATCACGTCTCCCGCACGCACGGCGCCCGCCCCGAGCGACGCCGCATACTGGTCGTGCACGGCGGGCGAGACCGGGATGCCCGCCGGCAGCCCCGTCTGCCGCGCCCCTTCGGCACTGACGCGCCCGGCGGCAACGTGCGCGGGCAGCAGGTCGGGCAGCCGGTGCTCGCCGATGCCCAGGCGCGCCAGCAGATCGGCGTCGGCGCGTCCAAGGCCGGGATTGAGCAACCCCGCGATCGAGAGCGACGTGGCATCGTGCGCGCGCCGTCCGCAGAGCCGCCCGACGATGACGTCGCCGACGAACGCGACGTTCCCACCGAGCGCCGCTCCCTCTTCGCGCAGGCGCAGCAAGTGTCCCGGCACGAGGCCGAGGCGACCGTGGCCCGTGTGCGCGCAGAGCCAGTCGCTGCCCAGCTCGCGCGTGACGCGCTCCTGGACCTGCCGCGCGCGGCCGTCGAGCCAGCTCACCACGGGCCCGTCCGGCTGCCCGTCCGCGTCGAGCACCTGGAGGGCCCCGCCCTGGCTGGACACGCCCACGGCCTGCACGCTCGACAGACTGGCCTGTCGCCCTGCCTCGGCAACCGCGGCGAGCACTGCCGACCAGACGTCGTCCATGTCCTGCTCGACGCCGGCCTTACCGACGTGCCGGAGCGCCACCGGCGCGGACCCGCGGGCGACGATCCCCTCCCCCGGCCGCACCAGCACGGCCTTCACGTTCGTTGTGCCCAGGTCGAGCCCCAGCAGCATGGGCTACACCTCACGGTAGTCGGCGCCGACCAACTCGGCTGCGTCCCCGATGCGCCGCCGCGCGTCGCCGAAGCAGAGCGCACAGTGGTGCGGGCCACCGGCCTTCGCGTACGCCGTCAGGAACTCGCGCACGTCGCCGCCTGGTGACAGCTTGCAGTGGGGCTCCGTCAGGGAGGCCAGCGGACCGAAGTCCTCGCCCGTCACCGGCGAGGCGATCATCCGCCAACGCCCGCCCCGGCCGAGCGTCAGCGCGAAAAGAGTCGCCGGCCCGGGCTCGAAGACGGTGGCCAGCACAAGCTGCCCGCAGCGGGTGCGGGTGATCTGCCTCGTGCGCGCTGCCAGGCGGATGCGGCGGTCCGAGCGCGCCATCGCCACGTTGGCCTCGCCCATGTGGCTCAGGAGAACGGCGTTGCCCTCGAAGTCGACCGTGAACATCTCGGCGAAACTCGCAGGCGGGGAGAGCCAGTTCAACAGCGCCGAGCCGGCGGCGGCGATCAGGTCGCCTTCGCCGCCGAATCCGACGCCCTCGCCCATGAGCCGGCTGGCCGCCACGAACGGAACGGTCGGAGTGCGCTCGTCCTCGCCGAAGGCCATGAACTGGTACGTGAACGCGTCGAGTCGCCGCCCCCCCACCATGCCGCGCAGGGCAAGTTCGACACGCGCCGTCGCCTCCAGATCGGCATCGGCCACCGCGGGGTCGACCTCATACGTCGCCCGGTACTCCGCCACCAGGCGCGCCACGGCCTCCGGGGGCGCCCCGGCGGCCCGCTGCACGTACTCCTCCATGGGCATCGCCGTCCACTCGCAGCCGAGCGTGGCGGCCATGTGCGTGGTGTCGAGCGCGAAGTCGCCCATGCCCGGGAACGGGTAACCCAGGATGCCCAGGCGTGCACGGCTCAGCCGCCCGGTCGCCGCTGCCGCCATGAAGAAGTCGGTCAACTCGCCCAGGGCGTCCGGATCGTCCAGGTGCGAGGTGACGTACCGGAAGCGCACGCCGCTGCGCAGCAGGACGTTCGCCAGGTCCTGCGTGCCATGCACGCCGTGGTTCTCCACCATCCGGGCGCCGCTGAAGTCGGCGTCGATCGCTCGCAGTTCCTGCGTGTTCCACACCACGATGGGCAGGCGGGTACGCCGCAGCACGGGCAGCGCGATCTGGCTCGGCGAGTAGGTCAGCAGCATGACGAGCACGGCGTCGCAGCCCTCGGCCTCGAAGCGCTCGACCTGCGCCTGCACGTCCTCTCGCCGGAAGGCGGCGCCCACGAACTCCACGTCGGCCACCTTCCCGAGCGCCGGCAGCACGGCCCGCCGCACCCATGCCTCGCGTCCGGGCCGCAGCCGCGGCGCCGTCTGCTCGTACAGCTCCAGCGTCAGTCCCAGCAGGCCCACCTTCGGGCGCAGCGTGCTCACCGCCATGATGTCATCCTCTTCGCTACGGAGTCGCCGGCCTGACCCACTCACCGCACCGCGCCGACTCGCGCGCCGCCTCCAGCATACGCTGCACGGCGAGGCCCTCGGCGAGCGACGGGTGCGCGTCAGTGCCCTCGGTGATCGCCTTCAGGAAGCAGTAGAGGCAGTGTACGTGGCCGCGCACCCAGCCGATGGAGAGCTTCGGAGGCAGGAACCTGCCGCCCGGCGCCGGGTACTTCTGCACCGTCGCGATGCGCTGCCAGCCCTGCCGGCCGCCGAAGTCGCCGCCCGCCAGGCGCCCGTCGTAGAACTCCAGGTAGTTCGGCTGCATGAGGTCGAAACGGATCGCCCCGTGTCGGCCATGGATCTCGAAGCGCAGCTCGTCCTCCGTGCCCGTGGCGATCTTGCTCACGTCCACCATGCCGAAAGCCCCATCGGCGCGGCGGAGCAGCATGGCGGCGGCGTCCTCGACGTCGATCCTCATGGACTCGCCGGTGCGGTCGAGGTCCGGCCGCTCGGCCGCCCAGATGCGGCTGACGCACTGTACGGCGTCGAAGGGGCCGATCAGCCAGCCGAGCAGGTCGAGGATGTGCGGACCGAGGTCGCGGATGACGCCGCCCCCGGCGGCCGCCGTGGACTTCCAGTTCACGGGCCTCTCCGGATCGACGCTCCCGCCGTGGAGATAGGACGCACGGAAGTGCGTCACCGGCCCGAGCGCGCCCTCCTCCACCAACTGCCGCGCGCGGAGCGTCGCCGGGAGGAAGCGGTTCTGGAGCACCACCTGCGCCGTGCCGGCGTAGCCTGGCAGCATTGCCTCCAGGCGGTCGGCTTCGTCCAGGTTGGCGGTAACCGGCTTGTCCACGTAGATGTGCTTGCCGGCGCGGATCGCCGCCGCCAGCGCCTCGAAGTGCTCGCAGTTCGGCGTGCAGACGTGCACGATGTCCACGTCGTCGGCCGCGATCACCTCCAGCGGATCGGTCGTCCACCGGGCGAAGCCCCCGGCCTCCCGGGCGGCCCGGGCGGTCTCCGGGCGGGACGTGCACACGACGCGCAGCGCCGTGCGCGCGGGCGGAGGGTCGTAGTACAGGGGCACCGTCCTGTGCGCATAGACGTGCGTCCTGCCCATGAAGCCGAAGCCCAGCATGCCGACGCCGAGTGCGTCCATGTGCCATCTCTCCCGGAAATCGGTCCGCCCACGCTACCGCCAGGGCATCGCACTGCAGAGGTCCCGCAGTTGCGCCAGCACGAAATCGATCACCGCGTCCTCGATCACGAGCGGGTACTTCATCAGCACCGTCCGATGGCCCGGGTGGTAGGCGTGCGCCCGCAGCCAGAGCCCGCGCGCAAGGGCCGCCTTGTGGAAGCCCAGTGCGTCGTCGCGCGCCCGGAACCGCATGCCGGTCAGGAACCCGTCCCCGTTGACCCCCTCGATCAGCTCGGGGAAGTCGGCGGCGAGTGCGCACAGGCATTCGTGGTGCCGGCGGGCCAGCCGGCCGATGCGCGGGGCGTCGTCCGCGATCATACGGAGGTTGCAGAGCGCGAGCAACGCCGCCAGGGACGCGTTGCCGTTGGTGCTGATCGCGTCGTACTGCTCGAGGACGTCCAGCTCGTGCCGGAAGAGCATCGCCGACAGCGGGTGAAACCCCGCCGTCATGCCCTTGCCGACGATGACCATGTCGGGCGCGACGTCCGCCCTGCGGAAATAGAGCACCTCGGGGTACCAGAAGCCTGTCTGGATCTCGTCGAGGGCCATCAGGGCGCCGCACTCGTCGCAGAGCGCCCGCGCCAGCCGCAGGTAGTCCGGTCGGACGCCGATCGCCTCGCGGTTCATCATGATCGGCTCCGCCCAGAAGCCGGCCACGCGGCGCCCGAAGCGCCGGAACGCCTCCCGGAGCTGCTCCTCGTCGTTGGGCTCCAACTGCACCGTCTCGGCGCCGCTCACGAGCCCCGGCCACATGCCGCGCAGCGTCTGCGCCAGGATGTCGGTGCCGTGGTAGTTGCCGGTGAGTGCGATGAAGACGGGCGGCCCGAGCGCCGATCGGGCGTGGTCGGCCCGGTAGCGCGCGAGCATCACCTTCAACGCCGCCGCGCAGGCCACGCTGCCCGTGCAGACGCCCAGCAGCACGCGGTCGAGCCCCGCCTCCCGCCCGAGCGCGGCCAGGGCGTCGGCCAGATGCCTCACCGGGATCGAAGGGATGTTCGAGTGGTTGTCCCAGACGATGCCGAGTTCGGTCGCCGCATCCAGCGCCGACGTGAGAGCCGGGTGATTGTAGCCCCACGTCATCTGGTAGTGCCCACTCGTGCAATCGAGCACCACCTCGCCCGATTCTGAGACGTAGAACATGCCCAGCCCCGCCAGCAGGTCGTGCGCGCACGTGCCGCCCCCGCCGTAGGAGAGAGGGAAGGCGCTCCTGCCGGCGGCCGGCGCTTGGAGCGCGAGTTCGGCACGGACTGTGCCGACCAGCGGCAGCAGCTCCGCCGTGCTGCGCGCACGCAGGAAGTCGCGGGCCCGGCGCATGGCCGTGACAACGCCGGCGCCCAGGATGCCCGCCGGCGCAAGCGGTTCGGTGGTCTCCAATGCAGTGCCTTCCTGTTCCCAGTGCCCCGAGGGGCATCCGTCCTATGCTCTGTCTGAGAATCCCTCTGGCTCCGGCCGGCTACGGATTCTCAGACAGAGCCTAAACGAGTGTGACTTCCACCCCCCGCCGTCGCAGCCGCTGGACGATCTCCGCCGGGGCCGCGCGGTCGGTGATGAGTGCGTGCATCCCGCGCACGTGCAGGCAGCGCACCCCGCCGGCGCGTCCGAGCTTCGAGCCGTCGGCGACGACGATGGCGCGCGCCGCGTTGGCAGCCATCCTCTCGGCCACGCGCGCCGTCTCCAGATCGCCGGCGAAGCTGCCCCGGTCGGGGTCGACACCGTCGCTGCCGATGAAGGCCAGGTCGGCGGTGAGCTTCTCGAGCATAACCTCCGTCCCGGGCCCCACGAGGTCCGGGCTGCCGCGCCGTACGCGGCCCCCCACCAGCACGAGTTCGACGCAGTCGTCGGCCCAGAGCGTGCTCGCGATGACGAGGCTGCTGGTGACGACGGTGCACGGGACGCCCCGCCCTGCCAGCGCCCTGGCGACCTGCAGCGTCGTCGTGCCCGTGTCGAGGAAGACGGTCTGCCCGGGTTCGACGCGCCGCGCGGCCTCGGCGCCGATGCGGCGCTTCTCGGCAAGGCGCGCACGCCGGCGCCCGTCGAAGGCGAACTCGAACGTGATGCGCTGGGCAGGCGCCGCCCCGCCGTAGCGCCGCACGGCAAGGCCCGACTCCTCCAGTGCCTTCAGGTCGCGGCGGATCGTCATCTCGCTGACGCCGAAGCGACGGGCCATCTCGACCGTCGATATGGTCTCGCTCCGGGACAGCAGGGACGCCAGCTCACGCCGTCGCTTCTCCGTCTGTGCCGAGCCTCTTGCCATGCCTTCCGCCTGCGTTCTCACGGGCCTACTTCGGCGCGTCGCCCCAGTCGGGCACGTCCAGCACCTCGCCGTCGGCAAGGACCGACTTGTGCGCCGTGACGCCGGCCGCCATGTAGCGCACGGCCTCCCACACGTTGACGGCCGGCACGCGGTCGTGCGCGACGGCATCGACGAACTCGTGCACGAGGTAGGCATGCGACCCGCCATGCCCGCCGTAGGTGCCGGAGCCGTCCTCGCCTCGGAAGGCGTCGACCACTTCGTCCGGGAGCACGTCGCGCATGTCGTCGACGGTCAGCGCCGTCCAGCCGTCGCGCGTGACCCACTGGTCCTCGCGGAAGGAGCCCTCCGTGCCGAAGATGCGAAACGTCTCCTCGCCCGTGTGGCCGACCCTGCGGCACTCGGCGACGCGCGCGGTGGCTCCATTGCTCATCCGGCAGAAGGCCACCTCGTTCATGTAGGCGTTCGCGAAGTAGTCGTCGCCCGTCTCGTCGCGCTGCCCCCACGCGCAGATCCTGGCCACCCGGGCGCCCATGACGTGGATGGGCCCGCTGAACGAGTGCGTGGGGTAGTGCATCGGCCCACCCACGAGGCCGCGGCCGGCGTAGCGCTGCGCCTCGGCCAGCCACAGGGAGCCGACCTTGCCCGTCGTGCGGCGCCGCTGCACCTCGCGCAGATTGCTGCCGCGGTCGTCCACGTCGTGCAGGTACTGCGCGTCGGAGTGCACGAATCGGCCGAAGTCCCCCGCCGCCGCGCGCCGGCGGCAGTACATCGTCGCCGGCCGGTAGCAGGTCGTCTCGCCCAGCATGTAGTGCAGGCCCGTGCGCTGCACCGCACTGACCAGGCGGTCGCAGCAATCGAGTATCTCGTCGTCGTCGGGCACGCTGATGATGGGCACGGCGCTGTAGACGTGCTTCCCCGACTCGAGGGCCTGCAGGCACTGGGGCGCGTGCAGCCAGGGCTGCGTGATGACGACGAGCGCGTCCAGGTCGCTCACGCAGATGTCGTCGAACGCGGCGTAGGCGTCGGACGGACGGAACTTGTCGCGCCAGTCCTCCCGGTCGGCGAATCGCCTGACCCGCTCCGGCTCCACGTCGCACAGCGCCATGCGGTCCACGAGCGGGTGCCGCTTGAACAGCTCGGCGAACTGCGAGCCGAACGATCCGAGTCCCACCAGTCCAAGGCTGATGCCCATGCGCGCGGTCCCCTGCCTGAGTCTGCTCCGGCGTGCGTCCCGTTCCCTGCCATGGTGTTTGATTATGTTCGATCCGAACATAATCGTCAAGTGCACGCACTCGCGGGGGCGTGCACTTCGTGGAACCCGCCTCGCGACGCAGGCCGGCCGGTGCCATGCCCTGCTGGGCCCCGTGGCCGGCAAGGGGGCTCCTCACAAGAATCTGTGCACCAATCGTGGCTCAGGCAGGTTTCCCAGGCATGTCACACGCGAGTTGTTCCGGTTCAGACGGAAATGGACATCTCAGGCTCGCCGGTTAGTATGTTCGGCGACCCAGGGAGATGACCATTTCCGTCTGAACCGGAACACTCCCACGTCGTGCCCACCTGGTCGAAGGCCGGCACGTACTGGCTCGCCGAGCCTCCGCTCACCTTCTCCACCTGCGCAATCTGCCCCACGCCCGCCACCGCCGCATGCCCCGGCACCCGGCGCCCCACGTCGTCCCCGTCTGTGTGTTCCCGCGCTTCGGGACCGCTGCGGACAATCTCCCCGGCAAGACGACCATTCAGTACGGCGGCAGCAGGCGGCGGAACCCGTGCGCCAGCACGACCATCAGAAAAAGGAGGCCCCTAGGCACAAGGCCGGGCCAGAAGTAAGGCACGGGCGCCGACGCGTCGGTGCCGGCGTCTGCTTCCGTCAGACGGTCCGCGATCTCGCGCAACACATGGGTGGTGCGGGGCCACTCCCAGATGCCGTCTACCCACTCCGCCGGTATACCTTGCTCGCCAACGACTGCCCCTGTGAGCGCACCGATGATGGAACCCGTCGTGTCGGTGTCGCCGCCGCAGTTGAGCACCGCTTCGAGCGCGTCGCGGAAGTCGCCGAAGTGCAGGTACCAGGCGTAGGCGACAACCGGGACTGTGTGGTAGGCGTAGCCCGAAACGCCGCGCGCCAGGCCCAGCCTGTCAGCGAACTCGGCAACGGGCACACAGTCCCGAGCAGCAGCGCCGATTTCGTCCACCAGTGACACCCACTGGCAGTCTTCGCTGCCGGCCGAACGCAAGATCGCGAGGAAAGCACACAAGGGCGGACGCTCGGCCAGGGAATCGCGCAGAGCCCAGGCGGCCAGATAGGCGACGACGCGAGCGCCTGTCAGCGCCCGGGGGTCCGTGTGCGTGATCCGCGTCGAGACCGACACGACCTGCTCGAGGTCGTCGGGGCGGTTCCTCAGCACCGCGCCGGCGATCGCCGACCGCATGGCGGGGCCGTTGCCTGCACTGCGGACCCCGCTGCGGCTCGGCCCCCTGAACATCCATAGCCGCAGTATGGCGCGCAACGTACCCAGGCCGATTCCAGCCGGCACCGAGAGAAGCCAGAGGCGCAGGCACCACCCGAGCCGCGCACCGAAGCGGTCCGGGGATCGGGGATGCGCCAGGAGCGACTGGGCCACGAACACCAGGTGCTCGGTGTCATCGCTCACCATCCCGCGTCCAAAGAGAAACCGGTGCCGCCATCGGCCAGGGAACAGCTTCCTCCTGCGCGCAGGGGGGATCCCTTCCGCTGGCAGACCAAGCGAATCCCCAACTGCCGCACCCAGCATGATCCCGCGCAGCCGGTCCCCCGGACCAAGCCCGGGCGCACTCCCGCACTCAGTCTTCCCGTTGCTCATCCGAACGATGCCTCATTGCTCGGCGCCGAAGTGGCCTCAAAACGCCGAACTCCAGGCCGGCGCAAGCGAGAAAGGGCAAGCAGCCGATGTCAACCAGCAGAGGCAGCCACCACCATGCGCGCAAGCAGTCGAACGGAGCGATGGCCAAACTCACCATACCGGCAATGCCGCCAAGTAGCACGATGTACGACTCGCTCCGTGGGCGCCACAGCGGCGAGAGCGCCAGTCGCGCGTTGTAGAAGGCGTATAGCACGAACAGGGCGCCGAGGACTGAGCCGACTGACAATCGCAACCAGAACACCGTCATCTGCAACGGCCTCCTACATCACGTCGCCACACACCCCGGGGCCACCCTCGTATGCGCGTCTGGAAGTGACAAGCGCGGAGCCGATGTCACGGCTCCGTTCCCGCCGCCAAGCCCTGGACTTGCGTTGCCGAAAGACCTTGCCGTCATTAGCGCACCTCCTCGCCCACGAACGCCGACGGTCCGTAATATCCACAGCAGGCGCCCCCAGGCAGCCCCTGCGAAGAGGGAATGCTCACCAAGCGCCGCATCCGCTCAGGCCAGTCTCCCCGGGCAGCCTACTCCCAGTCAAGGCCATGCCGCGGGTCAGCAGATCGTCGCCAGTAGTCATCCAGTATCATCGTCGATGAATGGGGACCTGCATATCTCTCTGCCTCGGTGCGTAACCGCACATACTCATTCACACGCTCATAGTCTGGCGGCTGCTCGTCGGGCCACGCCAGCGCCTCGCCACGGTGGTGCGTTGCCCACGCGTCGTGAGTGCCATCTCCGACTGGACTCAGCGCGTCTGGTGCCCTGCGCAGGCCAAGGCTTCCCCCCATACCAACAACACAAGGCATGTACCTTCCCTGTCCGAGGAATCCCTTGATGATGTCAACCCCGGTTGGCCATGAGACGGTTCCCTTACCCACCAGGAACGTTTCACCGGCTGAATACTGCGCAGGTATATTGCTTCCTGGGAACCACGTAGGTTGGTACTTCCCGCTCCGCAGAAAGTTGCCGACGCTCTTCGGGCCTCTCATGACCCAGTCACCGCGTTGAAGGCCAGGCCGCCCCCAGCGCGACACGTACGGCGAGTCGTAGTGAACTGCGAGCTTCCAGCCGAACACCGCCATCGCCGAATACGCTGCAGCGGTGAAGACGCCGGCGCTGATATCGCTGGCAGTGCCTTCCCATGTCCCTTCGAGCCCCAACTCCCTCCAAAGCTTGTCCCTGTGCTCGTTTGCCCGATCACTCTGGCCAAGCAGGACGGTTCTTCCCACGTTAACCTGCCCCGCATACCAACCCTCAAAGAACCCCCGCCGCCCGGCCTGACCAGGCGTCTCTCCGGCGGAATATGCCTCATCGGGAAGTCGACGCCATCCTTCACGGGTACCCATCAGGGGATACATGTACTCAGGTAGGAGGCCCTTCACATAGAGGCGCCCCCATGCCCCCTTCTCTTCGTCCGCGAGGAACTCAGACTGATCAAAGAACAGCAGGCCGCCTGTGCTCAACAGGTGATCCAGGACTCGCTTCTCGACCTCCTCCTCCGCCTAATCGCTTCCCGGCGTCCTCGAATCCACATGCGCTTGGGCGGCCTCCTGGCTCTTCTCCGACGCCTTGGGCCCATATGATGGCTTCTCCACCTCCTCTTCGCGCCGGCCACCATGCGGCTCCTGAAGACTGGCTGCCGCCCCGGCCGCGTCGGCAATCGGCTCGCACTGGAGGCCGGTGGGGTCGGTGTTCGCCAGGGGGTCGCTGCGGGCATACGTATGAGCGTTCCGCACCTCCAGCGCCTCCACGTCTCGCTCCGCAAACCGGCCCAGCTCCGGCTCGTAGCTCCGCGTCACGTAGTGATACATCGGCAGGTATTCGTCCACTTCCTGCACGTACCGACGTCCACCATACCGGTACAGCTCCGTCACCGCCTCCGTCTGGCCCCGGCCGGTGCCGAATGCGTCGTACGCATACGAATTGGCCACCGTGCCGCCCGCGCCCACGAGCTTCCACGTCGTGCCCACCTGGTCGAAGGCCGGCACGTACTGGCTCGCCGAGCCGCCGCTCACCTTCTCCACCTGCGCGATCTGGCCCACGCCCGGCACCGCCGCATGCCCCGGCACCCGGCGCTCAGAGGCCGTCCCGTCCATGTTCCGCTCGCGCACCACGTTCACCCCGTCCCAGTCGTAATACGACTCCGGCACCATCTCCCGGCTGTAGACCCGCGTCGACAATCCCTGCCGCTATCCACCGGCCTTGCCTTCTCCACTGCGCAAGCCGGGTCTGAGAGGCCGCGCGCTGGACCTGATCTGCCCGTCCGGAGAGAGGCGCTCTCTTCCTAGCCCGGCCGGCTGAAGACAATCAGCACAAAGCAACCGACAAGCAGGACTGCGCAGAACGCCATGGTAAAGACGTATCGCGCCAGCGCCTTGCCACATTTCCAGGCGATGAACGAGTACCCGAACGCCATCGGAACCAGAACAGCGCTCAGACCTCCTGCCACCAACCACGCCGTTCGATTGATTTCACGCATACTGAAGGCTGCGGCGCCACCGACGAGCAGACTTACCAGAACGGCGGGTATGGAGTACTTGATTCCGACCCAGGCGGGCCGGTCAATGAACTCCGGCGCCGCGTCCAATTCACGTGCCTCAAGCGCGCAGTACGCCTCTTCATCCTCCTGCGTACTAAGTCGCCCAGGCCGAGAGATCCGGGGGTGAGCGAGGCCGGCGTCTGAGAGGGCCTTCGCCACGGCCGCCATCTCCCGGGCGTGCCACTCCTGATCAGACAGGCTCCCTGCTCGCCGGAGTTCATCCCGCGCCTGCCCGAGGAGGCGGTTGAGCCGGCGCTCCCTCCTGCGTAGCAAGCACAGCTGCGCCCCAACGATCACGAGCGCGAGATACTGTCAAATGTTGTTGATGGATAATTGATGACGTATCCTTCGGGGAGCCCATTCATGCTGCTTCTCGCACTTCCACACCATCCGCGAAACGCACGCCGCGGATGACCTTCTCGAT
>Ga0123329_1002152_pt1 | contig 17661 bp, 15 predicted proteins | sample BioC12SIPDNA_FD_89703 | JGI IMG/M metagenome (GOLD analysis project Ga0123329, IMG submission 89703) | Anaerobic biogas reactor microbial communites from Washington, USA - Biogas_R1_B C12 SIP DNA | ecosystem: Engineered > Bioreactor > Anaerobic > Unclassified | place: Washington, USA | collected... | reverse complement strand
TTCGGGCTGAGGGGGGCTTTGGCTGGGGTTCCGAGGGTTGGCGCCCTCGGCTCCTGACTGCCGCCCCTACGGGGCTCGGGTAATCAGCCCGAAGGGCGATAGTCAATAGCCGGTGGCGTAAGCCACCGGAGGGGAGACGCACCCGAGAAGGAGCCCCGAAGGGGCGGCAGTAGAGCGAGAGGCGCACCATGTCCTACACTTGCTTGCTCTACCACGTGGTGTTTGCCACCAAGGACCGGCGTCCGTGGCTTTCGTCCGAGTATCTGCCGCGCATTCAGGAATACATGGGCGGCACGCTGCGCAATCTCAAGGGCAAGCTCCTGGCCGCTGGCGGCGTGGCCGACCACGTTCATCTGGCCATGTCGCTGAATCCTTCGGTGGCGGTGGCCGATGCGGTTCGCACCGTGAAGTGCAACAGCACGGGCTGGATTCGCGATACGTTTCCTGGATTGACATCCTTTGCGTGGCAGGACGGCTATGCGGCGTTTTCGGTGTCGATGTCGGCGTTGCCTCAGGTTCATCGCTATCTCGCCGGGCAGGCGGCGCACCACGCGAAGCGGAGTTTCGCGGACGAGTTACGTGCGCTTCTGGTGAAGCATGGAATCGAGTTTGACGGGTCGCGGTTGATGTGAGAGACTGTCGCCCCTGCGGGGCTCAGGGCATGTTGTCGCCTAGTACCGAGGGCCTACGCCCTCGGCTACTGACTGTCGCCCTTCGGGCTGAGGGGGGCTTTGGCTGGGGTTCCGAGGGCTGACGCCCTCGGCTATTGACTGTCGCCCTGCGGGCTGGTCTTGACTGCAGGCCGATGCATGGGCCATGCCTCTGGGATGGATGCTGTTCAGCCCGAAAGGCGACAGCTAAGAGCCGGTGGCGCAAGCCACCGGAAGGGAGGCACCTCCGAAACCGAGCCCTGAAGGGGCGGCAGTAAGGGGCACGGAGCACCAGAGGTCAAGGGAACTCATGATGAACATCGTTCTGACCGGGTATCGGTGTACGGGCAAAACGACCGTCGGGCGGATTCTCTCGGAGAAGCTCGGTTGGCCGCTGGTCGATACCGATGCGCTGGTCCAGGAGCGGGCCGGCAAGTCGATTGACGGGATCGTGGCCGCGGGGGGCTGGGAGGCGTTTCGCGACGCCGAGTCGGCCGTCGTCCGCGACGTGTCGGCCGGCAGCGGACAGGTCATCAGCGCCGGCGGCGGCGCGATCCTGCGCGAGGAGAATCGTCGGGCGATGAAATCCGGTGGCAAGGTCATCCTCCTGAGGGCCGACGCCGAGACGATCTGGGCTCGCATGCAGGGCGACGCCCACACGGGCGCCCAGCGGCCGGACCTGACGGACAAGGGGGGGCTGGCGGAGATTCAGGGCCTGCTGGCCGAGCGCCGGCCGCTGTACGAGAAGGCGGCCGATCTTGCCATTTCGAGCGACCGCTATGGGCCCGACGAGGTGGCCTGCCGCATCCTGACCTGGCTGAAGGTTCACGACCTGGTCTGAGGCGGGCTTTTGGCTTGTCGCCGGTCGCCCGGGCGAGTACATTCGCAGACGAAGCACGTGGCCGCACCTGCGGAGGACGTCACCCCACATGTCGCCGATTGTTCTGGGCATCTGGCTGTTCGCCGTCGGCGCGTGCGTGGGAAGCTTTCTGAATGTCTGCATCTATCGCCTTCCGGCCGGCCTGTCGATTGTCTGGCCGCCGTCGCATTGCACGAAGTGCCTCAAGCCGATCGCGTGGTACGACAACCTGCCGATCCTGAGCTACTTCCTGCTCAGGGGCCGGTGCCGGCGGTGCGGCGCGACGTACTCCGTGCAGTATGCCCTGGTCGAGTTGATGACCGGGCTGCTGGCCGTCGGCTTCTATGTGGCCTACTTCGTGTTCCAGGTCCGCGGGACCGATTCTGCCCGCTGGAGCGTGTACCTGGTCCACATGGCCCTGGTGGCCGCGCTGATCGTGTCGAGCCTGATCGACCTGAAGTACAAGGAGATCTACACGGTCGTCACGAATGTCGGGATGGTGCTCGGCCTGGCGGCCGGGGCCCTGTTCCCGGCCCTTCACGGCGGAGCCAATCCCGTGGCCGCCGGCGGCTCGGTGCTGCCGAACTGGTTCGGCGGCGGGTGGCTCGACGGCCTGATCCGTGCGGCCGCGGGTCTTGTCGTCGGTGGAGGCATGATCTGGCTGACTGCCCTGGGCGGACGGCTCGCGTTTCGTCGCGAGGCCATGGGTTTCGGCGACGTGCTGCTGATGGGCCTGATCGGATCGGTTCTCGGCCCCGAGGCGGCGGTCCTGACCTACTTCCTGGCGCCGTTCTTCGGCCTCATCTACGGCGTCTGGAACCTGGCGTTGCACAAGGACCACGAGTTGCCCTACGGCCCGTTTCTGTCGATGGCCGCCGTGATCGTCATGCTGACCCAGTCGCGATTGATGAACCACTTCTGGCCCGGGCTCCAGAGCATCTGGCTTTCGCTGTCGGGGGGAGGGCTCTGACATGAAAGGCTTGTGGCAGCGGATCTGGTTGTATCTGCGGGTGACGGTCCTTGTGCTCGTCATCGCCTTCGTGGTCCAGTTTCTGCTGATCAACACGATGGGCAGCGGGCCCGTCAGGGCGCGCATCGTCTTCTGGGAGCACGACGGCCACAATCTGGGCGCCCTCCTCGTGGCGGCAGCCCTCGGGGCCCTGGGCTGGCCGCTTGTGCGGCTCGGGCGACTCACGTGGCGCGACCTGCGGGCCGAGAAACGGCGCCGTCACGACCTCGCGGCCGAGACCGACTGGCAGCAGGCCAAGGCCAGAATGGAATCGCATCCGGTGACGTACGGGACGGCGAAGTCGTCCCCCGGGCCGGAACAGGCCACGGCGACGGGCAGCGCCGCCGACGTGTGGGCCGGCGAAGGCGCCGACGACCAGGAGGACGGTGACCGCCGGGCCCAGGAGCGGCGCGACCCGTGAGCGGTCTGACGATGGGTGTTCTGCTGCATGATGGCGGCAACGTGTCCTCTATGCGGGAAAGGAGAATCACAATGGCGGCACGAGGCGGATGGAAGGTGGCAATGGGGCTGGCTGCCGTGGTGCTGCTTGCGGCCGGGATGACCGGTTGCCAGGAAGAGCAGCTCAAGGCCCAGGTCGTCGATCTCCAGGTGCGTCTGCGCGATTCAGAGGCTCAGAACACCGCTCTTCGCGAGGAACTGGGCGACGCCCAGGCCAAGAGCGCCCATTATCAGTCGCAAGTGGCCGCGGCGCAGGCCGAAGCGGACAGCGCCCGGCGGCAACTGGCCGCTGTGTCGGCCGGCGGCGCACCGGCGGGAGGAACCGCCGGCGACGCCGTGACGGCCGCCCCCGTCGCCCCGGTCGCCGAGCAGACGTTCACCGTGCCGGACCCGTTCACCGCGGGCAAGGCCACGCTGAAACCGGCTGCAGTCAGCGAGCTCAGTCGGATCGCCACGGCGATCAAACGCGATTATGCCGGCCGTATGGTCCGGGTGGAGGGGCATACCGACGGGGATCCGATCCGCAAGAGCGGTTGGAAAGACAACTGGGAGTTGTCGTGTGAGCGTGCGGCGACCGTGGTGCGGCAGCTCGTGACGCTCGGCATTCCGGCCGAGAACGTGCACGTGGCCGGCTACGGGGAGCATCGGCCCGTGGCGGACAACAAGACTGCCGCCGGCAAGTCGAAAAACCGCCGCATTGAGATCGTGGTGATGTCGCGATAGGGTTGGGGTCGTTCATGGCTGAGACGTTGATTGTGGATTACGGGATGGGCAATCTGCGTAGTGTGCAGAAGGCCCTGGAGCGTGTCGGCTCGCGGGCGCGCATCGTGCACGACGCCGACGAGGTGACGCGGGCCGACCGGATTGTCCTGCCCGGGGTGGGCGCATTTCGCGACGCCATCGCCGCCCTTCGGCAGAAGGGCCTCGACGACGCCGTCAGAGACTTCATCGCCACGGGGCGACCGTTCCTGGGCATCTGCCTGGGGCTCCAGCTCCTGTTCGACGAGGGGCTCGAGGACGGCCGCCACGAGGGACTGGGCATCGTCGCCGGTCGGTGCGTTCCGCTGACCGCCGACCGGACCGGGCCCGACGGCCGCCTGCTCAAAGTGCCGCACATGGGCTGGAACCAGCTCGACGTCGTCCGCCCTTCGCCGATTCTGCAAGGCCTGACGCCGCCGATCGAGGTGTACTTCGTTCACTCGTACGTCGTCGAGCCGCAGGACCCCGCCGTCGTGGCGACGCGGACGACCTACGGCGAGGCATTTGTCAGCAGCATCTGGCGCGACAACGTCGTGGCCACGCAGTTCCACCCGGAGAAGAGCCAGCGCGCCGGGCTGCGGATGCTGGAGAATTTCGTCACTCTGAAGTAGGAAGCGTCCATTCACATGGAAATCTGGCCGGCCATCGACATCCGCGGCGGACAGTGCGTCCGTCTCAGGGAAGGGGACTTCGCTCGCGAGACGGTGTTCGACGCCGATCCTGTGGCCGTGGCCCTGCGGTTCAAGGAGCAGGGGGGGCGCCGGGTCCACGTCGTGGACCTGGACGGGGCGCGCGACGGGCTGCCTGTCAACCGCGAGTTGGTGCTGCGGATTGTGGCCGAAAGCGGGCTGGCCGTGGAGCTTGGCGGCGGCGTCCGGGACGAGCAGACGCTGGCGGATTACCTCGCGCAGGGGGTCTCGCGGGTGGTTCTGGGCACCCGCGCGGTCGAAGAGCCGGACTGGCTTGCGGCCGTGGCCGGGGAACACCCCGGGCGGGTCGTCCTGGGGTTGGACGCCAGAAATGGCCGCCTGGCGAGCCGAGGATGGCTTGCAACCACCGCCCAGGATGTGATACAGTATGCGACTCGTCTGGGCGATCTGCCGCTTGCGGCAATTGTGTACACCGACATCGCCCGGGACGGCGTCATGAAGGGGCCGAACGTCGAAGCGGTGGGTCGGCTCGCCGCGGCCACGCGGATTCCCGTCGTGGCGTCCGGCGGCGTGACGCGGATCGAGGACGTGCATGCCCTGGCCGGCTTGCCGATCGCCGGCATGATCATCGGCCGGGCCTTGTACGAAGGGACGGTTGACCTGAAAGCGGCTATTGCGGCTGCGCACGACAACTAGACGACAGATGGGCCCCGTGCCGCAGTCCGGCCAGGGCCGACGGCGTTTCGCCATCCGGTTGGACAGGTGGTCTTTGGAGGAAGTCATGGCTAGTCTGAAGACGCAGGACATCCGCAACATTGCCCTCATCGGGCACGGCCACAGCGGCAAGACGCTCCTGGCCGAATCGCTGCTGCACAAGGCCGGCCTGGTGACGCGGCTCGGGACGCCCGACGACGGCACCAGCACGAGCGACTTCGACGAGGAGGAGAAGCAGCGCAAGACGTCCATCGACGCCAGCGTCCTGCACGTGTCGTGGAAGGACCGCCACATCAACCTCATCGACACGCCCGGCTACGCCGACTTCATCGGCCAGGTGGCCATCGCCCTCTCGGCCGTCGAGACGGCCGTCCTGGTCATCAATGCCTCGTCGGGCATCGAGATCGGCGCGCGTCGCGTCTTCGAGATGGCCAAGGACCGCGGTCTGGCCATTGCCATTGTCGTCAACAAGTGCGACGCCGAGAACATCGACTTGCTCTCGCTCGTCGAACAGTTGCAGGAGTCGTTCGGCAACCATTGCCGGATCGTGACGGCTCCGATCGGTGAGAGCCAGAGCTTCAAGGGCGTTGTCAACGTTCTGGAGAAACAGGAAGGCGACGCGCTGGTGGACCTGGCCACCGCGCACCAGGAACTGGTCGAGAGCATCGTCGAGGCCGACGAATCGCTGATGGAGCGGTTCTTCGCCGACGAGGCGATTTCGCCCGAAGAGATCCAGGCCACGTTCGCCAAGGCCATGGCCGGCGGGTCGCTGATTCCGGTGTTCTTCACCTGCGCCCGTAGCGAGATCGGTTCGGAGGATCTGCTCAACGCCGTGGCGGCATATTTCCCGAACCCGACGCTCGGCGTCAAGGCCAAGGCCGTCAAGGGCGAGGGCGAGGCCGCCCAGCAGGTCGAGATCGAGGCCGATCCGGCTGGCAAGGTAATCGCCAAGATATTCAAGCTGACCAGTGACCCGTTTGTCGGCAAGCTCGGGTTTATGAGAATCTATCGCGGCACGCTGCCGGTGGACGGCATGGCCCGCATCGGCGACGAACGCAAGGACACCCGGTTCGCCCAGTTGCTGCGCGTCCAGGGCAAGGATCACAAGCCCATCACCGAGGCCGTGGCCGGCGACATCGTGGCCACGACCAAGATCGACGAGCTGGCGATCGGCCGCACGGTCTGGCAGGGCGAGGCGGTGGCCCTGGTCAAGGATGCGTTCCCGGTGCCGATGTACAGTCTGGCGGTGGAGCCCAAGAGCCGCGGCGACGAGCAGAAGATCTCGTCCGCGCTGAGTCGCTTCACAGAACAGGACCCCACGCTGAAGGCCGTGCGCGACCGGCAGACGAACGAGTTGGTCGTCAGCGGTCTGGGCGACATGCACCTGAACACGGTGCTGAGCCGCATGAAACGGATGTTCCAGGTCGAGGTGACCACGAAGCCGCCGAAGATTCCTTACCGCGAGACCATCAGCGCCAAGGCCGAAGGTCACTATCGGCACAAGAAGCAGACGGGCGGCGCCGGCCAGTTCGGCGAGGTGTATCTGCGCATCGAGCCGAAGGAACGCGACACCGGGTTCGAGTTCGTGAACGACATCTTCGGCGGCTCGATTCCCGGACAGTTCCTGCCGGCCATCGAGAAGGGCATCCGCGAGTGTCTGGACGAAGGCGTGGTCGCTGGATACCCGTTCCAGGACGTCCTGGTGTCGGTCTACGACGGCAAGTACCACCCGGTGGACTCGAAGGAAATCGCCTTCAAGATCGCCGGGCGCAACGCCTTCAAGGATGCCGTCGCGAAGGCCAAGCCGGTTCTTCTGGAGCCGATCGTGAACCTCGAAATCGTCATCCCGGCGTCGTTCATGGGGGACATTACCGGGGATCTCAACAGTCGGCGAGGACGCATCATCGGCATGGACGCCGCCCCCGGCAACATGCAGGTAATCAAGGCCTCGGCGCCGCTGGCCGAGGTGGCCACGTACAACACGCAGCTTCGCAGCATCACCGGCGGCCAGGGTTCCTACAGCATGGAGCTCAGCCACTACGAGCAAGTGCCCGGCAATGTCCAGAAGCAGATCGTGGACGCCTACGCGGCCCAGAAGAAGGACAGCGAGGACTGAGCATCGCCCGGCGGCGACTCGCTGCCGGCCTGACGACGATGTTCCGGCGCGGCTCCCGGCGAGCGGGGGCCGCGCTGGATCGCTTCGGGGCGACGGCGCGGCCGCCGCCTCCTCTCGGGAGGGAAGAGCCATGGCACGCAAGAAGTCCACGGACGCTCCGACCGGCGCACCGCCTCCGGCCAAGGGACAGTGCGGCGAGGTGGTCTGCCGCGTTCGCGACAAGCGCATCACGGCTGCCCAACTGACCGCGGCCGGCGACCACGACGGCCGGTACCAATCCTTGCCGCGCATCGTCAAGAACGTGGTGGCGTCATGCCGCCAGTTGCCCGAGATCAACCACTTCGACAGTACCCTGCTTCCCGAGAGCGACGTGATCGTCCGCATCATCGACGTGGCTCGCGAGGTCTTCTTTCCGGGCTACTTCGGCGAGAAATCCTTCGGTTCCAATAACGTCGCCTACCACATCGGCGACCGCTTGCACGACCTGTACCTGATGTTGTCGGAGCAGATCTATCGGAGCGTGCGTCACCAGTGCCGCCGCGAAGGCAACGAGTGCCCGCACTGCCGCGGCCTGGCCGAGGCCAACGCCCAGGATGTGCTGCGACGGATTCCTGCCATCCGCAAGCTCCTGGCCCTGGACGTCAAGGCGGCCTTCGCGGGCGACCCCGCCGCCAGAGAATTCAGCGAAATCATCCTCAGCTACCCGGGGCTGTTGGCCATCTCGGTCTACCGTCTGGCCCACGAGCTGTGGCAGCTCGGCGTGCCCCTGCTGCCGCGCATGATGACCGAGCATGCCCACGCCCTCTCGGGCATCGATATCCATCCCGGGGCGACCATCGGCCGCTCGTTCTTTATCGACCACGGCACCGGCGTCGTCGTCGGCGAGACCACCGTCATCGGCGATGGCGTGAAGCTCTACCAGGGCGTCACCCTCGGAGCCCTGAGCTTTCCGAAGGACAGTTGCGGTCAGTTGATCCGCGGCCAGAAACGCCATCCGACGATTGAGGCCGACGTCACGATCTATGCCCAGGCCACCATCCTCGGTGGCAACACCGTCGTCGGACGCGGCAGCACCATCGGCGGCAACGTCTGGCTGACCGAGAGCGTGCCGGCGCACTCCTACGTGACCGTCGAACAGCCGCGGCTCGTCGTGCGGCCCAAGCGACGGGACAAGAGCCAGGCCAAGAGCTGAGCTGTTTGCTTCGTGCCGCGTATCGCTGACGAGGCAGGCCGCGTCGGGCGGCGCAGGCAGAGTGTCCCATCACAGGCCGCACAGGTTGCCTCTCTTCACATCTGAAGTCATTCGTGCCATGGGTTTTTCCGACAAAACCCCCGTCAGTTTGCCTCCGGTTCCATTGCGGGCTATACTTCTGCGAGGGGTGGCTCCGGAGCACGCACATCCGTTCTGACGCTGCGATCCGCGGCCTTCGCTCAATACTGTGGAAGAGGCAGTTCCGTGAGACAGCGGAGGCTGTCCGCGGTTGGTGTGTCGCCGAAGGAAGGATCCGAGCGATGTTGTCGAAAGGGGTGGTTGGGGCGGCGCTGTTGCTGGCGGTGGCCATGCTGGCTGGCTGCGGGGAACAGCAATCCGCGGGTCAGGAGCAACGGCTTGCCAGGCAGGGACATGCGGTCCACCTGTTCGGGCCGACGCCGCTGGCGCTGGGCGAAGAGGACATGGGCTACTTCGCTTGCAGCGGGACACAGCAACCGGTGCAGAGCCAGTTCGACTATCATGCGACGTTCGTGCGCGAGCGGACCTGGGAAGTCGAGGACAACCGCAGTCCCTACCACAGCTACCACCGCCGCACAACCTGGGCCGAGGATGTGCGGGCGTCCTATCGCTAGCGGCTGAGCTACAGAGAACACACAGGAAGGGACTTGCGACTCTCTTATCGCAAGTCCCTTCGTTTGTTGCGCCCCTCAGCCAGTGCTCGACTGCAACCGACTTGCCGCACACTGCTCACGCCGTCGGCGGGTTGCCGCAGCAGGTCGCTGGGGCCTTGTAGGCTGGGAAGTAGACGAACAGCCGGCTCGACCGCTCGCTCTCGCCGAAGTACAGTTCGCCCTGGGCGCCAGTTGCCGCCGAGTCGAAGTTGAACCCGTACCGCTTCTCTTCGATGCACGACAGGGGCAGGCCCAGGTTTCGCAGTTCGCCGGTCGCGGGCTCGTAGACGAACATGCTGGCCACGTCGTCGTCCTGTCCTGCCATGCCGAAGATGCGTCCGTCGGGCGCCGCCGTCAGGGCGCGGATGCGGATGCGCGCCGTCGGTTTGCCGAGCAGTCGCGTTTCGAGGGTTTTCGGGTCGATCCAGTAGAGCAGGCCGTCGGCCTTGTCGCCCACGTACAGGCGACCGCTGGCGGCATCGTAAACCCACGAGTCGATGCGGGCGTACAGGGAGCGCCCAGGATACGATGGCACCTGCACGGTGGTCGTTTCCAGCAGGTCGGTCTGCGGATCGTATCGAACAAGGTGCCCCGAAGCGCCGGCGGTCAGCACCAGTCCGTCAGGTGTCGCCATCAGGTTCTCGGAGAACAGCCACGTGTCGTCCACCGGTCGCCGGACGTCGAGCGACGCGGCCGCCAGATCGTAGACGAAGAACGTGCCCGTGCGGTCGCTGAGACCGTAGAGACGTTGCCGCAGACGGTCGATCGCCAGCGCCGCGATGCCTTCGCCGGGAACCGGCACGCAGAGACGCTCCACCTGGCCCATGCCTCGCGGCCATTCCTGGACCGCGTCGGCATAGAACCCCGGAGCGGCGATGCGGTACAGCGCGCCGCCTTCCCAGTCCGGCGACGGGCGACCCGTGCATCGCGTGCCGCACAGGACGGTCTGCTCTTTCTCCCACACCAGCGACCGGCGGATGTCGGTCTCGCCGTCCAGGACCGCCAGCAGGGCCACGGCATCGAACGGTGGACGCGGGTTGTAGACGAATACGTGGGCCGTCTCGCCGCTGGTGGCCCCGTACACTTCGCCCGCCGGTCCGACGGTCAACGACGTGATGGCCGACGAGCCGTCGGGAATCTCCTTGTACTGGCTCGTGTATCGCAGCCGGCGACAGACGAAGTAGCCTTCACCGACATAGGTGCTGGACCGGCTCCACAGGCGGCGGCGGACCGCCGGGTCGTTCAGTGCCGGACTCACCGGCGGCTGGACGTATTTCATCGGGTCGGGATCGGTGCCGATAGGTTGCATGGCAGTAGTCCTCTTATCCCCAGCGTCTCAGCGGCACGGCGGCCGTGGGCCGGTCCGGGCTCGTCGGGGGCTGGTATTCGTAGAGTCGTGACGGATGGTTGATGACGTCGCCCATGAGGATGCGCCCGCCGGACGTGATGCCGCTGCGGGCCACGTAGGCTGCGCGGAAATCGCCGAACTTCAGCAATCCGATCTTCTCGGTGCGGCCCGTGGCCGGGTCCATCCGCATCAGCAGGCACCGGCGGTCGCTCACGACGTCCCAGACCTCGCGGACCATGTCGCTGACGCAGTAGTACAGCCAGCCGTCCTGCCCGAAGACCAGACCGCCCACGTGGTCGCTGAAGAACGTGGCGGTTTCCTTGTACGGCTGGCCCGGCAGGGCAGGGCCCAGGTCCGCCATTTCCCCGACGCCGCCCGACGGATCCATGCGATACCGGAACAGCCGTGCCGGGAGGTTCCACGGGATGCCGTACACCACGTCCGGATCGCGGGGGTCCTCGACCACGTCGTAGACGACGTTGTGCCAGCCGTCGCTGTGGGCGGCGCACGGCAATCGAATCTCCAGCCTCTCCAGCCGCTGGCGGTCGGCGTTGAAGCGAAGCACATTCCCGAAATCGTCCGTCGTGTAGGCGTTGAAACGGCTGTCAAGCCAGATGGCCTGCGGATTGACGCTGCCCGTGCGGCCATAGTCCGTGTGGCAACGCCGCTCCAGGTCGTACACGAAGTAGTGGCTTCGCGGGAACGCCACGCCATGAATCAGTCCGCGACGATGGTCCAGCGCCATGCACCGCGACCCTTCCCACGGATAGCACATGTCTGTCCAGAGGATGCGATCGCTTCGCGTGTCGAAGGCGAACAGAAACGAGCCGAGGAACGAGCGGTGCGGCTCGTGCCACGATCCGAACCACGAGTAGCCCGGCTCGCCTCGCGGCCCGCCCGACAGGTGCGTTGCTCCGTACAGGATGCCCGTGTCGGGATCCGCCAGGAAGCAGTAATGCACCTTGCACTGCGTCGCCCGCCCGTTGTGAGCCGGTTCGCCCACGGCGTCGCCAATGTCGAACAGGTACTCGAGCTTGCCCTTGCCCAGCTCTTCGGCCGGCGTGTAGCGAAGCAGGTAGGCCGACACGCCGCCCGTGTGCTCGGTGCAGGCGGCCGCATAGATGCGGTCGTCCGGCCCCGTCAGGAGCGACCAGCACGTGTCGCTCAGCGGCAACTTGTCGAAGACAATCATCGCGGCGTTGACGGCCGGCTCTTCCGCGGCGCCGGCGTCTGCCGCCGTGGCCTTCACGGTACGAGTCATCCCAGCGACTCCTTTCCGCCGCCCTCGGCGGCGACCGAACGCCCCCCGGCGTCCGTCCCATGAAGCCGTTCAATGTGCGCCAGGTTCCGGTTGAAAGCAATGGGAAATCCAGGATCACATCCCCGAATTCCCGAAATCCCGAATCAGGGTCTCGGATCGGCCGTCGGGTCAGATGTGGCGGACCAGAACCAGCTTCCCGGACTTCTCCAGCTTGTCGCGAAGAAGCGGGATGATCGTCGTGCGCGGCAGGATGCCCTGCTGGCGGAAACTGATCGTCCCGTTGGCCGGATTGGCCGCCACCCCAACGGTGATGTTCACGCGGTCGGCCGACCAGAGCAATCCGCACAGGTCCGTCACGCCGCTGTCTTCCTCGTGACGGTCCGGGCTCTCGTCGATCACGTTGTACACCTGGGTCAGCGTGACGGCTCCCTCGGTCACCAGGTCGATGCCCTCGATGCAGTAGCGCGGCGGAGCGACCAGGCTGCGCGGGTCCTGCTCGATGTCCACCTTGCGGCCCAGGCATCGGGCGACGATGGCGGCCGTGGTCGCGCCGCAGACGACCTTCAGCCCTTCGGCGGCCAGAAACGCCGCAATCGCCTCCGCGTCATGGCGCCGGTCGCTCGGCGGGCCCGTCAGGATGTTGATCGTGTTGCCGAGTCGGCACGACACCAGCACCGCCGTGCAGTCGTCCCCGCGGTCGGGTCCCCAGTGTTGCCTCGCCTCGTCATGCACGGCGCACGGCACGTCCGCGAGCCGTCGCCCAGCAACCAGCCCGTCGCGTGCGAACTGTGCCGACGCCTCCAGACCCCAGCCGTTGGCCAGCCCGCGGCCCAGGCCCGATTGCGTGATGCCGTCGCTGACCAGCAGCAGCCCCTCGCCCGGCTCCAGGTAGCACGAGGCCTCGCCCACCAGGGCCGTGCCCAGGGTGACCGTGCGCTGGGGCAGCGGCGCGGCGTGGCGGCCGCTCAGGAGCACCGTCCCCGGCATCTCGTAGCCGAGAACCGTGGCCTGCCCGTCGTTGAGGACGCGGGCCACGGCAAAGGCGGCGAACGGCCGCGACGGGTCGCGGTTGCCTTCCATTGTGCGGACCAGTTCGCCGACCGCGTGGCGCAGTGACGCGCCGCCCTCGATGAGCGCCATGAGGCGGCTGGCGCACAGTGTGGCGGCGATGTGCGCCCGGACGCCCGAGCCGATGCCATCGGCCAGTACAGCCGTCGTCGCGGTCGCATCGCGACGCCACGACAAGACGTCGCCGCACACGTCGCCCGGCCGCTTGGGGCTCTGCGCCGTGAGGATGTCTACGTGCTTGTACGCCATATCCAGGCCGAACCCTTCTCTGCCGGCCTCCGCGCACCGTCCTGCGTCAGTCGCATCAGATTCTCCACCAGGTGCTGCCCCTGGGCCGTGCTCTCGCCCAGGAACTCGGCGATCTTCTGCGCCATGGCGATTTGGTGCTCCAGCAGCTCCTGCGCCTGCATCGCCGTCGTAGCCCGCAGAGCGTCCAGCTTTCGCTCGTTGTCCAGGCTGCGCGTGATGTTGACGAAGATGCCCACGTACTGGCGGTCCTCCGGCAGGGCGTACAGAATCTGGTGGCACACCATGTTGTACCGCTCGTGCCGCACGGTCACCTCGATGAGGCGTTCGGCGCCGGCTGCCAGGCGTTCGAACGGTTCCGGGTCCATCAGGTACGAAATCCGTTTGCCGCAAACGGCTTCGCTGCTCATGAAAAACCGTCGGAACGCCGGGTTCATGCTCAGGATGTTCAACTGTTCGTCCAGAATGACGATGCCGTTGGGGCTGGTCTCGATGATCCGGTCGGTGCGTCGCTCCGCCTGGCGCTTCATGTAAGGCAGGCACATCTCCGGCTCGGCCATGCCGCGCACCACCGCCACGGCCTTGGCCCGGCAGGTCGCGTAGCCGCACGCGCCGCAATTGAGCTGGTCTTCGGGGCGGCCCTTGCCCGTCATCTCCAGCACGCGGCGGATGTCGTCCTCGCTCACGGTCGCTTCGTCCGCGGGCGGACCGGCCTCAAATGTGGGTTGCAGTCGGCGCACGTGCGACACCGTGGCGTCGGCGGCGTCGGCTGCGGCGCCAGGCGACTCGCTGGCGTAGGCCAGCACGCGCTCTCGCCGCTCGTACACCCCGACATCGCTGGGCATGGCCGGCCCATTCACGCAACCCACCGGGCAGAAGAGCGGTTCAAGGACCACCGGCGTCCTGCGCTCGCTCAGCCCGTCGAGCGCCTCGCGGAACTCCTCGAAGCCGCTTGTGGCCAGACGCGTCCGGTCGAGCAGGTCCGATCGGCTGGTCCCGGTTCGGGCCTCGCCGCCCACGAGGGGGAAGAACCGCGCGTCGCCACTCGGACGGTCGTCGAAATCGCTTTCCTCGCAGCGGCTCAGGCTGATGCCGCGCGAGTCCAGCCACTCCGTCAGTTCGGTGAACGTGAGCACGCAATCGACCAGACCGTCGAACTGCTCGCGCTCGGCCTCGGCCTTCTTGGCCACGCACGGGCCGATGAACACCACGCGGGCCGTTCTGCCCAGCCGCTCCTTGATGAGCGATGCGTGCGCCACCATCGGGCTCGGCGCCGGCGTCAGGGCCGACACCAACTCCGGACGGTACCGCTCCACATACCGCACTGCCGCCGGACAGGCCGTGCAAATGTGGGACCGGTTCGGCGCCGCCGCCACGATCTCCTCGGTCCGTTGCGCCACCGCGTAGGCCCCAACGGCCGTCTCGGCGACGTAGGCGAAGCCCAGTTGCCGCAGGGCCGACGGAAGGCGACGCTGTTGCCAGGGATTGAAGAACGCCGCGAAGCTCGGGGCCACGCTGGCAGCCACCGGCCCTGCGCCGTCTTGCACGAGCTGCGATGCCACGGACACGTCGTTGCGGAACGTCTTAGCCCCTTGAGGGCATTCCCGGATGCAGGTGCCGCACGAGATGCAGCGTTCCTCGACCACGAAAGCCTGGCCGTCGTGCATGCGGATGGCCTTCACCGGGCACACGCGCAGGCATCGGTAGCAGTCCCGGCAGCGGGCCTTGTTCGTGAACACCACTTGTCCGCGTTTTGCGGCTGCGTCCATCGGGCACCTCACCCGGTCGGCTGGGCCAGCTTGCGTTCCATGGCCTCGATGGCCGCCTCGACCGTGCATCGTTCAATCACCGTGTCTCCGACCGTGACCGTTGGGCCGCGATCGCACCGCTCAAAGCAGAACGTCGCCCGCACGTCCACCTGTTCCCGCAGGCCGCGACGTTCGATCTCCTGCACCAGGCGGTGCAGCAGCGTCTGCGAGCCGCGAACGTAGCAACTGGTGCCCACGCAGACGCTGACCCGGAGCTTGGCCCCGGTGGCATCGCCTGTCACCCGCAGGCCGTCCCCGTCGATGCGGCGCCGGCCGTGGTAGTGCGTGTGCAGCAGGCGATGGGCCTTCTCGCCGCCGATCTCGCCCAAGTGCTTCGCATAGCATTCGGCCACCAGGTGGTTGTCCTGCGACGTGTGCAGTTGAAGGGCCTTGTCCGCCTCGTAAAGCCCCTGCGTACGAAGCCGCCGCGCGTCAATGTTGCCGCTGACGGGCTGTCCCGCGCCGCCGATACATCCGCCCGGGCAGGCCATCACTTCGACGAGGTCATACTCGCAGCGCCCGGCGCGAACCTGCTCGGCCACCAGGCGTGCGTTCTTCAGCCCGTGAACAATCGCCAGTCGCAGCGTCCGATCGCCGACCGTGACCGTGGCCTCGCGCAGTCCCTTATGTCCGCGCACGGCGTGGAAGTCCGGCGCGGTCAGCTTCGTTCCCGACACCTTCTCACAGGCGTACCGGAGCACCGCCTCGGTCACGCCGCCGGAGTTGCCGAAGATGACTCCCGCGCCGCTCTTGAAGCCCATCGGCAGGTCGAGGCTCTCCGGCGGAAGGTCCCGGAACCGAAGCCCCGACTCCTCGATCATGCGGCCCAACTCCTGCGTCGTGAGCACGAAGTCCACGTCGCGGATGCCGTCATGGACGAACTCGGGCCGCGTCGCCTCGAACTTCTTCGCCGTGCACGGCATGATGCTGACGACGCAGAGATTCCTGCGTTCCACATTGAGCCGCAGAGGGAGCGTTTCCTTGGCCACCGACCCCAGCATCTGCTGTGGGGAACGGCAACTGGACAGATGCCCCAACAGGTCGGGGAAGTACTGCTCGGCGAACTTGACCCAGGCCGGGCAGCAACTGGTGAACTGGGGCATCTTGCCGCCGCTGCCCACGCGGCGCAGGAACTCGGTGGCCTCTTCTACGACGGTCATGTCCGCGGCGAAGCTCGTGTCGTAGACCTGGTCGAACCCCATGCCCTTCATGGCGGCGACCATCTGACCGGTGGTCACCTCGCCCGGGGCCAGGCCGAACATCTCGCCCAGCGCGACGCGCACGGCCGGGGCAATCTGCGCCACCACGACGGTGTCCTTGTCGTCCAGGGCCTTCCACACGTCGGCGATGTCGCTCCGCGGCGTCAGCGCGCCGGTCGGGCACACTGCCGCACACTGACCGCAGTACACGCACTCGACCTTGTTCAGATCCTTGCCGAAGGCCGGTTGCACGCTGACGGCCGCGCCGCGGTAGGCGAAATCGATGGCGCCGACGCCCTGGACCTCGTGGCACATGCGGACGCAATCGCCGCACAGAATGCACTTGTTCGGATCGCGAACCAGGGACGGCGTCGTCCGGTCCAGCGGTTGCGGGCGATGGGTCGGCTTGAACCGCACCTTCTCCACGCCCAGACGCCTGGCCAGGTTCTGAAGCTGGCACGTGGCGCTCTTGCTGCACGTCGGGCAGCTCGATTCGTGGTTTGCCAACAGCAGTTCCACGGCGATGCGGCGAATCTCCCGCACCTCCTCGGTCTGCGTGTAAACGACCATTCCCGGCTCCGGCGGCGTCGAGCACGAGGCCACGATCCCGCGGCCCTCCACCTGCACCAGGCACAGCCGGCACGCGCCGTACACGCTCAGCTCGCTGTGATAGCAGAACGTCGGCAGGTCGATGTTCGCCTTGCGGATCACCTCCAGCAGGTTCCGTTCGCCGTTGATCGGGGCCTCGCGACCATCCACTGTCAGGCTTCTCGTCGTCATCTCAGCTCACTCCTACAATCGCGTCGAACTTGCACGCCTTCGCGCACGCGCCGCACTTGATGCACTTGTCCGGATCGATGCGGTGCGGCTTCTTGGCCTCACCCTGAATCGCACCCACGGGACACTTGCGGGCACAGGCCGTGCAGCCCTTGCACCGGGCCGCCACGATCTCCGGCCGCGCCAGGGCTTTGCACCGCCCCGTCGGACATCGCTTCTGGAACACGTGGGCCTCGTACTCCGCCCGGAAGTGCCGCAAGGTGGACAGTACTGGGCTCGGCGCCGTCTTGCCGAGGCCGCACAGAGACCCTTTCTGCACGGCCACGGCCAGCTTCTCCAGCAGTTCCAGCGTGCCCGCGTCGGCCCGGCCCTCGATGATGTCGTCCAGCAACGCAAGCATCTGCTTGGTTCCTTCGCGGCAAAGCACGCACTTGCCGCACGACTCGTTCTGCGTGAACTGCATGAAGAACCGGGCCACGCTGACCATGCACGTCTGCTTGTTCATCACCACGAGACCGCCCGAGCCGACCATCGCCCCGACGCCCTTGAGCGAATCGAAGTCCAGGGGCAGATCCAGATGCTCCTCCGTCAGGCACCCGCCCGAGGGGCCGCCGATCTGAACCGCCTTGAAGCACTCGCCGGTCACGCGGCCCGCATCGTCCGTCACGCCGCCGCCGATGCCCAGCACCACCTCACGCAGCGTTGTGCCGAAAGGCACCTCGATCAGTCCCGTGTTGGCCACGTGGCCGGTCAGGGCGAACGTCTTGGTTCCAGGCGACGTCTCCGTGCCCAGCCGGCGGAACTCGGCCGCGCCCATCCGCAGCACCAGCGGCACGGTGGCCAACGTCTCCACG
>Ga0123329_1002151_pt1 | contig 17669 bp, 10 predicted proteins | sample BioC12SIPDNA_FD_89703 | JGI IMG/M metagenome (GOLD analysis project Ga0123329, IMG submission 89703) | Anaerobic biogas reactor microbial communites from Washington, USA - Biogas_R1_B C12 SIP DNA | ecosystem: Engineered > Bioreactor > Anaerobic > Unclassified | place: Washington, USA | collected... | reverse complement strand
TCCTCGCGGCTGCGGATGCAGTCGAGCCACTCCCGCTCGTGCCCCGGCGAGGGCGGCATCGTCTTCTCCGGCGGCTCGGCGCCCACCAGCTCGGCCACCTGGGGAACCACCATGTGTGTCCCGTAGTTGCCGAAGATCGTCGCCTTCTCCGCGTGGATGTAGTATCCCAGGCGGCGCTGGATCCCTTTCTCCATCGGGGCGCCGTGCTTCGCGTAGCGATCCACATCCTGCAAGTTGAAGCCGAAGCTGCTGACCTGCGACATCATCCAGGTCATCGTCACCTCGGGGAACTCCCAGGTCACTTCGTGCGTGTCGGGCGCGTCGGTGTTGTCGATCACGCAGTGTTTCGAGCTCGTGCTCTGAACGCGGATCGGAAACCCTAGATCGAGCGCCCAGAAGGGCAGGTCGAGGATGTGGTTGGCCATCCCGCACGTCCGCCCGCCCCCGTAATCCAGGAACAGCGTGTGCGCCCAACCGTTCTTGACGATGTTCTCGTTGAACTTCCGCATCGGCCCCGGGCCGACCCAGAGGTCCCAGTCGAGCCCCTCGGGCGCGTCGCTGTCCGGCGGGAACCCCAATCCGTCGGGGGGATTTCCCTCGTTCGACATCAGGAACGTCCGCACCACGGCCGGTTTGCCGAGCATCCCCGACCGCATCCATTCGACGACGCGGCGGTAGTTCTCCGTGGCGTGGATCTGGGTCCCGTTCTGGCAGACCCGCTTGTGCTTGAGGACGGCGTTCTTGATCACGCGGCTTTCGGCCAGGTGCAGCGACATCGGCTTCTGCAAATACAGATCCTTGCCGGCTTCGCAAGCGTCGACCGCCATCCGGCAATGCCAGTGGTGGGGCGTGGCGATGATCACCGCGTCGACATCCGGCTGCTGGAGCAGCTCGCGGTAGTCGTTGTACGTCTTCGGCTTCGATTCGAAGCTCGCGGCCAGGGCGTCGCGCTTCCGCTTCCAGGCGTCGCAGATCGCGGTCACCGCCACGTCGGGATACTTCGCGCACTGCTTGACGTTGGCGGTGCCCATCGCGCCGGCGCCGATCAGGCCGACCTGGATGCGGTCGTTGGCGCCGGGCTGGCCCGGCGCGGCCAGCGCCGAGCACGGCACGAAGTACGGCGCCGCGACGCCAGCGGCCGTGGCGGCGCCCAGGAAATCGCGGCGAGAAACGGGTTTCGACAGCTTCATCACGTCTACCTCCTTATAATCACGGGTAACGGTCGCAAAACCTGCGTTGCAGGAGCCTCGTTCTGTCCGGTCAATCGGCTTTTCCGCCCGGCTATCGGCCCGGGGCTTCTTTCGCCAGTGCATAAGCGCTCCAGGCGTCGCCGATCTCGCCCTCGTTCAGCGCGCCGGGGTGGATCCACAGCCGGTAGTCGAGCGTCAGCGTCTCGCCCTTGGGCAGCGGCACCTCGCGGTCGCCGGGCCAGGCCGGTTGCACGCTCCTCCAGGGCGGATACTCGCCGGGCTTCGTGCCGCCTTCATCCGTCTGCGGCTGGTTCGGATAGTCGGGGTTCGTCACGCCCTCCAGCAAGACCATCCCGGCCGGGCCCTTCCCGCCGGGGAAACGGCCGGTCAAGTGATACCACGCCCGCCGCGGCGAAGTACCGGGCGGGTCGATGTGCATGCGGATCTGCCGCTCGGGAAATTCCGGAAAGCTCCGCACGGAGAAGCCGCCGTAGCTGCCATGCGGGCGTCCGCCGATGCTTACCTCGTCGACCAGCGCCGTCAGCCGCACCTGGACATCGACGAAACGCCGCCGCGCGGTGGAGCGGAACGCGCGGATCAGCACGTCCTCGCGGACGATCGGGTCGCGATCGCCCCATTTCCACACGCACTCCGCCTCGACCGCCGCCCACACCGGGCCGGCTTCCACGCGGTGCATCGCCACGGGGCGCGACCAGACCGCGCCGGTGAAGCCGGGCAGGATCTTCACCGCCCAGAGGTCGCGGGCCTCGTCTTTCCAGCGCGTGATCGGCCAGGCCCAACTCACGCCGCGATGGTGCGGATGGTTCTGCGAGTAGTCGTCGGTGATCGCCTCGCCGTCCGGGCCGAACAACGGCTGGATGTAATCGCCCCGCGCGAAGTCCGGGTCGATCCCCGCCGGAACGGGGACCGTCCCATGGTTGTAGCGGAGCACCGGCAACGAGCCCTCGCGGATGTCGACCGCTTTCCGTTCGGTGTCGACCCGCGCGGTCAACTCCCCGCGGCATCGCTCGTCCGCCTGCACAATCCGGAACTGCCGCCGGCCTTTCGCGCCGGGCGGGAGAATCCACCACAGTCTTCCCGACGCGCTGCCGGCGCTGTCCGGCTCGAACTGCGCCGCCAGCGGTTCGCCCCGTGCCGCGCCGCCGACCGTCTCCACGACGCGGATGCGCCCCGGCCGGACCGCGCCGCCGGCCAGCCGGCCGAGATCGACCTCCGCCGAGACCGGCGCCGCCACGCGTCCCAGCGCGCCCTGGGGATCGTCGATGATCAAGGTCTTATCCGGGCCTTGCCCGGCGGAAGCCGCCAAGAGGACCGCGGCGATCATGCTGATGTTCAGTGCTGCCATCGTTGCTCCCTTCCCCGGCCGGCGCGGCTCGGCCGCGCCCGCTGGTCACTCCGCGCTTGCCTGCGCCGCCAGTTGCACCGGCCGGCCGCTGGCGATGCTCTCGTAGCAGGCGTTCATGGCCTCGATCGTCGGCCGGTGCCAGCGGAGGTTGATCTGCGGCTGGCGGCCGTCGCGCACGCACGCGACGAACTCGTCCACCAGGCCGATCCACTCGTCGAAATAGGTGTATTGAACCACGTAGCGGTCGCGCGGCGCGCCGTTGTGGTAGACGTTCGGGCCGAAGCAGTCGGCCATCAGCGTCCCCCGCTCCCCGCTGAGCGTTAAATTGACTTCCATCCGCTTGGGAAACACCTCCCAGCCGGGACCGGGTTCCGGCAGCCGCTCCTCCAACCGCGACCAGGAGGGATCCAGCAGGAACGTCGAGCCGTCGGCCATCTTGCCGTTGACCAGCAGCAGGTCTTCCACTTCCAGGTCCGTGCGGATGTTCGGCGCCGCCTCGGCGTAGACGTGCTCGAACCGGCTGCCGGTCAGCCAGCGAACCAGGTCGAAGATGTGCGGGTGGTCGCAGAGCGCGCCGCCGCGGAAGCGGTGATCCCCGGCGGCCAGCGGGACGCGGCGGCCGTAACTCTGCTCGGGCGACCCCTGCCAGGGAAACGCCCAAACCGGCGAAAGCGTGATGTTCGTCGCCTGGATCGAGACCACCCGGCCGATCGCGCCGTCGGCCACGAGCCGCTTGATCCGCTCGACGACCGGGTTGTAGTGCAGCTCCAGCTCGATCTGGCAGACCAGCCCGGCCCGATCCACCAGCTCGATCATCTCGTCGTATTCGGCCAGGTCGAACGTGGGAATCTTCATCGAGAGGATGTGGATCTTCCGCTCGGCGCAGGCCTTCATCTGCGCCAGGTGCTCGCTGTTGGCCGAGGCGAGCACGACCGCCTCGATCTCCGGGTGCCGGTCGAGCATCTCCTCGGCGCTGGCGTAGCAGGGGACCCCATCGACGGCGCGGTGGAACCGCTGGCGGACCACGTCGTCGGCGGCGCTGGCCGCGATCCACTCCAAGCGCGGCGAATCGCGGAGCGTCTGGAAGTACTTCCGCGTGTGGCCGTGGGTCAACGACATCATGGCGATCTTGATCGGTTTCACGTATCCTCTCCTGAATCTGCTGCCACGCGGAGCCGCGCGCCGCGCTGGTCGGACTCGAATGCCAGCTGCACAAGTCGCCGCAGCCGCCGGTGCGCCTGGCGCAGCGCCGGCCGAATCTCCGGCTGGCGGAGCGCTTCGTAGGCCGCCCGGACGAGGCTCGCCTCGGCGGCGTCCCGCCCGAAAAGCTCGAAGTCCACGTCGGTGCATTCTTGCCGCCCATCGCCGTCCCACAGGTAGACCGAGGCTTGGGCGACCTGGGTGTCCACCGTCCGATCGGAGGCCACGCCCCTTCCGGCAATCAGCTCATGGCGATCCTGGACGGGCGTGCCGGGCGGCAGGGCAACGCCGGCCTCGACGCTGCAAATCGCCCCATCGGCGAGCCGCAGGATGACGTTCGCCGCGAGTTGCCCGCGGATGCTGGCATAGAGGCTCTTGATCGCCGACCCGGTGAGCCATTCGGCCAGGTCGAACTGGCGGTAAAGGATCGCGCCGAGCGGCATCTGCTCCCCGTCCGTGTGGCACGCCAGGCGGCCCATCAAGACCGGCGTGACGGTCTTCTGGGCCACGATCCGCCTCAGCTCGATGAACCGCTGCTCGCTCCGCCAGGGCAGCAGCGGGACGATCTGGTCGGAGAGCTCCGCGTCCGGCTCGGACCAGCCCGCGACCAGCAGCACCTCCCCGTCGCCGCGCGACTCACGCGGGCCCGCCAGCCGCCACTGCGTGCCGGGCTCGACGGCATACTTCCGCAGAAGCCCCTCCAGCGCCGCGTTCAGGGAATCCGCCGACGGCTCGGTATGGACCGACATATGCCTTGCTCCTTCGCCGCTTAGAGGCTCTTGACTCGGGGGAAGTACTTGGCGATGTACCGCGCGTTGAACTCGTCGCCTCCCGGCGCGTTGGCGCTTCGCCAGACCGGCGGCTCGATCCCCCGGGCGACGCACCGCTTGACCGTCTCGATCTCCAGCCGGTGGGCGATGAAGAAGTCGACGACGTTCGAGTTGGGCGCGATCGGCGTGTCGAACCCCGGCACGCGGACCGCGCAGTCGCCCACCGCGTTGTAGTCGTCGATCGCCACGTCGGCCAGGTCGAACAGGTTCTTGCCGCTCGGGTGGCGGATGAAATGATCCGGCGGCATCTCGTTCTGCCAGCGCGAGGAGCTGACGGCGATGATCTTCGCGCCTTGCTCCTTGGCCTCCAGGGCCGCGTCGATCGTGGCCGGGTTGATGCCGATGTTGTGGAAGATGATCAGCACGTCGTCCGGCTCCAGGCGGTAGTATTTCATGATGCTCCGCCCGTAGTTCACGCACCGCTCCAACTCCAGGTATTTCAGCGCCTGGTTGAAAACCGACAGGCCGGTCTCCATGATCGGATTGATGTTCGCCAGCCCGCCGGCGCGGAAGAACATCTCGCCCATCACCAGGGTCGTGTGGCCGCCGCCGCCGTAGACGTGGATCAGCCGGTCGGCGGCAATCGCCTCGACCATCAAGTCGGCCGCCTGCTCGATGTTGCCGCGCTGCTCGGCCTCGATCTTCCGCATCAGCGCGACGGTCGCGTCAAGATAACCCAGGTCTGGCTGCTCGCTGCTCATGGTTCACTCCTTAACGAAAGGCAAACGGTTGTTCGGGCCGCGCCCGCGGCGCTCGAGCCGGTCGCCGGCCGCGGCAGGCCCTGTTCGTCCCTGGTCTCCGCTTCCGGTCCCTATTTTCTTCCCAGCACTTCCCCGTAGGCGCGGCCGATCGTGTCCCAGACTTCGAGCGCCCGCGGCGCGGCCAGCACCGTGCCGTGCCCGCCGCGGTACGTCCAGGCAAACAGGCTCTCCACGCCCAACTCGGCGTAGAGGTGGATGATCTTGTTGATCTCGTCCAGGTCCTCGGGCTCCTGGTAGTAGCCCATCAACCAGCGCTGGCAGCCCTTGCCGTGCTTCCGCGCGATCGCCAGCGTCCGCTCGGTGATCGAGCGGAAAAAGGTCCGCGGCAACTGGTAGGAGAGGATCGTCGTGCCGAACACGTCGCAGGCCTCCGAGGCGGCCACGCGGTCCCAGTTGTCGTAGCCCCGGTTCTCCGTCACGTAATACGTGCCCAGCGTGGCGTGCACGCAGCAGATGATCTTGCTCGCCGGACGGATTTGCCGGATCCGCCGCGAGGCCGTCTCGAGGATGTCCAGCGCGCGGTCGTGGCGGAACCGCTTCACCTCCGCCGTGAGCTGCCGCGGCATCTCGTAGCCGTAGAGTTCCTCGAACATTCGCTGGCAGACCGGGCAGCGGCAGCTCCAGTCGTCGCCCGCACCGCCGGTGATCGACGCATACCCCTTGGGCAAGGCATAGTGCGGCTCGTCCCAGAAGAAGCCGTCGGCCTCGACTTCCCGGGCAAGCTTCTCGCAGAGGTCGAAAAAGTAGTCGCGGAACGCCTTCGTGTTGAAACAGCACGCCGGCAGCGGTTCGCCGGTGAACGCCGAAACCTGCCGGTTCCCCGGATTGTTCGTCAGGAACAGGCTCGGCGGCTCGCCGCCGAACCACTTTCCAATCCCCCAGGTGTCAAGATACACCTTCAGCCCCATCTCCTTGCCGGCCTCGGCGATGGCCTTGATGTTGGGGAACCAGAAATCCAGATCGAATTCCGAAAGGGCCAGCAGGACCGCCGTGCAGTTGTGGTCGAGCATCTCCTGGAAGTCGCGCCGGGCGTGTTCCACGTAAGTCGGGCAATAATAGCTGACGCCTGTCTCTTGAACTGCCATTCACTCCTCTCGCATCGTTGAAGACTGGGTGGAAACCGCGGGATTGCCGCAACAGGCCCCGCCCGCGGCGCTTGGACGCAGGGCTTCCGGATCGGTGCTCTGCCGGACGATCAGGTGCGGCTCGAGCAGCGTGCGGCTGAGCGAGCGGCGCGGATTGCGAATCCGGTCGAGCAGTGTCCAGACCGCCAGCCGAGCCATCGATTCGACGCCGTAGTCGACCGTGGTCAGCGGCGGCGTCGTCACGCGCGACTCGGGCAGGTTGTCGAACCCGGCCACGGCCACGTCCCCCGGGACCGATATCCCCCGGTCGTGGCAGTAGCGGAGCGCGCCGATGGCGAGCAAGTCGTTGTACGCCAACACGGCGCGGGGACGCTCGGCCGACTCCATCAGGGCGGCCATTGCCCGGTAACCGTGCTCGATGTCGCGGCCGTCGCCGCTGGCGACGTTCTCCGGCGCCAGGGCAATGCCCTCTTCGGCCAGCGCGGAGCGGAAGCCATTCAGCCGCGCGTCGCGCTTCAGTCGCGGCCCGAAGGCGATGTAGCCGAACGACCGGTAGCCGATGCTCAGCAGGTGCCCGGCCACCGCCGCCGCGCCGACGAAGCTGTGGGCCACGACGTAGTCGGCGTCGATCTCCGGATCCCACCGGCTGATGAAGACGATCGGCACGCCGCGGCCAAGCAGGTCGCGGTACATCGTAGCGCAGTTGTCGGCCAGGCCGGGGCAGACCAGCAGCCCCTCCATGCCGATGCTCAAGAAGCCCTCGATCGCCCGCTGCTCCTGAGAAAAGTCGTACTCGCTGCTCGCCGCCAGGACCTGGTAGCCCAGATCGAGTCCGGCTTGCTGCACCTGGCGGCAGAGACTGCCGAAAAACGGACTGGCGATGTTGGCGACCAGCAGCCCCAACCGCCGCGGGCGATTCTCGGCGGCGGCGGACCGCCTCTGGACAACCTCCGGGTTGATGATCGCCGGATTCGTGGAATCGGCGACCAGCAGGCCCTCGCCCTTCAGTTGCGTGATCACCTTGTGGGCCGTGCTCAGCGAAACGCCCGAGCCCGCCGCCAGGTCGCGGACCGTCAGGAACCGATCCCCTCCGCCGCCGTGGAGCCCCTGCAAGATCTCGCGGCGGATGCGGCGGACAATTCTATAAGAGCGCGTCATCGGGCCGGTTCCTGACGGATTTCAAACGATCGCACCTCGGAAACAACCGCAGAACAAGCGGAGCCTAGCCGGCGCCCACCAGTTCGCTGACGAATTTGCGGGCCTTCTTCGCCTCGGCGAGTTTCTCTTCGAGGCTGCCCGGGGAGAGCGTTTCGACGATCAACGGGCCGTGGGTGAAGCCGCCCTCGATCAGCTTCGCCATCAGTTGCGGAAACCGCACCTCGCCGGTGCCCGGCGTCACGTCCACCCGCTTGGGATGCCGGTAGTCCTTGATCAGCATGCCGGTCACCAGGCCGGCCACGCTCTCCGCATCGTCGACCGGGTCGGTCTTCCCGTTCGAGTAGTAGCAGATGTTGCCCGGGTCGTAGAGGATCGTCAGGTTCTTGTGGCCCACGCGCTCGATCACCTTGCGGCACAGGGGGCTGTCGGCCAGCAGGCCGCCGTGCGACTTCAACTGGAGCGTGATCTGCTTCTCGGCCGCGTAGTCGCAGCACTCGGCGAGCGTCCGGCAGTATCCCTCCCAGGTCTGCTCGTTGCCGGCTTCGGCAATCACCACCGACCAGGCGCCGCAGGCGGCGCAGTTGTCGATGATCCGGCGGAGCCGGGCCGGCCCCTCGTGGCCGCGGAAATCGCCGCCGTAAAGCAGGGGAATCTCCAGCCCGCGGCTGCGGGTCTCTTCACCAATCCGGCGGGCTTCGTCGATTGGGGTGTCCGCCCCAACAACCCAGCCGGTCTTGGACTTCGCGCCGCCGAAGCCGATGTACTTGAAGCCGGCCTCGGCAATCGCGTCGAGGGCCACCCGGTACTCGTAGCCGGCCCAGGGCCGTGTCCGGCAACCGATCTGCCAACCCGTGCTCGGCGCCGCCGCCGCGGCCAACCCGGGCAACTTGCAGGCCGCCACGCCGGCGGCCAGCGCGCCCTCCAGAAATCGCCGCCGCGTCAATTCGAAGGATGTCGACATAGCTTGATTCTCCCAGATTCCTCAGTAGCCGCTTCAAGGGCCGTCATCCCCTTGCCGCCAGCAAACATCCGGCGATTCTAACCAGTACAGATTCTCCTGTCAAACAATACAATTTCAGAACACCAAACGAACGCCACGCCGGCAGACCGGCCGTCACATGCCCCCCATCTGTCGGCGGCGTGCGCCGGCTGATCCGCTTTCGAGTTGGCGAGATAGACGGTCTCGGGCGCAGCCTGAACGCATAGAGTCGTTGGGAACTGGCGAGGAATCAGGTGACGCTCTGCGGCGGCACGATCCGTTCACCAACCGACTCCTGCAAAAAACTGACGTGCACTCCCACGCCAGGCACGGCCGGAATCGAAGTTGGCAAACCTGGGGGGGGCTGGTAGATTGTGCGGCGAGGTCCAAATTCCAAGGTCCAAGTCCTGCTGGGTCCGGTGTCTCCAACGAGAGGCCCCGTCTTGACCGCTTGGCCATTGGGAATTGGGCCTTGAACCTTGCCCGGCGCCCAGCCGCAGGCGCGCCGTAACTCTTGGAGCAGTCGAGAGATGGCTAACGCGGAGAAAACCCTCGTCACGGTCGCCACCTACAACGAGATGGAGAACCTGCCCGAACTGGTCGAGCAGGTGTTCGCGACGGTCCCGGAGGTGGACCTGTTGGTGATCGACGACAACTCACCCGACGGGACCGGCCGCTGGTGCGACGAAAAGTCGGCCGCCGAGCCGCGGCTCAATTGCCTCCACCGGGAGGGCAAGCTGGGATTGGGGACGGCGACAATCGCCGGGATGAAGTACGCGATCGAGCACGGATACCGGTTTGTGCTGAACATGGACGCCGATTTCAGCCACCACCCCAGGTACCTGCCCGACTTCCTGGCCGGTATGGATCCGCCCGGCGACCCTCCGGTCGACGTCCTCATCGGCTCGCGCTATGTGCCCGGCGGCGGCGTCGAGGGCTGGGGGTTGAAGCGGCATTTCATGTCGCGCGGCGTGAATCTCTACAGCCGCTGGCTGCTCGGCCTGAAGCCGAAGGATTGCAGCGGGGCCTTTCGCTGTTACCGCACGGCGCTGCTCGAGCGAGTCGATTTCGACTGCGTCCGATCACGAGGGTACGCCTTCCAAGAAGAGATTCTCTGGCATCTGAAACGCGCCGGCGCCCGCTTCGCCGAAACGCCGATCGTGTTCGTCGACCGGCAGCGGGGCAGCTCGAAAATCGATGCCCGCGAAGCGATCCTGGCCCTGTGGATCATCTTTGCCCTCGGTGTCCGCAATTGGACCGGGGCCGGGCCGTAGCGGTGCTTACGGGCGGATGACCTCGACGCCGCAGAGGATCGGCGCCGCGTTGCCGTGGGGCACAAGCTCGATTTGCAGCCTGTCACCCAGGAGGACGCCGCTGCATGTCTCCACGAGCGAACGCAGCGGACCCTCGGCCTTGGCGACCACGTCAAGCCGCCGGATCACGACCTTGCCCTGGAGGGCAACGTCGAAGACCCGCTCGCCAGCCTGCACCTTGGGATCCGGCTCCGAAAACACGAGGCGGACCGTCGCGGGCAACGGGGCGGCGGCCGCCGCCGACTGATCCGCCTCGCCCTCCGGCTTCGACTCCGGCTCCGCCGCGCCCAGTTCACTTTTCGCGGGCACGACCAGCCGCACGGTCAGTTGGCGGAGGCCCTCCACGCCGGAGGCGGCCACCCAGGCTAGATCCCCCGCGATCCGCGCGCTGTGGCCGCAAAACGGCCGCGACTCTCCCCCGATTTCAACCGGCACGTGCGGAGACGAGCCGTCGTCTGGCGGATGATTGACCCATAGGGTGCCGTTGTCCGCAAGGCGGTCTCCCGGCGCCCCCAGGTTGATTCCGATCCGGCGGACCTCGGACCGCGCGTCGCCGGGCTGCCCGAACAGGTTGTAGGTCCAAATCTCGTTTTCAGGCATCGGCACCAGCGCCAGCGAGGTCTGGTTCTGGTAAGCGCAGGTGCACGTCCGCGTGTAATCCGGGGCGCTGAGCACGCCATCGGCGATGATCAGGTTCGAACTGCACCCGGACTTGAATCCGCCGAAGTTGCCGGTTCCCGAATGGCTCGCCAGGTCGTAGAAACCGGCCGCGCCGGAGCGGAAGGTCAACAAGTGCTCGCTGGCCACCGCCGTGTTGCAGCCATATGTCCGCACGAACCTCCAAGGGGTCTGCTCGCCGGTGACGGGGTCGGCGACGGTCACCGGCGAGCCGTCCGCCAGCTGGAAGGCCCCCTTGCTCTCCCGGTAACTGGTCGCGTTCGTGATCAGGGCGTCGCCGTGGATCATGCAAGGGCCGACATAGGACAGTTCGGCGTTGTGCCACACGACGCTCCCCTCTCCCGCCCGGTAAACGGCCATCCCCTTGCCAACTTCGTCGGGGCTCCGATCCGCAGCGGCGGAGCCGGCTTGAATCAGCAGGTCGTGCTCGCCCGCGTAGCTCAGCCAGGTGCCGAAGGCGTCGCCGCTCTGCCAGAGCGGTTCGCCCGTCTCCGCGGCAATCGCCAGCAGGCGGTGGCCGGTCGCCCCGCTGTCGCCGCGCCGCCGGTTCTGCTCCTCGACGCGCTTCGGCAGCTTGTCGAGCAGGTAGATTCGCCCTCCGCCGGCGACGATGCCGTTGTGGAGGAAACTCTGGTCGGCCGGCACGCGCCAACGCGGCTCGCCGGAATGCCGATCGAAGGCCATCAATGCCCGGCTGGCCGAGCGGTCGGGCGACCAGGCGAGGCCCCGCTTGCCCGCCGGCTCGTACTCGTAGCCCAGGCGTTTCGAATAGTCCGCAAAACCCACCCCGGCCAGCAGCAGGTCTTCATAAACGCCGATGTAGCCCCAGTCGGGCGACTGGCCCCCCTCTTCCGGCAAAACGAACTCCCGCAGCGTCTCGCCGCGCGCCGCGTCCAACAGCAGGCAGCGGCCGCCGATCACCAGGTAGACGCCCTCGGCCACGGCCACGAAGTTCGTCCCCCGGGCGTTGGCGCCGGGCAGATGGACCTGGTTGTACGCGGTGCTCAGCGGCGTCTCGGCATACGTTTCATCGTAGTAGACCTGGAACGTGCCCAGGTCCGGGAACTCGCGCTTCCAGAGCACGCGGCCCGTGTACACGTCCAGCGCGCTGAGGCAGTTGATGCCCTGGATGAACAGCCTTCCGCCCACGACCTGCTGGCTCGGCCCATGGCCGTGGCGCGGCAGGATGTCGAGATTGGAGATGCCGCCGAACCAGAGGACCCCCAGCGGCAGCTTGACGCGGCGGTCGTTCGACTTGACCGTGTTGGCCACATCGCCATACAGGTGGGTCCAGTCGGCCGCGCCGGGCAGCGGCCCCTGGCGAGTAATCACCGCGTTTGCCCCGTGTGCTTCCAGCCTCGCCCCTGGCAATTTCGCGGCGGCCAGGGCCGCCGCCAGCTGCTCGCCGCCGGGCGCCCAGAGCCGGCCGCCATACGGCCGGACCGATTCAAACACCTGGCTGAGGATCCGGGGGTCGCCCAGCCGCGGCGCAATCGAGCGGCTGATGACCACCAGGTTGGCGATGTAGGGCGGAGCCATGAAACGCTCGGGATCGCCCACGGCCAGCGCGATCCGCGTGCCGTAGAGTCCGGCACGGTCGAGCCGGCGGCGGAGCGCCGCGATCTTCTCGGCCCGCTCGTCGACCGCCACCAGGTGCAGTTCCGACGCGCGGGCGACGGCCTCCAACAATTGCCCGTCGTCGACGCCGAACCACAAGGCGTAGCCCTGGCGTTGCCCGGTGGCGGCCAGCAGCTTCTCCGCCTCTGCGGCCGCCTCTGCGGCCAGGGGGGAAGGCCGCGGTGGGTCGGCGATTGTCTCCACCTCGCCCGGCTCCGCGCCAAATGCCAGAATCCGCCCGTCAAGGGTCACGGCAAACAGCCGGTTGGCGGCGGCCAGCAACCGCACGACCTGGCCGGCGGCCGGAAGGGACCAGGCGATCCGGGGTTTCTCGTCCCCCTCGGGCAGGTCGATCGCGGTGATCGTCTCCGCGCCCGCGGCGTAGAGCCGGCCGCCCGCCCGGATCAGGTCGCCGCGGCCGTCGGCGGCGATTTCCCACAGCTTCCGGTGCTCGCGGCTGTAGGCTTCGATCGTCGGCGGTGTTTCCGCCTTGCCGGTTTTTGCCCCATCGCGGGCGGTGTAAAGCACGCCGCGGGCGAGCACCGGTTCGTTGACGCGGAGCTTCGTCGCCCCGCCGCCCGGCAGGTCCAGGGCCATCGTGCCGCGGCGCCGCGTGTGGACAAACGCCCGGCCATCCTCGGCGGCCACGAACGATCCCCCCTCGCCCTTGTTCCCGAAATTGAAAAACTTCAATTCGCCGCAGTGGCGGTCGAAGGCGGCCGGCAGTGTCCGCCCGCCCGGCACGAGCAACAGGTCGCCGGAAACCGCCAGTTGCCCCTGGGGCGCAACGCCCGCAAACGCCGGCGCGCTGTGCGGCTGCTTCTGGTAATCGGCGCTCGTGCCGTCGTTGACCCACCGGACCTGGCCGGTGGCGGCGTCGAGCGCATAGATGAAGGTCCCCATCAAGGGCCAGATGCTGGCCGCGAAGTAGACCGTGCCGCCGGCCGCGACCGGGCCGCCGCGCGCCGGCCACGACGAAATCACGCGGCCGTTGCCGATGATCTTTCGCTCGGAGGGGCCGCCGCGAAACCGCCACCGCAGATCGCCATCCGCGGCGCTCAAGCAGTACAGGCAGCCGTCGTCGCTGGCCACCAGCACCGCATCCTCGTAAACGACCGGAGAAAACCGCACCGGCCCGTCGGTGAAGAAGGTCCAGAGTTCGGAGCCGTCGCGGGCATCCAGCGCCACGACCTTGTCCGCCTCATTGAAGGCGAGAAACATCCGCCCCGCGGCCACCACCGGTTCGAAAATCCGATCGTAGGGCATCATGTCCTGGTTGAGGGGATCGTCCCAGACCGGCTGGCGGGGCGGATACTGCCGGACCCACTCCAGGCGAAGCTCCCCCGGCAAATCGTGGGGCGCGGCGGCCGTATGCCCCGCGTCGTAGCGCCACATCGGCCAATCGCCGGCCAGTGACCCCGCTGGCCAGATCAGGGCAATCAGCAGGGGGATCGAGTTTCGAGCAACGCCCGGGAGCCAGCAGCGCATGACCGCCTCCTTCTCCATCGGTGGATGTTTCCTTCGCAGGGACTCCCCGCGACCCGCTCCGCGGACAGCCCGCAAAGCGCGTGGTCCCGGCGGGAACCGGGCATGCCGAACAGGCACGCGGCCCCCGATCAGTCTAATCGCGGCAGCGCTGCGGCTCAACGCTTCTTGAACAACCGCCGCACAGCTCCGCGCAAGTCTGGCCCATGCCGCCGGCGGGACCTAGAATTAGGTGTACCTGCGGCGGTTTGACGCTATTACCTCGGGGGGGGGCTCGCATGGCCTCGATGCTCGTTCTCGTCTTGTCGATCGTGATCCAGACCGCGGCGGCGGCGCTCGCCGTTCGGCTGATCTGGTTGACCGGCAGGCGCTGGGCGTGGGGGCTGGTGGCCGCCGCGATCCTTCTGATGATCGTCCGACGCTGCATTCCCCTGGCCGGGGCGCTCGGCGTCGGAGCGCCGCATACGTTCGATCTCCCCTCCGAGCTCGTCGCGCTTGCCGTCTCCGTATTGATGTTGCTGGGCATCGGGGGGATGGAGCCGGTCTTCCGCGCGATGCGCGACGCGGCCCGGTCGCTCCGCGAAAGCCAGCGGCGGTTGGAGCATTTGAACGCGGTCTTGCGCGGCATCCGCAACATCGGCCAAATTGTCGCCAAGGAGAAGGACCGGCAGCGGCTCTTGCACCAGGTTTGCGACAACCTGATCGAGAGCCGCGGCTACCGCCATGCCTGGATCGCCGCCTTGCGAGACGGCCGCCGCCTTGCGGCGGTGGCCGAGGCCGGCCTGGGGGAATCGTCCCAGGCACTGCGGGAGAGCATCCAGGGCAGCGAGATGCCCCGCTGCCTGCGGCGCGTGCTCGAATCCGCCGAGGTCCGCATCCTCGGCGAGGAGATCGCCGCGTGTGCAGACTGCGCCGTTTGCCGGCTGCACGGCAACGGGCGGACGATGGCCGTTCGACTCGGGTTCGGCGATGAATTGTTCGGGGTCATGGTCGCGTCGCTGGCGACGGGGTCGCGGGTCGAGGCAGACGATCGCAGCCTGTTTCGCGAAGTGGCGGAAGACATTTCGTTCGCCCTGCACGGCTTGCGGCTGGAACAGCAGCGGCAGAGAACGGAAAAAAATCTCCGCCTCGACGAGTCGCGTCTCGAAGCCCTGCTGCAATTGAACCAGATCGCGGCGGCCACCTTCCAGGAAATCACCAATTTCGCTCTCGAGGAGGCCGTCCGGCTCACGGAAAGCAAGATCGGTTATCTGGCCTTCGTGAACGCCGAGGAGACCGAACTGACGATGCACGCCTGGTCGAAAACGGCCCTCGACCAGTGCCAGGTCGCCGATAAGCCGATCGTCTACCAGGTCGCCGAGGTGGGCCTCTGGGGGGAAGCCGTCCGCCAGCGGAAGCCCGTCATCACCAACGACTACGCGGCTCCGAACCCGGCCAAGAAAGGCTGCCCCGTGGGGCATCTCCACGTCACCCGCCACATGAACGTGCCGGTCTTCGACGGCGGGCGGATCGTGCTCGTCGCGGGCGTGGGGAACAAGAACGAGCCCTACAGCGAATCCGATATCCGGCAATTGACCCTGCTGATGCAGGGGATGTGGCAGATCATCCAGCGGCGCCGCGCGGACGAGGAGGTGCGCCGCGCCCGCGATTTGCTGGAAACCCGCGTCCGTGAGCGGACGGCGGAGCTTGCCGGAGCGCATGAGACGCTGCGGACCAGCGAGACGAAGTATCGCACGCTCTACGATTCGTCGCGAGACGCGATCGTGATCCTCACGCCGGGGGGCAACTTCCTGAGCGGCAACCCGGCCGCCATCGCTCTGTTCGGCTGCCGCGACGAAGAGGAATTCACGTCGCTCGCGCCGGCCGACCTGTCGCCCCCGCGCCAACCCGGCGGGGAGCTGTCGACGGTCGCGGCCCAGCGGATGATGGCCCTGGCCGTCGAGAAGGGCTCGTATTTCTTCGACTGGGTCCACAAGCAACGCCGCGGCCGCGAGTTCTTCGCCTCGGTGCTCCTGACGCGGATGGAGTTGGAGAGCCGGACGATGCTCCAGGCGACGATCCGCGACATCACCGAGGAGAAGCGGGCGGAGGAGGCGCTCCGCGCGGCCAAGGACGCGGCCGAGGCGGCCAACCGCGCCAAGAGCACGTTCCTGGCCACGATGAGCCACGAGATTCGCACACCCCTGAACGCGATTATCGGCATGACGGAACTCGTCCTGGACACCCCGCTCTCGCCCCACCAGCGAGATTTCCTCGCCACCGTGAAAGACTCCGGCGAGGCCTTGCTGGCGGTGATCAACGACATCCTCGATTTTTCCCGGATCGAGGCGGGCCGCCTCGAACTGGACCACGCCGCGTTCGATCTCCGCGAGGTCCTCGGCGACACGATGCGATCGCTCGCCCTGCGGGCGCACAAGCAGGGGCTGGAACTGGTCTGCCACGTCGCCCCGGACGCCCCCGGCGTCGTGGTCGGCGATCCCAGCCGGCTCCGCCAGATTGTGGTCAACCTCGTGGGCAACGCGCTGAAGTTCACCGAACAGGGGGAGGTCGTCCTCGACACCCGCGTCCAGGCGCGCGAGCAGGACAACGTGACGCTGCACCTCTCCGTCCGCGACACCGGGGTCGGCATCGCCGAGGAGAAGCAGTCCGCCATCTTCCATCCCTTCGAGCAGGTCGACGGCGCGCTGACCCGCCGCCACGCGGGGAGCGGCCTGGGACTGGCAATTTCCGCCCGCCTCGTCCAGCAGATGGGCGGCCGGATCTGGGTCGATAGCCGCCTGGGCGCGGGGAGCACGTTTCACTTCACGGCCCGATTCGGCCTGGCCGACGACCAACCCGGCCCCAGCCGGCGCCCGGACCTGGCCGCAATCTTCGGCCTGCGGGTTCTGGCGGTCGACGACAACGCCACCAACCGCCGGATTCTCGAAGAAATGCTCACCGGCTGGGGCATGCTCCCCGTCACGGCCGCCTGCGCCCGGGAAGCCCTCCAGCAGATCCGCCAGGCCCAGGCGGACGGCAATCCCTTCCGCCTCGTCCTCAGCGATGCGCATATGCCCGAGATCGACGGGTTCTCCCTCGCCGGGCAGATCGCCCGCCAGCCGGGGATCGCCAACGTGGCGGTGATCATGCTCACCTCCGGCGATCACCCCGAGGATGCCAAGCGCTGCGAGCAGTGCGGGATCGCCGCCTATCTGCTCAAGCCGGTCAAGCAGTCCGAACTGTTCGATGCGATCGTCAGATCGCTGGGGCTCGAAGGTGGCCGGGAGGAACCGGCGCCCGCCCCGCCGGACGCCACCGAACAACGCCCCGGCCCCTGGAACATTCTCTTGGCCGAAGACAGCGTCGTCAACCAGAAGCTGGCCCGCGTGCTGCTTGAGCGTCACGGGCACACGGTCGTCGTTGTCGGAAACGGCCGCGAGGCCGTCGCCGCGGTCCAGTCGCAACCGTTCGACCTGGTGCTGATGGACGTGCAAATGCCGGAGATGGACGGCTTGGAGGCGACCGCCCTGATCCGCGCGGAGGAGAAGCAGACCGGCGGCCACGTTCCCATCGTGGCCATGACCGCCCACGCACTGAAGGGAGATCGCGAACGCTGCCTGGCGGCTGGCATGGACGCCTACATCTCCAAACCGATCCATGCCACGGAAGTCTACGAGACCCTCGACCGCCTGCTCGGCCCGTAGGGTGGCGGGCGCGGCCCATCCCGATCGATTCCGCGCCGCCCAATGCGCCCGCCATTCCGCACAACGTGCAAATCACCTTGACACAAGCGGCGGCCCACCGCAACCCGCTTGACGGCGTTGAATCCACGATACGGTGGGGCGGCGCTGGCGTCCTGGTTGCGTGGGATCGTTCGGTTCCCGGCGACCGGCGCGCGCGGTTGCGCCGGTTCGGGCTGGTTCGCTCTGCACCACCCTACCGCCCACCGCCCGCCATGTAGGGTGGCGGGCGCGGCCCATCCCGATCGATTCCGCGCCGCCCAATGCGCCCGCCATTCCGCACAACGT
>Ga0123329_1002144_pt1 | contig 17709 bp, 17 predicted proteins | sample BioC12SIPDNA_FD_89703 | JGI IMG/M metagenome (GOLD analysis project Ga0123329, IMG submission 89703) | Anaerobic biogas reactor microbial communites from Washington, USA - Biogas_R1_B C12 SIP DNA | ecosystem: Engineered > Bioreactor > Anaerobic > Unclassified | place: Washington, USA | collected... | reverse complement strand
CGCCGGCCTGTCACGCCGGAGGTCGCGAGTTCGAGTCTCGTCGTCTCCGCCATTTTTGTTTAAGCGCGCCCGCCATCCCCTCCGGGGACGGCGGGCTTCTGTTTTCGGTGGCGGCGCGCGCCCCGCAGCGGGTAGAATGGGCCCATGAACACTTGGCAGCTTGACGCGAAAGAGACACTGGCCAAAGGCTTCGCGCGGTTGATGCGCGCGGCCGTGGAGAACGCGGCGCGGGAGTTTTCCCGCACGGGCGAGGAGCTGGACGCGGGCGTCCACGAGGGGCGCAAGTGGCTGAAAAAGGCCCGCGCCCTGCTCAAACTGTGCCGCGCCGCCCTGGAGAAGGAGCAGTACCGCGCCTGGAACCGCAAACTCCGCGATGCGGGGCGCGCGGTTTCCGCTGTCCGCGACGACGCGGCGCTGTGCGAGACGGCGGAACGGCTGCTGGCGCGGGACGACCTGTCCCCGGCGGCGCGGCGGACGCTGGAGGCCCTGCGCGACGGCATCGCCGCGGACGACCGGGACGAGGCGCGCAAGTGCGCGGCCCTGGCGGTCCGGCGGCTGAAACGTCTGCTCGCCGAGACGGATTTCTCCCTGCGCATTCCCTCCAGTAAGGAAGAGGGGGTGTTGAAGCGCGGGCTGAAGAGGTCGTTGAAGGGCGCGCAGGAGGCCTGCCGTGCCAGCTGGCCGCAGGACGACACGGCGGGGCTGCATGAATCGCGCAAGCGTGTCAAGGATTTGCGCTACCAGGCGGAACTGCTGGCCGGATGCTGGCCGGGCCCCGTCACCGCACTGGCGGAGGAACTTCACCGCCTGACGGACATGCTGGGGTGCGTGCTTGAGCTCTCGGCGCTTCGCGGCATGATCTCGGGACGCGCTCTCTCCCGCAAGATCGCATCGGAGGCGCTCACATCCAAGATTGATGCGCTGTTTCTGCGCACCCGGATTCAAATGATTGAACCGGGGCCGACGGCGTCGCGGTTTGCGATGTGCTGGGCGCTATGGCGCGCCGAGGCGCGGGCGGGAAGGGCCGCCGATCATGGGTGACCTGGGCCGCGTCATGGCGCTGGACGTGGGCGACGCGCGCATTGGCGTCGCGTTCAGCGACCCGTTGCGGGTCATTGCCAGCCCCCACGGCGTGGTGAAAGCCGCGCCGCGCGCGGTGGCGCTCGCGGAGCTGAAACGGATGGCGGCGGAGCGCGAGGCGGTGCTGGTGGTGGCGGGGCTGCCGCTGGAGTCCAGCGGGGACGAGGGGCCCCAGGCGGCCAAGGTGCGCGCCTTCATGGAGGAGTTTTCCCGCGAAATCCCCCTGCCGGTGGTCCTGCAGGACGAGCGGCTCACCACGGTGTCGGCGGAGCGCGTGCTTATCTCGGCGAACATGCGCCGCGAAAACCGCCGCGGCGTGGTGGACAAGGTTGCCGCCGCGCACATCCTCCAGGCCTGGCTCGACCGCGCCGCGTCCCGGCGCGCGGCGGCGGAGTAGGCCATGGGGGGCGGAGACCTTTCCGGCGGCGGGAAGAAACGGCGCTCTTTCGCGCGCCTCCTGCTCACCCTGCTGTCCATCGCGTTCGCGGCGTTGCTGGTCGCCGGGGGGATGGCTGGGCTGCTGGCCTTCGCGGTGTACGACCATGTCACCCAGCCGGGCGTGCCCGGCGCGGAGCTTGCGGTGGCCGTGCCCGAGGGGACCACGGGCCGCGACGTGGGGCGGATTCTGGCCGACCACGGCCTGATCGAGCATGAGCTGTTCTTCTGGCTGGCCCTCAAGCTGGACCCGGCGCCCAAGGGCATCCGCCACGGCGAATACACCCTGCGGCGCGGCTGGTCGGCGCGGCAGCTCCTGGAAAAACTCCAGTCCGGCCCCGACCGCATGATCCTCGAAAACCAGTTCAAGGTGACCATTCCCGAGGGGCTGGGCATCGCGCAGGCGGCGGCCCTGACCCCGGACCCGGAGGGGTTTGCACAGGCGGCGCGCGACCCGGAGCTGGTCGCGCGCGCGGGCGTGAACGCGCCGAGCCTCGAGGGATTCCTCATGCCCAACACCTACTATTTCGACCAGGCCCCCACGGGCCGCGAGCTGGTGGAGCGCATGCTTTCCCAGTTCGAGCGGGAGTACCGGAAATGCCTGGCCGAGGTGCCGGGGGCGGAGAAACTCGACAAGCTGCGCGTGGTCACGGTGGCCTCCATCGTGGAGGAGGAGACCCGCGCCGACGAGGAGCGCCCGAAGGTCGCCCGCGTCCTCTACAACCGCCTCGACAGGGGCATGCGCCTCCAGATGGACTCGACCCTCCAGTACGCCCTCCAGAAATACGGCCAGCGCATCCTGGAGACGGACCTCCAGACCGACTCGCCCTACAACACCTACCTCAACACGGGCCTGCCCCCCGGCCCGATCTGCAGCCCCGGCACCGCCAGCCTGCGTGCGGCCCTCCGCCCGGAAACGGGCAAATGGGTTTTCTTCGTGTCCAACGCCGACGGCCGCACCCACACCTTCAGCGTCACCGAGGAGGAGCACCTCAAGGCCGTGGCCCGGTTCCGCCGCGAGATCGCCCCCCAGCGCCGCGCCCTGCGCGAGCAGCAGGGGACCTCACCATGACCGGCTCCGGCGGACAGACGCGCCCGGCTTTCGCCGCGCTGGCCGCGGCGTGGGGCGTCCACTTCTTCACCGCCTCCGGCGCCCTGCTCGGCCTGCTGGCCGCGGCCGCCGCCACGCGCGGCGACGCCCTTGCCGCGTTCTGGTGGATGGCCGCCACCGTCGCCGTGGACTCCGTGGACGGGTTTCTCGCCCGCAGCCTCCGCGTCAAGAAGGTCCTCCCCGGCGTGGACGGCGCGCTGCTCGACAACATCGTGGACTTCTTCACCTACACCGTCGTGCCCGCCTGGTTTCTCCTTCAAATCCCCCTGGTGCCCGCCGGATGGGCCTGGCCCGCCGTGGCGGGCATCCTCTACGCCTCCGCCTACCAGTTCAGCCGCAGCGACGCCAAAACCGACGACCACACCTTCAGCGGGTTCCCCTCCTACTGGAACATCCTCGTCTTCTACCTCTATATGACCGGTATGCCCCCCGTGCTCAACCTCGCGGTCATCCTCGTCTGCTGCGTCGCGTCCTTTCTGCCCCTGCGCTGCCTCTACCCCAGCCGCACGCAACCCCTGCGCCCACTGACCGTCGCGCTCGGCCTCCTGTGGGCCGCGTGCCTTCTGGCCGTCATGCTCCTTTACCCCGAAGGCCGCCACCATCCCTTCCTTGCCGCCTCCTGGGTCTACATCGCCTACTACTGCGCCTTCAGCGGCTGGCTCACCGTTCGCGGTTGGCGTGGAGAAGGGAAAACGCCGGGCCCTTGACCCCAGACGGGCCGCGCGCGCAGCGCGCCTTGGAGTGCGGCAGCCTGCTGCCGCCTTCCAGACCAGGGCCCGCGAGGAATTTGGAACGACGTCCCGCCCCGGTTTGAAACGTCCCCGCGCGCGGGCAAGCCCGCGCGAAGAAAGGCGGCGGCACGCCACCGCACTCCAAGGGGCTCCGCCCGTGCCACTTCGGGGTTGCCGGGAAATCCGGAGGCCGTTCCGCGTGCCCTGGCCCCTCCGTTTTTTGCGCGTTTCCGGTTTGCATGTTGCGGGGCGCTTTCCGCATGATAGGCGGGGTTTTGCGGGTGACAACCGGGACGATGGGAGACGGGACGATGCAGGAGAATTTAGAGGTGATTGCGAGGATCAGGAAGGATATCCGGGATGGTATCCTCCAGGGGCGCTATCCCGTGGACGGGGTGGTGCCTTCGGAGCTGCAGCTGGCGGCCTCGTACCAAGTGGGCCGGGCGACGGCGCGGCAGGCGCTGCGCGACTTGGAGTCGGAGGGGTTCATCACGCGGTCGCGGGGGAGCCGGTCGCGGGTGGCGCCGCGCGAGGCCTGGGCCAGGAACGTGCTGCACTGCTCGGGCGAGGGGCTGCTGGCCGTCGCCGTGCCGACGTACCAGTCGCTGTACTGCCGCCGGATCGTCGAGGCGTTCAATGCGGGGGCGAGCGCGGCGGCATTCCAGTCCATCACCTACGCGGTGAGTTTCACGACGGCCCACGAGGTGGAGTTTCTCCACCATGTGGGCGAGATCGGGGTGAAGGGGCTGGCGCTGTGGCTCCAGCATGACACGCCGGAGACGGCGTCCATCCTGGCCTCCCTGCGGGACCGGGGCTGCGCGGTGGTGATGGTTGACCACGGCGAGGCGGCGCCGGGCGTGGACTGCGTGACGACGGACAATTTCGCGCTGGGCTGCGGGCTGACGGAGGCGCTGATCCAGCGCGGCCACACCCAGGTCGCCTTTGTGCGGGACACGAACATGATCTCCAGCACGCGGAACCGCCGGGAGGGCTGGCGCGCGGCCCTGGCGGCGGCGGGACTGGAAGCCCCCCCGGAGCTGGAGGGCCCCATTGACCCCGCCACCCCGGAGATGGAGACGGTGCTTCTGCGGATTATGGCGCGCCGGTGCAAGCCCACGGCCCTCTACTGCTCCCACGACAGCCTGGCCATTGCGGTGGCGGACTGCCTGGCCTCCCTGGGATACCGGATTCCCGAGGATGTGGAGATCGCCACTTCGGACGACGATGAGTTCGCCGCGCGGCGCGGCATTCCCATGCTGCTGGCCGCGCAGCCGGGCGAGGAAATCGGCCGGGCCGCCGTCGGCCTGCTCATGAAGCGCATCGAAACCCCCGCAAGGCCGCCGGAATCCATCGTGCTGCCCCCCGTGGGCGGGGTGAAGGCCTATCAGCCCCGCTGACCGGGGACCGTCCCCCCCAGTGTCTCCAGAAAGACCCCCGCCGCGCGGGAAAGCGGGGTGTCGCGGCGCCAAAGCGCGCCGATGACGATCTCTTGCAGGTCCGGCATCTCCAGCGCCCGCAGCCCCGTGTCCGACGGGGTCAGGATGCCCTCGGGAAGAAACGAGACCCCCGCGCCCTCGGCGAGATAGCGTTTGACCACCTCGAAGGACCCGCTGTCTAGCACCACCTGGGGCGAAAAACCCACCTGCTCAAAATGCTCCCGGAGCGCCGCGCCTGTGCGGGTGCGCCGGTCTATCAAGAGCATGGGCAGGCCGGCCAGGTCGGACCAATGGACTTCCCCGGCCGCCGCCAGGGGATGCCCCGCCGGCACCACCGGCACCAGACGCTGCCGGAACAGCGCCGCCTCCTCCAGCTCGGGGTGGTTCTGCGGCAGGGTCACCAGGCCCAGGTCCAGCTCGCCGCGCAGCACCTGCGCCGCGATGGCGTCCGAACTGCGCGTCGTGATGACCAGCCGCGTGCGCGGCATCCGTTCGGTGAAGCGGCGCACATGCGGCGGCAGGAAATGGACCGCCGTCGTGTCGCTCGCGCCCAGGCGGAACTCCCCCGCCCCCGCGGGGCCCCGGTCCGCCATGTCCCGTTCCAGGGCGTTGAACGACCGCACAATGGCGGAGGCCCGGGAGTAGAACTCCTCCCCCTGCGCCGTGAGCCGCCCCGTGCGCCGGTTGACCAGGGCATAGCCCAGCTGGCGTTCCAGGGCCTTGATCTGCTGGCTCACGGCGGGCTGCGAGCGGAACACCCGCTCGGCGGCGCGCCGGAAGTTTCCCGTTTCGGCGACGGCGCAGAAGCAGCGAAGGGACTCGATGGTCATGGCGGGGTCTCCCGGGCGTTCCATAAGCAGAACTTATCGGTTCATCATAACATTTCATTGGATACCGGGGGGGGCGAAAGGGTATGCTTCCGGGGCCGACAGCGGCGCGAGAAAGGCGGTTGCACTGATGAGCGAACACAAAAAGCCGATGAATTACCGGGACGCCGGGGTCAATATTGACGCGGCCAACGAGGCCCTGGCCGAGATCAAGGGACTGGTCAAGAAGACCTTCAATGACCAGGTTCTCCAGGACATCGGCAGTTTTGGGGCCATGTACCAGCTCGACCTCCAGAACCTGGAGGAGCCGGTGCTGGTGTCCAGCGTGGACGGCGTGGGCACGAAGCTCAAGCTGGCCTTCATGACGGGCAAGCACGACACGGTCGGGATAGACCTGGTCTCCCACTGCGTGAACGACATCCTGGTGCAGGGGGCGCGCCCCCTGTTTTTCCTTGACTATTTCGCCGTCGGGAAACTGGAGCCGCAGGTGGTGGTGGATGTGCTCCGCGGGCTGACGACGGGCTGCCGCTACGCCGGCTGCGCGCTCATCGGCGGGGAGACGGCGGAGATGCCGGACATGTACCAGCCGCAGGAGTACGACCTGGCCGGCACGATCGTGGGGATTGTGGACCGGAAGAAGATCGTGGACGGGTCGGCGATCCGGGAGGGCGACGTGATTCTTGGCCTGCCCTCCTCCGGGCTGCACACGAACGGGTACAGCCTGGCGCGGAAGATCGTGTTCGAGGCGGCGGGGCTCGGGGTCAACGACGCCATGCCCCACACGGGCCGCACGGTGGCCGAGGCGCTCATGGAGCCGCACGTCAGCTACGCCAAGCTGATGCAGCTGGTGATGAAGGTGGTGGAGGTCCGGGGGATGGCCCACATCACGGGCGGCGGCATCACGGAGAACTTCCCGCGCATCCTGCCGGAGGGGCTGGGCGCCGAGGTGAACCTGGAGGCCTGGGAGGTTCCCGGCGTGTTCCGTTTCCTTCAGGAGGCGGGCAACGTTGAGGAGCTGGAGATGCTCCGCACCTTCAACGTGGGCGTCGGCTTCATGGTGGTCGTCCCCGAGAAAGATGTCGAGCGGGCGCTGGAGACCATAGGACTCGCGGGGAAGACCTGCCAGGTGGTGGGCCGGATCACGCGCGGCGAGCGGCGCGTCCATTACATAGGGAAACTGCGTTATGCCGGTGAATAGGATCGAAGTCGCGATGAAGTCCGGGCGTCCGGACCCCGCAGGGGTCGCCCTCTGCGCCCGCCTGCGGGAGGACCTCGGCGTCCATGTCCGCGAGGCCCGCCTGGTGGACGTCTACACCCTGCTCGGGGAGTTTTCCCCCGAAGAGCTGGAGCGCCTGCGCGCGGAGCTGTTCACGGACCCTGTCATCCAGGAGTCCGCGGTGAACCGCTCCGTGGTCACGGGCGCCGACTGCGTGGTCGAGGTGGGCTTCCTCCCCGGCGTCACGGACAACGTGGGCCGCAGCGCCCGCGAGGGCGCCCAGGACACGCTGGGCCGTCCCCTGCCGGAGGGCGACGCGGTCTTCAAGTCCACGCTCTACGCCCTGTGGGGCGTGGACCGCGCCGCGGCGGAGCGGATCGCGTCGGGCGCGCTGGCGAACGAGCTGATCGAGCAGGCCGTGGTGAGGACCGCCCCGGAGATGGCCGACCTGGACGGGAAGCCCCTGCTGGCCCTGCCCGTGGTCACCCAGCGCGGGGATGTGACGGTTCGCGAGATTCCGCTGGACCTGCCGGACGGGGAGCTGTCGGCGCTCAGCCGCGACATGATGCTCGCCCTCGATTTGACGGAGATGAAGGTGATCCAGGCGCACTACGCCTCGCCGGAGACCCGCGCCGCCCGCGCCGCCCTGGGGATGCCCGCCGCGCCGACGGACATCGAGCTGGAGTGCCTCGCCCAGACCTGGTCCGAGCACTGCAAGCACAAGATTTTCTCCGCCGCCATCGAGTACACCGACGCCGACGGGAACACCCGCGAGATTGACGGCCTTTTCAAAACCTATGTCAAGGGCACGACCGACGCCGTCGCCAGGCGCGTGGACTGGCTGGTCTCCGTCTTCGAGGACAACGCGGGCATCATCCGCTTCGACGACCGGCACCACTTCGCGCTCAAGGCGGAGACCCACAACAGCCCGTCGGCCCTGGACCCCTACGGCGGCGCCATGACCGGCATTGTGGGCGTCAACCGCGACGTGCTCGGGGCGGGGCTCGGCTGCCGCTGCGTCTTCAACACCGACGTGTTCTGTTTTGCGTCGCCCTTCCACGGCGGCGAGATTCCCAAGCGCCTCCTGCACCCGCGGCGCGTCCTGCGCGGCGTCCACAGCGGCGTGCGCGACGGCGGCAACCAGAGCGGCATCCCCGACATCAACGGCGCCATCGTCTTCCACGAGCGCTTTCTGGGCAAGCCGCTGGTCTTCTGCGGCACCGGCGGCATCATCCCCGCCGAGGTGGCCGGCAGGCCCAGCCACGAGAAGGGCGCGCGGCCCGGCGACCTCATCGTCATGACCGGCGGCCGCATCGGCAAGGACGGCATCCACGGGGCGACCTTCTCCTCCGAGGAGCTGCACGAGGGCTCCCCCGCCACGGCGGTGCAGATCGGCGACCCGATCACGCAGAAGAAGATGGCCGACTTCCTCATGGAGGCGCGCGACGCGGGCCTTTTCTCCTGCATCACCGACGACGGCGCGGGCGGCCTTTCCTCCAGCGTGGGCGAGATGGCGCGCGCTTCGGGCGGGGCGGAGATCCACCTCGACCGCGCCCCGCTGAAGTACGCGGGGCTGGCGCCCTGGGAGATCTTCCTGAGCGAGGCGCAGGAGCGCATGACGCTCTCCGTGCCGCCGGAAAGCATTGACGCCTTTCTGGACCTGGCCCGCCGCCGCGAGGTGGAGGCCACGGTGCTGGGCACCTTCACGGACTCCGGCCGCCTCGACTGCTGCTTCGGCGGCAAGCGCATCGGCTCCCTCGACATGGAGTTCCTCCACGGCGGCCTGCCGCGGATGCGGCTGGAGGCGCGCCTCGACCCGGCGCCGCCCGCCGCGGCCCCCGCGTTGCCCGCGGGCGAGGACTTCACCGAGGACCTGAAGCAGGTGCTCGGCGCGCTCAACGTGTGCAGTAAGGAGTCCTTCGTGCGCATGTACGACCACGAGGTGCTCGGGCAGAGCGTGCTCAAGCAGTTCCAAGGCGTGGCGCACGACGGCCCCGGCGACGCGGGGGTCATCCGCCCCGTGCCCGGCTCCAAACGCGGCATCGCGGTCGCCTGCGGCATCGCGCCGAAATACGCCGACCTCGACGCGCGCAGCATGATGGCCTGCGCCATTGACGAGGCCGTGCGCAACCTCGTGGCCGTGGGCGCGCCCATGGGCCGCATCGCCGGGCTGGACAACTTCTGCTGGCCCGACCCGGTGCAGAGCGACAAGACCCCGGACGGCCGCCACAAGCTGGCGCAGCTCGTCGAGGCCTGCGAGACCCTCTACGACCTGTGCGTCGCCTACGACATCCCGCTCATCAGCGGGAAGGACAGCATGAAGAACGACTACAAGATCGGCGACACGAAGATCTCGATTCCGCCGACGGTGCTGTTCACGGCCGCCGCCGTGATGGACGACGCCACCCGCGTCGTCTCCATGGACGCCAAGGGCGCCGGGGACTACGTCTACGTCCTCGGCGACACGCTGGACGAGCTGGGCGGCAGCGAGTGGTTCGCCGTGAGGGGCCTCGCGGGCGGCGCCGCGCCGCTGGTGAACCCCCTCTCCGCGCGGAAGCTGTACGAGCGCCTGCACCGCGCCATCGCGGGCGGGCTGGTGGCCTCCTGCCACGACTGCTCCGACGGCGGCCTCGCGGCGGCCCTCGCCGAGACTGCCTTTGCCGGCGGCCTGGGCATGGAAATTGACCTCTCCGGCATCGGGGCCTCCTGCGGCGCGGCCGCCCTCTTCTCCGAGAGCCAGAGCCGGTTCGTCGTCACCGTGCGCCGGGCCGACGCCGAGGCCTTCGAGGAGGCCCTGGCAGGCAGCCCGGTGCACCCCGTGGGATGCGTCACCGCCGAACCCGTCCTCTCCGTGCGCTGCGGCGACGGCGGCAGGGTGGAGGCGGACATCATGGAACTGAAACACGCCTGGAAATCGCCGCTCGCGTGGTGAACGCGGGCGGCGCGGGCGCGCCATTACCTTGAGGACAGGACACATGTCGGTCAACGCGATCGTGCTCACCGGATTCGGGATCAACTGCGACAACGAGACCCAGGGCGCCCTGGCGCGCGCGGGCGCGTCCGCGCGGCGGGTGCATCTCAACGATGTCATCGCCGACCCGGCCCTGCTGGGGGACTACCACATCATGGCCATCCCCGGCGGCTTCTCCTTCGGCGACCATGTGGCGTCGGGGAAGATCCTGGCCAACCGCCTGCGCGGCAAGCTGGGCGGCCCCGTCCGGCAGTTCATCGCCGACGGCAAGCTGATCATCGGCATCTGCAACGGGTTCCAGGTCATGGTGAAGATGGGCCTGCTGCCGCTCTTCGACGGCGAATTCCGGCAGGAGGTGACGCTGGCGTGGAACGACACCTGCCGCTTCGAGAACCGCTGGATACGGCTCAAGGTGGACCCGGACACCCGCTGCGTCTGGCTGAAGGGCATGGAATACCTGGACCTGCCCGTCCGGCACGGCGAGGGAAAGTTCATTCCGGCGGACGACGCCACCCTGGCCCGCCTGAAGGCCGGCGGCCAGGTGGGGCTCCGCTATGTGCGGCCCGACGGATCCCCGGCGGGCGGCGAGTTCCCCTTCAACCCCAACGGCGCGGCGGACGACATCGCCGGCATCTGCGACCCCTCCGGGCGCGTGTTCGGGCTCATGCCGCATCCGGAGGCGTTCCAGGACCGCACCAACCACCCCGAATGGACCCGGCGGGACGACCTGCCGGAGGAGGGGATGGGCATGCGCGTGTTCCGCAACGCCGTGGCCCATGTGAAGAGTGAGCTGCTCTGAGGGTTTCCCTCGGGAGGTGACCATGCCCCGGTTGGACCATGTGGCCCTGCGCGTCGCCGACTTGGACGCGTCCATCGCCTTCTACACCGAGACGATCGGCCTCCCGTTCATGTTCCGCGAGCTGGACACGGACCACCACGAGGCCTTTGCCTATCTGGAGGCCGGGGGGGGAAACCTGGAGCTGCTCCAGCCCTTGGACGCGGAGAACCGGCCCGCGCCCTTCAGCACCCCCGCGCCGGAGCCCCCGTACTGCCCCCACGTCGCCCTGGGTGTGGAGGATGTGGACGCGATGGCCGCGCGGCTGGGCGCGGCGGGGGTGCCGCTGCTGGCGGGGCCGCTCGAAATCCCCGGCAAGGTCCGCTGGGCCTATGTTGCGGACCCGGACAACAACGTGCTTGAATTCGTGCAATGGCTGTGACGCGCGGACGCGCGGGAGACCCCCTCATGACCCTCACCGGCGCTGTTCTGTTCTGCATGGCCCTGGCGGCCGCCGACACCCCCGTCCACGAGGCGGGGTTCATTTTTCCCGTGAACGACCAGCACAACCACGGGTCCAGCATTGTGCAGGCGCCCAACGGCGACCTCCTTGCCTGCTGGTTCCACGGATCCGGCGAGCGCCAGTCCGACGACGTGATGGTGCAGGGGTCCCGGAGGCGCGCCGGGTCGGACACGTGGGAGGCCCCCTTCGTCATGGCCGACACGCCCGACCTGCCCGACTGCAACCCCGTGCTGTTCATGGACCCGAAGGGAAAGCTGTGGCTCTTCTGGGTGGCCATCCAGGACAACCAGTGGGGAGGCGCGCTGCTCAAGTGCCGCGTGTCCACCGACTACACCAACGACGGGCCGCCCGTCTGGCAGTGGCAGGACGTGATCCACACCCGCCCCCGCGAACTGGAGGAGCGTTTCCTCAAGGTGGTGGACACGGGGCTGGAGGTTCTGGGTCTCATGGTGGACGCCGCCCCCGAGATCAAGGAGGAGGCAGCCAAGGCGCGGGAGCGCGCCCAGGACAAGCTGCACCAGCGCCTCGGCTGGATGACCCGCATCCACCCGCTCATGGTCTCCGAAAAGCGCATGCTCCTCGGCCTGTACTCCGACGTGTTCAACTGCTCGGTCGCCGCGTGGACCGAGGACGACGGGGCCACCTGGACCTGCGGCACCCCGATCCTCGACGAGAGCCTGCTCAAGATTTCCAACATCCAGCCCGCCTTTGCCCAGAAGAAGGACGGCACCGTGGTTTCGTTCATGCGGGACAACGGCCTGCCCAAGCGCATCCGTCGCGCCGAGTCGAAGGACCTGGGCGACACCTGGTCCGCCGTGGAGTCCATGGACATTTGGAACCCCGGCTCCAGCGTGGACGTGGTGGTGCTGAAGAGCGGCGCGTGGCTGCTGGTGTGCAACGACACCACCGACGGCCGCCACAAGCTGACGGTGTACCGTTCCGGGGACGAGGGGGCAACCTGGCCCGTGAAGCGCGCGCTGGAGAGCGAGCCGGACAAGGAGGACGGGTCCTTTTCGTATCCGTCCATGATTCAGGCGGCGGACGGCACGGTCCATGTGACCTATTCCCACACGCGCAAGGACGTGAAGGGCAGCACGATCAAGCATGCGCGGTTCAACGAGGCGTGGGTGCTGGCGGGCGCTGAGTGACCCGCCGGAGGCTGTCCGGGACATGGCGGGGTTTCGGGGAGGGAACCACCGATGAACAGTGATAAACACCGATAAATCCTCTGGGGGCCGGGGAGGATGGACGTGAACCGGAGCATGCACGGGAACGAAGCCGCCCCGGTGCCAAGAAAGTGCCAGCTTCGCGGGGTGGAGCAGTTTCACATCGGGATGGGTGTTTTGAAAAGGACGTCGAGCATGGGCACCGAGGTGGCACGGGCTTCCAGCCCGTGCCACCTCGCTGCGTGTTCCCGGCATCTTGTTCCAGGTACGGCGTTTCAGCCTCTAAATGCCGCGGCCGCTCCCGGAAAAGCCGTTTCTTTTCCTGCTTCATCAGTGTTCATCGGTGTTCATCGGTGGTTGCTCTGTTCGCTGGTTTCCCCGGCCCCCTTGGCTTGTGGGGGGCGATATTTTTGCTTGCGGAATCAGCGGGGCTTCCTGTAAACTGTTGACAGACGGGTTCCCACGGGGGAACAGACCATAGGAGCGGTGTGCCATGACTACCCGGATTCTTCGCGCGGTCCTGACGGTTTCGGCGGTGTGTGTCCTGCTGTCGTTGTCCGGCTGCAAGAACGCCACCATCAAGATGAAGCTGGTCAACGAGAGCGAGTTCGCCATCACGGACCTCCGGGTCTGGGAGGTGGACCGGGACGGCGAAACGCTGGACGCCGCCGAGGCGGACCTGAACCGCATGCCCCTTGATGACAGCGGCACGACGCATCCGCTGGCGGCGATGGACGAAGTGGTGGTCCCCTGGCTCTTTCGGAAGTCCATGCACAGGGTCTCGGTGACGTTCTACTTCCCGTCTACGGACACGCGCCCGGAACCGGTCTTTCTGACCTGCGAGGCCCCTGTCCTGCTGGACCTGCGCGGAGAGCAGCGGAAGAGCACGGTGATCCTGACCACCTCCCTCACGCGGGAGAACGAGGGGGTGTTCACCTTCGAGGTCGAGGCCCCCTGATCCCATGAAAAAATCCGCCCCGGCGCGCTGTCCTGCGCGCCGGGGCGGTTGCTTTTTCGGTCCGCCTACTCCGCCTTGACACCCCGTGTCACGGAGGTGATCCGGTTGGCCGCGTCCACCAGCACCACCGTGGGCTGGTGTGTCTTCGCCTCCTCCGGCGTCATCTGCCCGTAGGTGAGCACGATGACCAGGTCGCCGGGCGCGCCGAGGCGGGCGGCGGCGCCGTTCAGGCAGACCACGCCGCTGCCGGGCGCCCCCTCGATGAGATACGTTTCAAAGCGCGCGCCCGTGTTGATGTTGAGCACATGCACCTGCTCGTAGGGCAGCATGCCCGCCGCGTCCATCAGGGTGCGGTCAAGCGTCAGGCTTCCCGTGTAGTTCAGGTCGGCCTGGGTGATGGTGGCGCGGTGCACCTTGTTCTTGAACATCGTCAGCAGCATGGCGCGTCCTCCTTTGGGGCGTCCGGGGTGAACAGGATGTTGTCTATCAGCCGGGTGTCGCCCACCCATGCGGCCGCGGCGAGGAGCACCGGGCGGTCCACCGCCGCCACCGGCCGCATCGTCTCCGCGTCCACCAGCTCCACATAGTCAATCCGCGTCTCCGCGAGGCCCGCGCCCACCCCGGCCACCACCGCCGCCGCGTCGCGCAGCCCCCCGCGCATGCGCCGCTCCGCCTCGAAGAGGCTGCGCGAGATGCACAGCGCGCGGGCGCGCTCCTCCGGGCCGAGGTAGCGGTTGCGCGAGCTCATGGCGAGGCCGTCCGCCTCGCGGACGATGGGCATCTGCACGATCTCGACGCCCGTGTCGAGATCGCGCGCCATGCGCCGGATGACGGCGCACTGCTGGGCGTCCTTCTGCCCGAAATAGGCGCGGTCCGGCTCCACGGCGTTGAAAAGTTTCGTGACGACCGTGGCCACCCCGCGGAAGAAGTGGGGGCGGCTTCCGCCGCAGAGCCCTTCGCTCACGCCGCCCACCTCCACATACGTGCTGTAAGACTCCGGGTACATGTCCCGCGCCGAGGGCAGGTACAGCGCGTGGACACCGATCCCCTCCAGCATCGCGCGGTCCGCCTCGAAGGTGCGGGGGTACCTGTCAAAGTCCTCGTTCGGCGCGAACTGCGTTGGGTTGACGAAGATGCTGGCCACGGCGGCGCCGCATTCCCGCACCGCGGCGCGCGCGAGGCTGGCGTGGCCCTCGTGCAGGGCGCCCATGGTGGGCGCGAAGCCGATGGTGCGCCCCTCCGCGCGGCGCGCGCGCGACCAGGCCCGCATGGCGTCGGCTGTCTCCAGAAGGATCATTCGTACTGGTGCTCCGGTCCGGGGTAGGCCCCCTCCCTCACCTCGCGGACATAGGCGGCGAAGGCGCCGGCCATCTCGCCGCGCACGTCATGGTAGGTCTTGGCGAAGCGGGCCTTGCCCCATCCGAGGAGGTCGTGCATGACGAGCACCTGCCCGTCGCAGGCCGGGCCCGCGCCGATGCCGATGGTCGGCACGCGCAGGGCGGCGGTGATCTCGGCGGCGAGAGGGGAGGGGATGCACTCCAGCACAACGGCGAAGCAGCCGGCCTCCTCCAGCGCGCGCGCCTGGGCGAGGATGCGGCGGCTGTCCTCCTCGGAGCGGCCCTGCACCTTGAACCCGCCGAAATGCAGCACGGACTGCGGCGTGAGGCCCACATGGCCCATCACGGGGATGCCCGCGCGGAGGATCGCCTGGATCACGCCGCCGAACTGGTCGGCGGGCCCCTCCAGCTTCACGGCGTGCGCCCCGGCCTGCCCCGTCAGGCGGCCCGCGTTGCGCACGGCGTCCGCCTCGCCCGTGTGGTACGAGAGGAAGGGGAGGTCCGCCACGACCAGCGCGCGGGACACGGCCCGGGCGACCATGGCGGTGTGGTGGTGCATGACGTCCATCGTCACCGGCAGGGTGCAGTCGAGCCCCATGACGGCCATGCCCACGGAGTCCCCCACCAGAATGGCGTCCACCCCGGCCTCGTCGGCCAACTGGGCGCCGGGGAAGTCATAGGCGGTGAGCACGGCGATCTTCTCGCCGGCCTCCTTCTTTCGCCGGAAAGACACCGGCGTGATTCTGTCCCGCATCGCGTGTCCTTGAACCCGTGACGAATCCGTCCCGGTCCCGTGTTGGGCTCCAAGCGGAGCGGTTCAAGCAGTCCCTGCCGGCGGCCCCACCGGCGCCGCCGACGCCCGTTCGGCGTCCGGCAGCAGCGCAAGCAGTTCCGCGACGGTCTTTCCAGACACCGGATCCGGCGCATCCGGGGCGATCTCCGCGAGCGGCGCCAGCACAAAGGCGCGCTCCCGGAAACGCGGATGGGGGAGGGTCAGCTCCGGCGTGTCCATCACCGTGTCCCCGAAGAGGACGATGTCCACGTCAATGACCCGCGGGCCCCATCGCGGCCCCGGCCGGCGTCCCAGCCCCGCCTCCAACGCCTTCACCGCGTTCAGGAGTTCAAGCGGCCCGAGGGCCGTCTCGATCTCCGCGGCGGCGTTGAGAAACCGCGGCTGGTCCGTCTCCCCCCACGGCGCGGTGTCATACAGGCGCGACACCGCCGTCACCGCCGTTTCCGGCAGCGCGGCCAGGGCGCGCACCGCACCCGCAAGGGAGGCCTTCCGGTCGCCCAGATTGGAGCCCAGACTCAAGAAGACGCGCGACGTCGTTCGCATGGCGGACTCCAAAACCTCGGCACAGGGGCCATAATACCACACTTTTCGCGGAAAGGCACGGTCTTTGGAGCGGAAAATGGGGCGGCCGGGGGGCCCTGCTTCCTCCGACCGATCGGTCGGATCGGTCCGATCAGTCGGATTGGCCGGGCCTGTCTGACAGGTCCGACTTGTCTGACCTGTCAGACCAGTGCTTCTTCACCCCTGATCGCCGGATAAGACATCGCGAGAACCGAATCCGTGGCGGGAACGAGATTGCCACGCTTCGCTCGCAATGACCGGAAAACGCGCGTCATTGCGAGGCGGCCGCCCCGGGCCGCCGCGGCAATCTCTTGTCGGAAGACCTCAGGGTCTCCACACCTCATGGATGAACACGCCCCTTCACACCGCCGACGCTTTCAGCGCGAATCCCCAAGGTGTGCGTTCCCTAGAACACGTCCACGACCATTTCTTATCCGGCGATTCGGGTTCACCCTGTCTGTTGCGGCCCCCGGGTTCTGCGGCATATCATGGTTGCCGCTTTACCCCCCCGCGCGCGGGGAACAGAAGGGAGTTTTCTTCGCCATGCCCCACCCCCAGTTTGACCGTCATAAGTTGCATGTCAAGCCCCTGTCCGCCCGGAAGGACAAGGTGTACATCGAGCAGAGCCGCGTGCTTCCCGATGCGCCTGGGACGCACCCCTTCACCGGGACGGGGGAGAAGGTGGTCCGCGAGACCGTGGAGCGCATCCGGCGCGCGCGGGAGACGGGCAAGTCCCGCATGCTCACCTTCGGCGCGCACTCCATCAAGAACTGCCTCGCCCCGGTTTTCATCAAGCTCATGGAGGACGGCTGGGTCACCCACCTCGCCACCAACGGCGCGGGCATCATCCACGACTGGGAGTTCGCCTTCCAGGGCCACAGCAGCGAGGACGTGCGGGCCAACGTGGACCGCGGCGAGTTCGGCGTGTGGGAGGAGACGGGGTTCTACCTCAACCTCGCCCTCGTGGTTGGCGCGTGGCGCGGCATGGGCTACGGCGAGTCCGTCGGCGCCTTTGTGGAGCACGAGGGGCTGGACATCCCCACCGAGCAGGCCCTGCTCGATGAGATCCACGAGCAGGCCGCCGTGGCCCCCGCGCAGGCCGCGGCGGCGGCGGACCTCCTCGACCGGATCCGCACCTTTGAACTGGATCCCGGATGGATGGCCGTGCCCCACCCCTACAAGCGCTTCGGCATCCAGTCGGCGGCCTACCGGCTCGGCATCCCCTTCACCAGCCACCCCATGATCGGCCACGACATCATCTACAACCACCCCATGAACCACTGCGCCGCCATTGGCCGCGCCGCCCAGCGCGACTTCCTCGCCTTCGCCCGCCAGGTCTACAACCTCGACGGCGGCGTCTACATGAGCATCGGCTCCGCCGTCATGTCCCCCATGATCTTCGAGAAGTCCCTCTCCATGTCCCAGAACCTGCTCATCCAGCAGGGCAGGCACATGGACGACCACTTCATCGTCGTCGTGGACCTCCAGGAGTCCCACTGGGACTGGGCACAGGGCGAGCCCCCCATGGACAACCCCGACTACTACCTCCGCTACAACAAGAGCTTCAACCGCATGGGCGGACAGATGCGCTATGTGACGGCGGACAACAGGGACTTCCTGCTGGCGCTGGTCAAGGGGCTCGCGGGGTAGACCAAGGGAGAACGGCTAACCCAAAGAAAAAACCGTCTTGACAGCCCCCGGCGCATCTGGTAGGATCAGGGTCAAAGAGGGCCGGGAAGCGGCCAGGTTGCCGCCCTCGCGCCATCTTAAATTGAGCCGGTCCCTGTCG
>Ga0123329_1002133_pt1 | contig 17758 bp, 14 predicted proteins | sample BioC12SIPDNA_FD_89703 | JGI IMG/M metagenome (GOLD analysis project Ga0123329, IMG submission 89703) | Anaerobic biogas reactor microbial communites from Washington, USA - Biogas_R1_B C12 SIP DNA | ecosystem: Engineered > Bioreactor > Anaerobic > Unclassified | place: Washington, USA | collected... | reverse complement strand
TAGTGCCGCGAAGCCTCCTCGATCAGGAACGCCGCGTTCTGCTCCGGCGGCAGGTCACGCAAAGTCTTCTCGATGTCCGCGAAGGTAGCCGGTTCACCACCGGCACGGATGGCTTCCAGGCGGTCGTGGTACATCCGCTGAAGCGTCATCCGAAACCCAGCGAAACCCACCAACAGAAGCAACAGAATGCCCACAAGGACCCATCGCCTAATGCGTCTGCGAACTCCACGAGGTTCGATGGTCTCGTCACGCGTCATGGCTGGGCTCCAGGTTGCGGCCGAGCCGACTGGTCATCTTCACTCCCTGATGCCGGCGCGATCGCGGCTGCTGCGGATGCGAACTCGACGGTGAAAGGAATATCGGTCGCCGTGGCGAAAGGCTTTCCACGGGCGTCCTCCTCCCGGCCGGCGTTGTCGGTCAGGTCCTCACCGACGCTGTAGACGACAAAACCACTGCCGCGAATCCGGTACCGCAGAGGGTAGCCGTCGAACGGGTCATCGGGCACGGCGTCGAGGAACTCGGGAACCAAGTCGCCAAGCTTCTCAGGACACCGCCCGTGCGCAAGGCAATAGCGTTGGACCGCAAGTCCGGTGCGGGCGGCACGGACCACGGCAAGCGCGCGAAGGTCGATATCACAGAGCGGGCCCAGCGCCGGAAGGCGCCCGCGAGAAAGGATAAGGTACTCCGGGATTTTGCTTCCCTTGGCGTCGAGGGCCTCGGCCGCCGCCTTCCTTCGATGTGTGGAAAGATCGGCCAAACGGGCCATTTCATCGTAGTAATCGAGCATGTAACCCGCATCGACGAACTGAACGCCGGCCAAGCCGTAGAAAAATGCCCAAAGCCTCTCACTGTGCGTAGCGTCCTTCTCAAGAAGCTCAGTGACCGGGCGGGATACGACGTCCGCCACCTGGCAACGTTCGGTGAGAATGGCATGTCGCAAGGCATGAGGATCGTCGGCGTCGCCCAGGGCCTCGCCCATCATCCGCAATTGGCCGTCGGTGAACCGGGCGTGGTTTATGGCCCGCTCAATAGTGGGTACCGTCAGGAATTCGCAGCCGGTGTGCACCAGAAAGGAAATCAGGAAAGGTTCATCCCGCAAATGCCTGCCGAATCGCAGCGCATCGACAAAGGAAGAGGCGGCGGTGGCCGGATCGCCGGTTTCCGCGGCGAGAATGCCCTCCATATTCAACAACTTGACGCCCCGCCGAAATGAACTGAAGTCCTGGTACTCGTCGCGGTGGAAGAACCGGCCGTGCGGCATCCCGGCGGCCCGGTGCAAAAGACGCAGCGCCTCCGCGTTGTCCTGGAGATAGACCGCCATGTCCGCCTTCATCTCAGGCGGCAGCGACTCCGTGCGGTCCGGCAGGATCGCGATTCCGTCGATCGGCAAATTGTGAAGATAGACGTTGCGGCTGTCGTAGTGAGAAAAGGCCTCACGGGCGACGACGGCGGCATCCTGCTCCGGGAGCAGCTTCAAACGGGCCTCGTCAATGTCCTCAAACGTGGCCGGCTCGCCCGCGGCGCGAATGGCGTCGAGGCGGCCGTGGTACACCCACCAGTGCAGGGCCAGACGAAAGACGGCGAAGCCGGTCAGCAGAAGCAACAGGACGCCAACGAGGAGCCATATCCTCATGCGCCTTCGATGTTCCCGAAGTTCCATTCGGTCATCTTGTGTCATGGCCGACTCCCGGGCGCTTGATGGCCGCAACGAACACGTGGTGTATTATACAGGCGAAGCCGGATTCATGAAAGAAGAAACAACCGCTCCCGCCAATCCTCAACGAAAATCAATGGCTGTGCCAACGACGCAACTGGTGCGTCGGGACAACGCACCACCCACCACTTCTTTATTGAGATTTCTGACTTCTTCTCTTCGCCCGCGTGTTCCGCGTGATCCGTGCCGCTCTCAAAAGAGAAGTCGAATCGCTCGCGGTTGCTACTTGGCCTTCGCCTGGTTGACCTTGGGCAGGACGTGGCGGTCCACGTCGGCGTCGCTCTGCGGCGTCGGAACGTTCTTGAACAGGAACCAGTGCTCGACGTGCTCAGCCGCGGCGCCCGGCTCAAGCCGCATCATCGGAGCCACCGTCTCCAGTTCGAGCATGTCGGCGTTGGTGAACGTCTCGACGCAGCAACCCCGATCCGGATACTCCGCCCCCACGATGAACGCGAACCGCTTGACGAACAGGTGGCCGTCGCGGGCGTACGCCGCCCAGCCGTCCGGCACCATCGCGCCGATCTTCTGCGGCGTCCTGGCCGCTGCGTCCTGGGCCAGCATCACGTACTTGCGGCCCCACGTCCACCGCGGATCGCTCATGTCCGTATACGCCCACAGCGTGAGCGTGTGGGTCGGCAGAAGGTTCTTCTCGTGCGATCCGCGAGGCGGAACCGGAACAATCGCGCGTCCGCCCTGGGCCATGACCGAGAGTGCCCACGGCGCCAACTCGACCGCCCACATTCCCGTGTTCCGCAAACGATGCGTGATCTTGGCGTACGCCTTCTTCGCATCGAGCTGAATGTCGATCTCCTTCTGAATGCCCGTGGTCGACTCCGCCGCCTGAACGAGACGAACCAAATTGCCGTGCTTCTCAAGGGTCACCGGAAAATTGTCCGCAAAATATGAACGCGGCTTGGCCTCCGGAGCGTGCCAAAGCCGATGCCCGCCGTAAATCCGCCACTGCCGCCCCCCCTTCTTGCCCATCATCTCGCCGTATTCCTTGAACTCGTTCTCCTGGCCGACAAACCCGAAGCGAATGATCCGCGGACCGACGTCCGTGGTCGCCACCAGATCGACCAGATCGTTCGACAGCCGATAGCAGTTGGACCAGCCGCCGTAGCTCACCTTCCTGATCGCCATGAGAGTCCTCCCGCGAATGTCGCTATAAAAGATGTTGTTTGAGAAACTCGACGCCGCCCGACAGATCGACCTCGTGCCCGCCCTCGAAACGATCGAGCACGAGCCGGTCGCCGGCCTCAGCGGCGCGATAGATCTTCCGGAGATGGTCGAACGCAGCCAGAGCGTCCTTCTCAATGAAACACTCATCGCGACGGCCGATCTGGACCATGCACGGCCGCGGCGCGATCAGGCCCGCCACGTCGGCGATGTCGCCGATCGTCCGCAAACCGGCCATAAACTGCGAACCGCAGACGTTGACGTTCCCACGATCGCTGAGCGCGTCGGCGAGCGTGCTGATGTAACAGACGACCACCGCCGCCTTGATCCGGCGATCCAGCGCCGAAACGCAGGTGGTCATCGTCCCGCCGAACGAGCAGCCCATCCCGCCCAGCCGCCGCCCGTCCACCTCCGGCCGCGACTGCAGGTGGTCCAGACACCGCTGCGCATCGCAGATATTGAGCCGAAGAAGCTGATAGCCGAAATAGCCGAATGCCAGATACGCGACGTTGCAGCCATCGCGGCCGGGCCGGCGAACCCACTCGTCCCGATCGGCCCGTTCGCCGAACGTCCGCCAATCCGGCGCCATGGCCACAAACCCCTGCCGAGCCAACTCCACTGCAAACTGCTTCTGGTAATCGGCGACGATGCCCACCGTCCCATCCTTGCCGACCCCGTGGCCGTGGGCGCAAAGAACGGCCGGACGCGGATCGCGGCGACTCGCCCCCTCGGGAATCAGAACGTAGGCCACCACCGAAGAGAACGGATCGGAGTTGAAGATCACCTTCTCCCGCGTATAGCCGTCCATGGCGCAGCGTTCAAGAACCTCAAGCTTCGGCGGAACGCGCGGAGGCGTCGGACCCAGATTGCGGCTCAGGCGCGACAGAAAAAACCGCCGCCAGCGTTTGTACTCATCGCGCGTCTGACCCGTGAACCGAAGCTCGGGCGTCACCTTGAGCAGCTCGGCCACGCCGCTCTCAGCCGAAAGGAACCGTTTGACCCTGGCTGCCATGGACTTGCTCCTGAACGGTCACTCCTGTCCGAATATCTTGAAGAGCATCTTGAGCGTTTCGAGGTTGCGCCGGCCCGACGTCGGAGGCTCCACGCCGCCGACGATCGCCTCGTCCATCCCATCGAGCAACTCGGCCTCGCCGGAAGACTCGTCCTCACCGACCGCGTAGATCACGTCGGTCTTCTCGCCGCGCTCGGTGACCTGGACAACCTGGCGATTTCCGTTGATGAGCAGGTCGCCGCGCTCGAATTCAAACCGCCACAGCCCGTCGAAGGGGGTGATCTCGCCCTGCGACTCATAGCTGCCGCGGTAGCTGACCATCACGTCATCCTGGCAACGGAGCACGAAGTGGCAGATCGACGGTTCCCGCCACTCGCTCCACGGCGCCCGGCGATGACGGCTGAACACCTCGACCACTGGGCTCGGCAAGATCGAGAGCATCCAATCGACGTGGTGGATCGCCTGAAGATACAGCATCGGAAACCGCATCACCCGCTCGTGCTCGAACCGCGGCGGACGATGACGGTGAAACGAGGCCTCAATGCCCGACAGCCGCCCAAGCTTCTGACCGCGGATAAACTCGGCGACGAAACGGCAGATCGGCTTGAACCGGTAGTTCTGGCCGATCTCCAGAACGAGCTTCTTGTCCTCAGCGAGCCGGACCAGTTCCTCCGCGTGAGCGTATTCCTCGGTAAAAGGCTTTTCGAGGAGACAGTGAACGCCCGCGCCGAGAATCTGTTTGGTCACCGGGTAGTGGATGTGGTTGGGCGTGACCACCACGGCCACGTCGTACTTCCCCGAACCGAGGGCGTCTTCGAGCGTCAGGTGGCGGTTCTCGGGCCGAATCCCGCTCTCCTCGCCCCGCTTGACAAGAATCTCGGCGTTCAGGTCGGCCAGTCCCGACAGCTCGAACTTCTCATGGGCCTTGACGGCATTGATCCACGGCCCGCCTCGGCTGGCCACTCCTACCACCAACGTACGATGCATCGCAGCGTCTCCTGTGTTCACGTGGCGTACGTCCCGGGCCGTTCCGGGTCGATCAACACAAGGGGCCGACGATACTTGGATGGAATGGTAATGTCAAGACGCTTGACGTGCGAGGCTCATTAACCTAGAGTTATAGTTTTCACCGGCCGCGGACAGCGGACAAAGCGAACTTCAATGTACGAATACGCAATACAAACGGCGGGTCTGACCAAGTACTACGGCCGGCGGCGCGGGATCCTCGACGTGTCGATCCAGGTGCCGACCGGCTCGATCTACGGGTTTCTCGGCCCCAACGGGGCCGGCAAGACCACCATGATCCGCCTTCTGCTGGGCTTCCTGCGGCCCAGTTCCGGCGTGGCCTACATCGGCGGGTTCGACGTGCGCCGCCAGAGCCTCGACGTCCGCGAAAACGTCGGCTACCTGCCCGGCGAAATCCGATTCTTCAACCACCTGACCGGCTACAGGACGGTGGCCTACCTCTCGCGGCTGCGGGGCACAGACTGCCGTCAGCGGGCCGCCTTCCTCGCCCGCAAGCTCGACCTCGACCTGAACCTCAAGGTCCGATACTGCAGCCGCGGCATGCGGCAGAAACTCGGACTGATCCAGGCCATGATGCACGACCCGGCCGTGCTGATCCTCGACGAACCGACCAACAGCCTCGATCCGCTCATGCAGCAGCAGGTCTACGACCTCCTCCGAGACTACGCCGCCACCGGCGGAACCGTCTTCTTCTCCAGCCATATTATCAGCGAGGTCGAACGAATCTGCGATCGGGCCGCGATCATCCGCGATGGCCAACTCGTCGCCGACGACGCCATCGCCGAGCTTCGCAAGCGGAGCATCCAGCACGTGCGTCTGGTCCTCAAGGACAATTCGCAACTGCCCTCGCCGCTGCCGGACGGCATGCGGCTGGTCGGGCAGAAGGGTCAGGACGTCTATCTGATCGTCGAGGGCTCAGCCGAGATTCTCCAGCGGCTGCTGCGATCGATCGAGGTCGACTACATCAGCATCGAGCCGCCAAGTTTGGAGGAAGTGTTCCTGCGATTTTACCGGAAGGTCGAGACCGAGGATGAACGGCAAACCGCTTAGACGTCCAAATCTGATGGCCCGAGTCTCTCCGATCAGTTGGCCGCTGTTGGTGCGGACCCTGAAGGACTACCAGGGCATCCTCCTGCTGGGACTGGGCCTCTCGGTGGGTTGGCACTGGCTGTACGTCTCGCTGATCCCCAAGTACAAACTCCGCTACCGCCTCCACATCATCGACAACCTCCCGCAGTTCTTCAAAGCCATGATCGGCGACGATATCCTGCAGATCACCACGACCACCGGACTCGGCTCGTTCGCCTACCTGCATCCGATCAGCCTGGCCCTCCTGCTGGCCCTCGCCGTCTGGATCGCCTCGGGCGCCATCGCCGGCCAGATCGACCGCGGAACCGTCGACCTCGTGCTCGCCACCCCGCTGAGCCGACGGCGTTTCATGATCACCACCATTCTGGCCGGAGCGATCAGCGGCGCGGTGATGACCGCCGGCATGCTGCTCGGCACCTGGATGGGACTCCGGCAGGTCACGCTGGAACAGCCGTACATGTTCGACCGAATCGTCCTCGTGGCGGCCAACCTTTACGCCGTATACCTCGTCGCCTTCAGCTACGCCGTCTTCTTCAGCGCGCTCAGCACGCTGCGAAGCACCGCCGTCGGATGGGCGTTCGGCCTCAGCCTCGCCCTTTACCTGCTGCACTTCCTCTCCGAGTGGTGGGACGTCGTCCACCGCATATCGTTCATGGGACCCCTGTACTACTTCCGCCCGATCAAGATCGCCGCCGGCAACTACGACCCGACCAACGACATCGCCCTGATGTGCGGCATCGCCGTGGTCCTGTTCGCGATCGCCACCGTCTGTTTCTCCCGCCGCAATATCAACGTGCTGTAAGAAACTCACCCGCCCGTGGCGATGCGGTACATCCGAAGGGCCAGATACGTGCCGTAAATCCCCAGCAGCAACACCTGTTCGAGACGGCTGAGCGTCTGAAGGATAAACGTCCGGGCCAGCCAGAAAATCGCCGTCAGCACCAGCAGAATGACCTCCATCTGCCAGAGCGTGTACGGATAGTCGACAAACCCGTGAGGAAGAATGCTCAGGTCGTAACCCCGCAGGCCCGAAACGAATTGCACCATGCCGGTCAAAAGGACCGCAGCCGACATCAGGTAGATCGCCGCCAGTGACCGCCCAAGCAGCGCGTTGCCCGGGTCGTCGCTGAACCCCATCATACGCACGCTCGCCGGCACCCAGCAACCGCCGACGATCAGCCCCAAAACGATGCCCGTGGGCCATCCAAGCTGGCCGGTGACCGCGGTCGTCGCTCCGATCAATCCGACGGCCGCGGCGTGATAAATCACGACCAGAATGACCCCCACAACGACCCGACTGACCCCCAGCCCGCCGGACGACGGCTCAGCCGGCAACCCGAACCCGCTCATCCGCGTCCGTTCCTGCCAGCCCCACCACAAACACAACAAATACGTCGTGAAGATAAAATGCGCGTCCAGAAGCGTGAAACGCCGGTCAAGCCCGATCCCGCTCGCCAGCAGCATCGCGCACGCCAGCAAAAAAAACGCCGCCAACACGATGTTCGGCCGCGAGGCCAGCTCCCGCCGAAACAGCATGTCGCCGATGACCAGCGGCAGGAAACTCACCGTGGCCACCGCGGTAATAAGCGCCGGCCACGCCACCTCCGGCGAGACGAACAGGTACGCAATCAGAAAGTAGAGCGGCCACGCGCGGGCCGTGCCCACCAGAAGCTGCCCGACGAGGTTGTCCGGCGAAGGGTCCAGGCCAAAGAAGTTCCGCCGCGCTGTCAAACGGTAAAGGCATTCGGTGGCCAGCAGCGCCAGAAGCACTACCAGGGCCGCGTTCGCCGCCAGGGCGCCGATGGGCCAGTGTGTCATAAAACCCAACTGCATCTACCTCGCCGCTCGGCCGACGGTCGCCCCTTCTGTCGCCCGACGATCCGAAAGCTCGGGGCCCTGGGCTCGGGCGGTCAGCCGCTCCCATTCCACTTGGTTGAAAATGCACCCGGGATCCGGCCCGCCGGGATCGCCGAAATAACCGTCCGCCCGGGCTCGGCATCCGCCGCAGTAGTGCTTGAACGCGCATTGTCCGCAGTGCCCGCTGCGATGCTCGCGGTCGTTCAGAAGCTCCCACAGCGCGTTGTCCGCGATAATCTCCTTGATCGTCTGCCTGCGGAGGTTGCCCATGACGCGGTCGGGCATATACACACAGGGCGTGACGTTGCCGTCCGGCTCGATACAGACGTACGTGCGCCCGGCCCCGCATCCGCCCAGATACTTGGCCACCACGCGGGCCTTCAAGCCGCTCCCCGACCCGGCGTGCGAAGCGGCGACCCGGCCCGAATAAACCGGCGAATGGGCCAGACACACCCGTCCGAACTGCGGGCACGTGCTCAAGACGCCGATGCGGCCGCCCTGAATGTACTCGTTGAGCAGTTCCAGAACCCGCTCCCGCTGCACCGGCGTGATGTCCTGATCCACCATCCCGCGCCCGCGGCCGACCGGAATGAAGTTGAAGTACGCAAAGCACGAAGCCCCCAGGTCGATCGCGAACTCGATCATGTCGCGGACCTCGTGGTAGTTGTCGCGATGCACGCACATCGCCACGCCAAGACGCAGACCCGGCGTGCCGACAATGGCCTTCATCCCATTCACCGTCTTGGCCCACGCGCCCGGAATCCCGCGAAACCGGTCATGCCGATCCGGATCGACCGAATCCAGACTGACCTCCACGTACTTCAGGCCCGTCTCCGCCAGCCGGCCCGCAAGCTCCGGCGTGAACAGCGCCCCGTTGGTCGCGATCGACGTGTGCATGCCCCACTCGCGGCAGCGCTCCAGAACCGGAACCAGGTCCGGGCTGATCGTCGGCTCGCCCCCCGCGAACGCGATCATCGGCAGGTAGTTCTCGCCAAGCTGATCGATCACCGCCAGCTTCTCATCGAGCGTCAATTCGTCAGCCAGCGGCTTGCCCGCCGACTGGTAGCAGTGGCGGCACTTGAGATTGCAGCGGTTCGTGAAATTCCAGACCGCAAAAAGCGGATAGCTGAACCGCTGCGGAACCTGCAAACCGTGCGCCAGAACGCTTCGCGCCGCCAGCACCAACCCGCGCAGCACCGGCCCGTGACGGGCCACCCGCCGCTGAAACTCCTCAACCGGAGTCTGGCCGCGCATCCGGTCGATGAACCGATGCAGCAAGAAGTACTTGGCCCGCCACGCCAACGGGCTGGCCGGCTCCCGATAGCTGTGAAAAATCTCCTCAAGCCGAGTGACCGTCCGCCCGGGACGCGGGCGAACCAGCCATCTCAGCACCGGCCGCACCCACGACCGCCCAAGGTAGTCCTCAAGCGGGTGATGGTAATCGAGGTGAAGATCGCCGGACCCCTGCTCGCCACGGTCCGGGTCCAGACGATCCCGCATCTGCCGAAGGTACTGGTGCGAATCGGCGGCGAAAGATTCAGGTGTTCTATCCATCTCGTGAGCTTTCCACCAGGTTTCGCGGCTCGTGGGTGACCGCAGCGGGCTCGCCCGCCGAAGTCCCCGCCGAACGCGCGTGCATCTTCTCGACCAAAGGCCGGTAGTTCGGCCCGCAGTTGTAGGTGCAGAACGGGAATATCCCCTCCGGCGTGCTGTAGTGAATCACGCATCGGCGGATCCGGGCGCAGTCGAAATTGTAACGGTCCTGGAAGTGCATGCCTGCCGCCATCAGCGTCCGGTAGTTCCTCTCAGCCTGTGGACCGCGGCCGGTCTTCTTGTTCACCATCCCGCGAAGCGAGCGAACCATCCGGTAAAAGCTCAGGTCCTTCGGCGCGCGGTCGGGCCGGAAGTGGCGATAGAACAGCCACAACGCCTTCAACTTGTCGGTCCATCGCACAAAACCGCGGCGATCGGCCTTCTTCTTCAGGTCGTGCAGACCGCGGAAAAGCGGCTCAAGGTCGAACACCTGCGGAAAAGGATACAGCTTCTTGTCCGGGCTGACCCAGAAGAACGTGCCGTACGCGCACTCCGTGTGGCAGCTCGACTGAATCTTCGGCGCCCGACAGACCACGCTCAGCATCTCGCTGAACGGCACCGTGAAACTTAACGGGAAAAAATCGCGATCCAGATCCGCCCCGGAAGCGTCGGCGATGTCGTGCGCCAGATCGCCCAGCGTGTAACGCTTCCGGTGCAGCTCCGACCTGTCGATACGCCCGGTGAACGAGACCGGCTGATACGAAATCCCGCTGATCACGTCGGCGTTCTCCGCCGCGAAACGCAGAATCTTGCCCACCTGATCGTCGTTCTCCCCGCGAACGATCGTCGGCACCAGGCACACCTTCATGTCGAACTTCCGGGCGTTCTCGATCGCGGCCAGCTTGACCTCCATCAGCGGCCGCCCGCGCGTCCGCCGGTAGACCTCGTCGTCCACGCCGTCGAACTGAAGGTAAAGCGTGTGCAGGCCCGCCTGGGCCGCCTTCCGGGCAAACTCCGGATCGGCCATCTTCAACCCGTTGGTCGCGATCTGAATGTTCGAAAAACCGAGGTCCGCCGCCTTCGCCACGATCCGGAAAAACTCCGGGTGCAGCGTCGGCTCGCCGCCGCTGAACTGGATGCACGTCGATGGAATCGGCCGGTAGTCCCGAAGCCGCTGGAGCATCACCACGACCTGATCGAACGTCGGCTCGTAAACGTAACCGGCCACGTTCGCGTTGGCAAAGCAGATCGGGCAGTTCAGGTTGCACCGGTTGGTCAGGTCGATGTTGGCCAGACACGCAGCCGACTGGTGCGACGGGCACAACCCGCAATCCGAAGGGCAGCGCTGCGAATCCGCCACGTGCGGATGCTCAAGCCCGCGCGGCTCGTCGAAACTCTGCCACGCCGCCTTCGAAAAAAGCCGCACGTCCCGGTTGATGCAGTCGCTGAAGTGCCCATGGTCCGGGCACGTCTTCTCAATCCACACCGCCCCGTCACGCACGTAGTATCGGCCGAGAATAATGCAGCCGCACTGAGGGCACAGCGTCTCCACCGTCCGCGGCAGCTCGCGAACCATCGGCTCGATCGCCGATCCGCCGAACGTCTCCTCCCTCGATGAACCGGTGAAGATGTTGTCGTGGTGCACTTCCTGGTGACGCCCGTCGTTCGGGCAATGGTACGCCAGCACCACCCGACCGCCCGAAAGCCGGAATTCCGCAGCCACCACGTCGCCGCAACGCGGGCACTGGGCCTGAGTCGCCCACGGCAGACCCGCCCGACGCGGATCGTAGCGACGCAGCGAAAGCCGATACCGGTCCAGTTCCGTCCTGGCCGTCTCCTCGGTGACCGCCGGCCTGGCCGCCTCATCCAGCACCGGCGGATGGGCCTCCAGAAACGGCTGCAGATATGGCGGTATACTCGGTCTATGGCACGTCATGGTCGCCCCTCTCGGCTCATTTCCTCACTAGGTCTCGCGTTCTCAGTTCTCCACCACCGGTCCCAGCAGTTCCTCCACTTTGGCTGGGATGTCCCGCTCGCGCATCAGCGTCTCGCCGATCAGCACCGCGCGAACGCCCGCCTCCGCCAACCGGCGAACCTCGTCCGCCGTCTTGATGCCCGACTCACTGACCACCGCCTGGCGGTCCTCGTCCTCAAGCAGATCCAGAAGACGCAGCGTGTTCCCCACGTCGGTCGTCTGCGTGTGCAAATCGCGGTTGTTGATCCCAAGCAGACTGTAACGCTCGTGTGGAAAACCCACCGTCTTGCGAACGGACAAAAGACTGTCCGTGCTGTGCACCTCCACCAGACTCGTCATCTGCAGCGTGCTCGCCAGAATCAGCATGTCGATCATCTGGGCCGGCGAAAGCACCTCGGTAATCAACAAAATCGCGTCCGCCCCAGCCGCACGCGACTCGTATATCTGGTACTCGTCGATGATGAAATCCTTCCGGAGCACCGGCAGCGGACACGCCTGCTTCGCCTGGCGGATGTACTCCAGCTTGCCCTGGAAATACGTCTCGTCGGTCAAAACGCTCAAAGCGTCCGCCCGCGCCCGCGTGTAGGTCCGCGCAAGCTGCGGAACGTCAAAGTCCTCGCGGATCAGACCCGCCGACGGCGATGCCTTCTTGATCTCCGCGATCAGGTTCACCCGCCGAAGCGGCTGCTTGGTCACCGCAGCGTAAAAATTGCGGGGCCGGTCCACCGTGAGGATCCGATGCTGCAACTCCTCCACCGGAATCTCGTCGCGCCGGCGAGCCACTTCGGCCCGCTTGGTTTCGATGATTTGATCCAGCACCGATGCCACGTCGCGACCCTCCCGGATTACGCCCCTTCGACGTCCCCCGCACCGGCGTCTGCAAGCCGCTCCAACAGAGCCTCCACGATGCCCTGCCACTCCTTCGCCAGAGGGGCCAGCTCATAGTTCAGCAGATCCGCCAACTGCGTGAAATCCTGGTTCTCCAGGGCCGACTTGACGCCCTGAAGCTGCTCCATCAGCCGGTTCATCGCCGTGCCCGCGTTGCCGCTGGGTGTCTCCACGCTCTCCGCGTCAATGCCCAACAGCTTCAGCGTGTTGTGGACCCCGCGATACACGTCGTTCCAGGCCCCAAAAAGCTGGCCGAGGTGCTCCATCGCCTCGCGAACCCGCCCCTGCGTGAGCATCCCCGCCGACAGCTCGTTAAGCTCCTCGACCCGATTGAGCAGCTCCCCGGTGGCCCCGAGCGCCTCGCCGGCAAGCTTGGCCGGAGCGGACGTGTGAAAGTCAATCTGCCAGTACTTGTCCGCCTGCTCGCCGAGCGCCTGCTCCACCTGCTCCGGAGGCACTACCTGCCCGTCGCACTCGATGCTGACGATCATCCGCCCGCTGCCGGCCAGGTGCCCGCGCACCGCCTCCAGAACCTCGCCGAGGGTCCGACCCTCGCCGGTCACTTCCGTTTGCTGCTCACCGTCGATCGAAATCAGCATGATCCACTCCCTGGCCTCGGTCCCATTTGCCCGTATTATAAGAACCGATGAGGCAAACTTAAAGACGGTTTTGGAGGCGGAAAGACTTTACTGTCGCCGTTCCGGAAGGAATCAGCCCGCGCCCGGCCATCGTGCGAGGCAAGCCCCTCGTGGACAAGGGGTTGGCGGTGGGCTAGGACCGCCGATCCATATCGGAGGCGGAGCCGGCCTCATCGATGCGGCGGATCGGAAACGCGATCTGGAAACACGCACCATCATGCGCGCGCTCCGGACAATACCGAAGCGTCCCGCCCATCTCCGCGACCAGCCGACGGGCCAGCGTCAGCCCCAATCCCAGATTCCCTTCGCTCCCGCCGCCCAACGCCCCCCGCGTGGTGAAAAACGGCTCGAAAACCTGCTCGGACAGCTCCCGGGGAATCCCCGGCCCGCTGTCGAGGAAGTAAAGCCGAACGTCCCGATCGTCGGCTTCCAACTCGATCGTGATCCGCCCCCCCTTCTCGCCAAGTGCCTGCTCCGAATTGGCCAACAGGCTGTCGAGCACCTGGTGAATCTTGAACTGGTGAACCGCCAGAATCGGCGCCCTGCGAATCTCCAGCTCCACCGTCCGGTCCGCCTTCCGCAGCCGCTCGCGCGACTGCTCCACAAAACCGATCACCGCCTCGGTGAAATCCACCAGGTTCTGATCGGGAAGCTCCGGACTGGAAAACTCCATGAGCTTGCGCGTCAGGCTCACCGCGTTGGTCATGCCGTCCGAGATCAGCCGCAACGCCCGCTTCGCCGACGCCAGGTCGCTGCAACCCAGACCGTGATCCACCGCCGTCACGATCCCGCCCAGCACGTTGTTCAGATGGTGCGCCAACCCCCCCGCCATCTGCCCCAGACTCGCCAGCTTGTCGATCCGCGCCAGCCGCCGCTCCAACTCCATCCGCCGGGTCTGATCGCGAACCCACAAACAGATCCCGTCAATCCCCTCCTCGTTCGCGGGAATCGGGTCCACCGTGATCGTCAAATGCCGGTTGACCCCGTTCCGCGGATACAAAACCCGCAGCTCCACCGACCGCAACTGGGCCTTCGCCCGAACCAGAAGCCGCCGCGACATCTCGCGACGATGCTCCGGCATCAACTCGTCCACCGGCCGGCCCATCGACGACGTGCGATCAACGCCTAGCAGCATCGCCGCCGAGTCGTTCATCATCCGGATACGAAAGTCGGACCCCGTCACTACGATCCCGATCGACGCGCACTCGCAAAGCCGGCTGGTAAACTCGGTCGGCATGCTATCCATCTTCTCCCCCCTCCCGGTCCTCAACGACCGGGACCTCAGCGACGGGCTTCACCAAAACCAGGTTCGTATGCCGCTCGCCGTCCTCCCAGCGGACGAAAAGCTGCGATCCGATCAGCGACTTGGGCAGATCCGAAGCCGTCGGCCCCACCAGCGCGAACTCATCCAATCCCAGATCCGCCACGATGCTCAGGTTCTCCAACTCCCGCGCAACGCTCTTGCCCGAAACCGAACGCTCTGCCGCGCCGCGAAGCGGACTCGGCGGCTCCACCACCCGCGGCGAAAACACCACCCGCACACGCCCCTGACCCGTGCGACCCGGCGAACCCAACACCAACTCCAGCTTGCTGGGACCGTCCTCGCCACGCAGACGACCCGCCCGATCGTAGTAAAAAAGCGTCCTATCCTTTTGAAAATCATCAGATATCAATATGGCTGACGACATGTGCCCCACCGAAATCTGAAGCGGAGGATTCTCGCGGCTCGTCGTCGTCATTGACTCCTCGAGCGCCGCCTTGACCAGCGGCCAGTCCTCCGATCGACCAATGCCGCAGCGCAAACCATTGCGATTCAATGTTTTCCAATCCTTAACCTGCGCCGGAAGCAGCTCGTCAAGGTAGCTCCAGGCCTGCTCGAGGGCCTCCTGTTCCGGACCGCTCGTAAAGACCCACACCTCAAACACGTTCCCCGCGATCCGTGGCGGACCCGTATCGCCCTCCGAAACCTCCCCGGCCTCCCGGCCTCGAGCCCAGCCGAACCAGTCGGTCTTCTCGCCCTCGAACCGCCGCTCCTGCCGGCAACCCGCAGACCCCGCCAGAACAAGCACTAACAGCGGCAGCAGGGCCTTTGCATTCGAATTCATCTTGCCGTTTCGGCCGCGCCAAATCATCGAATCATCTTACCGGTGCCCCCGCGCGATGTCAATTCGCCCCAACCCCCGACCGCTCACGCGGACTTCCCCCTGTCAATAAGCAACCCCCAATGCCGCCTCCTCAGTGCCGCAGATGGACCTCAGCCTTCTCCAGATAGAGCTGCCGGCAGCAGTGCGGAACCTGGTGGGCGACGCGGACGGCAAGGTGGTTCACACCCGGCTTGACGCACGCGAGGTCCAGCGGGAAATCGACGCGGAGAAGCTTCTGCTTCGGATCGACCTGGTAGTCGCCGGGTCCGCCGGAGGCCCAAAGCGGCTGACCCGGCGCCGGAATCTGGGCGTCTTTCCACTCAGCGTCGTACGCAGCGTTTTCGAGAGGCCGCCCGTTCAATTCCGCGGCGATCCGGTCGCCGGCTTCACCATTCGAAACCGACAGCCGTAGGGTCATTTGGCCGCCGACTTCGCCGACATAGATTCGGACCGGGCATGGCCGACCGTCGTAGGGCAACTCAGCGGGCAGTTGGGCGTCCGCGTTCCGATTGAACGCCCCTTCGCCCCACGGATATCCCCCCCGCCGCTCGACCGGAAACACCTTGTCCTTGCCCGCCATTGTTTCAAGCCGGCCGAACTCGTGGTAGGACTGCCGCTCGGACAACGGCCCGGGATGCAGGCCGCGAGAGGTCAAGACATCGGGCGGCGCACAGGCCCAGTTGAACGTCATCACGCCGTCCGCCCCCTGGGCCAGCCAATTCGTCGCCACGCCGCGAAATACCTCGATCGGCGGATACCGATAGCCGTCCGTGGCGTGATGGTCGTCGATGCACGGATAGAGCTTCACCGCGTCGCCGAACGCAGCCCGGTAGCCCGCCACGTCCACGTCGAACGAACGTGAGCCGAGAGTCAGCATATCCACCAATCCCTCACAAACCCACCGCTCAACGTCAAACCCGTCGATCCGGCAATTCATGAAGTTCCGCGGCACCTTCGCCGACAGCAGAATCGGCCGCCCGCGCCGCCCAGCGATCTCCAGCAACACCCGCCGCACCGACCGCATCAGGTCCGTCACGCACTCCCGCAGCTCCCACTGCCGGCCCATCGGCAAAATCGGCGTGTGGCGGGCAAAATCGATCTGAAACCCGTCGAAGTCGTACCGCTGGGCCAGATCGCGAATCGTCTCCACCTTCGCCTGACGGACCTCCGGAACCGCCAGGTTCCACAGCCCCTGCCACCACCACGTCCGCACGACCCAATCCGGATGGGCCGCCTTGACCGGATTCATCTCCGTCATTGCCAAGCCCTGCTCCTCGATGTCCACCTCGGCGATTCGATGATGGCAAAAAGCCTCCAATCCGCGACGATGGGCCTGCTCCACGAAGATCGCGGGCCAGTCCACGCCCGCCTCGAACCACCGCCTGGCCCGGGCGCAGGGCTCGGGATACAACGGACTGACCGGACAGACCTCGCCGGAATCGAAGTAGATGGCGTCGATCTGGCTGCCCGCCTCATCGGCGTACGCAAAACCGTACTCCAGCCAGTCGTCAATACGCTTGACCGACGGGTCCATGACCCCCTCGGTATCGTACTGAACGATGATCCGGCGGGAACGGTTGACCGCGTCGCGATGCGCAGCGGACAGAGACAGAAGGTTCATACGATGATCTCCAATCTGACCTTCGGTGCCAATTCGGGCAGGAGTCTACCGCTCGGGCAAAACGCTGTAAAGGAATGAAAAAGGGACAATAAAGCTACGCCGCCGTAGCTCCGCCGCCCTCGGCGGAGTCTTCCTTCTTCATTCTGACTTCTGACTACTGACTTCTGGCTTCTTTCCCTCCGCGTGTTCCGCGTGCTCCGTGCCAACCCGATCATTCCTGCCCGGTGATGGCGACCAGCGAGAGTATCGAGTGGCCATCGGCGTTGGACACAAAATCAATCTGGTCGATGGCGTTGTCCGGGTGCGGGTTCTTCCACGCGTAGACGTGCAACCCGATGTTGGCCAGCTCATTGATGCTCCGCCATCCGACGATCGTTTCCGTCCCGTCCACCGCGTTCCACCAGTCGCCGATGTTCTGACCGCCGATCAGCGGAATCACCTCCCGCTGATCGAGAGCCTTGGTGTAATGAACGACATACTTGCCCACCTCATCCCCGCACCACGCCGCCGCATGGAGAAAGTAGATCACCGACGCCTGCCGATGGCCAAAGTCGATCGAGACGGTGGTGGGAAAGTCCTTGACCCGGTTGCCGCCGCCAAGAATGACGCACGACTTCCCGCTGTTGGTCGCCGGATCGATGATATCGAACGGCACGCCCGTGATCTCCTGCCGCCCAAGCGGCAACACCCGCAGATCGTTGTTGCGACCTTGGTCCGTCCAGCCGCCCGCACCGTCATTGTCGACCTCGTCGCGAAACGCCATGTTGCAGTACGGCCGCAAATCGACCGTAAAGAACTTCCCGCCCGCCCGAAGCTCCGCGTCCCGGTCGGCCGTCACGCCCCCGAGATTGGTCAGAAGAACGTGCAAAGCAGCCTTCGAAGCCCCCACGATCTTGCCGTCGGCTGGACGCAACACGGTCACCACAAGCTGATCGCTTTCGCCCTGGCGGCGATGCGCGATCACGCCCGGCTCCGCCACCGGCGTCCAGCCGTTGGTCCGACGAACCTCGTAACGGGCCAACGCCGTGTCGTAGAGATCCATGTTGCTCAGCCCGTCCAGAAGACCCGCCTCCCGGTCAATCAGG
>Ga0123329_1002131_pt1 | contig 17764 bp, 15 predicted proteins | sample BioC12SIPDNA_FD_89703 | JGI IMG/M metagenome (GOLD analysis project Ga0123329, IMG submission 89703) | Anaerobic biogas reactor microbial communites from Washington, USA - Biogas_R1_B C12 SIP DNA | ecosystem: Engineered > Bioreactor > Anaerobic > Unclassified | place: Washington, USA | collected... | reverse complement strand
CGTGAACTGCGGCGTGACAAACCCGGTCCAGCAGATGGAGAAGTCGTTCGCCGCCACGTCCGGGTGCGGGATGCCGTTGCCCCAGTCAAAGGTGACCTGGGGGTCTATGCGGACGGTGCGCAGGTTCGTCAGGAACTTCGTGGAGAAATACTCGCCGTACAGCCCGCCGGTCCCGTCGCACATGCGGTCGTTGGTGCAGCCCGGCGCGTGGACTGCCGGGTTCATCGCCGCGGCGAGATACTCGGCGCGCCCGCCGCCCTGGCCCTTCACCCACTGGTACTCGTTGTAGTTCGAGCAGCCGTCGCCGTCCGCGTCGCCGCACCAGCCCAGCCAGGGGTACAGCAGCGTGTACTCCTCCGGGATCGGCGTCTTCATGCCGGGGGCCCCCAGCAGGCTGTACACCGTCTCGTTGTCCACGATGGCGCCCAGAATCAGGTTGGGGAAGGTCTGTGTGTCCGCGTCGCCGATGGTCATCATGGCGGCGAAGAGAAACTCCGCGTCGGGGATGGCGTTCAGCAGCGTCGTGCGCTGGCCGTTCGGGCCGCCGCCCAGATCGTTCCACGCCTGGGCAGAATTGCGGACCCAGGCGTCGTACACCTGGCCGTGCGACGTGCCCCCCCCGGCGGCGCAGTCAAACGCCGTGTCCGCCAGAATCGCCGCCAGCAGCGCGAACTCGTCGCTGTCCAGTATCCCGTTGGGAAACAGCTCAATCGGCGTCACCGAAATGTCAAACCCGCCGTTGATGTCGCACGCGGAGGGGTTCAGGGTGAAGTCGGCCGGCAGGATTTCGTACGTCTGGACCACGGGCCAGACGGCGCTGTCGGCCACATTGTTCATGACCGTGTCGAAGTTGACGATGACCTGGTCGGCTGCCGCGGGAACCGGCGAAAACGCCGCCGTCACGGCGAGGCACAGGCACAGAAGGGAAGCGCGCTTCATGGTATGTCTCCTCTTGATTGCTGGGATTCCACAGTCAATCATACCGCAGATGGCGCGGGCAGTCAAGGGAATATCGGGCGCGCAGGCCGCGAAAACCGCGAAAACCGCCATAATATCACGATTGTGCGGGAAATGCCGCCACAAACTTGTTGACAAGAAAACGCCTTTCGGGTACCATACTGATGGGGGCGCGGTGCCCCCGAAACAACCAGGTTTCATGGTATCCGCACACGAAGAAGGAAGCAAAGACAATGAAATCAACGCGACGGGGTTTCACATTGATTGAGCTGCTGGTGGTGATCGCCATTATCGGCATTCTGGCGGCGATTCTGCTGCCGGCGCTGGCGCGGGCGCGCGAGGCGGCGCGTCGGGCCTCCTGCCAGAACAACCTCAAGCAGCTGGGGCTGGTGCTGAAGATGTATTCGGGCGAGTCCAAGGGGCAGAAGTTCCCCCCCCTGCAGGGGTATCCGAAATGGGACGGCACCACGGACCCGGACCCGAACTGCAACGGGCACTACGACTATCCGGCCATCGGGTTTTCGGGCAACGCCACGTACCCCGAGTACCTGACGGACGTGAACGTGCTGAACTGCCCGTCGAGCGCGCGCACCGAGGGCGTGAGCTACATCACCGACGAAATCATCGCCTCGGAGCCCGGTTGCGCGCTTTACAAGGGCGCCCTGGGCCAGACGGACATGAGCTACCTCTACTGGGGCTACCTGCTGGACCTCATTGACATGAACGAACTGACGCAGGCGGACGATATCCGCGACCTCTCCGTGTCGGGCAAGACGCTGCTCGTTCCCTCGCAGATCATCAACATCTACATGAAGGTCAACGCGGTGGCGAACGACTGGGGCCCCAACATGGCGGCCCTGGACGAGGACGTCACCGAGCCGCTGATGTATCCCCTGAAGGGCAACGGCCGCGGCAACACCATTTACCGCCTGAAAGAGGGCATTGAGCGCTTCCTGATCACGGACATCAACAACCCCGGCGCCAGCGCCGCGGCGCAGAGCACCATCATCGTGATGTCCGACATGCTCTCCAACACCGGCGCCGACGCGCTGTTCAACCACATCCCCGGCGGGTCCAACGTGCTGTACATGGACGGCCACGTCGAGTTCCAGCGCTATCAGTCGGAGGGGGCCGCCCCCTGCAACCGCCTGATCGCCAACGCCATCGGGCTGCTGGCCCAGTAGGCGTCTTCCGGTCCTTTCACGGTGGGCGGCCGTCCCCTTCAGGGTGCGGCCGCCCATCGGCGTCTTTGGGGGAGCCCGCCGCCCCTGATGGTGGGATAGGACATCGCGGGAGCCGAAGCTGGGGCGGGCACGAGATCGCCGCAGTCGCTCCGCTCCTTCGCAATGACGTGTGTTTCCGCGGTCATTGCGAGCCCCTGACCGCCGTAGGCGGGAATTCTGCCTATGAAGTGAGGGCTGCGGGAGGGCCGGAAATGTAGACGCGGCATCTTGCCGCGTTCTTGGGGTTTTCGTTGGCTCAAGAACGCGCCAAGATGGCGCGTCTACTTGGCGGGCGTTCTCGCCGACTTACTTCATTAGCAGCGAAGCGCGGCAATCTCGTTCCCGCCAACGCCCCGGCCGACGCGGCAATCCCTTGTCGGAAAGCCGTAGGCCTTCCGCATTTCATGGGTGAACGGACGCCTTTAATGCCGCCGATACTTTCAGGGTGAATCCGCAAGCCGCGCGGCCCTTGCCCAAAATGGTTGATCCTGTTAGAATGAGGCGCGACTCAAACGGAACACACTGCCATGCCGACCTATGACTATCACGCGATCCGCACGGAGGGGGACAACAGCGCGGAGAAGTCTTTCGTGGGGGGCGTGGTGGTCGCCAAGGACCGGCAGGACGCCAAGGCCAAGCTCCGCGAGCAGGGCCTGAAGGCGACCATGCTCAAGCGCGCCCGGGGGATCATGGCCGTCATCAAATGGCTGGACGCCGACATCCGCTGACGCGTCCCGGCAGCCTGTGGCAGAAGTTCACCGACGGTATTCTTGACCCTTCACCACCTCCACGTCAGGGTTCTGCCTGGAGAGGATCATCGGCTTGAAACTCGCGCGTTGTCCCGGTCCCCCCTTCAGGGGCGGGGGTTCGCGGGAGCGAACAGGGGGATGTTCCGGATTGCGGCGGGTTGGCCGGAGAAAAGAACATCCCCCGTCCGCGAAGACGCGGCCACCCCCCTGAAGGGGGGACCAAGAAAAGCCGGCCTTTTGCCACAGGCTACTGGTTCCCCGCAGCTGCGGTGTCGCCGTCTTGCGGGTGTCCCTTGGCCCCCCGCCACAGCACCAGCGCCTCCGCGACCATCCAGACCTGCAGGGCCATGATGGACAGGCCGACCACGGTGAGGATGGTCTTCTCCTTGGGGATGAAATCCCGGAAGACCTGGTGGACCAGCGCCCAGAAGGGCAGCACGATCATGAGCGCCAGGGGCGCGAGAATGAACCAATAGGGGCGGCCGGTGCGCCGCAGGTAGAACGCGACCACCAGCAGGGCCAGCCCGGCCAGCAGCTGGTTGGTCGCGCCGAAAAGCGGCCAGATCACCAGCCCGCCGGAGCCGGGGCCCTGCGGGCCGGGCAGCAGGGCCAGCCCGCCGCCCGCCGCCACGGCCACCGCCGTCGCCGCGTACTTGTTCCCCAGCGCGCGGACCCGCAGGACACCGCCCAGCTCCTGGATCACATAGCGGTGGAGCCGCGTGGCGGTGTCAATGGTCGTGGCCGCGAAACAGGCCACCATGACGGCCACGATGTTCACCGAGACGGCCTTGGGGATGCCGACGGCGGAAATGAGGTTGCCCGCCCCCTCCACGAAGGCGCCGACGGTCTGCTGGAGCTGCATCTTCTCCCAGCCGACGCCGTAGAGCTGGCGCCACGCCTCGACGCCGGTGTAGTCCACCCCCTCCACCGCGACGTGCAGGCCCACGCCCGCCGCGCACGCGATCACCACCAGCACCGCCAGGAAGCCCTCCGTAAGCATGCCGCCGTAGGCGATGAACCGGGCGTCGGACTCGCTGTTGATCTGCTTGGACGTGGTGCCCGAGGAGACGAGGCAGTGGAAGCCCGAAATGGCGCCGCAGGCGATGGTGATGAAGAGAAAGGGCATGATGGGCGGCGCGCCCGCCGCGCCGGGGTTCCACGCGGGCGCCACAATCTCCGGCCGTGCGAGCAGCACCCCGCCGACCAGCAGGGCCAGCGCCACATAGAGCTGGTGCGAGTTGATGTAGTCCCGCGGCTGGAGCAGCAGCCAGACCGGCAGCACGCTGGCCAGAAAACAGTAGGCCATGAGCAGCACGATCCACACCACCACCACGGACTTCAGCCCGGCGAAAAAGCCCGCGTCCGGCCCCGCCAGCAGGGGGATCCCCAGAATCTGTGTGAGGTCCACAGGTAACCAGACGCCCAGCACCACCGTGAGATACAGGAGGAACAGGGCCAGCAGGGAGATGCCCAGCAGGTTGCCGCCCCGGCGGTAAATCCACCAGCCGACCAGCGAGGCCAGCGGCATGGCGGCCCACACCGACAGCACGGTCCGCGGATAGATCGAGAAAATCGTGGCGATGACCAGCCCGAAGATGGCCACCACCACCGTGAGCGTGAAGAACAGCACGATCAGGAACAGCACGCGGACCCGCGGCGAGACCATCCGCCCGGCCACGTCGCCGATGGTCTGCCCCTTGGACCGGATGGACACCATGAGCGCCCCGAAATCATGCACCGCCCCGATGAACACGGAGCCCAGGGTGATCCACAGCACGGCGGGCAGCCAGCCCCACAGAATCGCGATGGCCGGCCCCACGATGGGCCCCGTGCCCGCGATGGACGTGAAATGGTGCCCGAACAGCACCTCCTTCCGCGTTGGAACGAAGTCCACCCCGTCCTCCTCGGTGTGCGAAGGGGTGGCCCGCTTCGGGTCCAGGCCGAAAACCCGCCCCCCCAGCCAGCGGCCATAGGTGAAATAGGCCGTGATGAAAACGGCCGCACAGACGCCAAGCAGCAGCAACGAGGCCATGAACGGCATCTCCCGGGTTTCTCACGCGGGAACAGGCGTCTCCCGCCCGAAATCATCCTACACCCGCCCCCGACGGGCAGTCAACCGGCCCCGCAACACCGCATTCAGCGCAAAACCGGCCCTCAGCCGCCCGGCATGGACCCCAGGGCCCGGGTCCCCGTCCCGAACCCCAGCCCCCCCGTTTGCGCGGAAGCCCCGGTGTTTGCTATAGTTCCGGGGCTTTTTGATTCCACAGGAGCGGACCTCCGGCGTGCGCCGGGGGGGAGATCGGGTGTCCGGCGTGTAACCGGATGCATTCCCACCGCTCCGAGGCACAACCCGATTGGAGGCGTATCATGCCTATCGTCACCCCCCGAGAACTGCTGGAAGCGGGCGTCCACTTCGGCCACCAGACCCGCCGCTGGCACCCCAAAATGGCGCCGTACATCTACGGCCAGCGCAACGGCATCTACATCGTCAACCTCCAGCACACGCTGCGCCAGCTGTACCAGGCCTACGGCCTGGTGCGCGACGTGGTGGCCCAGGGCGGCCATGTCCTCATGGTCGGCACGAAGCGCCAGGCCCAGGAGCCGGTGAAGCGCGAGGCGGAGCGCTGCGGCATGTTCTATGTGAACAGCCGCTGGCTCGGCGGCACGCTGACGAACTACCGGACCGTGCGCCAGAGCATTTCCCGCCTCATTTCGCTGCAGGATCTGGACACGGACCCCGAAGCGGACCGCAAGCACACCAAGAAAGAGCTGGTGCTCCTGCGCAAGGACCGTGTGAAGCTCGAGCGCAACCTGCTCGGCATCCAGAACATGCCCGGCCTGCCCAGCGTCATGTTCGTCATTGACGCCAAGCACGAGGACATCGCCGTGAAAGAGGCGCGCCGCCTGGGCATCCCCTGCATCGGCGTCGTGGACACGAACTGCGACCCCGAGGTCGTGGACGTGCCGATCCCCGGCAACGACGACGCCATCCGCGCCGTCGGCCTGTACTGCCGCATCATCGCCGACGCGGCCATCGAGGGCCGGATGCGCGCCGAGAAGGTGCGCGCCGAGCGCGAGGAGCAGGACCGCATCGCCAGCGAGGGCGGGGACGCCGAGGACGTGGACGACGCGCCCGTGACGGGCGACAAGGTGGACGAGAACTACGACCGCGCCTACGACGCGGATCCGGCGCAGGACGGGGGCGACGCGGCCCCGGCGGCCGAGTAAAACCGAAGCGCACAACGACCCAAAGGAACGTGGAATGACTATCAGCGCATCACAGGTGAAAGAGCTCCGGGACGCCACGGGCGCCGGAATGATGGACTGCAAGCGGGCCCTGACGGAGGCCAACGGCGACTTTGACGCGGCCGTGAAGTGGCTGCGGGAGAAGGGCATGGCGAAGGCCGCCAAGCGGGCGGACAAGGTCGCCTCCGAGGGCACCGTGGCCTCCTACATCCACATGGGCGGCAAGATCGGCGTCATGGTGGAGATCAACTGCGAGACCGACTTCGTGGCCCGCGGCGACGACTTCCGCACCCTCGTGAACGACATCTGCCTGCAGATCTGCGCCGCGAACCCCCGGTGGGTCTCGGTTGACGAGGTTCCCAAGGCCGAGTATGATGCCGAGATGGAGCTGTACGTCAAGCAGGCCATGCAGACGGGCAAGCCCGAGAACATCTGCCGGAAGATCGCCGAAGGCAAGATGGGCAAGTGGCACAGCGAGGTCTGCCTGCTGGAGCAGCCCTTCGTGAAGGACGACAAGAAGACGATCAAGGGCCTCATCGCGGAGCTCACGGGCAAGTGCGGCGAAAGGATCAGCGTGCGCCGCTTCGTCCGCTTCGAGCTGGGCGAGGGCCTCGAGAAGCGCCAGAACGACCTGGCCGCCGAGGTCGCCGCCGAGATGGAGAAGTTCGAGAACAAGGGGTAAGCCGTTGGCCCAGCCGGTGTACAAGCGCGTCCTGCTCAAAATGAGCGGGGAGGCCCTGCAGGGGTCCACCCCCGGCGGGGTGGACTTCGGCGTTGTCGGCGGCTACGCGGAGGAGCTGGCCGCCGCCTCCGCCGGGGGCGTCCAGATCGGCCTCGTCGTGGGCGGCGGAAACATCTTCCGCGGCGCGTCGGGGCTGGCGGGCGCGCCCGACCGGCCCACGGGCGACTACATGGGCATGCTGGCCACGGTGATCAACGCGCTGGCGCTCCAGGCGGCCATCGAGGCGCGCGGGGTGCCCACGCGGGTCCTCAGCGCCATCGAGATGCCGCCCGTCGCCGAACGCCACATCCGCCGCCGGGCCATCCGCCACCTGGAAAAGGGGCGGGTGGTCATCTTCGCCGCGGGCACGGGCAACCCCTTCTTCACCACGGACACGGCCGCCGCCCTGCGCGCCAGCGAGATCGGGGCCGAGGTCCTGCTCAAGGCCACCAAGGTGGACGGCGTCTACGACGCCGACCCCAAGAAGAACCCCGGCGCGAAGCGCTTCGACCAGCTTTCCTACACGGAGGCTCTGGCCCGCGACCTGCGCGTCATGGACGCGACCGCGATTTCCCTCTGCCGCGAGAACCAGATGCCCGTGATCGTCTTCGACATGACGCGCCCGGGCAACATCGGCAGGGTCCTGGACGGTGAACCCATAGGCACCCTTGTCAAGGGAGGATGAGCGACATGCCGCACAAAGTAACCATGGAAGACGCCCGCAGGAAGATGGACAGCAGCGTGGAGGCCTTCAAGGGCGAGCTGGGCGGCCTCCGCACCGGCCGCGCCAACGCCGGCATGCTGGACACGGTCGAGGTCGAGGTGTACGGGTCCAAGATGAGGATCAACCAGCTTGGAAACGTCACCGTCCCCGACGCCCACATCATCGCCGTGGACCTCTGGGACAAGTCCCAGATCAACACGGTCGAGAAGGCGCTGCGCGCCTCGCAGCTCAACATCAACCCGTCCAACGACGGGCGCGTCATCCGCATCCCGGTGCCGCCCCTCACGGAGGACCGGCGCCGGGACCTCGTGAAGTTCGCCGCCAAGCTCGCCGAGGAGGCCCGCGTCGCCGTGCGCAACATCCGCCGCCACGCCGTCGAGGCCATCAAACTGCACCAGAAGGACGGTGAAATCCCCGAGGACGACGCCCGCCGCCTCACCGACGAGATCCAGAAGCTGACCGACAAGCACATCGAGTCCATTGACGCCTGCTTCAAAGTCAAAGAAGCGGACATCATGGAGGTGTGACGGTGGGGACACGCACGAAAAAGGCCTGACGAAACCGACACCGCCGCGGGCGGGGCGCGGACTCGCGCCCCCTCTGCGGCGGTTTGCATTGAACCGACCCAGGGAGACCCCATGCAGCAGGGAACGGAAAAGCGCCCGCCCCTCGACCCCCGGCTGGACCCCGGCCGGATGCCGCGCCACATCGCCGTCATCATGGACGGCAACGGGCGCTGGGCGGAGCGGCGCGGCCTGACCCGCGCCGAGGGCCACGAGGCGGGCGCGCGCGGCGTGCGCGCCGCCATCGAGGCCTGCCGCAGGCTCGGCGTCCGCGCCCTCACGCTCTACGCCTTCTCCACGGAGAACTGGCGGCGCTCGAAACTGGAGGTGGACGCCCTCTTCCGCCTCATGAGCACCTACATCCGGAAAGAGCTCGACGACATCCACCGCAACAACATCCGCGTCCGCTTCCTCGGCGAAATGGACCGCCTCCCCGCCCGCGCGCAGAAGGACCTCCGGCACTGCCTGGAGACCACCGCGGGCAACACGGCCATGGACTGCTGCGTCGCCCTCAATTACGGCGGCCGCACCGAGATCGCCCGGGCCGCACGCGCCCTCTGCGCCGACGCGCTCGCGGGCCGCATCCGCCCGGAAGACGTGGACGAGGACGCCGTGACCGCGCGGCTCTACGCCCCCGACCTGGCCGAGGTGGACCTGCTCATCCGCACGAGCGGCGAGATGCGCGTCAGCAACTTCCTGCTCTGGCAGATCTCCTACGCCGAGATCGTGGTCACACCGACCCTCTGGCCGGACTTCGACCAGCAGGCCCTGTGCGACGCGATTTTCGAGTACCAGGCGCGCGGCCGCCGCTTCGGGGGGCGGCCATGAACCGCAACTGCGACAACTCCGGGGGCACCCTGGTGCGGCTGGGCACGGCGCTGGTCCTCGCGCCGACGGCCCTCCTGCTCATCTGGATCCCCTCCCTCCAGGTGCCCCTCATCCTCTTCGTGGCGGCCCTCGTGGTCCAGGGGCTCCGCGAGTACTGCGACATGCTGGAGGCCATGGGCCTGCCCACCCTGCGGCGCACCGTGCTGGCGGCGGGCGGCGGCCTCATCCTCTGGAACGGCGGCATGGTCCTCACCGACTGGAACGGCTGGACCGCGCACCCCGTGGTCACGGGCATCTCCGCCGCCGTCATGCTGGTCATGGTGGCGCACCTGCTCAGCCCCGTCCACAGCCTCCAGGCGCTGGCTGCCGATGTGTTCGGCGTGGCCTACATCGCCGGCCTCGGCTCCTATCTCGTCATCATCCACGGCTGGGCGGGCATGGGCCCCGGGCTCGTCACGTTCCTGCTCGTGGCTGTGGTCTGGTCCGACACGGGCGCCTACTTCGTCGGGCGCGCCTTCGGCCGCCACAAGATGGCCCCGCGCACCAGCCCCAAGAAAAGCTGGGAGGGCGCGGCGGGCGGCGTGCTCGGCGCGGTCCTGGCCACCGCCGTCCTCCTCGGGCTCATCCGCCTCTTCGGCTGGGAGAACGCCTACCCCCTGGCGGGCTGGCGCGTGTACCTGCCCCTGGCGGCCGCCCTGTCCGTCGTCGGCCAGTTCGGCGACCTCATCGAGTCCATGATCAAGCGCGAGGCGGGCATCAAGGACTCCAGCGGCATCTTCCCGGGCCACGGCGGCGTCCTCGACCGCTGCGACGGCATCCTCTTCGCCGCCCCAACCCTGTATTACCTGTTCTACGGGCTCCGCGCCCTGCTGGGGTAGGCGGACCCGGACCGCAAAGAAGGAAACAAGGAAACACGACCCATGTATGAACCCGAGGCCCAGCAGACCGCCGACCACCAGACGCGGCTCGCCGGACTGCGCAAGAGCCTGAATGTGGACAACCTGAAGCACGACATCGCCGAGGTGGAGGCATCCATGGCCGTTCCCGGATTCTGGGACGACTCGGAGTCCGCCCAAAAGACCGTGCAGCGGCTCAAGGCGCTGAAGTCCGTCGTGGGCGCGCCCGACGAGCTCGCCCGCGAGATCGAGGACGCCGCCACCCTCGTCGAGATGGGCGCCGAGATGGAGGACGCCTCCCTCGCCGAGGAGATCACCGCGATGCTCGCCCGCATCGAGGCCAGGCTCCACCGGCTGGAGCTGAACAGCCTCTTCCAGGACCCCCGCGACACCAAGACCGCCATGGTCAACATCCACCCGGGCGCCGGCGGCACCGAGTCCTGCGACTGGGCCGAAATGCTCTACCGCATGTTCACCCGCTTCTGCGAGCTGCGCGAGTTCGACGCCGAGGTGCTCGACTACCAGCCCGGCGAGGAGGCGGGCCTCAAGAGCGCGTCCCTGCGCGTGACGGGCCCCTACGCCTTCGGCACCCTGAAGTCCGAGGACGGCGTCCACCGCCTCGTGCGCATCTCGCCTTTCGACTCCGCCGCCCGGCGGCACACCTCCTTCGCCGCCATCGAGGTGCTGGCCGAGGTGGACGCGGACATCGAGATAGATATCCGGGAGGAGGACATCAAGCTGGACGTCTTCCGCTCCAGCGGCGCGGGCGGCCAGAAGGTCAACAAGACCAGCTCCGCCGTCCGCCTGACCCACCTGCCCTCGGGCATCGTGGTCTCCTGCCAGATCGAGCGGTCGCAGCACCGCAACCGCGACACGGCCATGCAGATGCTGCGCGCGAAACTCTACGACATCGAGCTGAGGCGCAAGGAGGCCGAGCTGAGCGCCATGCGCGAGGGCCAGCAGGACGTCGCCTGGGGCAGCCAGATCCGCAGCTACGTCCTCCACCCCTACCAGATGATCAAGGACCACCGGACCAGTCACGAGACCGGAAACGTGGACCGCGTCCTCGACGGCGACCTGGACGGCTTCGTCGAGGCCTACCTCAAGTGGAACCTCGAGCGCCGCAGCGGCGCGCGCAACGACGACTGACGCGCCCCCGGGCGCGGGAGACACCCCCATGACCGATGAACTGACCCCCGAACAGGAAGACCCCCGCGAAGGACACGGCGCCGAGGAGGAGCTCCGCAGGCACCGCATCGCCAAGCTGGAGCGCATCCGCGCGCGCGGCGACGAGCCCTTCAAGTACCGCTGCGACCGCAGCCACCGCATCGGGGAGGCCCGCGCCGCCTTCGAGGCCGCGGAGGCCGCCGCCGGGCCGGACGCCGACCCGCAGGCCGAGCTGCCGGGCGCCGCGCTGGCCGGCCGCGTCACCGCGCGCCGCGTCCAGGGCAAGAGCGCCTTCCTCGACCTGCGCGACGACACGGGCCGCATCCAGCTCTTCTTCGGCGAAAAGCAGGTGGGCGGGGAGATGTACGCCGCCCTGGACGACCTCGACATCGGCGACTTCCTCCGCGTCGAGGGGACCGTCAAGCGCACCCGGCGCGGCGAGATCACCCTGTTCGCCGCGGGGTACAGCCTGCTGACCAAGTCGCTGCGCCCCGGCGCCGAGAAGTGGCACGGCCTCTCCGACGTGGAGACGCGCTACCGCCGCCGCTACCTCGACATGGTGGCCAACCCCGAGGTGCTCGACACCTTCAAGCGCCGCGTGCAGGTGGTCTCCGTCATGCGCGGGTGGCTCGCCGCCCGCGGCTATCTCGAGGTCGAGACCCCCATGCTCCATCCGATCCCCGGCGGCGCCACGGCCCGCCCCTTCATCACGCACCACAACACCTACGACCGCGACTTCTACCTGCGCGTCGCGCCGGAGCTCTACCTCAAGCGCCTCATCGTCGGCGGCTTCGACAGGGTCTTCGAGATCAACCGCTGCTTCCGCAACGAGGGCGTGGACACGCGCCACAACCCCGAGTTCACCACCATGGAGCTCTACGAGGCGTACCAGGACTACCTCGGCCTCATGGACGAGACCGAGGAGATGCTCTGCCACGTCATCGAGACCGTGGTCGGCGGGAAGTCCTTCCCCTACCAGGGCCACACCATCAGCATCGAGCGGCCCTGGAAGCGCATCTCGCTGCACGAGGCCATCCGCCAGTATGCCGGCGTGGACCTCGAGGCCACCCGCGACCGCGACGAGGCCGCCCGCCTCGCCAAGAGCGCCGGCGTGGACGTGGATCCCACCATGGGCTACGGCAAGATCGTGGACGCCGTCATGTCGGAGAAGGTGCAGCCCCACCTCATCCAGCCGACCTTCCTCTACGACTACCCCATCGAGATTTCGCCGCTCGCCAAGAAAAAGCGCGGCAACCCCGCCCTCACCGAGCGGTTCCAGCCCTTCATCGCCTGCCTCGAGGTCGGCAACGCCTTCTCGGAGCTGAACGACCCCATTGACCAACGCGAGCGCTTCGAGGCCCAGGCCGCCCTGCGCGACGCGGGGGACGACGAGGCCCAGTACCTCGACGAGGACTTCATCGCGGCGCTGGAGGTGGGAATGCCCCCCACCGCCGGCCTCGGCATCGGCATGGACCGCCTCGCCATGCTCGTCACCGACAGCGCCTCCATCCGAGAGGTCATCCTTTTCCCCCAGCTCCGGACGCTGTAGGGCCGGCCGCCTCGCCTGCCGGAGCTGCGGCCGGAGCCACGCCAAAGTCTGCGCGCAGCACGTCGAGGCAGGCGTCCAGGTCGTTGGTGAGAACGTAGTTGACCCCCGCACGGTAGAGCCGGCGGATCGTCTCGGGTTCCTCGGCGCCAAAGTAGTTGACGAGGACCCCGCCGGCGCGGCAGCGGGCCGCGGCCTCGGCCAGGCCCTCCTCGCCGTGCAGAAGCTGGATGAAGGCGGCGCCGGATTCGAGGGTGCGCGTGATGTAGGCGTCACGGTTGCCGACCTGGCGGTCCATGTTGCAGAGGCGCACGCCGGGCACGGCGGAGCGGGCAGCTTCGGCCTGGGCCGCGCCGCAGGCGAGGAAGCAGTGTTCCAGCCGCCCGAGACGCTGAAGGACCAGGGCGGACGCCGCGCCCACTTCGGGGCCGCCGCGCAGGTGCACATTGCACAGGATGTGTTCAGGAATGACGGCGAGGACCTCTTCGAGGGTGGGCACGCGGGTGCCCGCGAAGTCCGGCCCGAACCACGCGCCCGCGTCGAGGGCGCGGATCTCGTCGAAGGACAGCGCGTCCACGCGGCCCGTGCCGTTGGTCGTCCGGTCCACCGTGGCGTCGTGCATCAGGACCAGTTTCCCGTCGCGCGTGGGGGCCACGTCGAACTCGATCATGTGCGCCCCCTTCTCCACGGCGGAACGGAAGGCGGGCAGGGTGTTCTCGGGGGCATGGCGCATGTCGCCGCGGTGGGCGCACGCGCCCATCGGCCCGGCCGGGGCGGCGGCCGCCGCCCCCGCCAGCGCCAGCACAGCGGTCCACATCACGGCACATCTCATGGGGTGTTCCTTTCGTTCCCGGCGGCGCGGCGGATGCCGCGCGCCAGCCACAGCCCCCCGCACAGGGCGGCCAGCGTGAGGGCCGCCGTGGCGAGGAGCATGATCCGGGGGCCAAACTGGACGGTCAGGGGCACGGACAGCGCCGTGACCAGCCCGCCGCCGACAAAGGGCTCGAAGAGAAGCTGCTTGCACCCGAAGGCCTCGAGGGCGCCGGTGCGGTTCCGGGGGTCGCTGACGCGCAGGAGCAGGAGCCCCGTCGCCACGACGCCGGTGGACTGGCCCATGTCCGCCAGGGCGCGCTCGAACCACCGGCCGGGGATCATGCGCGGGGCCAGCACCCAGAACGCGAAAATGGACCAGCACAGCCCCGTGAGCGACAGGACCGCGAAGGCCTCCCAGTGCCCCCCGATCACGCGCAGGGACATGGTGGCCAGGGCGGCCGCGATGAGGAAGTCGAGGGCCGCGCCGGTGACCCGGTGAAGCAGCCCGCGGTGCACGAGATGGTCCAGGCCGAGGCGCGACAGGGCCAGCTGCACCGCCACGCCGCCGATCATGGCCAGGGGGAACAGGGGCACCAGGGGCATGAGCGGCGTCTCCGTCCACGCGCCCCAGGTGCGGGCCTCCAGCAGCACCAGCCCCTCCTTGAGGAGCCACCCCGCCGCGACGGCCAGCGCCAGCAGGGCCAGCTGGATCGTCAGGACATCCGCGCCGCCGTCAGCGTCCGCCTCTCCCGCCGCTTCGGAGTCCGCGGCCGCGGCGGGTTCAGGGATGTCGGCCTCCCCGGCCGTGTCCGGCTCCAGGCACGCCACGGGCACGCAGCCCGTGCGCACGGCAATGTTGATGTAAAGCGTGCCCAGCACGACGCCCGCGATGATGCCCACCGTCGCCAGGCCCAGGGCCAGGTCGCGCCCCTCGGGGAACCCGGCCAGCTCGAACGAGGGTGCCATGCCCGCCGCCGTGCCGTGGCCGCCGGTGAACGCGATTTCGATCAGCGCCCCCGCCGTCGGGTCCACCCCAAAATACGGCGACAGAACCAGCACCACCACCAGGAAGGCGAGGGCGTACTGGCCAAAAGCCAGGGTGTAACCGTGGAGAATCTGCGGGCCGGACTTCCGCCAGACCTCCCGCGCCGGGGGAATCGGCCCGCCCAGGAGCAGACCCGCGAACACCACCGTGATCAGCAGCTTGGGCAGGGCGGCCCAGGATTCCGGCACCCACGCGGGGAACAGCCCCCCCGCCAGCGGGTGCCCGGCCCCCAGCGCCGCGCCGGCCGCCGCCCCCAGCCCCTGCGGCCCCAGCAGGAGCCCCAGCACCCCCGAAACCACTGCCACGGGCAGAAAAAGCGCCCGCAGCACCCGCATCCGCCCCAGCACAACCCGGCCCGCCCCCAGCAAAAGGCCCAGCGCCACCAGGGACGCCGCCATTTTCCCAACCGCCTCGGCCAGAGTCAGCTCCAAAAAACGCTCCTTTCGCCGCGCGCCGCCGCAGCCCCCGCCATCATAGGGGCCCGCGCCGCGCGAGTCAACGCCGTCCCCTTCCGCGAACGTGTCCGGAACCGGGTGTAACGCTTTGCCCGGGTCGGTGGTATGATGGGAGTCGGGCTGTGTTGTCAGGAATCCGGGCGGTGTCTTTCCGGCTGCGGGGCCGGGGGGCGTCCGAGAACAAGGATCCGCAGGCCCGAGGAGGACAGGCCATGACGTTTCGTAGAGGTGTCGCGCTGCTGTTGCTGTGTGCGGGAAGCGTGGTCGCGGGCGGATGCCGGGATATCCCGTGGGGCTATGACGACTCCGCCCTGCGGGGCCGGTGGTATCTCGCGGTGGGCGGGCCTTTCACCATCGCGGAGAACCGCTATCTGGACTTCCGCCGCGAGGGGCTGGTCTATGTGTATCCCGAGCGCACGCAGGACCTGCTGAACGACCTGCTGGTCACGCTGCCGGCGGGGTTCCCGTCCACGTACTCCGTCTCGCTCAAGGGCCCCTACGTGGTGGACGAGGACCGGCAGCCCTCCTTCATTGACTATGCCGTGGAGGAGGTGGAGGTGAGCCTGGATACCCTCCAGGTGTCCATGGAGAACTACCTCCGCCCGATGAGCGTCCACGAGCGGTCGCAGTTCTTCTCGTCCATGGCGCAGAAACTGGGCGCCGGCCGGATCAGCGACGTGCCGGGGCTGCTCAAGGCCATGTCGCTGTACCAGGAGGAGAAGTTCCTCGCGGCCTACGCCCCCGGCTTCTTCGGCCTCTACGACGTGTACCAGTGCGACCTGCTCCTGCAGATGGGCCTGGGCGCGCGCCCCGAAGTGATGGACAACCCCCTGACCTTCAACCACGAGACCTGCAACTAGGGCCGGTCAGGGCGAAGGGCATCGCCTTCGGGCGAACGAAGAATGGACGATATGGACTGAATGGACGGTATGGACGGTGTGAACGCTGTCCATATCGTCCATCTTGTCCATAGTGTCCATCCTGTCCGCGCCCCGCCCCCCCTCAGTCCAGCGGCGTGCCGTCCTGGGTCCACACCGTGAGGTTGGTCAGGTCCTTTTTGCTCCCGGGCAGCAGCCGCGCGAGGACGTAGCCCAGCGCGAACATCACCCCGTTCCCCAGGATGCCGGTGTAGTACCCGTCGAAGGCGCCGCTCACCGTCGCCGAGAGCGGCCCGAGCCAGCCGAGGGCGGCGGCGGAGGTGCCCAGGGAGAAGACGACGGCGCACACGATGCCCGCGCCGACGGCGCGCCCGTCGCCGCGCGTGGTGAGGAACCCGAGCATGAACAGGCCGAGCACGCCGCCGGAGACCACGGACTGGATTTCCGTCCAAAGGTCCTGAAGCGTGAGCGTGTCCGCGCGGAAGAGGACCCACGCGCCCGCGACCATGACGGCCGACGCGGCGAGGGTGACGCCGCGCGCCACGGCGACGTAGTGCCGCTCGTCCCGCGCGGGCGCGAGGTGGCGCCGGTAGATGTCCGTCACGGCGACGGCGGAGATGGAGTTCATGGCGGAGGACATGCTGGACATGGCGGCGGCGAGGACCGCCGCAGTGACGATGCCCGCCGTGCCCGCGGGGAGCTGCGTGGTCACGAAGAGCGGCAGGATCTCCTCGGCCTTGCGGGTGCCCGCGAGCATCTCGGCGGCCGCCGGATCGGGGAAAACCTGGTAAAACACGTAGAGGCCCGTGCCCACGAACATGAAGTAGAGCCACGTGGGCACGCAGAAGGCGCAGCTCAGCCAGAGCGCGTTCCGCGCGTCGCGGGCCGTGCGGGCGGCGCAGTATTTCTGCACGTTCTCCTGGTTCGCCGTGTACTCGCCGAGCCACTGGAACAGCCCGACGATGAGGAGCATGGCGACGGTCTTGCGCTCCAGCGAGAAGCCCCAGGGGATGGACCGCAGCGCGCCGTCCGGCCCCGGCTCGGTGATGAGGAACTTGCCGTCGCGCCAGGCCACCTCGAAGAGCTGGCCCAAGCCGCCGGGCAGCCGCCACAGCACCACGCCGAGGATGAGCAGCCCGCCGCCGGTGAGGATGACGGACTGGACGAAGTCGGTCCAGATGACCGCCTCCATGCCGCCGGCCACGGTGTAGTAGGCCGTCACCACGCCGCCCACCAGGATGCACACCGGCACGCTCCACCCCGTGATGCGGTTCACCAGCAGCGCCACAAGGAACTGGATCAGGCTGATGCGGAAGCACTGGGCAATGATGAAGACCGACGCGCCGTAGACGCGCGTGCGCGGCCCGAAACGCTTCTCGAGATACTCAAAGACCGATGTGATCTTCCCCCGACGGAAGAAGGGCACGAAGAGCCGCGACGCGATCACCGCCGCCAGCGGCAGGGTGATGCAGATCACATACCGGAGGTAGCCCGTCTTGAAGGCGTCCGCCGGATAGGCCACGAAGGTGATGGAGCTGATGGTCGCCCCGAAGAGCGACACGCCGATGAGCCACCCCGGATAGGCGCTCCCGCCGACGAAATACCGCTCCGTGTCCTTCGCGCGCCGGGAGAACCCCGCGCCGACAAGGATCATGGCGGCGAAGTAGACCACCACCACGCCGAGGTCCACCATCCCGAATCCCGACATGCCGCCTCCTTTCGTTAAGCGCCCGTTGAAGTGCCCAAAGAACTGTCCAACCCCGCATCGTAATTGCGGCCGCACGCGCCCGTCATTGCGAGCGAAGCGAAGCAATCTCTTGTCAGAAGAGCCAAGGCGAGAACGAGATTGCTTCGCTTCGCTGCTAAGAAAGTACTTCTCCGGAGTTTTCCACAATGAGCTGGCAACCCATTCTTGTGGCTTGTCTTGCGAGATTTTTGAGCAACCGCTCCTGG
>Ga0123329_1002129_pt1 | contig 17765 bp, 14 predicted proteins | sample BioC12SIPDNA_FD_89703 | JGI IMG/M metagenome (GOLD analysis project Ga0123329, IMG submission 89703) | Anaerobic biogas reactor microbial communites from Washington, USA - Biogas_R1_B C12 SIP DNA | ecosystem: Engineered > Bioreactor > Anaerobic > Unclassified | place: Washington, USA | collected... | reverse complement strand
GTCAGGTGGGTGATCTCCAGCGTGGTGCGAATGATCTCGGAGAGGTTGCTCAGACACAGCTCGCCGCCGTGGCTCCGCAACTGTCGCAGGACGTTCAGGAGCATCCGGATACCCGCGGTGGATATGTAGGTCACCCGATCGAAATCGAGGACCAGCCGGGTGGGCCGGTGGGTCTCGATTTCTTCCTTGAGCTGGACATGGACTTCATCGACGTTGTTCAGGAATGAGATGTCCCGAACGACGAAGTGGGCGACGGTCACGTCGTCCAGATGCTGAAAATCCACCGAGATGTTCTGAAGTTCAGCCGACATCGGACGCCATTGCTCCCAATCCGGTTCCTGCCGCAAACGGATGCGGCCCTGCTGTATTCTCTATCGGCGGTTTGCGCGGTGGACGCAAAGAGGGACTGTGCGGCGGAGGCGGCGGTCGGTCCGATGCCGCGTTCCGGGGCGAAGACCGGACTCCTCGCTTCCATTGAAGCATCTGTCCGGTCCGATAAGCATCCGCTGACCGCCGCAGATCGCTGAGTGCCGGTCGGTGAACTGGCAAGGGTGGACCCGGACGAATACGCCGGCTGCCCTGCAAAGATCCTGAAGGAGGGTATGACCGGCTCATAGGCCGTCGATCAGCCAACGATCGCCCGATTGCTTCAGCGTGGCGTCCAGCTTGAACGGATCGCCGGCGGCGAATGTAACTTTGTTCTTTCCCTCTCCAGCGGTCACAGCCTGCTTGATTGTCACGTTCCAGACCACCACGGTTCCATTGGGCGTCTCGTCGATGGACACAATCTGCACGGGCTTCTCGGTGTCGAAGGCTTTCGTCACGGTTTCAAAGAACTCCCTGGCCGAGCGGCGAGGCCCCAAAGGACCAGCCGTCATGAGCTCCCTGACGTCATCATAGTCGTTTCCGCCCGGCAGGAAACACCGCTGGACCTGGTCGACGTCCCACCTGGCCAGCGCATTCGTGAAGCTCTGGACGGCCGCCTCCGGCGAACTGAAACCCAGCCCGGCGCTTGCGGTGCGCGATGATGAGACGGCGGAACTTGTCTCCCCTCCACTCGGCGGGACGACGGCGGCGCGACCTGCCGGCTCCTTCGCGAGGCTCCATGTGATGAATCCCGCCGCCAGGATCGCCGCAGCCGCCACGGCGACGACGACCTTGGCGGCTGCGGCCGCCAGCGCCATGACCTTGGCGGCCAGCAGCGTCTTCGGCCCCGATGCGGTCGATGCGATTCCCGTCTTGACCCCAGCCGACTTCTTGCCGATCAACATGGCCATTTTGCCCAACTCCTGTAAAAGAGACCCGGACACCGGTTCAACAACGGCTTGACTCAACAACGTCGGAAGCACGCCGACGCCCAGCCAAACGCCTTTTCGCTCCAGCGCGCCTCGCAGCGAGTCAGTACCCGCTTCGAGCCTTCGCGATACGGTGGACTGCGCCGCGCCAAGCTCCGCAGCCAGAACCGACTGCGTCTTGCCCTCAAGGAAATGCGCGATCAGCAGCCGGCGCGCATCTTCCGGCAGCTCCACCAAGGCTTCATCAACATAGGGCGATATCTCCTCCCACCGGGACTTAGGCTCAGCGGACACCGTCCGCGACTCCATCTCACGCCGTCGCCGCGCCTGATCCTGACGCAGCATCTTCAGCGATACCCACGTCGCCGTCTGATGGAGCCAACACGGCAGGGAACCCTTCACGCTTTGGGGTTTTTCCAGCAGGCGAAAGAAAGTGTCCTGACAGGCGTCTTCCGCCGCGGTCGGGCTGCCGACGACTCGCCGGCAAACGGCGTTGACCATGGCTGAGTACCGCTGAACGATCTCGGTAAACGCCTCAGCGTCGCCCTGCCGGGCGAATCGTTCCACCAGGATGTTGTCCGCGTCCGCCATCGAACGTCCTCCGAATGGGATCATCTACCAATATACACCGGCAGGACGAGGGACTATCCACCGAAACCGCCAACTCCCCAGGCGAGAAAAGAAAAAGGCTAAGCCATTGGTTACCAACAGCTTAGCCCAAATGGAGCCGATGAGAGTCGAACTCACGACCTCTTGCATGCCATGCAAGCGCTCTCCCAACTGAGCTACGGCCCCAGTCGGCGGCGTGCCGCCGATGTCCTTTTTGGGACAAGTACCATATAATATCGGCTTCGGGTACGACGGTCAACAGCGTTGTCGAGCCAATATGAATTTGAAGACGTTCAGCCGACAATTCGACGTGGCGGTGATCGGGGCCGGTCATGCCGGGGCCGAGGCGGCCCATGCCACGGCCCGGATGGGGCTGCGGACCGCGCTGGTGACGCTGTCGCGCGAGAAGATCGCTGAGATGTCGTGCAACCCCGCCATCGGCGGGCTGGCCAAGGGGCATATCGTCTGCGAAATCGACGCCCTCGGCGGCTTGATGGCCCAGGCGATCGACGCGACGGGGATCCAGTTTCGCCTGCTGAACCGCAGCAAGGGCCCAGCCGTCTGGGGCCTGCGGGCCCAGGCCGACAAGCTCCAGTACAGCCAATACGTCCGCCAATGGCTGGAAGACACAGCGAATATCAGCATTATTGAAGGTGAAGCAGCGGAAGTGCTGGTTGAGGGCGGCGCGGTATGCGGCGTGGAGTTGGCGGACGGCCAGCGGATCGGGGTTGGGGCGGTGGTCATCACGACCGGCACGTTCCTGAACGGTGAGATTCATATCGGCGAGCGGCGCTGCCCAGCCGGGCGGGTGGGCGAGCCGGCGGCGCAGCGGCTTTCAGGATGTCTGGAGCGGCTGGGGTTGCGGCTGGGTCGGCTCAAGACGGGCACGTGTCCGCGGCTGGCCAAAGACAGCATCGACTATGATCGGTGCGAGGAGCAGCCGGGCGACGCCGAGCCGATGCCGTTCTCGACGATGACCGATCGGATCGACCGGCGGCAGACGCCGTGCCACATCACCTACACGAACGAGGCGACGCACGAGCTTTTGCGGGCGAACCTGGGCCGGGCGCCGCTGTATACCGGGCAGATCCAATCGACCGGGCCGCGCTACTGCCCGAGCATCGAGGTCAAGATCGTCCGTTTCGCGAACAAGGGGCGGCATCAGCTATTTCTGGAGCCCGAGAGCCTGGAGTACGACTGGGTGTACTGCAACGGCTTGGCGACGTCGGTGCCGCAGGACGTGCAGGAGGCGATGGTCCACTCGATTTGCGGCTTGGAGCGGGCCCGGATCGTGCAGTACGGCTATGCCATCGAGTACGACTATATTCCGCCCGATCAGCTTGGCCCGACGCTGGAGACGCGGGCGGTGCGGGGGTTGTTTCTGGCGGGTCAGATCAACGGCACCAGCGGCTATGAGGAGGCGGGGGGGCAGGGCCTGCTGGCCGGGATCAACGCGGCGCGGGCGGTCCAGGGCAAAGAGCCGGTGATCCTGGGGCGCGACCAGGCGTACATCGGCGTGATGATCGACGACCTGGTGACCAAGGGGGTGGATGAGCCGTACCGGATGTTCACCTCGCGGGCGGAGTTCCGTCTGCTGCTGCGGTGGGACACCGCCGAGCGGCGGTTGACGCCTCTGGGCCGGGAGGTGGGAATCGTCGATAACGAGCGTTGGTACCGGTACTGCCGCCGATCGGAGCAGGCGGAGGCTTTGCGGGCGGCGCTGGCGACGCTGCGGGTGGACGGCGCGCCGGCTGAGGCGTGGCTCCGCCGTCCGACCGCGAGTTGGAACGAGTTTGTTGGCAAGAGCGGCCTGCGGGACGCCGCCGCCCTCGATCCGCGGGTGGTCCATCAGGTCCTGACCGATCTGCGGTACGAGGGCTACGAGGAGCGTGAGCTCCGGGCGGCCAGGAAGCTGCGGGAACTGGACAAGGTCCGTTTGCCCGCTGAGCTGGACTACCAGGCCGTTCGGGGCCTGAAGACCGAGAGCCGCGAGAAGTTCATCCGCCACCGCCCGATGACCCTCGGCCAAGCGTCCCGGATCACCGGTGTGACCCCATCCGACATCATGGTCCTGATGGTGTACCTGAATTCACAGGGCCGGGCGGCGAACCGGTCTGGCTAGCCACCAATTGGCAGGAGCAGCGGCACATGCACATCGTTAACAAGAGCAACTCTCGCCGTTACCAGCGGGACAATATCACGTCGTATCTGCTGGCGGCTGAGAGTTCAACCGGGGCGAAGCATATCACCACGTCGCTGGTTGAGATGGATGCGGGCGGCCGGCAGCACGTCCATTCTCACCCGACCGAGCAGTGCTACTTCATTATCGAGGGCGCGGGCGAGATGACCGTGGGCGGCCAAACCCAGCCGGTGACGGCGGGGGACACCGTTTTTATCCCCTCAAACGCGCCACACGGCTTGGTTAACACCGGCGGCGGCGTGCTTCGGTACCTCAGTGCCGGTTCGCCGCCCTTCGGTGCGAAGGCGGAATTGGAGCTGTGGCCGCTGGGGCCGGTCGAATAGGGGCGGCACGGAGCACGCGGACCACGCGGAGAAGGCCCGGGAAATGGAGAACAGGTAGATCAGGGCAGAGGGGGGTGTGCGTTTTGTACAAAACGTGCGATTTGTACAAGTCCCGGATTCCGGAGGGGGTGGTTGCAGGCCGTTGCCGGGGCGTGGGTTGCGCGGGTTTTGTACAATTTGTAAGATTTGCGCGGCCTTGTGGGTGGGAGGGCTGAGGGCGAATGCGGAATTCAAAATGCCAAGTGCAGAAATCAAAATGCGGAATGGGCCTGGGTAGGTTTTGTACAAATTGTAAGATTTGGCCGAGCCCCTTGTGGCTTGTCGGGGAAGTGGGCGTGGCCTGATCGGTCGGCTGGGCGGTATGGAGTTGTCAAACGTCGCGCGGGGCGACGCGCGGGCGGGGGAAGGCGGATGGTCCCCGCCGGATAAAGATAGCATGGGTTTTCCCTGGAGGCAAATGGGCGGTTTTGGGGGCGCAGGCAGAAACGCCGCTGGGGATTTCTGTGGAAGTGCGGGGAACAGGTTAGGAATGTGGGGGGATGGTTGGGAGAGGGATCGGAGGATGGTGCGTCGGGACGACGCACCCTACCCGTTCTCCGCGTGATCCGTGGCGGTCTTTTCGGGAGGTTTCGTTGAGGCGGGTTTGTGCCGATGCTTGCTTGCCTCGCGGTCGGTCCGGCGGTAATATTTCGGGTTTCCGTGCCGTCGGCAAACACTTGCAGTGACAAGAGGTAAGGAATAATGGATTTTCAGCCCGCGGAACGTCTCAGGAAGCTGCCGCCGTATCCTTTCGCCGACCTTCGCCGCAAGAAGGCGGAGGCGAGGAAGAAGGGCGTGAAGGTGATCGCGATCGACATCGGCGACCCGGACATGCCGACCCCCGATCCGGTGATCGACGAGTTGTGCCGGGCGGTTCGCGACGAGGGCGACCCGAACCGTCATCGCTACGGCTGCGACGTGCCGGTGGCGGACTTTCCGCAGGCGGTTCGCGATTTTTACCAGCGGCGGTGGGGGGTGGCGCTTCGGGAGGACCAGGTTGTCACCACCAGCGGCAGCAAGGACGCGATCGCCCAGATGGGCATGGCCCTGCTGAACCCCGGGGACGTGGGCATCGCTCCGACTCCGGGCTATCCGACGTACAATATCGCCCACGTGTTCGCCAGCGCGGTGACGTACTATGCGCCGCTGCTGCGGCAGAACGGTTTTCTGGTCGACTTTGACGCGATCCCGTTGGAGGTCCGCCGGCAGGCGAAGATCCTGTGGCTGAACTACCCGAACAATCCGACCACCGCGACGGCGGACCTGGAGTTTTTCAAGCGGGCGGTGGAGTTCGGGCGCAAGCACGATATTCTGATCGCTCACGACAGCGCCTACAGCGAGAACGTCTACGACGGCTACCGGTCGCCGAGCATTCTGCAGGTGGACGGGGCCGAGGATGTGGCGGTGGAGTTTTTCTCGTTGAGCAAGGGATTCAACATGACCGGCTGGCGGGTCGGCGCGGTGGCGGGCAACGCGTCGGCGGTCAAGGCCTTGGCGTCGGTCAAGGACAACGTGGATAACGGGACGCTGCGGGCGGTGCAGTTCGCCGCGGCCAAGGCGCTGAATGCGGCTGACGAGTTGACGCCGAAGATCAACGCGGTGTACCAGAAGCGTCGCGACATGGTGGTCGAGGCGTTGCGCAAGAACGGCTGGTCGGTCGATAAGCCAAAGGCGACGATTTACATCTGGGCCCCGGTGCCCGAGCGGTACAAGGGTTCGAGCGGGGCGTTCGCGGCTGAGCTGTTCGAGAAGACCGGCGTCTCGGTTACGCCGGGTTTGGTCTATGGGCAGTGGGGCGAAGGGTTCTATCGCATCTCGCTGACCTACAGCGAGGAGACGCTTCGCGAGGCCCTGGATAGGATCATGGAGCTTCGGGCCTGACGGTCGTGGTGCGGTTGCCTCTGGAAGAGTCGCGACCGTGAGGGAGCGGGGTCTTTGACAGGATGTAGGTCCGCCGCCCTCGGCGGACTCTTCTCCGGCGGTCGGAAGACGAATGAAGAGTGCAGAATGCAGATCTCGAAATGCAGAATGGAGAACGGCCGCCGAGGGCGGCGGCCCCACACGCGGGCTTTTGCCGCTGAGTTGTGCTAGAATTGCCAACCGGTCCGACGGTCCTGTCGGTCGGCCGAGGATAAGTGGGAGTTTTGTTGCATGGCGATGTCAAAGTTGAACGAAGATCGTTGTCGGAAGCTGGCGCGGATCCGCGAACTGGGCTTTGATCCTTACGGCGGGCGGTTCGAAGGCCACCTGCCGCTGCGCGAGGCCCGCGAGCGGTTCGAGGGCAAACCGGAGGGCGACGCTGCTCCGCGCTGCCTGATCGCCGGACGGATCGTCTTTCTTCGCGACATCGGCAAGCTCATCTTCCTGCGCCTGCGCGACTGGTCGGGCGAGCTGCAGGTGGGTTTGAGCAAGAAGCAGCTTGAGGAGTCGTGGGAGCTGATCAAGCAGTTCGAGGCCGGCGATATCATCGCGGCTGAGGGCGAGATGGGCTTGACCAAGACGGGCGAACTGACGGTCTGGGCCGAGAAGGTCCGGATTCTCAGCAAGGCCTTGAATCCGCCGCCGGAGAAGTGGCACGGCCTGACCGACGTCGAGATTCGCTATCGTCAGCGGTATGTCGATCTGTTCTCGAATCCGGAGGTGATGCGCACGTTCATTCTGCGATCGAAGATCGTCGATGCGATCCGGGCGTTCATGATCGGAAAGGGTTACGTCGAGGTCGAGACGCCGATGATGCAGGCGATCGCGGGCGGGGCGGCGGCCAAGCCGTTCGTCACGCACCACAACGCCCTCGATATCGACCTGTACCTACGGATCGCGCCGGAGCTCTACCTCAAGCGGCTGCTGGTCGGCGGGATGGAGAAGGTCTTCGAGTTGAACCGCAACTTCCGCAACGAGGGCATCAGCCCGCGGCACAATCCCGAATTCACGATGCTGGAAGCGTACGAGGCGTACGGCTCGTGGGAGACGATGGCCGACCTGGTCGAGGAGCTGGTCTGCCACGTGGCCCAGACGCTTCTGGGCACGCTGACCATCGAGCACAAGAACGACGAGGGCGAGACGGTCAAGACGATCAACCTGCAGCGTCCGTGGCGGCGGGTGCGGATGGATGAATTAGTGGCCGAGTTCAGCGGAACGAAGCTCAAGCACGAGTGGCGGTTCGACAAGCGGGACATCCGCGAGGCGGCGCCGGAGTTGTGGAGGTGGATGAACGAGGCGGCTGCGGGTTCCGGCGCGGAGGCATTGGAGCTTGTGCTCGGCGCAGCCGTGCTGCGGCCCTTGGTGGCTAAGCTCCCGCGGCTGACGCCGGCTGAGCAGTTGGTCGAGGTGTACGAGAAGCTGATCGAGCCGACGCTGATCGATCCGTGCTTCGTGACGCACGTGCCGTCGGTGACGATTCCGCTGGCCCGCGAGAACCGCGACGATCCGTATTTCGCCGACGTGTACGAACTGGCGATCAACGGGCAGGAGATCTCGCCCGGTTATTCGGAGCTCAACGATCCGGAGGTCCAGGCCCGCCACTTCCTTCACCAGGTGGGCGACGAGGAGGAGCGGCAGAAGATCGATGAGGACTTCCTCGAATCGCTGCGGTACGGGATGCCGCCGGCCGGCGGGATGGGTCTGGGCATCGACCGGCTGATCATGGTGCTGACCGGAGCGCAGAGCATCCGCGACGTGATCCTCTTTCCGCTGCAGCGCCCGCGGATCGAAAGGGAGCAGGGCGAGCCGGCCGAAACGCCTGAGGAGACGCAGGAGCCCCAGCCATGAAGTTCGCCTCGTATGGCAAGCCGCTGGTCACCATCTTTCTGCTTTCGCTGCTGGCCGACCTGGTGGCGATCGCGCTGATCGGGTTTTTTGTCTCGTATCTGTTTGCCGCCGTGTTCGCGATTTTGAGCCTGCCGCTGCACGCGTTTCTGCTGGCGTTCTTTCGCGATCCGCTGCGCGACGCGGATCAGCGGGAGCTTTCGGACCGACGGATGTACGCGCCAGCCGACGGCCGGATCACCGAGATCGCCGAGATCGACGATGCGCGGGTGGGCGGACCGGCCCTGAAGATCGGCATCTTCCTGAGCGTCTTCGACGTCCACATCAACCGCAGCCCGTGCCGCGCCGCGGTCGTCTCGGCCGAGCGGCACGAGGGCCGCTGCGTCGACGCCCGCAACCTCGAGTCGAGCAAGATCAACTCGTGCGTCGACGTGCTGCTGGCCCCGCACAGCGGATCGATCGTCGCGCTGCCCGAGCGGATCGTGGTCCGCCAGATCACGGGTGCGATCGCCCGCCGGATCGTCTGCGACGCCGGTCCGGGCGACGAACTGAAGGCCGGCGAACGATTCGGCATGATCATGTTCGGCTCGCGCACCGAGCTGATCGTCCCCAACACCCCGCACGCCAAGGTCCTGGTCACCCTCGGCCAGAAGGTCTACGCGGGTAAAGACCCGCTGATCGAATACGCCTGATTCGCTGTGTTGCGTGCCTGACGAACGGGTTAGTCGGCTTGGTGTGGCTTGTGCATTGCCTTGACGGCGATGGCGGCGGCTTTGGCCTTTCCAAGGATGCCGCTGAAGCGGGCGGTGCACATGGCGCGGTAGTCATCGGCTGACATGACGGGCTCAGCGATGGCGCTGGTCGTTTCGGGACTGATGGCGCCGGCGGCCAACTCAGAGCCGGCCTGGCGAACCAGGTCGAGTTTCCGATCGAAGAGCTTCGGCGCGTTGGCGGCGCCGGCGGCGGGCACGAGGATTTCTCCGGCCCGAACCCAGCCCATGCCGTCGCAGATCTTCCGGAAGAGGGCCCGCAGCAGGTCGAAGTTATCGAGTTCAGGAAATCCGCACGAGCTGATGAGCACGGTCTTGGGATGCCGGTCGCCGCGGATGGGGTGTTTGGTGCCGCCGTTTTCGGCCGGAAGCTGGGCCGGCTCGATGAAGGCGAAGAAGCGGTCGATCACGTTCTTGACCGGCGCGGGAAAGCTGAAGAAGTACAGCGGCGTCGCGAGCAGCAGATAATCCGCCCGCAGGTATGCCTCAGCGATCGGGCTGAAGTCGTCGTTTTGGGCGCAGCGGCCGGGGGTTTTTGTCCAGCAGGTCATGCAACTGTTGCACGGCCCGATGGTCATCCGGTGCAGCTGGAACTTGTGGATTTCCAGGTCTCCCCCCATCCCCTCGATGCACAGGTCCAGCATTTTGTCGCTGAAGGACTTGGGTCTCTGCGAACCGGAGATGGCCAACACCACCTTGCCCATGACGCCGCCTCCTTTTATTGTCGCCGCGAACAGAGCCCCGTTTTCGATCGCTGTGATTTGCGGATTCTACCGACCCGCCCGCGCCTGGACAAGATGGTCGTTCAGGTCGTGGCGATGGGAACTCGTGCGGCCCAGACGCTGCGAGGCGGCAGGTCGATGTCCTGGCCTTCGCGGATACGCAGCGGCTCGTCGGTCCAGAAATCGCGGGCGTTCACGGGATTGTCGCCCAGGCCGGCCCGCAACGTTTTGCGGCGTGGGGAGTCGGTGAGGTTGAAGACAACGACAATCCGCTGATCGTCCTGCTCAGCGGCGAGGACCGGGGTCTCTTCGCCGTCGGGTTCAAAGAGGTTCAGCCGGCGGGCGGGCCGATCCAGCGGCGGCAGGACCTGGCGCAGGATGGAGAGCCCCATCTCGTTGAGCTGCCCGATCGCGTCGCCGAAGATGATGTCGCCGCCGGTCAGGTACGCCGACAACGCCAGCACCCGGGCCTCCTGAACGTCGAAGGCGGCCCCGTCGCACCAGTGACCGCCCTTGCTGAACGGGTGCTGGGGCATCCGCGGGTACATGTGCGGATCGTCCGAGGTCTGCGTGCAGCGGACGATCACGAAATCGGGATCGGCGTTGCCGACCGCGCCGTGCATCCACATGTGGGCGAAGTTGGTCCGCGCGTTCTGGACGACGTGGCCCCAGAAGTGGTGAACGTCCTCCGAGGTGCGAATGGCGTCGACGATGCCGGTCACCGATTCGGCGGGCGAACCGCAGGCCAGCAGGTACGCATCGTCGCCGATGCTCTCGCGGATCAACCGGAAGAGAATCCGCAGCAGTTCGGCCCGGCCGACCTGCGGATCGTGGAAGGTCTCGCCTTTGAGGATCATGTGGGCGAAGTCGATCTTGAAGTACTCAAAGCCGTCGTCGCGCAGTCGGCGGTAGAGGCAGCGCAGGTGCTCCTGGACCTGCGGGTGCGTCACGTCGAGGGTCGCCATCTGGCCGTAACTGAGCTGCTCCCAGTAGACCTGTCCGCGGGCGTCCGAGACGAACCAGTCTGGGTGCAGCCGGTAGAGTGGCGTATAACGGTTGACGGTCAGCGGGGCCGTCCAGACCCCGGGCGCAAAACCCGCGTCCCTGACGTGGCGGCAGAAGTCGGTCAGGCCCTCGGTGAATTTCCAGCCGGCCTCCCAGACGCCCCACTGCTTTTCCCAGCCCTCGTCGATCACGATGTATTGCACCCGATCGCCGAACGTCTTGCGGCAGGCGGCGGCGTTCTCGTCCATATCCTCGCGGCGGACCGCACCGAGGTAGTAGTCCCACGAGTTCCAGCCGGTGACGGGCGGCCGCTTGGCCCGCGGATTGCGCGACGCGAACACCTTGCGATAGCGCTCCAGCAGGGCCTCGCCCGGTCCACGGCCGAGGATCAGCAGCGGCGAGGTGCGGACCGTCGCGCCCGGCGCGATGGTCTGGCGGTGGTCGAAGGTGACGCAGAAGCCGAAATCGCCCTCCATGTGGAGCGAATCGTGCTCGGTGACGATCCGGACGAAGCCGCCGCCGAACGGCGGCAGCGCGCCGATCAGCAGGGCCTCACCGCTTGCGTCGTGGCTGTAGATGGTCATCAGCCCGCTGGGCGGGTTGACGTCGCACCACTCGGCCGGGCGGTGAACGGGCTTGACGCCGGTGGCGGGTTCGAAGTCGGCGGTGTGGACCAGGTGGCGATGCTCGCGTGCCGCCCGCGGCCAGTCGAAGCACGCGGGAGCGAAGGTCAGCGTCAGGTTCTCAAGCCGCACCGGATGATCGGCTTGGTTCGTCAGCTCGATCAGGGTCGCGCGGTCGTGGTCGCGACGGATGCGGACCTTCAAGTCATCATGCCGGGCGGCGGCGGCGTTGGCGCCGTCGGCGGAAAAATCGAGGCGATCCGAGCGCAGGACGAGATCGGCGGTGCGAATGGTCAGGACGATCCCACGGGCGGAGAACAGACCGGCTTCGAGTTCAAAGGCGCCCGTTGCTTCGACGAACCTGAACATGATGGCGGTTCCTTGATCGACTGATTGGGGCGATTGTACGCAGGCTCGGCTCTTGCGTAAATCGCGGCGGTATACCAGCCGGTGCGGGATCAGAACTTGCCGACAAACTCGACCAGACCCCAATTCGAGACGCTGCGGGCCGGGTCGGAAAACGATCCGAAACGAATCGTGCCGGCCGTATCGTCCGCTGCGTCGGGGCGGGAGAGGGTTTTGAGCACGACGTTGTCGGCGGCGATGCTGACCACCTCGGCGGCTGGGTCGTAGATCAGGCGGTATTCGCGGAAGACGCGCACGTCCAACTCGGCCAGTAGTACCGGTCCTTGCGGGCCCTCGTGGTAGAGGCCGTCTTCGCCGAAGCACAGCGACCAGCGGTCGCGGCCGTCGCTGATCTGCACGCCGACCGCGCAGCCGGGGCCTTCGGGCGGTTCGGCGACCGCCGCGCGGACCCGCACCTGCCAGCCGCCTTCGTGGGACAGGTCACGCTCGGTCAGGTTGCGCGTATACCAGGCGTGCCCGTCGCCCTTGTCGGCGATTGTCCAATAGGCCCAGCCGTCGGCGGCGCCGGGAGCCAGTTCGACGTCCGGTCCGCCGCCGTCGAGAATCCACGTTTCGGTCGGCGGGTCCAGGTCCCGCTGGTGGAGGATCACCACGGCGTTTTCGCTCTCCAGCGCCATCCGGATGAGCAGCAGGATCACGATCAGGGCCGCCACGCCCAGCGAGGCGAGGGCGATATTCCGTGTTTTTTCAGGCAGCGGCATGATGTTGCGCCTTTCGATCGGGTGTCTTTACCGGCTGGAGACGCCTTGAATGACGAGCAGAGCCAGAATGACGACGATGGCGATGATGCTCAGGACAAAGAAGATCATCCTCATGGCCTGCCCCCTGTACCGGTGTTCCTCGATGTTAGAAGTCTACAATGCTTTGCGGAGTGCATCAACCTCCGCTAAGATGTTCCTCGGTCCAGATGAGGGTTGAATATAAGCAATGGTTGACGTTCATAAGGATAACAGCAATTCGCTCGATCTGCCGGGTCAGGACCGGGACGAGTATTTCATGAAGCAGGCGGTGAACCTGGCGATCGAGGCCCTGGAGCACGATGAGGTGCCGGTGGGGGCGGTGATCGTGCGGGAGGGTCGGATCATCGGTCGGGGGTTCAATCAGCGGCAGATGCTGGCCGATCCAACCGCCCATGCTGAGATTCTGGCGATCACCGCGGCGGCTGAGGCGGTCGGCGACTGGCGGTTGACCGGCTGCACGCTGTACGTGACGCTTGAGCCGTGCCTGATGTGTGCGGGGGCGATTATCCTGGCCCGGATCGACCGGGTCGTCTATGGGGCGACGGACCCGAAGGCCGGGGCCGTGGAAAGCCTCTACCAGGTCCTCTCGGACACCCGCCTGAACCACCAACCCCAGCTCCGCAAGGGAGTTATGGAAGCCGACAGCGCGGCCCTGCTCGTCGAGTTCTTCCGCAAACAGCGGGCGATGGGCAAGAAGTAATACGTATTACAGGTTCCATCCATTCGGGCTCAGAGTGTTTCAAGCGGGTTTGGTGGGATGGCCGATAACGTGGGTATGGAAGTCCTGGTGGTTGCTGCGCATCCGGATGACGAGGTGCTCGGCTGCGGGGCGACGCTGGCCAAGCACGCCCGGGCCGGCGACCGCGTTTTTGTGCAGATTCTTGGGGAGGGCGGAACGGCGAGGGCCGGGCGCGGCAAGGTGGGGGTCAAGCGGGTCGCCGAGTTGCAGAGGTGCGCCGCCAAGGCGGCCAAGGTATTGAAAGTCAAAGACTTAACGATGTCCGGGTTGCCGGATAATCGGTTTGACGGGCTGGAACTGCTGGAGATCGTCCAACACGTGGAGCGGGCGATCGAGCGGTACCAGCCGGAGGTGATCTACACGCACTTTTGGGCCGACCTGAACGTGGATCATCGGCTGACCTGCCAAGCGGTGGTGACGGCCGGGCGGCCGATGGGCGTGTCGGCGGTGCGGCGGGTAGCCGCGTTCGAGGTGCTTTCGAGCACGGAATGGTCGTTTGGGACGGTCGGTCCGTCGTTCGAGCCGAATGTGTTCGAGCGGCTGGACGAAGAGCTTCTGGAGGCGAAGGTCGAGGCGATGAGTTGCTATCCGCGGGAGCTTCGCGAGTGGCCGCACCCTCGGAGCCCCGAGGGGATTGAGGTGCTGGCTCGGCGGCGCGGATCGCAATGCGGCGCGGGTCTGGCGGAAGCATTCACGCTGATTAGAGAGGTTATATTATGAGAGTACTGGTCACCGGCGGATCGGGCTTCATCGGCACGTACGTGGTCAACACGCTCAAGCGGGCGGGTTATACCGTCCGGGTGCTCGATCTGATGCCGCCTCGGGCGGTGGGGGTCGAGTACATCATGGGGTCGGTGCTGGATCCGTACCAGACGTCGATGGCGGTCTACGGCTGCGACGCGGTGATTCATCTGGCGGCGCTGCTGGGGGTCAAGCGGACGGAGCGGAAGCTGCTGGATTGCCTGGATATCAACATCAAAGGAACGATCCACGTTTTGGATGCGGCGCTGCGCGAGCGGGTGAGCAAGGTGATCTCGGCCAGTTCATCCGAGGTCTACGGCGAGCAGACCATTCAGCCGATCAGCGAGACCAACCCGACGTATCCCAAGAGCGTTTACGCGGTGAGCAAACTGGCGGCTGAGCAGTACTGCCGGGCGTATCATCAGCACTACGGGCTGAACTACCAGACGGTGCGGTTCTTTAACGTCTACGGTCCGGGCCAGGTGGCGGAGTTCGTGCTGCCGCGGTTCGTCAAGGCGGTGCTGGAGGGCCAGGCCCCGGTGGTCTACGGCAGCGGCGAGCAGGTGCGTTGCTTCAGCCACATTGCGGACATTGCCGAGGGCATTCGGCTGCTGCTGGAGGCGGACGTGGAGTCCGAAGAGGTGTTCAATCTGGGCAACGACACCGAGCCGATCAGCATGGCCGACCTGGCGTGGCGGGTGATCGAGCTGGCCAACGTGAATCTCGAACCGCGGTTCGTGTCGATGGGCTCGTCGGACCGTCAGGCCGATCGCGAGATCGTCGCCCGCGTGCCGGACCTGAGCAAGGCCCGGTCGGTGCTGGGCTACGAGCCGAAAGTGTCGCTGAACGACGGGATTCGCGAACTGCTGCGGGGCGGCAACATCCCGGCCAGTTGGTTTGAGCCCATGATGTACCAGATCACGCGAGGCCAAGATGACGTCGCCCGAGTCGCGCCAACGGAAGAAGATCATACCGTACAGCCGGCCGTCGGTTAGTTCGGCTGAGATCCAGGAAGTTCGCAAGGTGCTGCGGTCCGGATGGCTGACCACCGGGCCGGCGGTGGAGCGGTTCGAGCGGGCATTCGCCGAGAAGGTGGGGGCGCGATTCGCGGTGGCGTTTTCATCCGGGACTTCGGCGCTGGTCGGAGCGTGCGCGGCGGCGGGAGTGGGGTCGGCCGATCGGTTCATTACCACGACCATGTCTTTTGTCGCCTCAGCCAACTGCGGCCGGTACTTCGGCGCGGCGGCGGACCTGGTCGACGTCGAGGAGCCGACGCTGAACGTCTCAGCCGCGGCAATCGAACAGGCGATGCGCCAGAACACCAGGGCGGTGGTGGCGGTGCACTACCAGGGCCATCCGGTGGATTTGGCGGCGATCTCGGAGGTGTGCCGGCGGCGCGGCGCGGTGCTGATCGAGGACGCCGCCCACGCGCTGGGCGCCCGGTACCGCGACAGCGTCATCGGCGACTGCCGATATTCTGACCTCTGCGCGTTCAGCTTTCATCCGACCAAGCTGATCACCACCGGCGAAGGCGGGATGGTGACGACCAATCGCGAGGATTTCGACGAGCGGTTGCGGCGGTTTCGCAATCACGGGATGGTGCGGCGGCCGGAGCTGGAGCCGTGGGAGTACGACTGTCCGGAGTTGAGTTTCAACTGGCGGCTGAGCGACGTGCACAGCGCGATGGGTTTAGCGCAGTTGGCGCGGTCGGATGGGTTGCTGGCCCGTCGGCGCGAGATCGCAGCGTACTACAACGAGCGGTTCGCGGCGTGCGACGCGCTGATCACGCCGGTCGAGGAGCCGGAGTGTCTGCATGCGTATCACATCTACGTGCTGCGGTTCCGTTACGACCGGCTGACGATCAACCGGCGGGGGATGTTCGAGCGACTGAAGGCGGCGTCGATCGTGCCGCAGGTGCACTATCGGCCGATCCATCGGCACAGCCAGTATCAGGCGTTGGGCTATGAGGCGAGCGCATTTGGGGTGGCTGAGGCGGCGTATGGGCAGATGTTCTCGATGCCGATGTACCCGGATTTGACGCAGCGCGAGGCCAGGTACGTCGCCGATACGGTCTGCCGGCTCGTCGAAGAGAACAGGCGGGATTGACGATGAACGTGGCCCTGGTGGCGCGATGCGGCGGGGATTACGGATGGGGGCATTGGATCCGCTGTTTGAACCTGGCGGCTGCGGCACGGGCGATGCGGCGCGGCTGGTCGGTGGCGGCGTTGTACGACGGTCCGGACCGGGCGGTGGGGATTGCTGAGGGCTATTTGAAATCGTTGGAGGGTATTGCGGTTCGGCCGTTGGGCGAGATGGGCTGTCCGCTGTCGTTCGACGCGGTGCTGATCGACCGGCTTGAGCACAGCGCAGCCGATCTGCTGTTCTGGAAGTCGCGATGCGAGCGGCTGGCGGTTTTTGACGACATGGGCGAGGTGGCGAGCGGGGCGGATCTGGTGATCCGGCCGCAACTGTTGCCCGACGGCGGCAGGCCGCTGACGGAGGGGCGATTGCTGTACGGTCCGCGGTATTTTCCGGTCGCGCCGGGTTGGATTCGTCTGCGCGAGCAGTATCGGCTGGACCCCGCCGATCGGTTGGTTGTCTGCCTGGGCGGCGGGACGACGAATCGCCGCGGCTATGAATTGACGGCTGAGGCGCTGGCTGCGTGCCGCGACGTGGAGCAAGACAAGATCACCTTCGTGCTCGGCTACGAACTGCACGAGGGCGAACTACCGGCCCGAATACGTTCCGCTCTCGGCGCAGTCGAAATCCTCCCCTCAGTCGACCTGCCGGCGCTGATGCGAACGGCCCGTCTGGCGGTGGTCGCGGGCGGTTTTGTCAAGTACGACCTGGCTGTCGCGGGCGTTCCAGCCGTCATCCTTTCCGGCCCGGAGCACCAGGCGATATTGGCCCGCGCCTTCGCCCAAGCCGGCGCGGGCGTATATGCCGGTTCGATCGATGACCTGGCCCCGCAACAACTCGCAACAGCGATCTTACAGACGTGGTCCGACGACCAGCGGCTAGTCGATGTCTCCCACTCCGCCAAAACCCTGTCTGACGGCTGCGGCTCTGAGCGCGTGCTGGCGGCGTTGGAAGAAACCACCGGGCAAAGTCTTGGAGCACTCGAGTGAGTACCCCTCACCAGTCGCCGAATACCGTCTCCGCACGGCTGACAGCAGCAAGGCAGATGAGTTGTTCGCACTTCTGTCCTTTCAGACGCGGGTGACATGGGTTCCCTGCTTCCCGGCGGTGGCGTACTCAATGTAAAGAGTGCCGCATTTCTTGCTGTTAACAGGTGCCTGCTGGAGTGGAGAGCACAACGGTATCCATGTACTCCGTGCGTTGTTGTGGCCGGGCCGCACCAACGCCTCGTACTCGGTGAAGTAGCTTTGCTGTTGGCCTTGAAACTTCAGTTCAATGGCGTTGTCCAGATCTGTGATCCGGTCGGAGCTCGGATGAATGCACAACTGCGTTTCCGTCCACGCTAGCCACAACTTCCACGAGGCGCGCTGCTTTGCTCGAAAATCGGCTCTGGCGATATAGAAATTCGTTTGTCCTGCATTGCGTATATGGAAAACAACTGAGTTGTCAACCGGACCTGTAGCAACCGTCAATCGACCACCTGCCGTCACGTTAACGTGAAGATGTTCGTAGTTAGAAGGGAGAGCTTTCTGAAACAGTCTCCAGATAAATCCGACAATTCCAATGCCGAAGATGATGTCGATGAACCCATACTCCGCCAGCCACTTAAGTGTGTCCATGTCTCTGCCT
>Ga0123329_1002128_pt1 | contig 17770 bp, 14 predicted proteins | sample BioC12SIPDNA_FD_89703 | JGI IMG/M metagenome (GOLD analysis project Ga0123329, IMG submission 89703) | Anaerobic biogas reactor microbial communites from Washington, USA - Biogas_R1_B C12 SIP DNA | ecosystem: Engineered > Bioreactor > Anaerobic > Unclassified | place: Washington, USA | collected... | reverse complement strand
TTGTGGTCTAAAATGTGCGGTATCATCGGATATGCCGGCCCCCGGAACGCCCAAGAGGTCATTCTTGACGGTTTGAAGAGATTGGAGTACCGAGGCTACGACTCCGCGGGCGTGGCCATCGTGGGCAGCTCCCTGGAGATATTCAAGGAGAAGGGGGAGATATCGAAGCTGGCCTCCACCATGCCTTCCATAGAAGGTCACCTGGGTGTAGGGCACACCCGCTGGGCCACCTGTGGAAAGCCGTCGAAGGAGAACGCCCACCCCTTCCTGGACTGCGAGGGTCGCATCGCGGTGGTGCACAACGGGATCATCGAGAACTACCAGGCTCTAAAGAAACAGCTCATAGATGAAGGCCACGTGTTCACCTCCGAGACCGACACCGAGGTGTTGGTGCACCTGCTGGAGAAGCACTATAAGGGGGACCTCCACGCAGCGCTCAGGGAGACCCTGAAGGAAGTGAAGGGTACCTACGCTACCGTAGCCCTGCATGTGGACAGCAACCAGCTGGTCGCCGGCCGCAAGGAGAACCCTCTGGTGGTGGGCCTGGGACACGGGGAGAACCTCTTCGCCTCCGACGTCACCGCCATCCTCAACTACACCAATAAAGCGCTTTACATCATGGACGGCGAGACCGTGGTCCTCGATCCTCAGAACGTGACCATCTATGATAATGAGGGCAGGATCGTGCAGCGGGAGCCGCATGTGGTCACGTGGACGGTGGAGGATGCCCAGAAGGGCGGTTACGAGCATTACATGCTCAAGGAGATATTCGAGCAGCCCACAGCCATCCACAATTCCCTCCTCGGCAGCCTGGAGGAGCTGGAGAACGGAAGCCTGATGGTGGACCAGGACGTCCCCTCGGTGAAGCTGGTGGCATGCGGCACGTCCTACCATGCCTCCATGGTGGGGAAGTACATCATCGAGGCCCTGGCCAAGATACCCACCACCGTGGAACTGGCCTCCGAATACCGCTACTCCCCGGGTACGGGGGAGAACCCCCTCACCGTGATGCTGACCCAGTCAGGAGAGACAGCGGACACCCTGGCCGCGGCCCGTGAGGCCCGCCGGAGGGGATGCCGCACCTTGGCCGTCACCAACGTCGTAGGCAGCACCATCGCTCGAGAGGTCGACAGCGTGTTCTATACCAACGCCGGTCCGGAGATCGGCGTGGCCGCTACCAAGACCTACACCGCCCAGCTCATGGCCATGTATCTTCTGGGGATCCGTCTGGCACAGATACGTCATACGATGGGCAGGGATGAGGTGCGGGAACTTATGTCAGACCTCCGGGGAATGCCCCGGTACGTCGGAAGTGTCCTCGACAGGTCACAGCAGGTGAACGAGGCCATCGATATGCTGGTGCCCGCCCAGGACGTGTTCTTCCTAGGGCGCAACATCAACTATCCCACGATGCTCGAGGGGGCATTGAAGCTCAAGGAGATCTCTTACATCCATGCGGAGGGATATGCCGCAGGTGAGCTGAAGCACGGCCCCCTGGCGCTGCTGACGAAGTCCACGCCTGTGGTGGCCGCCTGCGTCAAGGACCACACCTATGAGAAGATGATCTCCAACATCTCCGAGGTGGCCGCGCGCAACAGCCCCATCTTGGCGATCGGCGTGGAGGGCGATAGTGACCTTGCGGCGGTGTCGGACGCCATCGTCTACATACCCCCCATAAGTCCCATTCTGTCCCCGGTGCCTCTCACAGTTATGGTCCAGCTCATATCATACTACACTGCCAAGAAGCGTGGCTGCCCCATAGACAAGCCCCGGAACCTCGCCAAGAGTGTGACCGTCGACTAGTCCAAGCGCTCTGGGCACATCTCCCTGCGGGAGCAGGAACGGCACTTACCCGGTCGGTCGTGGTTACGGTGCGCCTCGCCCGAGGCCATGACCTCTCGCATCTCCGCCATCTTCGACATCAGGGTGGACCGCAGGCGATCGTCGAAGGCGATGATGTGCTCCATATCGCCGTACTTCAGTATCCCGTAGCTGACCTTTCCTTCCTTTTCCAGGAGAAGGCAGTAGGCCGCCAGCTGGATCACGTGGGAGAAGAGGGGACCGCGGGGCACCCTGCCGGTCTTGACCTCCACCGGGACCAGGTCCCCACCTATGTCCAGGATGTAATCGGGACGCCCTGATAGGCCGTGCTCCTCGGAATGAAGGAGCCGGGGGGAGCCGGACTCACCTATGTAAGCGATGCGTCCCCTGACATGGGTCCGGTCCCTCACCGCCCTCGCCCCTTCGGCCTGGTGCTGTGACATGTACAGGGCGACGGTGGCCCCCATAAGGAGCACCAGGGCCACAGCCTGTGCCAGGAGGCCCTGGTCAAAGCTGATCCCGAAGAAGGGGACGGCATTTATGGCGAGGACCATGGCAAGAATGGCAAGCGTACCCACGATGAGGTCGCTCTTCTCTCCCTCCAGGCGGAGGCGGGCCCGTGCCGAGCCGTACAAGATGAAGATGGCCAGTATGATCCACAGGACAGCAATGATGCTGAGGACCCGGTAGCGTAGGACATAGTCGGGGGATGCGAAGACGAACACCCCTACCAGCGCCAGGGCCGTGGCCACCATGGAGGTGACTATGACCACTTTGTCATAGGAGGAGGCGAGTCGCTCCTTCTTGACGATGTCCTCCAGCTCTCCGGCCATGCGGTCGTGCTGGTCCCTGCCGGCGACCAGAGCGGGGTCTTCGGTGACCTCATCCCTGAGACTCCAGCTCAAAGGACAGTAGCAAAACTTTTCCAGGTCCCCGGCCGATATGCCCTCCACGGCCACGCCCATGCTGTCGGAGTATCTATTGCTGTCTGCCTGAATCGCAAATCCAGGACCCGGAGAGGCTCTAGATCTGGCGGTTATCGACGATCTCTTCCGGGCAGAAGTCTTCTACGGTCTGGCTCTCGCAATTGAGGCCGCACAGCCCGGCATCGATGATCTCGATCCCCTGGGGGCAGTCCATATCCTCCACGTGGCCGAACCAGTAGACGACCAGCCCATGACCGAACATGTCGTAGTACTGGCTCAACTGCCCGCGGACGTTCTTGTTGAACTCGGTGCGGTCCCCAAAGGAGGCCTTGGACTCGATCCAGTTGATCGTCCAGCCGTTGATCTTGAGAGGCTCATCGAGGAGGCAGTCGGGGGTCTTGGCGAACTTGCCCCTGAGGTCCTTCTCGGTGCGGTAGCTGATGTTGTGGGAGTCTAGCCACTCATGCAGCTTCTCCTCCCCCCAGGCTCCGCGCTTGTACTGTATCTCGTTGCCCCATGGGGAGTATATGCTGTCCGCCTCGGTGATCTCGATGATCTCCTTCTTCGTTCGGGGGTTGGCGATGCACTCCGGTTCCCGGACGTACTTCCAGAACTCCTTCTTGGAGAAACCGTCCTCCTGGAACAGAATCAGCGCGGTGAGGATGGGAGGGAACCGCCACTTCCTGGCGATCTCCAGCAAGCTGGTCCCGGCCTTCCATTCCCTGAGCATGCGGGGAGCGTTGCGCTTCACGACGTGATATTTCTTGGTGGCCTCACGCACCGTTCGCTGGGTGTATATGACGTTGAGCAGCTCCTCGTCCAGGCCTGTTTCTTTGGACAAGGCTTTCACATCATCATAAGTATCGAGGCGGTCATAAATAGCCTTGAAATCGTTAAACTTCATGTGAACTTCAACCTATAGTTGCACTCTAAGATTTCGTAATCCATGAAAGCTCTTAAACATATCGCCATTAAATACGTAAGCCAATGACTCCATCTGACCTTTGGATGACGGTACACGGCGAAACATGAATAGGTTATATATCACGGACAAGCATTTATCATCCAATATACTAAGCCAGCCATTTGAGGAGGGAAAACATGACAGAAATGCCGAAGAACATACCATTCCTAGCAAACAGCACGGGCCCCGCATGGCTCCCCGCGGCGGCAAAAGATGCTCGTCAGTTCGCATACTGGGGACAGCTGATCATGCTGCTCATGCTCCTGATCGCCTTCATCGGTGCCATAGCGAGCATAGCCACGGGAAGCTGGGGGACCGCAATCTACCTATTGATCTCCATGGTGGTCATCGCGTTCCTTTATTACATGATGGTCCCAAGTGTGTTCACTCCTCTGGACCAGGGGAAGTTCAAGGAGGCCAGTGACCGCCTCATAATCTGGGGTATCATCGGCCTGATCTTCGGCGGCGTCATACCCGGTATCCTGCTGCTCATCGCCTTCATCAGACTGCAGGAGGTGTTCCAGCCGCAGTACCAGCAGTATCCGACGCAGTACTACCAGCAGCCTCAGCAGTATCCTCAGCAGGCTCCTCCAGTACCGCCTCAGCAGACTCAGCAGTACCAGGCGCCGCCCGCCCAGTACCAGGCGCCGCCGGTGCCTGTACCCCCGCCGGCACAACCCGCACCCGCCCCGGAACAGCACAACTCATCGAGGGCTGAGATGATCAAGTGCAAGAACTGCGGCGTCCAGTACCCGGCGTTCATGAGGAACTGTCCCAACTGCGGCACCCCTCGGCAGTAAACACCTTAACGCTCATTTTTTATTGGGCCGGGGGACGGTCCACGTACACCAGGATCCCCCGGTGCTCTATGGCGCGGATCCGATGGTATGGTATCTTGCTATCGGCGGTTACAAAGAACGAACGCTCCAGCTCCACAATGTCCTCCCCCTTGACGGCCGACAGGTCGCCGGGGGCTCCCCGGTGAAGGTAAGTGATCACCACATCCTTCAGCCCTTCCCTTTCCTTCCATTTTATCCTGTTCAGGACCTCTCGTGGATAGACCGTTCGTCTCGCCCCCTAGCGAATCTCGAAAGTAGCATCTATTCTGTGGTCAATGTGAATACCATGAATGCTCTAGCTATTAGTGATTACGTTACCTCCGGCCCGGTCCTGCAGCTTCGCGGCAGAATGGTGGATGTGCAGGGAGGTTCTGTCCACCCGGTCCGTCTGAGGATAAGGGGGAGTAGGATATTGAGCATCGAGAGGGACCCCTCAGCGCCCTCCCGGTTCATTCTGCCCGGCCTTATAGACGCCCATATTCACATAGAATCATCCCTTCTGACACCAGCACGCTTCGCGGAGAAGGCGGTGGTGCACGGCACCACTGCAGTGGTTGCCGATCCTCACGAGATCGCCAATGTAGCGGGGATGGAGGGGATCAAGTATATGCTGGATAACGCGGCCTCGGTTCCCCTGAGGTTCCACTTCACGGTCCCGTCGTGCGTGCCCGTGTCCCCGCTGGAAACGACCGGAGGGGTGATAACCGCCCGTGACGCGAGCATGCTCTTCCAGGACCCTCGATTTGTGGCCTTGGGAGAGGTGATGGACCACAACAAGGTCCTGAACGACGATCCCGACACCATGGCCAAGATCGATGCCGCGGTCAGGGCGGGGAGGCCGGTGGACGGCCACTGCCCCGGTCTGCGTGGAGAGGACCTGGACCGCTACATAATGGTGGGAATCACCACCGAACACGAGGCCGCCTCGTTGGAGGAGGCGGAGGAGAAGGCAAGGAAGGGCATGACCATTATGGTGCGGGAAGGGTCCGCAGCGCAGAATTTCAAGGCCCTGCTGCCGTTCGCCCGCAACAACCCTCATTTCCTGGTGACCGACGACCTGGAAGCGGAGGACCTTGTCCAAGGACATATGGATGCCATCCTGCGTAAGGCCGTGGCCGAGGGTATGGACGCGGTCCAGGCCATTAGAGCGGTGACCATGTGGCCTGCCCAACACTATGGGGTCCCCGGAGGATGGATCCGTCCCGACGGTCCTGCGGACCTGGTGGTGGTGAGCGACCTCCAGGAGTTCAAGGTGGAGGAGACGTGGATCAGGGGGATACCCGTCGCCAGGAACGGCCAGCCCCTGTTCACCGGGGGTCCTATGGCCTTCCCCCGGACGATAGGTGCGAGTGAGGTCCAAGGTGGTGACATGACCATTCCGGCCAAAGGTTCCAGGCTCCGGGTGCGGGTCATCGTGGCCAAGGAGGGCGAGATCGACAGCGGTTCGGCGATGGCGGAGCTGGACGTCATCGACGGGAGGATCGCCTCCGACCATGACTGCGACTGTCTCCACCTGGCGGTGGTGAACCGCTATCGCCCCGCGCCCCCAGCGCTGGCCTTCATCCGCGGGTTCTGCCTTAAGGAAGGGGCGCTGGCATCCTCGGTGGCGCACGATGCCCACAACATCATCGCCGTGGGAGTGGACGGGGAGAGCATGGCCCACGCCGTCAACGAGATAATCCGCATGGGGGGAGGCATGTACGCTGGCAGCGGGCAGCGGAAGGCAGTGCTGCCTCTGCCGGTGGCCGGCCTGATGAGCGATCTCCCGGTGGACGAGGTGGTGCGAAAGGAGAGAGAGCTCCACGAGCTCGCCCGGGAAATGGGATGCCCCCTCCGCCGACCGTTCATGACCCTGTCCTTCCAGTCTCTGCTCGTCGTTCCCTCCCTGAAGTTGGGGGACCGAGGGCTGATGGACACCCTCCGCTCGGAGGCGGTGGAAGCGATAATAGCCACCTAGGCCGGAAAGTAAGAAAATACCCCCCATGCATTCCGGGAACATGCTGGATAAGCTGAAGCAGAGCCTCCGGGAGTCGCCCGTGGTCCGCATGGGCGACTACTCCTATTTCGTTCATCCCATCACCGACGGCATCCCCCGCATGGACCCCGCCCTCCTGCAGGAGGTGGTGGACCGCATGATGGAGATCACCGATCTCCGCTGCGACCTCCTGGTGGCCGCAGAGGCCATGGGCATCCATCTGGTCGTCCCCATCTCCCTGCGCACGGGTATCCCGTACGTGATCGTCCGCAAGAGACGCTATGGGCTTCCAGGAGAGGTGAGCGTGACGCAGGTCACCGGCTACTCGCGGAAGGAGCTGTACATCAACGGGCTGGCCAGAGGGGACCGGGTAGTGATCATGGACGATGTCATCAGCACCGGGGGGACCCTGCGCGCCATCATCCACGCGTTCCAGGAGATGGGTGTGGAGATCGCCGATATCGTCGTGGTGGTGGAGAAAGGAGAAGGTAGAGAGCTGCTGGAGCGCGAGCTAGGCATCAGGATCAAGACCCTGGTCAAGGTGGATGTCCGCGAAGGCAGGACCACAGTCCTGGATTGAAGGCGAAAGCTTTTTTGTCGATAGCGCGCTGACGCGTTAGCACCGAGGGATGGGCACAGCTCCTCTATGGACGGTGAACGCTCCCTCGACGGGAGCGATGTAGGATGGCCGACCCTGAGAGCTTCAGATGCAAGCTGGTAACCTGGAACGAGATAGCGGAGTGGACGACAGACCTGGCCAATGAGCTGCAGGAGAACGGCGTTCAGCCGACCGTGGTCGTAGGTCTGACGCGAGGGGGCTGGGTCCCGGCCAGGCTCCTCTGTGACCATCTGATGGTGAAGAAGCTGTACGCGGTGAAGACCGAGCACTGGGGAGTAACAGCCAACCAGAACGGAAAGGCCCTGCTGACCCAGGAGCTCAGTGTGAACATCGCGGGAGAGAGCGTGCTGGTGGTCGATGACATCACCGACACTGGGGAGAGCCTCACTCTGGCGATGGCCCACCTCAGCTCATTGGGGGCCAAGAACACCCGCAGCGCGACGCTCCTGCACTTCAACCATTCCAAGTTCGTGCCCGATCACTGCTCCCGCAAGCTTCCCGATGACCCATGGATATGGTTCATCTTCCCCTGGAACCTGCATGAGGACCTGAGGACGCTGCTTCCCAAGACCCTCACCGAGCCCCGCACCGAGGAGGGCATCCGCCAGGCCTTCCGCGACCAGTTCTTCATCGATGTGCCGGAGGAACTGTTGCCCATCACCCTGAGGGACCTGGAGAAAAGCGGAAAGATCGTCATGGACGGCAATATCGTCAGAATGAGGTAACGGACCAATTGACCTGCGGTCCTTCCCTCATTTCACCAACCTTTTTTTCATGATGATTATGGCGAGGAGGAAGGTCACCACGGTAAGGACCACGATGTAGAGCGTCGCCCACAGGTCCATCCATCCCACCGTTCCGAAGCTCAGATTCCTCATCAGCAGGCTGGTGTGAGTGAGGGGTAGAGCATACGCCACCGGCTCTATCACGCCGAGGGATGAGGTGGGGAAGAACGTGCCCCCGAACAGGAACATGGGCGTGACCAGGAGGTAGAACGGGTAGTTGAACGAATCTATGTTGGGCACCAGGCCGGTGAAGATCATGGCTATGGATGAGAACATGATGCCCCCGAGGAAGGATATCGCCGGTATCAGCAGCATGGTGGGGGCGGTGAACAGCACCTCAGGTATGAACGTGGCGCCCAGGACGATGATCACCAGCAGTACGATGGCGGAGTTCACGAAGCTCTTGGTGGCGCCCCACAGGATCTCCCCGGCGATGACATCCTCGATGCTCACGGGCGTGGCCACGATGGCATCGAACGTCTTTTGGTAATGCATGCGCACGAACGAGCCGTAGGTGCACTCGAAGAAGCCGCCGTACATGATGGAGATGGCCACCAGGCCAGGGGCCAGGAATCGTATGTACTCGATCTCCTGTCCGGCGTATTGCAGGTTCATTACCAGGCTGCCCAGCCCCGCCCCCATCGCCACCAGGTACAGCAGGGGCTCCAGTATGGAAGGGAGGAAGTTCGTCTTCCAAGTCTTGAAGAACACATCGGCGTTCCTCCTCCACACATAGATGGCCCCCCGGTCGATGTTGCTGATGAGGCTCAATCCTTCAGCCTCCTGCCGGTGAGCTTGAGGTATACGTCCTCGAGGGTCGACGGCCTTACTGTGGAGTACACGTCAGGGTACCTACGCTTGAACTCCGACTGTATCGTCTGACACTGCCGGGAGTACAAGTAGATGCGGTCCGCCGAGCGCTCTACCTGCCCTCCTGTAGCAGCCAGGTAGTCCTCGATGCCCTGCCCGTGGGGGTCTATGACCTCCATGACGCAGGAGCCCACCTGGTCCTCGATGAGCTCCTTGGGAACACCCTCCAGGAGGAACTTCCCTTTCTCCATTATGACCAGGCGGTCGCACAGCTGCTCGGCCTCATCCATGTAGTGGGTGGTGAGGATGATCGTCGTCCCTCTCTTCCGGAGGTCCCTGATCTTCTCCCAGATGAGGTGCCGGGCCTGGGGATCAAGACCGGTCGTGGGCTCGTCCAGGATGAGGAGCTGGGGGTCGTTGATGAGGGCCCGGGCCATTATGAGGCGCCGCTTCATGCCACCGGACAGATGTTCGATCTCGGTGTCCTTCTTCTCCGTGAGCTGCATCATGTCTAGCAGCTCCAGCGCACGCTTCTTGGCCTGGGCCGGGGGGATGCCAAAGTAGCGGGCGTAGGAGGTGAGATTACGGAGGACGGTGAAGTCAGGGTCCAGATTGTTCTCCTGGGGCGCCACGCCGATAAGGGCCTTGACCTCCTTGGCACGGGCAGTGATGTCCATTCCCAGAACCTCCAGGCGTCCCGCGGTCAGAGGGGAGGTGCCCTGTATCATGTGCATGGCGGTGCTCTTCCCCGCACCGTTGGGCCCCAGGAACCCGAACACCTCTCCTTTGTCGATCTGAAGGTCGATATGGTCCACCGCCACCAGATCGCCGTACCTCTTCACCAAACCCCGTGCGGAGACCACTGCCGGCATCTGAGCACACTTATGGGTCTTATGGCATTAGACCCTGACGCAAGCTAACGGTAGCCGCGCCCCTTTTTCCCCCTGCCGAGCAAGGCCTATTGTGGACCCTTCCCTGATCCTCGCCGTCATCTACCTCTCCCTTCTGGGCACGGCCCTGGGGTCGCTGACCGGCCTGGCCCCGGGCATCCACGTCAACACCCTGGCATTGCTCCTGGTCTCCGCGTCTGCCATCATCCTCCCCGGTCTGGCAACGATAGCGACGGCGGCGGGCGGGGAAGAAGGGGACGCCCCCCTGCTGCTGGTTGTGATCATCGTCTCCGCGGCGGTGGCCCACTCCTTCCTCGACGTCCTTCCCTCCATCTTCCTGGGGGCAGCGGAGGAGGACACGGCGCTCAGCACACTTCCCGGGCACCGCCTCCTCCTTGACGGTAAGGGTAACGAGGCCGCCGGCTGCTCCGCATACGGTGCCCTGGTGGGCGGGACCGCGGCCATCTGCCTGTGCCTCCCCCTCACCATGGTCCTGGGCCCTCCCCTGGACCTCATGCTCCTAGTGGAGCAGGCCGCCCCCTTGTTGGTGGCCGCCGCCCTGATCGCCCTTCCGCTCTCGGAGAAAGGGGTCCGAACACGCGCATCGCTGCGTGTCAGGGATGCCTCCAGAGAGGAAGGGTGCTTAAGCCTGGTCCGGCCGGTGCCGGTGGACGGGCAGGAGGCTATCATGGTGGGGAGGGTTCAGCGGGACTGTTGCAGCGGGCCGTGGCTGGTCACCCCTTATGGGAGGTGGCGGCTTAGGGGGAGGGTGCCCTTGGGAACGGTGCGCGTGCACGGCGTGTGGCGGGTGCGGAGGACGGCGCTCCGCGAGAGGACCGCGGCCCTGGTGCTCCTGCTGCTCTCGGGCATGCTGGGCCTTACCTGCATGGAGTCCCGTCTTCCGCTCTCCGAGGTGTGGGAGGGCATGGGGCAGAGCGTGCTGTTCCCCCTGCTCACGGGTCTTTTCGGCATGCCCGCGGTCCTCGCCTCCGCGCGCGGCTCCCCTATTCCGCCCCAGGAGGACACTGGGGAGGTACCACGTGACCTGCGCTCAGGGCTGCTGGGAGCGCTCTCGGGAGCGGTGGTGGGGTGGTTCCCGGGCATCTCCTCGACCACCGGGGTCATCATGGCCTCGCCCCTAGTGCGGGACAAGGACGGGAGCTCCCGCCGCTACCTTACAATGGTCTCGGCCGTGGGAACATCCTCCACCATCCTCGGCCTCCTGGCCCTCGCATTGGCCTTTAAGGGCAGGTCGGGCGCGATGATCGCCGCCAAAGAGGTGCTGGGGCCAGACGGCGCCGTCCTCCTGGCACCTCCCTCGGCATGGTTCCCCGTACTTCTTCTCGCCTCCCTGGTGTCCATGGGGGCCAGTTACTACCTCACCCTGCACTTGGGCCGCTGGCTCTCGCGATTGGCGGGAGGCACGGACCTCCGCCCCCTCAACCGTGCGGTCATGGTCCTGATGGTCGTCCTGGTGACATTGTTCTGCGGCCTCCCTGGCCTGATAGTGCTGGCCACGTCCACCCTGCTGGGCCTGGTGCCCCCGCGCCTGGGCGTGGCCCGCGTGCACCTCACCGGATGCATGCTCCTGCCCACCGCCCTATATCTGTCTGGCCTGGACGCAGCTCTCCTGGCGGTGCTTTGATCGCATCCCCTTGTCCCGCTCCCGCAGGCGCTCGATGTTCCATCCGAAGGGGGAGAGGAGCTCGGCGGCGCCGCGGAGGCTGAGGTCCACATAGCGCTCGGCGTCGTACCTCTCATCGCCGTCCAGGAAGGGGGCGACCCTGACCCTCTGCCACGAGCTCCTGCTGGCGGAGTCCATGATGAGGTACTCCACCGCCTGCCCGGGCTGTAGCTCGAAGCCCTGGTCGTGCAGCTGCTGCAGCGCGGCCACCGAGTCGTTGTACTGCACATACTCCTCCAGGCGCCGGGAGATGCTCTTCCTCATTATCAGGCGCGCCCTCTCCACGGTCCCGGAGCGCACCTCCTCGACGTAGCGATCCAGTACCTCCAAGGAGGAAGGTACCAGCTCCAGGAACGCGCTCCGGTCGGCGGCAACGGAGAGGTGGCGGAGCATGTCCTGCTGGAGGTCCTCCACCAGCAGGGGCGTGTCCTTGCGCCGCACCGCGATCCCCCGGAGCTTCAGTTCCCCGTCCTCGAACTTCCCGTAGTAGCGGTTCAACGCACCCACCCCCGTGGATATGTTGGGCAGGAAGACGATCCAGGCGTACCGCCCTTCCAGGTTGAGAGGTATGCCCATCTCCCGGGTGATCTCCTCGCAGTAGGACGCCACGTCGCCGTCCCCCCGCAGCCACAGCGAGTCCACGATCCCATGCAGCACATCGAAGCCGCGCCTCTCCGCAAGGTCTGCAGACCGCACCAGGATGTCCCTCCCGAAGGCGGTGATGGACTCATGGCACTCGATCCTTCCGAAACGTGCGTTCCTGTATCCAGTGTAGCCGAAGCAGGTGACCAGCACCCACTTGAGGGCCTTGGCCCGCTGCTCGTACATCTCCCCCTTACGCCCGCCCTGACCCTTGATCTGCTTATACACCCGCCGGCGGTTGAGGATGGGGACCAGCACCTTGGGGACCAGTCCCTGCCGCTTCTCGCAGATGTGGTACCCCAGCTCCGGCACCGTCCTCGAGGAGCGGGAGCAGCAGGGACACATCACCGTCTCCGGGGAGATGTTATGCCGCACCATGATGCTGGGGTACAGGGAGAAGAAGTCCACCTCCCACACCTGGTCATGCACTCCCACCTTGGGCTCGTAGATGAACCCCCCGCGGTCCGAGACTATCAACGCCCCGGCGGTCTTGAAGTCCTCGGGGAGGTTCTTCTTCCACAGCACCACGTGCCCGCTGCGCACGGCCTCATTCACCTGCATGGCGCTTATGGCGCTGCCCGGGGAGAGGCGGGAAAGGTCCTGCAGAGGTATCATGGAAAGGCGCGACATCTCGATCAGCCCGTGCAGGCCGCTCTCCCGGAAGGTGAAGGAGGACTCGCGGTCGATGTGCACCCGGCCGCGTAACTTGTGGCCAGGGGGCTTGTACACGATGCGGCCGTAGGTGAAGAAGCTCTTCCCCCGGGAGGTCCTCTCCCCCCTCTCGCGCCCCAGCTCCAGGGTGACGTCGTTAACCTGCGCCCGGTGGTGAAGATAGGGGAGGTAGAAGCTGTCCCCCTTGGAGGTGTAGATGATGTCCGGGTCCTGCTCCCTCATCAAGGATTGCAGGTCTATGATGATCCCGTCCTCAGGTCCGTCGAGGACCACGTCACCGACCTCCACCGAGGCGATGGGATCATCTAAGGTAGGGATCCCCGCTCCCTCGGTCCGGACCTTCAGCTCCGCCGAGGTCAGCGCAGGGATGGGGTAGTCGAGGCGCAGGTTCGAGTCCAGGCTGTGCAGGGAGGGGAGCTCCACCAGACCCATGGCGAAGATCCCCTTGGCCAAGAAGTAGCGCTGGTCCATCCTCAGGTCCACGTTGTACAAGAGGTGGTCGCGGTAGCCTCCCCAGGAGTCGATGGTCACGGCCAGGGGCTGTATGGCCGCGTAGTCCCGCACCGCCACCGAGAGCACCTCCCGTTCCTCTCCGCCCAGCTCCGTCCGGCGGCGCACCAACGATACATCCTTCACCCCCAGGAGGGCAAGGTCCCGTGTCAGCTTCTCCAGCCTGTCCCTGGAGGCGAGCACGTAGATGCGGGGTATGAAATCCTCGACCACACGTTCCACCCCTCGGTTGGTCCACACCCAGGTGACCATGCGGTTCTCGGCCATGTCCGCATAGCAGTCCAGGACCCATCCTCTCACCCCTTCCCCCCCAGCCTCCGGATCTCCTTCTCCTGCTCCAGGAGTATGGACAGGAGAGCGCCCTCCACGGGGTCGGAGAAGGCCGCATAGGTGGAGGCCGAGGCATGCGCCCGCGCCCGGTTGACCATGTGATCGAACACTTCCCGGTCCTCCTTGGGTAGCGCCCTGCGGAAATCGCTCCAGCTGTTGATGATCGATTCCAGGGTCATCCGGTAGGTGGGCACCGTCCTTCCCATGTCACCGCCTCAAGAACTCTTCCAAGGTGGTCTGGTTATGCGGCACGGCATGGTAGTACATGGTCTCCTGGCGGTTGGGCAGGGTTATGCGCAGGCAGCGGGAGGCGTTCTCGATGCGCACGATGTCGTCCGCCATGCCGTACAGGAGGTTCTTCAGGCTTTTCCTCTGAAGTATCTTCATCAGGCCGTAGTTGGTGATCAGCGTGGCCACCCCGCGGTCGTGCGAGAGGTCCCGCAGGCGCTCCACGCACCGCCTTATCAGCTGGTACGATTCGGACCACCGCATCTCCTTGTCCTGGAACATGTCCGGAAGGCAGGACACGATCACCATGCCGGCCCCGGTGCGCCTCACCTCTTCCTCCAAACGCTCGTCGATAAGGGATACCAGTTGGTAGGCGGTGAACGCCCGGGCCACGCTGATGCTGTCCAGCACCTCGGTGCGGTCCAGGCCGAAGCGCCTGCATATCCTCCCCAGCTCGTAGGGGTTCACGGAGTTGCCCCCGTCCACCCACACCACATCCTGGCCCAGGGTGCTGACCCCGTTAACGCACAGGATATGGGTCAGGTCGAAGAGCATGCGATCAGAGGAGTCCAGAAGGGTCATGCTACCAGGCCTCAGGCCCCCGAAGAAGGCGTCCAGGGTGGGAATGGAGGTGCGGACGGTCCGCTCCCCGTGCATCGTCAGCTCCCGCTGCGGCGCAATGGCCAGCGAGTCCGCTTCCCTGGTCGATAGGCTCATACTCTCCTATCCGGCATTCGACCCGCGGATTATATGAACCTGAGAGGGAGAGTTGCCCGAAAGTAGCCCTTCGTTTCCAGTGGGCTGGGCGTTAAAAATCGCGCCGCAAGCCGCGCCGGACGTCCATGCGACGGTCTCTAAGACCGCTCACGTCGCGCCTGGGCGGGTCACCTTCTCCCCATGGAATACCTGGCATCGGTGCAGGCCTTCGAACCCCGGGCCACGCCGGCCTTGGTGCATTCCCTTTTCAGTTCGCAGAAGATGCATCTTTCCCATGCTCGCGGCGTCCCTCTCCAAACATTGGTCGGCCGTTCGCTCTCAACCTGTACCTCTGCTTCCTTGATCTCGGTCTGAGGTTCCATGAATACCATCCCCGGCGGTCATCATGTCACAGTCTATTGTTCCCTTCTGTCTGAGTTGCATGTCCCAGGAATGAGCGGAGGACACGGAAGGGGGCGGAAAGGATGTGGCTAGCAGTAGAGAGCACGCCTGCCGGGAACAGTTTTAATAACGGCCAGCTGACATAGGTCGTAATGAGGTATCCATTATGCCCAGCTGCCACGAGATGAAGATGGACCAGGTCTACGTATGCAAGGACTGTGGCCTAGAGCTGCAGGTCGTTAAGGAGTGCAAGGAGTGCGGTGCGGAATCGTGTGGTTGCGTGCAAAGCTGCTCTTTTGAATGCTGTGGTAGTCCCATGGCGCTGCGTGAATGAGCATCATAGGGTAATCAAGCTGAAACATCAGCATAGGTGCGCGGTCAAACCACTTCAATATTTTTCACCTTCCTACCTGGAGGTCACGAGCCTATCAGATATCTTCTGCCTGTCGACGGACATGCTAGATGGCACGGGGGCGCGACATTAAGGAGGAACAACGTGGGCCAGGCTGGAAAGTCCGATACCTTTAACTATGATATCCAGCATCGAAACCGAGATGTCGGGGAGAGAGCTAGCGGTTCGGCTGGGCAATGGGGTGGAGGTCCTCGGGAGCAGGGAGTACTACTTCGACGCCGAGACCATAGGGCCCAAGGGCACCTTCTGCATTTCTCACGCTCACTCCGACCACATGCCCAAGCGGATAGTGGGGCAGAGCGTGACCTGCTCCGACATAACCCTCCGCTGCCTCAACAATCGGAGCAAGAAGAAGCAGGTGGTGCGGTCCCCTCCCGATGGCGTCCGCATGCTCGACGCCGGCCATATGGCCGGATCGCGGATGTTCCAGGTGGAGGTTGATGGCCGTGAGGTCCTGTACACCGGCGATCTGTGCACGCGGGACCGCTGTGGCAACAAGGGCGCGAGACCGGTGAGGACGGACGTCCTGATCATCGAGTCCACCTACGGAAAGCCGAAGTACGTTTTCCCGCCCAGCGATATAATCGCCGGCCTCATACGCGATGAGGTGGAGGACAACTTCTCTCAGGGACGTTCGGTGTCCCTGTATTCCTACCCCCTCGGCAAGTCCCAGGACATGCTGCGTGTCCTCCAGGAGTTCTGCCCCTACACCGATGAGGCGGTGTTCAACGCCACCTCCCTGGTCCGCAGCGACGATGACCCCCTGGAATGCCAGCTGTGGAAGGAGGACGAGCCTGGGGATCCGTTCCTCGTCATATGCTCCCCATGGCTGAAGCGCACTGCCCAGGAAGAGGTGCTCCGCCGCAAGTGCGTGAAGCGCCTGGCGGTATCGGGATGGGCCTTGGACAGCGGATACCGGGCGAGGATGGGGGTGCACGAGGCCTTCCCCTTCTCGGACCATGCGGACTTCAACGACCTCATTGCCTTTGTCAAGGCCTGCGAGCCGGAGGTGGTGCTCACCCACCACGGGTTCGCCGAGTCGCTGGCAGTGGAGATAAAGGCCCGGCTGGGGATCGATGCCCGCCCCCTGATCCGTGGGCAGCGGTCGCTGCTGGAGTTCTAGTGGGGGGCACGATCGGGAATGCTCTATATACTAAGTCCAGAGAGCAGTATGATCGCTCAGATGCCGTTCAGGCGGTGGTCGTACTTCCCGCTAGCCATCCGCTCCATCACAGTATCGCCTATCCTATCGAGCTGCTCCTCGGAGAACAGTCCGGAGGAGATGCTCTTGGAGCCGGTGGACGACAGCAAATGAACGGTCCCGCGAGATACGCCGAACCTCCTGGCGATGGGACCTTTGGTGACCCGTACCATCTGCACCTTATCGTAGCTCATCACGACGGTCTCACGGTCAAGGATGCCGTTGACGAACGTGAACAGTTCCTCCCCCAGATCGATCTCCCGGACGCGATAGGAAACGCGCGCCGCGTAGACGGCGGCCAGTATGGCCAGCGCTGTGAGGAGGGGCAGCAAGTAAGCAGCCAGGTTCAAGAGCCCCTCCTGGGAGGCGTTCTCGCGGAAGAGGACGGCCGATGGGTACGCCATCGCCAGGACGAGGAGGACGGAGGCGATGAGCGTCCTTATGCGCAGCACGCTCCAAGCACCTACAGGCTGTTTCCCTGGAGTGCGCTCGTAAACGAACTCCGGAACCAGCTCGCCGAGGACCTTCTTGATGGTCTCATCATCCTTGAGCAGGCATATCACCGGGCGCGAGCTGCCTTCGCTGTCCCCGGAGGCGATGCCCACCACCTCCGCCTCGATGCAGGAACGATGCAGGAGCCTCGAGGCGAGGGTGCTCTTGACCCGCACCGCGTTTATCTTGGAGATGCGGAACGAGGTCTTGTACGTCCTTATCAGGCCGTGCTGCAGGTGGATGAACTCGCCCTGGCGGTGAACCTTGAAGTTGTAGTATCGGAAGAGCTGTGTTATCGACGGGACCATCTGGATCAGGAAGAACATGAACAGCGAGGGAAGGGCCGTGCCGCCGGCACCCATCTCCGTGGTCACGGAGTTATACATCTCCACGATGGAGTTGGCCAGGAACACTCCTCCCAGCAGGGTCTGGGACGTGGGAACGCTGAACAGGCTGTGAACGACCACGTCCTTGGTGGAAAAGGATACTATCGACCTCATTTCCTCCTCTGCCGGAAGGCTCTGATCATAAAGATGCCGTGACATCTCGCCCCTCAGCCGCTCTGCCAATTCCCGCTTGAACGTGAGCGATGCCTCTGGAAGTATGGCGTTGTGCCCGGAGTTGATGTTGATCATGAGCTTGGACGTCCCGAAGATCCTGTTCAGAAGGCCCTGGCTAATGTTCACGGCGGCGATCTTGGAGTACGGAAGGACCTTCTTGAACTTGAACAAGGTGTCCCTCTCGATAACCACCTCCTTTTCGCTGAAGCGGATGAGGGTCCTCTTCCATCGGCGGTAGCTGAAGAGGAGGGTCAGGGCCAGGGCGCCCACGCCCAAGGCCGCCACCAGGCTCATGTCCAGACGCCCGAAAAT
>Ga0123329_1002124_pt1 | contig 17783 bp, 8 predicted proteins | sample BioC12SIPDNA_FD_89703 | JGI IMG/M metagenome (GOLD analysis project Ga0123329, IMG submission 89703) | Anaerobic biogas reactor microbial communites from Washington, USA - Biogas_R1_B C12 SIP DNA | ecosystem: Engineered > Bioreactor > Anaerobic > Unclassified | place: Washington, USA | collected... | reverse complement strand
ATCGGCGGACGTATGGGTTGACGGATGTATTGCCGGGAGGCGGTGGAAGAAAGGTCGGACGGTAGACACGCGATCTCAGAGGCGTTTGCGTAAGGCCTGTAGATCGGCGAGATCCTGCGGACGGCCTGACGCCTTTTTGTTGGCGATCAGGTCTTCGCGGCTGATGAACCAGACCGGCGTGTCACCATAGCTGCCTTCGACCTTGCCGTTCCAGGCTTGCGGCCATGAGACGCCGTCAATCGAAGTCACCAGATCGATCCGGACCGGCGGTACTCCCAACTGGATGATCTGGTCGGGATTCTGGAAATCCTCGGCGGTCAGTTCCAGTGAGGCGAAGCCGAAGTCGGCGAGGGCGGCGACGATCCGCTGGGTGTTGGCCGGATCGCGGTTGACGAGGAGGTCGATGTCGCCGGTGTAGCGGGGCGCGCCATAGAACGCCAGGGCGTATCCGCCGACCACGACGTAGTCAACGCCGCGGGCGTTGAACGATTCTAACAACTCTTTGAAGTCTTTGTGTATACCCATCGTGCTGGGACCGGAGGAGTTCGACGGCCTCGATGCGGGCCTCGGGCGGCTGGCTGAGCCAGTATTGCAGGTCGTCGAGTTTGGCTTGGGGGTCGTGGAGGTCGCGTTTTTTCACCACTCTCTCGATCATGCCTACCATTATCGTCGAAGTCTTGATGAAATGGAAGAGCGTAGCGGAGACCCGACCGGGTGGGTCGGTGACCGTACGGAGGTTGCTTCGCTGGGCGTTCAGTTGTCGGTTGCTTCCGCGGCCAGGGCTCTGGTGATGGCTTGGATGGCGGCGCGATCGTGTTCGCAGGCGGCTTGGAGTCGGGCGATCTGCTGTTGTCGCATTTGGCTGGTCCAGGCGTCGAAGCGGGCCGGGACCGGCGCGAGATCCCAGGAGGTGTTGATGTCCTTAAGGCAGAGATCGGCGATTTGGGTGTAGTGGTCGGCGGCGACGCGCAGTTGGTTGGCGGTTTCGCCGGAAAAGTCGTTGGCGGCGCGGTTGAGCCATCGGCCGGCGATGCTTCGGCTGTGGATGAGGACCGCAAAGCACCAGGCGTTTCCTTGCATGCCGGCTTTGGGATCGCTGACCTTGCCGGCTTCCACATCGCGCAGCCAGTTGAGCCAGAAGGCGTAGGCGGCGTCGCCGACGAAGTAGGCATCGCGCTTTTCGGTCTTCCACATGTCCACCGCCTGCTTGAGGGCGGCGAGGGTAAGCTGCCGTTGCGGGATGTGTTCGTCGTTGGTCTTGGGTTCGGTCCAGATGACGAGTCCCCACGGCCATTTGTCTTTGCCGCCGGCAAAGCCCGAGGCTTCGTCGTACCAGAAGGGTTCGGCGCCGTTCTTGTGGTATGGATGGACGCACCACCAGCGTCGGCCGTCGTCGCCGTAGCCAATGATGAGGCCGTCTTCCTCGCTGCCGTAGTGGACGGGGATGCCGCGGTCGATGCTGGCCTTGACGGCGGCGCGGGCCTCGGCTTCGAAGGCGGCTTGGTCGGCGCGCGGCTTTCCGTCGAGAGGCACTTCGAATACCCTGAGCTTCCACGGCAGGGCGTGGTATCCGTTTTCGATGCACCGATAGCCGCACCAGGGATGGGCGGCGCTGGGGCAGTTGGTTTCGTGGAACTGGACGCGGAAGGCGAAGGCGCTGTAGCAGATCAGGTCGTCGTAGGAGAGCGACTCGCCGAGGGTCTGGAGGATGCGGGCCTGCGAGCCGTGTACGCTGTCAACGTACTCGCAGGGGTCGAATCCCCGGACGCCTTCGATCCAGGTGCGGCTGCCTTCGCGGCGAACGGCGTTGCCGGTGGGGGTTTGGGTGTTCTTTTCGATGGCGCAGAGGCGGTGGGTGGCGGGATCGAGGGCCCAGAGGTTTTGGCCGTCGTGGGCGAGTCCTTCGACGCGGCCGTCGCAGGGGCGTTCGGCGAAGTCGAGGAGCCGGCCGGTGGGGTCGCTTTTGAAGATGCAAGGGACCCAGACGTCATAGGACCAGACGTTGCCGTTGTCGGTTCCTAGCCACTTTGCCATGGGGCCGGGCAGGATTTCCTTGCGCCGGCTGTGGTTCTCCGGATGGTTTGGGTCGGCGATGGAGACCCAGCCGAAGAAGGAGTCGACGATCCAGAGCTTGCCGTTGACTTCGGCGATTCCGCCGAGGTGTTCGAACTCGTTGAGGGCGGTTTCGCTGAGGACTGCGCCGTTGTCTGGATTGATCCGGTAGAGACGTTTCGGTTCGTCGGTCCACGGGTTACCGACGGTGACGGCGAGGGCGTTGCCGGTCCAGGCGAGTCCGCGGATTTCGCCTTTGGGCAGCGGTATCGTTTGGATGACCTGGCCGTCCTGTCGGCTGAGGGCGAGGGCCCGGTTGTTCGAGGTGTCGGCAGTCCAGAACTTCTCGCCGTCCCAGGCCAGCCCGCGCAGCGGCTGTTCGGGCACGCTCAGCGATTGGGTCACCCTCCAATCGGCGGGCAGCGGAGGGGCTTGTCGCAGCGGTTCGAGCATGCGGTGGCGGACGAGGGCGCGAAAGACGGTCAAGCTATTGTCCCATCCGCCGTCCGGCCGTTGGCCGCGGAGGATCATCGGCATTTGTTTTTCGACAATGACCCGGCTCAGCGGGTGGTCCACCTCACCGGCGAGATGGAGGATGAACCACGGTTCGAGAAAACGCAGGCATCCGGCGGCGTTGATGTTTTCGGCGAGCCATCGCATGCCTTTGTCGAAAGCTTCGCGGGAGTCGACGATGTCCCGGCCGAGCCAGAGGGCGCGCAGGGCGAGGACGGTCGTCCACGGACAGCCCTGTCCGATCCATTGGTCGGGATGATCGGCGAGCCAGCGGAGGGCGGGCGCGACCTCGGGTTCGTCGCCTCGGCTGGCCATGCAGAGGGCGATCAGCGAGTGGAAGCCGATCTTGCCGTCCGATTCGAAGGGTTCGGCGCCGCTCTGACCCGCGCGGATCTGGCGAAGCATGGCGTCGAGGCTGCGCCGGACCTGGGGCGAGTCGGGCGGGAGTCCGAGTTCGAGCAGTGTTATCAGCGGGCCGCCAGCCGCCTTGGCGTTGTCGCCGAAGGTGCCGTCTTCACGCTGGCCGCCCAGTATCTCGTCGATCCTGGCCTGGATCAGTTCGCGGTCGCCTTCGCGCGGGCGATTGAATACGAACGTTCGCACGTCCGCGGCTTCGAACGAAGGGTTGTTCTCGACGAAGGCCATCGGATCGTGGCGGAATCCGTAGTTGAGGATTGGGGCGGTGGCGCTCATGGTGGAGACCTCCTGCGCTTGGGCGGTGTGGATCATGTTATGGTAGGTGAGGCTGGTTGTTATGGTGAAGGAGCCGATGGCGGCGAGGACGGCGAATTTGGCGGCCAGTCCGGCGGCGGTTGTTGTGTGGGTCGCGCTTGCGGCGGTAGTGGCGGCGAGGGTGGTTTTGAGGGCGGCGGGCGCGGCGGTGGCGGCCCCTTCGGCCAGGCGCGAGGCGAGGGCGGCCAGTGAGAGGGTGATGCCCGCCCGCGTGAGTTGGGTTCGCAGCGTTCGCAGGCCCTTGTCGAGGTGTCGCGAAACGGTGGATTGGCCTATTCCCAGCTCGGCTGCGATTTGCGGCTGATTTTTGTTTTGGAGGTAGTGGAGGATGACGGCGGTGCGGAGGGTTTCGGGCAGTTCGGCGATGGCGGCGTCGATGTGCGGGGCCAGATCGTCGCAGGAGGCGTCCTGGGGATTCGTGTCGGCCACGTCGGCGTTCGGGTGGAATTCGCGTTCGCGTCGGGTTTTTCGGAGCACGGCTGAGGCGGCGTGGCGGGCGGTGGCGTGGAGCCAGGCGGGCAGCGAGGAATGGATGGTCTGGGCCCGTCGGGCGAGGGCGAGGAAGCATTCCTGGGCGGCGTCCTCGGCGTCGTGGCGGTTGCCGGTGATTCGCAGGCAGGCGGTGTAGACGAAATCGGCGTATCGTTCGACGAGTTGGGCGAAGGCGGCGGGGTCTTCGTCCGTCGCGTACCGCCGCAGCAGGTCACGGTCATCCAGCACGTGGCTGTCTCCAGAGGGGTCGTTTGGCCGAGGCGGCAATCGCCCCGGGTCTGCTGGAATAGAGTATACCGGGGCGGGAGATATGCATCAAAAATGGATTTTGGTGGGATAGGCTGGGTGGTGGGATTGCCTGCTACGGTTCGGTCATGGCGTTCAGTGCCTTTTCGAGTTGGCTGACGGCCCTGGTGTCCAGGTCGGGGGCCTGGCGGAGGGTCTCGGCTTGGGCTTGGCGCATTTCGGCTGTCCATGGTTGGTTGGGTGCGGGCAGATGGCGGGTTGCGTCGGTCAGGATCGTCAGCAGTTCCTGATAGCTGGCGATGGCGCTGCGCAGGTGAGTGGAGGTTTCCGGGTCGGTGTCGGCGGCGATGGACTGCAGATAGCGGACGGCGGCTTGGCGAGCGTCGATGAGGGAGTCGAGGGTGCAGCGGTTGCAGCGGGCGGCGTCGGCGAGGGCGCTGGCGTCCATGGCGGCGAGGCGCTGTGCGTTGGTGAGTTCGGCGATCCATTGTCGCCAGGCGGCGTCGCCGCTGAGGAAGCCGGCGACGTTGGGCGTGCGCATCTGTTCGGCTGCGAGTTTGAGTGAACGGGCAATGGTCTGGCGGCGTTGTGGTTTTGCGCCGGTGCGTTCGAGCATCATGGTGAGCCACGGCCATTTTTGGGCGATGGCGGTCTGAGAGGCGGCGTCGGTGTCGTTGAGGCGGAGGAACTGGCGGCCGGCGTCGGAGTAACCGACGATCAGGCCCCAGTCTTCGAAGAGGGCGATGACCGGGCGGCCGTCGTTGATTTCGGCTGCGATCGTCTTGCGGGCGGCGTCGGCGTCGGGCGAGTGCTCGTCTTCGGCCATGCAGGTGGTCTGTCGGAAGCCGAAGGCGGCGAGTGCGGCTGCGGCGCTGTCGGACCCGCAGATCGGGCAGGGCGGGCTGTCGCACCAGCGGTCCGGATGGAACTGGATGCGGAAGGCGTAGGCGGAGTGGCCCATCAGGTCGTCGTATTGGGCGTCTTCGCCCATCGTCTTTAGCGCCGTTTCCATGGCGATGAAGAAGGCGTTGGTTCGCTGCGGGTCGCGGCGGAGTCTTTCGGCGTTGGTGATGAGGGTGCGGTCGGCGTCGCGGACGACGTTGGCGGGCAGGGTGGCGCAGGCGGCGAGGGCTTGTTCGATCTGGGCGATTGCCTGGCGTTCGAGGGTGAGGACCTCGTCGACGAGGGCGGCTTGGGCGTGGCGGTCGTTTTTCGACCATCTGTCTGGCGCAGCGTCGGCGATCCATGGAATCGCGACGTGGGTGGAGGCGGCTTCGAGTTTGGCGACGATGGCCTGGTAGGTTTGGGCGGCGGCCGTCAGGTGCGGTCCGGCCGAAGGGTTCAGTTCGTCGGCGACGGCGTGAAGGAATTGAACGGCGGATCGGCGGGCGTCGAGCAGTGCGTAGTGGATCCAGCCGTTGGCGGCTGCGGAATAGGCGAGGGTTTGGGTGTCGAGGGCGTCGAGTCTCGCGTCGTTCCGCAGTTCGTCGCGCCATTTTTCGAACGCGGCAAAGCCGCTAGCCTGAGATCGGCCGTTCCAGTCGGTTCGGTCGGTTGTGGCGAGTTCGACGGCGATGCGCAGCGAGCGGATGGCGCTTTCGCTGCGGCTTGGCGCGGCGGTTGGTCCGTCAATCAGGCAGAGCTTGGAGGGCCAGTCGGTTGCGGTCGCGTAGTCGTCGGATCGATCGCGATAGGTTCGGCAGAGGAACTGCTTGTCGGGTTCGACGTAGCCGGTGACGATGCCGTAGCTGCCGCGGCCCATCAGGTTTTCGGCGACGACGGGCCGGCCGGCTTCGATGCTTTGGGCGATTTGGTTGCGAAGGGCACGGCACTGGTCGTCGGACATGGCAATTGTCTCGATGCACTCGGCGCGGAGTCCGACGGCGCTGAGGGCCGGTTCGGCGTGGTCGAAGGTGAGCAGCAGATCGGGCGAGCTTGGGCAGAACTCCGGGATGAAGAACTGGAACCGGAAGGCGGCGGCGGAGAAGCCCATCAGCTCGTGATAGGGGGTCTGCTTGCCCATTGCTTTGAGGGTTGCGGCGAGGGCGGCGATGAACTGGTTGTCCTGTCCGCGGCCGAACTCGAGCCGGTCGACGTTTGGAATCCAGGTCTTGTTGCCTTCATGTCTTGCGCTGGCGTTCAAGGTCTGTTCCTTTGTGGAGTGTGTCATGCTGTGGAGTGCCTGGTGGCCGCTGATGATGAACATGCCAACGGCGACGAGGGCGAAGAGTTTGGGGCCGGCGGCGCTGAGGCCGGCGGCGGTGGCAGCGGTGGTGAGGGTTGCCGTCCCTGTGGCGGTTCCGGCGAGTGCGGTCAGTGTTGCGTTGAGCGAGGCGGGAGCGGCTGCGGCGGTCTGTTTTGACAGGAGAACGGCGAGCAGGCCGGTGGTGACGACGGCTCCTGATTTCTGGAGTTGGTCGCGGAGTTCCGCGAGGGCCCGCTCGATCCGCCGCGAGATGGTGGACTGGCTGGTGCCGAGGTGTTCGGCGATCTGGTCCTGGGTTCGGCCCTGGAGGAAGTGCATGACCAGGGGCAGGCGGAGGTTTTCGGGCATGCCGTCGAGGGCGTGATCGAGATGAGGGGCGATTTGCCGCCAGGTCGGATCGGCTTGGTCGTGCTGTTCCATGGCGGCTTGGCGTTCGTGTCGGCGTTGGCGGTCGCGGTGTCGAAGGAGGTTTCGCGATCGCGAGGTCGCGGCGGCGTGAAGCCATCCGGCGAGTGAGGTGCGGACGTCGTGCGGGCGTCGGGCGAGGGTCAGGAAGCACTCCTGGGCGATTTCCTCGGCGTCGTCGCGATTGCCGGTGATCCGCAGGGCGGTTCCGTAGACGAGGGCTGAGTATTGGCGGACAATCCGGCTGAAGGGTTCGGTCCGGCCGCTTTCGGCGTATTCGCGTAGCAGGCGGTTTTCGTCGTTCATCATGGCTTCCGTTCGTCGCCGCGGTTTGGCGTCATTCTACCTGATAGACACCGTGGGGCGGGGAAATATCCGCGGACGCCGGGACGCTTCGCAACCGGTTGATGGATAGAGAGATATGGCGGGTTACTGAGCCTCCATCGCCTGGGCTGCGCTTTGGAGTTCGTCGGCGGCTTGGGCTTCGAGTTCGGCGACGCGTTCGATCCGTTGAGCGAGGTGTTCGCGGCCGGCGGTAGATTCGATCAGGGCCTGGTCGCTGATGTCGGCGGCGTTGATCGCGTCGATGACCTGCCGGTAGAGGTCGGCGGCGGCGAGAAGGCGTTGTGCGACGTTTTGAGGATGTCGATCAGCCATGGCGCGGAGATAGGCGTCGGCGCTTCGGCGATTCAGGACCAGGTGGAGCCGGGCGTTGGCGTGCCATCGGGCCTGGCCGCGGTGCTCGAAGTCGCGAAGGGTTTGGGCCCAGAGGGCGAAGGCCTTCTGGCCGGTCAGGAACCCTTGCGGCATGGTGACCTCGTCGCGGGCGAGGGCGACGGCGTGGCCGATGGCTTGGCGGTCGGCGAGTTTGCGAGCGAGCGGCGTGGCCGGACCGCTGAGGATCGCAAGCCTCCAGGGGTACTTGGACGGCCAATCGAGCCGCTCGGTCTGCTTTTCGGTCGTGCAGGGGCAATGGCCCGAGAGGGGCGAATCGTTCGTATCGCAGGCGGTGACGACCGTCCAGAAACCGTTGTTGGCGAGCAGCGGGCGTCCGGCGCTGAGTTCGGCCCGGACGATCGGTTCGAAACGCTGGTGGTAGTGCTGTTTGGCGTTGGCGTGATAGGAGGGTTCGTCGGCGCGGATGTAGTCGATGCGTTGTCCTACCGTTCGGCTGACGAACTCCAGATAGGTCGGGATGCACTCGGGGTCCAGCGGCCACCATCCGACATCGAGCGCGCCGTCGTAGCGGGTCACCTGGTCGCTGGCTTGGAAGATGAAGGCCAAGCCGAGATCGCCCATGAGGGTGTCATAGTCGGCGGGCGTTCCGCCGTAGTTGAGGATCACGGAGAGACCCATCGCGAACGGGTTGCCTTCGCCCTGACCGGCGGGAACGTCGTCGAGCGAGAGGGTGTCGGCATGGCTTGCCGCCAGGGCTTTTTCCATGGCATTGGCGGCGGCGGCGAGTTCGGCTTTGATTGGGGTGAGGACGTTTGCGGCGTGGTTTTTCTGTTTTTGGATGTCGCCGATGAGCTGGTCGTAGCTTTCGCCGCCTTGGCCGGTCATGGCTGGGTGGAGGAGTTCGACGATGCGGTCGTAGTGGTCGGCGGCGGTCGTCAGGTGGGGTCGGGCGGTTTGCGGTAGGCGCCGGGCGGCCTGGCGGAGGTATTTGGCGGCGGCTTGGGCGCCCTGGTAGGTTGACGATGCGGTCAGTTTCGCGCGAAGCTTGCACACGGGATCGTCCGCATCGCCGTCGAACCACGGCGGGTCGGCGGGCTGGAAGGAGCCCTGCATCTGGGCGATCCAGACGTCCATGGCTTTGACGCCGAAGACGATTTGTCCGGGAGCGAAGGGGGCTCTTTCGCCGCGGATGCGGTCGACGGCCCGCTGCAGCACGGCGAGATCGGCTTGGCGCTGGTCGAGCTTCGGTTCGGACCTGGCGAGGGCATAGCCCTGGCGCAGGAAGACGATCGGGTTATCGGTTCGGCCGTTGAGGGTCGCACCGAGGATGGTTCCATCGTCTTTGGCGTCGGTGACGATTCCCCAGAGCACCCAGGAGGCGTGGGCGGGGTCCCATTCGCCGCGTGAGATCACGACCCGGCCGTCGGCCATCGCGTTGCGGATGATCGGCACAAGGGGTTTGCGGAAGTTCTCGACCAGCCAGGATTCGGTCTGCGTGGGATCGTTGGGCGCGGGCGAGGCCGAGTCGTGGGCGTCGGGCAGTTCCCTGACTGTCATTCCCAGGCGAGCCGCCACGAGGTCGAGGGATCGCTCGCGGCCCTGAAGGCGCCAGCAACAGCGGCAGGGCTCATCCGGTCGGAGGTCCGGAGCGAAGGCGTTGGTCGAGAGGATGTAGACCGTCTCGTGGTCCGTTTCGATTCCCAGGAGCCGGGCCGCTTCGGCCACGGTCAGCGAGAACGGGTCGTGCGTGGCGCTGTCGCCGGCGAGTGAAACCTGCGAATAATTGATTTTGCCCATGGCAGCCTCCGTAGAGGATGAGTGTTTCTGGACGGCGGTGGCGGTGGCGACGGCGGCGCTGATGAGGGCGACGGCCATGACCTTGCCGTAGAGCGTGCCGAGCAGGGCGCCGGCGGCGGATGACCCAGCGGTGCCGGCTGCGATCGGGGTTTGTGCGAGTTGCGCCGCCAGCATGGCCTTGACGGCTGTGGCGAGCGAAGCCGGCGCGGCTTGGGCGGATTGTTGCGAGAGGGCGGCAGCCAGTATGGCGGCGGGCGCAATCACTCCGGCCTTGGTGAGGCGGCGGCGCAGAGCATCGAGGCCGGTCCCAATCCGCCGTGAGATTGTCGCGGCGGAGACCCCTGCCCGCTCGGCGATCTGGGCCTGGGTGCGTTGGTGCAGAAAGTGTTCGACGAGCACCTGGCGGAGTTCGTCGGGCAGTTCGTCGAGGGCCTGGTCGACTTGCGGGGCGATCTGTTCCCAGAGGACTGCCGGTTCCTGATGGGCTTTGAGTTCGGCGTAGGCCAGTTCGCGGTGGCGTCGGGCCCGCTGGCTGCGGATCGTCTGGAGGCAGGTGCGGGTGGCGCATCGGTGGAGCCATCCGGGCAGCGAGGAGCGGACCTGATCGGCTTCGCGGGCGAGCCGCACGAAGCACTGTTGGGCGGAGTCCTCAGCGGGGTCGGCGCGGCCGTGGATCCGCACGCACGTGCCGTAAACGAGGTGCTGGTAACGGCTTACGATGGCTGCGAAGGCGTCGGGGTCGCCCGTTTCCGCGTACCGCTGCACCAGTTCAAGATCGGTATTCATGGGTTCAGCTCCTTGTGTATTCTACCAGAAAGGTGCAGACGTAGGCGGGATCTTGCAGGGTTTTCGAGCATGCGGCCCTGCTGCGGCAAGATCAGGAGCAGGCGTGGTTACCTCTTGACGGCCTTGAGGGAGAGCAGCAGCGGATAGACCGCCTTCTCAGCGGGCATCCGAAAGAGGCCGTCCGGTCCCTTGACCATCTCGGGTGAGAGGCGACAGCAGCATTCCGGGTGTTCGCCGACACGCTGTACGGTCAGTCCCGCATCGGCCACGGCATTGAGGATATCCGAGACGGTGTACGTCCATTCGTAGTTCGCCTTGCGGATGGGAGTATCCGTTGCATGGTAATCGTAGCTGCCTTCCTCATCCGCCGGGCTGAATTGTGGCTGGCCGTTCGTGAAGTAACTCCGGGCGACATGAGGTGCGGCGCCACCCTGGCCGGGCTCGATGCAGTAGGTAAGCGGGTGTATGTCTATCAGGATGAAGGTTCCTCCCGGCCGCAGACGATCCGCCAGCACGCGGCACCAGCGAGCGAGATCGGGAAGCCAGAGAAGCACGCCGTAGGTCGCGTAGACGACGTCGAATTGCTCATGGAGATGCGATGCCACGTCGTACACGTTGCAGCAGAGGAATCGGCAGTTGAGCCCACACTGGTCGTTCAGATCCCTGGCGGCACGAATGGCCTCTTCGGAGAAGTCCACGCCGGTGACCAGAGCGCCCAGCCGTGCGAGCGACATTGAATCCACGCCGATGTGACACTGGGCGTGGAGGATGCTTTGGCCGGTCAGATCGCCGAGCAGTTTGCGTTCGATGGGCAGCAGGGTCGATGCGCCTTTCCTGAAGGCTTCGATGTCATAGACCTCGCCCGGCCCCAGGTGCAAGGGGGTGGACGCATTCCAGTACTCTCTGTTGGCTTTGAAGAATGCATCCATTGGAGGCCATCCTCGCCTGTCTCAGTAGTTGACGGTTCCGCTGCTTTTTGTTCGTCCGAGGCCAAGGCCGATCCGGGCGCACTGCGGTTATCCCGTGGTTGACGGCTGGCTGTTTCGCGCGCCGTTTGCTGCTCCGTTGCCGTTGCGGCGGAAGCGGTTGAAGCGGTTTTTTCCGTTGCCGTTGCCATTGCCGTTGGGCCGGCCGGGTTGGAGGATGACGTGGCCGGGGCCCAGGAGGGCGTCGATCCGGCTGAGGAACTCCATGCCCGGTGCGACGCGGACGTGTTCGCCGGCCCGGACAGTGGCCAGATTCCCGTCGGCGGTGCGGATGACGAAGGCGAGGCCGCTTTGTCCGCGGTGCGCTTTGCAGACTTCGTGGAGGCGGTCGATGGTGTCGGCTTGGAGGCCGGCGGCGCTGAGTTTGATCGTAACCATGGCGGTCAGGAGTTCCGGGCCTTTTTCGAGCGGGTAGACCTGCTCGGCCCGGATGGACGGGTCTTCGCGGCGTTTGTCGACGGTGCCGCGGACGAAGATCATCTTATCGGGAACCAGTTCGTCGCGGAGTTGGTCGAAGTCGTCCGGGAAGACCACGACCTCGATTCGGCCGTGGAGGTCTTCGAGGCCGATGATGCCCATCTGCCTGGCCTCGCCGTTCTCGCCGCCGCGCGACTTGACGGTGACCTTGCGGATTTTCTCGATCAGTCCGCCGAGGATGACTTCGGTTCCCTCGCCGAGTTCGCGGACCTTTTCGGTGTTGGTGGTGGCGAATCGTTCGATCATCGGGGCGTGCTGGCTGAGCGGGTGCGAGGTGACGTAGAATCCGAGCGTGGCCTTTTCGAAGGCGAGGAGGTCTTTTTCGTCCCATTCGTCGTTGGGGAGTTTTTGGGCGGTTTCAGTGGCGTCGCCCTGTTCGGCGAGGGTTTCGAAGAAGCTCATCTGGCCCATGGCGGCGTCGCGGTGGGCGCTGTCGGCGGCGCGGAGGGCCTCTTCGAGGGCGTCGAACATGGCTTTTCGCTTATCGCCGGTGGAGTCGAACGCGCCGCACTTGATGAGGGCTTCAACGACGCCGCGGTTGACCAGGCGCGTATCGACGCGGCAGCAGAAATCGAAGATCGACTGGAACTTGCCCTCCTTCTGTCTGGCCTCGACGATCGCTTCGACCGCCTTGGCCCCGACGCCCTTGACGGCGGCGAGGCCGAAGCGGATGACGCCCTTTTCGCCCTCGTAGACGACGGTGAAATCCGGGCCCGAGGCGTTGACATCGGGCGGCAGCACCTCGATGCCCATGCGCTTGGCTTCCTGGATGTACTCGACCACCTTGTCGGTGTCGCCCATTTCGAAGGTCAGCAGGGCGGCCATGAACTGGAGCGGGAAGTAGGCCTTCATGTAGGCGGTCTGATAGGCGACGACGGCGTAGCGGGTGGAGTGTGACTTGTTAAAGCCGTATCCACCGAACCGCCGGATCAGCTCGAAGAGTTCCTCAGCCGTCTTTTTGGGCACGCCGTTCTGGTCGCAGCCGGCGAGGAAGTTCTCGTATTCGGAGGCGATGACGCTGTCGAGCTTCTTACTGATGGCCTTGATGAGGTTGTAGGACCGCCGCAGCGGCAGGTTGCCCAGGCCGTTGAGGATTTTCATGACCTGTTCCTGGTAGACCATGATGCCGAAGGTCTCTTCCAGGATTTCGCGCATCTTGGGGTGCGGGACGTTCCACTCGGCTCCGTGCTTTCGCTGGATGTAGTCGTCGATCATCGTCATGGGGCCGGGCCGGTAGAGGGCGTTGGCGGCGATGAGGTTGGCGAGGCGGTCGGGCTTGAGTCGCATCAACAGGTCGCGCATGCCGTCGGATTCAAACTGGAATATGCCCTTGGTCTCGCCGCGGCCGAAGAGGTCGAGGACGGTCTGGTCGTCGAGCGGGAGTCTGTCCAGGTCGATCTTCTTGCCGAGTTGGCTTTCGGTCAGATCGACGGCCCGCTGAAGGGTTGTCAGGGTTCGCAGGCCCAGGAAGTCCATTTTCAGGAGGCCGACCTTTTCGACGACGGTGCCTTCGAACTGGGTCAGGACGTCGTCGCCGCTCTTGGCCAGCGGGACGAACTCGTCGAGCGGGCGATCGGCCACCACGACGCCGGCGGCGTGGACGGAGACGTTGCGGGCGAGGCCTTCGAGGCGTTTGGCGATGTCGATCAGGTGGCGCACCGTCTCGTCGCCGTCGTATTTCTTGCGAAACTCGGGCTCGGATTCCAGAGCGCCGGCGAGAGTGACCTTGGGGCCGATCGGGACGAGTTTGGCGATGGCGTCGACGTCGGCGAGCGGGATGTCGAGGACGCGTCCGACGTCGCGGATGGCGGCTTTGGCGGCCATGGTGTTGAAGGTGATGATCTGGGCGACGTGGCCGTACTTGTTGCGGACGTACTCGATGACGCGGCCGCGGTTGTCCTGGCAGATGTCGATGTCGATATCGGGCATCTCGTCGCGTTCGGGGTCCATGAACCGTTCGAAGAGCAGGTCGTATTCGAGGGGATCCTCGGCGATGATTCCCAGACAGTAGCCGACGACGCAGCCGCCGGCGCTGCCTCTGGCGCCGCAGGGGATGTTCTGCTCGTGGCACCAGTTGACGAAGTCCCAGACGATCAGGAAGTAGCTGCCGAAGCCCTTGGAGCAGATCACCTCGAGTTCATAGTCGATCCGCTGGCGGACCTGGTCGGTCAGTTCGCCGTAGCGCTCGGCTGCGCCCTTGTAGACCAGTTCGCGCAGGTAGTCTTCGGGCGTCTGTTTGGTCGGCGGCTGGTAGACCGGGGCGTGGCGTTCCTTGAGGTTGAGGTCGAGGTTGCAGCGGCTGGCGATCTCGACGGTGTTGGCGATGGCCTGCGGGTGCTTCGGGAAGAGGGCGGCCATCTCGTCGCCGCTTCGCATGTAGAACTTGTCGGAGCCGAAGGAGAGGCGCTTTTCGTCGGTGAGTTTTTTGCCGGTGTTGACGCAGACGAGGATTTCGTGGGCGCGGGCGTCGTCCTGGTCGGTGTAGTGGATGTCGTTGGTGGCGATCAGGCCGACGCCCTTGGCCTTGGCGATGTCGATGATTGCCTCGTTGGCCACCTTCTGTTCGGGCAGGTCGTGGTCCTGGAGTTCGAGGAAGAACCGGTCCGGCCCGAAGATCGCGAGGTACTCCTCGACCACCTGGCGGGCGCGGTCGACGTCCTCGCGGAGGATGGCCTGGGGGATTTCGCCGGCGAGGCACGCCGAGGCGCAGATCAGGCCCTCGTGGTGTTCGCGCAGCACCTGCTTGTCGATGCGCGGGCGGTAGTAGAAGCCGTCGAGATAGGCGGTGCTGGCGAGCTTAAGCAGGTTGCGGTAGCCGGTAAGGTCCATCGCCAGGAGCAGCAGGTGGAAGGAGGCGTCGTCGATGCCCTTGGCCTCCTTGTCGCGGCGGTCGCCCGGGGCGATGTAGGCTTCGTAGCCGATGATCGGCTTGATTCCGGCGGATTTGGCTTCCTTATAGAACTCGATGGCGCCGAACATGTTGCCGTGGTCGGTGATGGCGAGGCTGTCCATGCCGAGGGCCTTGGCCTTGGCGATCAGGTCGCCGATTTTCGACCCGCCGTCGAGCAGGGAGTAGTGGGTGTGCGTGTGCAGATGGACGAACGGAACGTGCGTATCGGTCACCGGTCGATTCCTTCCCGTTTGAAGACCGTTTTTGTGTATTCCCGTGGGCGCGGCCGGCGTCGCCGGGCTGGCCGCTGCGGCCGATTGCCTCCTGATGGATCGGTCCTGCCACCGCCCACACGTGACAGACGACGACTATATCAGGCCGCCCGCCCGGCTGCAATGCCGGCCATGCGAATCTGACCGCAGACCCGGTCTTCAGGCGTCGATTGAATGTCGCGTAACCACAATTATTGGCGGGTGCCTGTGGTTTGGCAAACCCATCATTTCGCCTTGCCGGTTGTCGGATTTCCGCATTGGCGGGCGGAGGCCTGCGCCACATCTCCCGGTGACGGTTACGTTTGCGCCATAGGCAGCTTGCTCTACGTTTTCGGGCGAGACTGAGTTACTTTGGTGGTACGATTATCTATTGGTTAGACCGCTCGCTGGGTTTAGAATTAGGGATCGAGGGCGCATTTCGAAAGGGTGCGATCTTGGATTGGGGCGTAGTGCGGGCATTGCGGCTGGGCGGGGGGACGATGACGCTGCGCCGGGCGCTGGTGTTGCTGACGCTGGCGGTGCTGGCGCCGATGCTGGCGGTGGTGGCGGCGATCCACTGGCACCAGTTCGACATCCGTCGGGCCCAGGAGGAACAGGCGAATCTCGAGCTGGCGCGGGCGATGGCGGTTCGGGTCGAGCAGTACGTTCAGGACATGCTATGCGACCTGTCGATACTGGGCGGTCTGATCAGCGGTCCGGAACCGCCGACGGGCGCGCAGATCACCCATCTGTTGACGGGAGCGGCCGGCGAGCGTCCCTCGGTTTTGCTGACGGCGTTGGTGGATGGCGAGGGGCGGATCGTTTACTCGAGCGATCCGCGGGCGGTGGGCATTTCGATCGCTGGGCGGGAGTACTTCCAGCAAGTCCGGTCGGGGAAGGATTGGGCGGTCAGCGACATGCTGATCTCGCTGGTGGATCAGAAGCCGACGTTTGTGGTCGCCCGGGCGGTTCACGGCGGTCAGGGGGATTTCCTGGGTCTGGTGTTTACTTCGGTGAACCCCGAGGTTCTTAGCGACCTGGAGATCGGTCCGAAGCGCTGCGGGCAGGGCGCGGTGGTTGTTTTCGACCGGCAGGGGACGCTGGTGTTCCGGCGGCCGTCGGTTCCTTTGACGTGGGAGAAGCGTCGGGCGTGGACGCGGCTGGACCCGATGCTGCGGGAGACGCTGGCCGGCGGGCGGGAGCGGGTCGGGGAGTTTGTTTCACCGGTGGATGGGCAGCTTCGCATGGCGGCCCGGACGCCGGTTGGCGACATCGGCTGGGTGGCTGGGGCCAGCCGACCGGTCGCCGAGACGATGGCGCCGGTCTACCAGGGGTTGTTTAGGTCGCTGGGGCTGGTGGTTTTGGTGGCGGCTGGATCGCTGATCGGGGCGTGGCTGGTCGGCGGGCGGATCACCGGACAGGTGGAACGACTCCAGAGCCATGCCGTCGCATTGGGCCGCGGTGAGGAAGCCAAGCCGATGGGGGCGGCGGGCATTCGGGAACTGGATGAGGTGGCGGCGGCCTTTTCGCGGATGCGGGAACAGGTGGCAGGGCGGGAGGCGGCGTTGCGGGAGAGTGAGGAGCGGCTGACGCTGGCGGCGGAGGCCGGCCGCGTGGGGGCCTGGGATCTTGACTTTCCGACGAAGCGGCTGCACTGGAGCGCCGTCTATTTGAAGCTGGCCGGGTTGAGGCCGGAGGAGTGGGGCGGGAGGCGGGACAGCTTTCTGGACGTGCTGCATCCCGACGATCGCGAGCGCATCATGGGTATGGTCGAGCAGGCGATCGCGGAGCGGCGTCCCACGCTGGTGATGGAGTTTCGCATCGTGCGACCGGACGGCCAGGTACGATGGATGCGTGGAGAAGGGCGAACGTTCTACGACGCCGACGGCCGGCCGCTTCGGGACATCGGTGTGGCGGTGGACATCACGGAGCGCAAACGGGCTGAGGATGAACTGCGGAAGGCCAAGGAAGAGCTGGAAGATCGCATCCAGGAGCGGACGGCGGAACTGGCCCAGACGGTTGAGGAGTTGCGGCGGTCGAACGCGGACCTGGAGCACTTCGCCTACGCGGCCAGCCACGATCTGCAGGAGCCGCTGCGGCAGGTGGCCAGCTTCGTCCAGCTTCTGGCTCTGCGCTACGGCGATCGGTTGGATGAGAACGGCCGGCAGTACATCGATCAGGCCATTGAGGGGGCCAAGCGGATGAGCGCGCTGATCAAGGGTCTGCTGGACTACTCGCGGGTCAGCACCCAAGCCCGGCCGATCACCCCGACCGATGTGGGTGCGGTTTTGGAGGAGGTGCTTTCGGACCTGCACCTGTCGATCGAGGAGGCCGGCGCGCAGGTGGCAGCCGATCCGCTGCCGACGGTTCCGGCGGACAGGATCCAACTGGCCCAGGTGTTCCGGAACCTGATTTCCAACGCGGTGAAGTTCCGTCATCCGGATCGTCCGCCGACGGTGCGCATCTCGGCCCATCGACAGGACGGGGCTTGGGAATTCCGGGTCTGCGACAATGGGATCGGGATCGAGTCGGTCTATTACGAGCGGATTTTCGAGATCTTCCAGCGGCTTCACACCCGCCGGTATTACGAGGGCACGGGCATCGGGCTGGCGTTGGTCAAACGGATCATCGACCGCCACGGCGGGCGGATCTGGGTGGAGTCCCAGTTCGGCGAAGGGTCCACGTTCTTCTTCACGATCCCGGTGGAGTAGCGCTTTGATGCCTGCCCGTTGGTCTGTGGAATACACACGGCGCGGGTGTCTTTTCGGTCTGTGCCGGTAAAGAAGAAGGAGCCAACCGTCACCGATTGACTCCTGGGTTTTGAACGGAGAGGGGGGGATTCGAACCCCCGAATCAGTTTATTAACCGATCAACGGTTTAGCAAACCGTCGCTTTCACAAACTAACGACTGTGATAGCAAGGACTTAAGAGTCGATGATGAGGCGTCTTCCATCACAGTTTCCACGGAAAACCCCGAATCCGGCGTCCAGGGCTTGCCGGAACCGGTGCGGGCTGATGACGATCTGCGGGCCGTGGTCGAAGTATGGCCGGGACTGCCGAAGGCGATCAAAGCGGCGATCCTGGCGATGGTCCAGTCGGTCCAGACGTAGCCGACGGTGGGGCGACCAGGGCGACGGGTCGGAGTACATGACATGCAGCCGTGGCAGTACAGGACGATGGTCCAAGACATGGCGAAGACCGAGGGGCCGCTGGAGATCACGCAGGCCCCGTGCTTAGTGCGGGAAATCGGGGCTGCAAGCCGCGTTCGGGGT
>Ga0123329_1002117_pt1 | contig 17842 bp, 11 predicted proteins | sample BioC12SIPDNA_FD_89703 | JGI IMG/M metagenome (GOLD analysis project Ga0123329, IMG submission 89703) | Anaerobic biogas reactor microbial communites from Washington, USA - Biogas_R1_B C12 SIP DNA | ecosystem: Engineered > Bioreactor > Anaerobic > Unclassified | place: Washington, USA | collected... | reverse complement strand
GGCGGCGGCTGCACTTCGGCCTACAGATGGTTGGCTGACCGGATGGTGGATTCTGACAGCAGGAACATCCGCCAGCTCGGGAACCCACTGCCGCACGTAGTGCCCTTGCGGATCGAACCGCTGGCCCTGTGAAATCGGGTTGAAGATGCGGAAGCAATCCCAGAACCACCGGGCCCCCTCCCGCCAATGGATACGCAGATCCTTGACTAGGAAGGAGACGCCGACCCGAACGCGGCTCTTCCTCGCACGACCCCGGACCGCCGTGCAAGAATTCCGCGGCCCGAAGCCAATCTGTGCCCTCAAAACACACACGGGGCCACGCCGCCGCTCCTCGCTGAATCAGATTCTCTATCAGTACCGCAGAATCCTGTAAGCTTGCCGGCCCTCTGTAGTCTAATATGGTGGACATGGTAAACGGCCCAGCCCTGGCACTGGACGGGGATCCGCTCCCCACCGAGCGCGAGGATGATGGTCTTGTGGCGCGGCTCGCCCGAGGTGATCAGGCGGCCTTCGATGCGCTGGTGGCCGCCCACCAGGACCGGGTGAGTCGCCTGGCCTATCGGCTGCTGGGCTGGTCGGGGGACGTGGACGATGTGGTGCAGGAGGTCTTTCTGGCAGCGTGGAAGGCACTGCCACGCTTTCAGGGCCGCTCGAGCGTGACGACTTGGCTGACCCGGATCACGATCAACGAGTGCCGAAGCCTTCGCCGTCGCTGGGGCCGCGTCCTCCATCGGGAACCGGCGGAAACCGGCCGGGTGTGCAGTCCCGCAGCGGACAGCCGGATGATGAACGGGGAGACGCTCGGCCGCGTCCGGCGGGCAGTGGCGGCGCTGCCGGTCCGACACCGTGAGGTCGTCGTGCTGCACTACCTGGAGCAGATGCCCATCGGGACGGTGAGCGATTTGCTGGGCGTGTCAGCCAACACGGTCGTGGTGAGGCTCCACCGGGCACGAGCGAAGCTAAAGAACAAGCTGTCCGATCTGATGCAGGAATGAGCGAATGAACCGTGATCCTGTAGAAACGCTGTTGCGGCAGGCCGACTGGGCCGCCGGTCCTCCTTCGGCGAGTCGAGTCGATCTGGCTGACCGCGTGCGCCGGCTCGCCCGGCGACGCCATCGGACGCAAACCGCGGTGCGGGCCACGGCCGCCGCCGTGGTGGTGATCGGCGTCGGACTGGCCGTGCATAGCGCCACGCTTCGGCACCGCCTTGACGACCGAACCGTCGCGCTTCCGCCACCGCCCGCCGCCTCGCCTTCGCCTGAGGAGGTGGCCCAACTGCGTTCGCAGCTCGCCCAACTCCAGAAGGAGGCGAATGATCTGGCCGCTCGGATTCGGAGCATGACCGCGATTCAGGAGCAGCGGGAACGCCTGGCTCGAATGGAGCGGGCGGTCGCCAGGTTGGAGAGTGGCGAAGAGGTTCGGGCCCAGATGGAGCGGGCCGCATTCACCATCGTATACCAGGCGGATCGGATGGACCGCGAGCTGGGCCTGCGGGAGTCGGCCCTCCGCGCGTATCGCCAGGCCATCAGGCTTTTCCCCGAGACACCCTCGGCCAAAGTCGCCCGCGACCGGCTTGCCGAGATCAACACACAAGGAGACCGGCTATGAAATCGCTGAACATACCGATCGTCGCAGTCTGCATGCTGTTCATCATGGCTGCCCATCCCACCCGGTCGGCGGGCCAGCCCACCCGGAGTTGCCTCATCAAGGTCAGTTGCGATCCGCTTGTCCTGCCGATGGGGGCCAGCACCCTGGAAGCGCTGCTCAACACCACGGGCGTGGTCAACCAGGCGGCTCGGGAGGTCTTCGGGGACCAGGACTTCGCGGCCTTTCGAGACAGGTTTCAGGTTGGCTTTTCGCCGATCTCGGGCTCTGCCGCTGGTGAGTCCGCTCCCCCGGGAGACATGATGAGAACCCCGGGCGCGGCCCTTCCCGGAGAGGTATCGCCTCACACGGTCTTCGGTCTGCTGCAGGTGATCGCCGATGGCGATGATATGATCGCAGCATCCGAGAAGCTTCTGACTTCCGTCTGCGAACGGCTTCGCAAGGTGCTTCTGGAAGCCCATCACACCGAGGAGGAGCAGTTAAAAGCGCGGGTGGCCGTGGCCGAGGAAGAGGTGAATCGGGCGCGGCGCAGGATCGAGGAACTCTATCTCCAGCGCCGCGAGCGCGAAAGTGAAGCGGGCGACGAGAGCCTCACCCCCGAGAGCGCGATGGAGCGCAGCCGTCAGCTCAGCGCCGAGACGCGGAAGCTCGAGATGGAGCTGGCCGGCATGCAGGCCCGTCGCGAGGCGCTCCAGCAGCGGATCGCCGAAGCCACGGCAAGGGTCCAGGCGACCGTTTCGGACGAACATCCGATGATCAAGGCCCATAAGGCCAAGCTGGTGGCTTTGCGGGATGAGTTGGAACGCCTGGAAGCGAAGTCCAAGGCGGGGATCGCGCCGACCAACGAGGTGATCGCTGGCAAGGCTAACCTCGCCATGGCCGAAGCGGAGTTGCAGCATCAGCTCGACCAGGTGAGAGCTCAGGCCGGCGGGGAGCAGATTGGCGTGCTGAACGACGAGCTGGCGGACTTGTCCGTCGACACAACCGAGCGGGAAGCCCGGCTGCGGTTTCTCAAGGAGGAGCTCAATAAAGCCCGAGAATCCCTCGCCCGGGCGCATGAATACGACATCCCGGTGAAGATCGAGCTGCCCCTGGCCCGGCAATTCTACGAATTCGCCCGGATCCGCCTCGAAGAATTTCAGCGTCAGGCCAGGACGATCCAGCCGCCGGTGGTCACGGTGATCGGCGGCCCGTGAAGGTAAGGCAAAGGAAACCCCTCACACACGGAGCCACGCCGCAGCACCTTCAACGCATCCCCCTTTTGCGCATCCAAGACAGGTCAGGGGAACCGTGCCTTCTACTCAATCAGCCCAGCCCGGTTTTCCAGATGAACCTTCTTCTTTCCACCAGTCCCTTGCTCACGCGGATCGACTGCTCAGGTCTCATCATGACGCCAGCCCGACTAATCTAACCACTGGGCAAGTTCACGGCGGAGCGCCTCGCCCGAAGCCTCGACTCCCTTGGATATGTCCACATTTACTGTGCCGGCGAGATACCGGATGGCAATTCGATATGACCCCGGTACAGAAGAATCACCCGCCCGCCGCTCCTCTGGAGCTTCGCGTAGAAGTACCCGAGCTCGAAAATCACGTTCTGACGTGCTCTACGCTTGCTCTCGTTCGGGGCGCGTGGCGAAGCAATGTTGTCATCAGGTGTGAGGAGTACGAAGACTACGTCGACAGTCTCAGCGACATCCTCGAATTTCTCGATTATTGTGCGCCCATGGGAGGGCAATTTGCGCAGAATGCGCGGCGCCGGCCATCCGAGGTTCCGCTATATGAAGGTCAGCAAGGAAAGAAACGCTGGATTGTCCTGTCCATGGACCACGAACGTCCTTGGCTTGCGCTTACGATACCTCTTGCGAGCACAGTGCTCGACCGCGTCAACGAAGTCAGCTGCGGCCCCCCGGAACAACCAGGACTTCGGCAAGAATCCAGACCCGTATTCCGCACACCAGCTGCGAACTTCTTCATCGGCGAACTGTGACATCCCGATAAGACGAGTATTCGGGTATCTGTCTCTGATGATTCGTGCAACTCGAAGCCCAGACCGGCGCCCGTAAGAACGATCGACCGCTCGGCGCGACGCTCGGAGGGGAAGGCAGACATCGATGAGGGCCACATCGACCTGTTTCGCCGCAGACCGAATCATCCTCAGCGCTTCCGTCTCGTTTGCAGCCTCAAGCGTATCAAGCGCTCGATCACGCAGTCTTTCGCAGATGTCGCTTCGGACAATGGCGTCGTCTTCAACAACAAGCACTGTCTTGCGCTTCATGCGATTCTTGTCCCGGACGGCCCCTCTGCAAACGGAACGGCACAGTACTCATCGCTTCAAACCCGACAGCCCTGTGCGCCGGGCCAGCAAGACTCCCCTATCCATCCTCCCCAAACACGTGCTTCGTATCACACGGAATTCATCACAGGCCGCAGAGGGGGAAACGCCGGGGGGCCACCCGCAAACCGCTCGGCTTGAGTGACGAGCGACTGTCGCTCAATCGGTCCGGCTTCGCAGGGTCGCGAACGCGGCCAGGGCTTCCTTGCGGGCCTGGGCATGATCGACGATCGGCGCGGGATAGCGATCCTGCCCACCGGCGGCGGCTGCACTTCGGCTTACAGATGGTTGGCTAACTGGATGGTGGATTCTGCCAGCAGGCACATCCGCCAGCTCGGGAACCCACTGCCGCACATAGTGCCCTTGCGGATCGAACCGCTGGCCCTGTGAAATCGGGTTGAAGATCCGGAAGTAAGGGGCGGCGTCGGCACCACACCCCGCGGTCCACTGCCAGCCGAGCGTGTTGTTGGCCAGATCCGCGTCCACCAGTGTATCCCAGAACCACCGGGCCCCCTCCCGCCAATGGATACGCAGATCCTTGACCAGGAAGGAGGCGACGATCATCCGAACGCGATTGTGCATCCATCCCGTATGCCACAGCTCAAGCATGCCCGCATCCACGATCGGGTATCCCGTGCGGCCCTGCTGCCAGGCACGCAAGAGCCGCGGGCTGCGGAACCACGGAAAACGGACGAACTCCGGCCGTAAGGGTTGCGTCGGCGTGTGCGGAAAGTGATGAAGTAGATGGTGGGCGAACTCGCGCCAGCCCAACTGCCGCAGGAACGGCTCGGCGGGGTCGGTTGCTAGGCCTGACCTCCCGCCGACCGCCTCACGTACCGCATGCCAGACCTGTCTCGGGCTCAGCTCGCCCCAGTGCAGATGCGGTGAGAGTCGCGACGTGCCCAACAGGTCGGGACGATCCCGCCCGGTCGCGTAGTGGTCCACGGCCTCGGCAAGAAAGCGTCGCAGGCGTGCGTGGCCGGCCTGCTCGCCCGGTTGCCACGCCTCACGCAAACCCGCCGCCCAATCCGGTCGCGGCAGCAGATCCAGCTCCGCCAGGGGCACGGACCGCGGCCAACGCTTCGGAGCAGGCAATCGCGGCGGCGCGGGCAAAGGTGCGCTCGGCTCCCCTTGTGCCGTGGCCGCCTTCCAGAACGCGGTGAACACGCGATACGGGCCGCCCTGTTGGTTGGCGACCTCCCACGGCTCGCGAAGCAGGCCACCGTTGAAGGTGTCCACCGTCACCCCATCCGCTCGCAAGGCGCATGCGACCCGCTCGTCTTGAGCCACGGTTTCAGGTTCATAACGGCGATTCCAGAACACGGCCTCGGCACCGGTCTCCCGCACCAGCGCGCGAAGCGTTGCCAGGACCGGCCCTGGGCGCACGATCAGCCGCGAGCCATACGATTGCAGCCGCTCATTCAGATGCCCGAGCGAGTGATGGAGCCACCAGCGGGCCGCGGCGCCCGGCGGCCAGTCGCCCTCTTCGTCGGGCGACCAGACGTACACGGGCACGATCGCCCCACCACGCCGCACCGCCGCCGACAAGGCCGGATGATCCGCCAGCCGCAGATCCTGCCGAAACCAGACCAGCGTTAACGCCATGGCGTCGGAACCTCCGGTCGCGTCTCCCCCTTACCGCCAGCCTCACCAACCGCCCCACTCAGTCATCACTCGAACCCGGCGCGGGCCGCTGCGAACCAGCGCCCACATCCTAACGCACGCCGCGCGGCTCCTACAAAGTGGCCGCTCTCGACTGTCCGCAAACCAGCGAACCTGCCGGGCGTTTCCGGCATCCCGCCCGAAGGTGCACGCATCGTTGTACCTTGACGGAATCTCCCGAGAATCTAGTATAACGGCGGTGGATGATGTGTTTCGGTAGCGCCCCCCGTGCGGTGAAAGGCTGACATGATGCGTCTTGCCCTAATGATGCTTCTTCTTACCATGGCCACAATCACTCCTGCCAATGCGGAATCATCAAATACTGCCTTGACCGTCGAGCGACTGCGGTGCGAGTACCTGGTCAACCCGCTGGGTATCGACGCCATGTCTCCGCGTCTGGGCTGGGTGCCGCAATCGTCGGTACGCGGGCAGCGGCAAACGGCCTATCAGATCCTTGCCGCCACGGACCCGCAAGTATTGGCCGCCGATCGCGGCGACCTGTGGGACAGCGGCAAGGTCGATTCCCATGAATCGGTGCACGTACTCTACGGCGGACAGCCGCTGGCGTCGGGGCAGCGGGTCTACTGGAAGGTGCGGGTCTGGGGCCGCGACGGTGAGCCCTCGCCCTATAGCGAGCCCGCTTGGTGGGAGATGGGCCTGCTGAAGCCCGAGGACTGGCGGGGCCAGTGGCTGGCGGCCCACCCCGATCGCCACCAGATGCTCGCCCCGTTCGACACGGCCCGCATGCGCTGGATCTGGTGGCCCGAAGCCAACCCCGATGCCGCCCCACCCAAGGATCAGTCGCGGTTCTTCCGCCGGACCTTTGAGCTGCCGGCCGACCGAACCATCACCCGGGCCCAGCTCCTGCTCACCGGCGACGACCATTACGTGCTGCACATCAACGGCCAGCAGGTCGGCACCAACGACTACTGGCAGATGCTGCGTGTGTACGACCTGACCGCCCACCTCCAGCCCGGCACCAACGCCCTAGCCGTCGTGATCCGCAATTACGGCGACGCGGCCGGCCTGATCGCCCAACTCCGCGTGGATTTCGTAGAGGGCGAACCCCTCGTGCTTTCAACCGATACCGCATGGCAGAGCAGCGACGAGGACAAACCCGGCTGGACCGATCCCGGCTTCGACGCGACCGGCTGGCAGGCGTGCCGAGACCTCGGCCCCTTCGGCGGCGCGCCCTGGGGCGAACTCTACCTCCTGCCAGAGCCCCGCTCCGCGCCGCTGTTCCGCAAGAGCTTCACGGTAGCCAAGCCGGTCAAGGCCGCCCAGGCGTACATCTGCGGTCTGGGCTACCACGAGCTGTACCTCAACAACGAACGCATCGGCGACCATGTCCTCGACCCCGCGTTCACCAACTACGACCACCGGGCCTTGTATGTTACCCACGACGTCACCGAGCAGATCAAGCCGGGCAAGAACGCCATCGGCGTCATGCTCGGCAACGGCTGGTACAACATGCACACGCGGGCGGTCTGGCTCTTCGACAAAGCCCCGTGGCGCGACGTGCCCTGCCTGCGAATGCAACTGCACCTGACGTTCGAGGACGGCTCGCAAGAGACTATCCACACCGACCCGACCTGGAAAACCGCACCCGGCCCGATCCTCTTCGACGCCATCCGCAACGGCGAAGCATACGACGCCCGCCTCGAACGAAACGGCTGGGCCTCACCTGACTGCGACGACGCCGACTGGCAGCCACCGCACGTGGTCCGCGGACCGGCCGGTCGGCTTGTGCCCCAGACCATGCCCGCCATCCAGGTCACGCAGACCATCCAGCCTGTGGCCATGTCGGAACCGCAGCCGGGCATTTTCGTCTTCGACCTGGGGCAGAACCTGGCCGGCTGGGCTCGCTTGACCGTCAAGGGGCCAGCCGGCACGCGCGTTACCCTCAAGTACGGCGAACGCCTCAATGCCGACGGCACCGTCAATCAGGATCTGATCGCCGCCCACAGCCTGCAGGCCCCCTTCCAGACCGACACCTACATCCTCAAAGGCGACGGCGCCGAGACCTGGGAGCCCCGCTTCGTCTACCACGGCTTCCAGTACGTCGAAGTCAGCGGCTGGCCCGGCAAACCCGCGCTCGACAACCTCCAGGGCCGCTTCGCTCACACCGCCTGCCCGCAGGTCGGCAACTTCGAGTGTTCCAATACCCTCTTCGGCCGCATCCAGCGGGCCGCCCGGTGGTCGTATTGGGGCAACTTCCACGGCTATCCGACCGACTGCCCGCATCGCGAGAAAAACGGCTGGACCGGTGACGCCCACATGGCCTCCGAGCAGGCGATGTACAGTTTCGACAACGCCGCCGCGTACGCCAAGTGGATCGACGACATGCGCGACGCGATGAAGGACGACGGACAACTGCCGGGCATCGTACCCACCGGCGGGTGGGGCTACCATTGGGGCAACGGGCCCGCGTGGGACATCGCCTACCTGACCATTCCCTGGCAGCTCTATCTCTACCACGGCGACCGCGGCATCTTGGAGCGGCACTACGCCGGTTTCAAGCGTTACGTCGATTACATGACCAGCCGGGCAGAGGGGCACATCGTCTCCTTCGGCCTGGGCGATTGGGTAGCCATCGACCAGAAAACACCCGAGGCGGTGACGTCGACCGGTTACTACTACCGTGGGGCCCTCCTGGTCTCCCAGACGGCCACCCTGCTCGGCAAGCTGGACGACGCCAAGCGTTACGCCGACTTGGCCGGGCGGATCCGCAAGGCGTTCAACGCGAAGTTCTACGATCGGCGGACCGGCCAGTACGCGACCGGCAGCCAGACCGCCCTGGCCTGTGCCCTCTACCACGGCCTCGTCGAGCCCGACCAGGTGGACCGCGTCGTTGCCAATTTGGTCGCCAACATCGAGAAATGCGACGGCCACATCAACAGCGGCGTGCTCGGCTCCATCTACATCCCGCACGCCCTGACCCGTTACGGCCGACCCGATGTCGCCTACACCCTCGCGGCCAAGACGACCTACCCGAGTTGGGGCCACTGGATCCAGCAGGGTGCGACCACCTTGTGGGAAGACTGGAAGGGCGAGGCGTCGCTCAACCACATCTTCTTCGGCGATATCTGCACGTGGTTCTACCAGGCGCTGGCCGGCATCCGGGTCGATCCTGAGCAGCCGGCCTTCGAGCACATTCTCATTCGCCCGGAGATCCTCGGCGATCTGACCTGGGCCAAGGGCGAGATCGACACCGTCCGCGGCAAGGTCGCCAGCCACTGGCAACTGGCCGACGGTGCGTTGACCCTGACCGTCACCATCCCCGCCAACAGCACCGCGACGGTTTTCCTGCCGGCCTCCGACCCGAGCAAGGTCACCGAAAGCGGCCGGTCGGCGGCCGAGAGCCCCGGCGTTCGTTTCATCAAGGCCGAAGGCGGACGATGCACCTATGCGGTGGACTCGGGCCAGTACGTGTTTGCCACGCCGTGGCCCTGAGCCAATCTCGCGGAGAGCCTCGTGCCCGCAATGCGCCCCTACCCATTGCTGTTTGAGCCGCTCTACAAACCCAAGCTCTGGGGCGGCGACTCGATCTTCACGCATTTCGCTCACCCGCGTCCCGTGACCGTGCCCATCGGCGAGTCGTGGGAACTGGCCGATCTGGAAAACGACCAGTCGTGTGTCCGCAATGGCCCCGCCGCCGGGCGCACGCTGGGCGAGCTGCGCGAAACATGGAGCCGCGAACTCCTCGGCCCCGCCCCGCTGTTCGAGGGCCGGTTCCCGCTGCTCATCAAGTTTCTCGACGCCCACGCTTGGCTCAGCGTGCAGGTCCACCCCAGCGAGGCAGTAGCTCGCAGACTCGGCGGGAATGTGCGGGTCAAGCATGAGGCGTGGTACGTGCTCGCCGCCGAGCCGGGCGGGGCAATCTACCATGGCCTCGAGCCCGGGGTCACCGCTGCGGCTTTCCGCGAGGCCATGCTTACCGGTCGGGTGGACGGCATCCTGCGCAAAGTCCCCGTGCATCCCGGCGAGTGCTACTACCTGCCCAGCGGTACACCGCACGCGTTGGGCAAAGGCGTCCTCGTGGCCGAAATCCAGACGCCGTCGCATATCACCTACCGCACCTACGACTGGGGCCGGGTGGATCCCGCGACCGGCCAGCCGCGCGAGCTGCACCTCGACGCGGCCATCGAATGCATCGACTTCGATGCCCCTTCGCCACCCGCAATCCAGGCCCTGCCACCCTCTCGCGACAAATCGCGAACGCACCTGGTTGCCTGCGAATGGTTTACTATCGATCGGGTAACCTTATCCGAGAGCGTGCGGGAGAGCATGCAGAGCCGCGACCGTCAGAGAGCAGAGCCTGCGAGCACGGGCATCTCCACGAGGAAGGACCGCTTCCTGACGGGCGCGGCGCCGCTGGAGCCGACTGCTTCGCCCACGCGGCCGAACGGTGCCCCACAGCAACCTGAGCACAGCGCTATACAGGATCAAGCGGGGGCATCACCGACCGCGAATCCATGCTCATCCGAAATGTGCGTGTGGATCTGGCTCGACGGCAAGGCGGAGATCCTGCGCACCTCCGGCGAACGCGTGCTGAGCCTGACCAAAGGCGATGTCGTGTTGTGGCCGGCGGCAGCAACCGACGCGCGAGTCCACCCGTCGCCCGATGCCGTTTGGCTCGAAGTCGGCGTCCCCGCCCGCCATTGACCGGCCTCTCGGAAACCTAGCGCGTGTTGAGGACGCCTTATCCCGCCGAGGATTCCGTGTCGGCCTTGCTGGGCCGGAATCCAAGCAGAAAGACCACACAGCACACCGCCAGCAGGGCCGCCGGTACGAGGTAGATCTTGCTCCAATCGCCCTCAAAAGCATTGTTCACGGGCCCAGTCAGTAGCGACCCTACCAACATACCGCACCCGATGGTCACCGACGCCAGGAAACCTTGGGCGCTCGACTTGATGTCTTTGGGGGCAATCTTATCGGCAAACATGAAGATCGTGGTGAAGAAGAATGCATAGCCGACACCGTGCAGGCCGATCGCGCTCACAACCAAGCCGGTCGGCTCGCCGATCGCGAAGATGACATCACGAAGACACCACGCCCCGATACCCAAGACCATGGTCACCCGGAAGCCGAACTTGAGCAGCGCCAACGGTAGAAGAACCATCATCACCATCTCGCACACCTGGCCCGCGGTCAGAACGGTGCTGACCCAGCCTTCTTCGATCCCAACGCCCTTCTGGAGGAAGCTCTGGGTCCAGACGAAGTACAGCTGCAGTTCGATGGCCACGAAGAACGAAACGACGGCCATGACCGCAAAGGCTGGGTTACGCAGCATTGCCACGGCGTCCAGAAAGGCCAGGGGATTGCCTGCCTGCTTGGAAGGCGGGGTGTGCGGCAGAAACAGGGCATACACCGCGTACACGATGGACAAGGCCGCCGCCAAGTACAGGCAGTCGCCCATCGCGGGCACTCGGAAAGCATGTCCCACCTTCGCCATCCAGAGCGTAAAGACCCAGCCGATCACGATCCAGCCAATCGAGCCGAAAACACGAATCTTACTGAAATCCTGATTCGGCCAGTGCTGGAAGGTGATCGAGTTGGTCAGTGCGATCGTGGGGGCGTAAAGCAGGTTGTACGCCAACATGCCGACAAAGACGCCGACGAAGCTATCCAGTTGGGTTACGGCGATGAGGATGATCCCGCCCAACAACTGACTGAACGCCAGAAACCGCTGGGCCGCGAAGTAACGGTCCGCGATTTGCCCACCGATGAACGGGCCGACGATCGATGCGATCGGCATGGTCATGTAGATCAGCCCGATCAGCCCGAAGTCTGGCGAGCCGTCGGCGGCCTGAAACGCCGAGAGCGTTCCCAGGTGTAGCCCAAGAATCGGGGCCCAAATTCCCCATATCGCGTACTGCAGGAACATCATCGCCGACAACTGCACCCTCAGTCCCATGGGTTTACCGCTGTCCGCGCCGCCGGAAACCGCCAGATCAGGATTCTCTGCCTGCGTCATAACAATGTCACCTCGCTCTGCCAGACTGGACTGAAGCTCCTGTGGAACACCACGCTGACGACGAAGTGTACGACAAGTACCCCGGCTGTTCAAATGCAAAGGCGGCAACCAGCCGGCCACATGCGCGAGGATGGCGACGGCGGGGCAGAATGGGCAAGGGCCCCGCGTCAGCAAGACTTGAGATGAGGAGGACTTCCTCGGCTAGAGGCCAACTCGCCGGCCTGGAACAGATCGCTCCAGCGGTGCATGTCCCCATTCTGCCCCGCGGGAGGCGAGTCAAGTACCAGGCTACCCCGCAGGACCGCCCACCCGCTCACTCAAGAACATACAACTCCCCCACACGCCGCCAAGACACCTCGGCCGGCGGCTCTCGGGTCACGTCGGCCGGCACAAGCACCACTCGCCGCCCGTCTGCCGCCATCTGGCGGCTCAGATCCGCAATCCACTCCGGCTGCCCTGCGGGGACTGCCAGAACGACCAGGTCGGCCCAGCCCGAGCGATGCGCGTGGTACCGCACCGCCGGCCGACCCATCGGATCCTCGACCAGTATCGTGCCTTCCGGACCCGCCAAGGCGACCGCCTCTCGCCCCATGCGATCCGCCGACCGCTCGACCACCGACCATGGCGTTAACAGGTAGACGTAGTCATCGCGATAGGCCTTGTGCCGGGCGACGCCTTCGAGCACGCCGAGCCATCTCGCGGCCGAAGGCGCTGCCGCGTAGACCACCGGCGTGGCCGCCAGCATGATGATCGCCGCCCAGATCACCCTTCGCCGAGTTGAAGGCGCCCACCCCAGCACCGCCGCCGCTCCCGCTCCGCCCAGGATCGCGGTCAGCACGTACGCGGGCAGGAAGAACGTGTATTGATCGACCACGTTGTAGCGACAGGCAAAGCCGGCATGAACGAGCAGGCCCACCCCCAGTGCCCCACGCAAGCCCCTGGGCAACCCCAACATCCGCCATCGCCACAGCCCGTACAACGCCGCCGGCAGCAGGAGATTGGGGAACGACAGCAGCGTGAACCCACCGCTCACCGCCAGCAGTCGAGCCGACAAGGCCACATTGAGCACACTATCCGCGTAGCCCAGCGAGGACGAGCCGAACAGCGCCGAGCCAAGCGTAACCCTCCAATCTCCGCTGTGGGCCATCTCCACCGCCACCAAGCCGCTGTAGGGCAGCGTGCCGACCAGCCACAGCAGTCCGCCGACCGCCATGTCCGCCCAGCGGATCCTGCGACCAGCCAGCCCCCACGCCAGCACGCCCAGCCACACCGGCAGCATGAGCGTCGCCTGCAGGTGATTGCCGATGCCCAAACCGTTGAGCAACAGGCCGGCCCACAGATGCGTCCGTCGCCCTGTCCGCATGAACAGGATCAGGCACCAGCATTCCCCGGCCAGCAGCGCGGCCGAGATCGTGTAGACCTCCGCCACCGTCGCCAGTTTCCAGAAGGTGTGGGCCATCGCCAGGGACGCTGCCGCCCACAGGGCCGCCGACCGCCGGTCGGTCAGCGCCCGCACGCCTCCGAATACATTGGCCACCGCCACCGCCGCGCCAAGTGAACTGACCAACGTAATCGCGAAGCTCGGCTCCAAGACGCCCGGCCAAATCGCCAGCCGCCCAAGCCAGTAATGCAGCGGATGCGTCAGGGCCAGCCCGAGCGGGTTGACCAGTTCACCTTGGACGATGTTGAGAATGAACAGGCCGCAGTCCTGCCACTGGGCTCCACGGTTGGCGGTGAGGGTGTACAAGCTGAAGGCTGCGGCAGTCACCAGCAGCCAATCGGAGATGAAGTGACGGGACCGATCCTGCCCGGCTCCAAGTGAGCCGCCTTCGCCTGCTTGCTCCCCTTGTCGGGCGACCGATCCCACGTCGCGGTCGTCAGACTGTGGTATCGCCTCCTCACACATGATACCGCATCTTACCCTACGTCAGGACCAAGGCAACTCGTTGCTGGCAGGACCAACGCGCAAAGTCGAGGTCTGACGCCGTGGTTCAGGGTCGGCCTATCCGTTTCCGGCCCTTTCGTTTGCCGGTGCCTCAATAGCCGATCCATGCTCCGTTTTCCAGACCCCGCTCATCGAACCGGACTTGCAGTTTTCCCGCATCCGGCTCTCGGAGAAGGTTCACGCTTTCGCATGCGGCAGGCGGGATGGATCCCAGCCGAGCTGGAGCAGCCCGAAGGTCCGCTCCAGCCACGGGCTCCAGTACCAGCACGGCCCGAACCGGGCCTTCTTGTGCTTGGCACCCCACCGCTTGCGGAACCGATATCCGCTCAAGCGCCCGGTTCCAGTGGCTCACCCGATGGTCTTTGGAGATGATAAACGTGGGCAGCGGCGAGCCCTCGATGATGCTTGACAGCTTCTTCTCGTTCTCCCGTAGCGACTGTTCCGACCGTCGCCTCTGGACCTTATCCAGCCAGATCAGCCCCGTGATGCCGCCAAGGAACAACACGCACAGAACAACCGCACCCATCATGTGTTGCCATACCGCAGCCTCGGCCTCGGCGTATGCCAGGCTGATCGGAATGGCCGCCAGTTCGATCGACACCTCCCTGGCTGACCGGCCAAAACCCGCCGTCGCTCCATATCGCTCCAAGATCGACGCCGGCGCATCCTCCGGGCGACCGTGGCATCGCAGACACCCTTCGTTGAATCGCCGGGGGATCGCGTGCGTGAAGTACCGCTCCCCTCCGCTGAAAAACGCCAGCACCCCGGACCACGATTCCGCCTCCGGATTCTCCTCGAAGAACCGGATAATCTCCTGCTCCGCCGGAGTGGCCCGATTGACCGAGTTACGCGGGTTCGCGGAAGGAAAGCGCGCGATGCTATCCGGAAACTCCTTCTAAACCGCCTCACACACCAGCCTCGCGACAAAGGACGTGGGCATGGCTTCTGGAATGAACTCATCGGGCTCGACCCGCTTCTCCATCTCCGGACGAATGTGATCCCCTACGTAATCCCACAGTGACTTGTCAAAAGTCACAACCAACCGAGCCTGCCCCCCCGCACCGCAGGCAGGACCGCGCCAGCACCACCTCATGGACCAATATGCAGGCCGCACCCGCCGACCAGTCTCCCATTGAAAAACAGTCGGGAATCCCAGCCTGGGGCTTGGCATCAACGTTGCCTTGCCGCAAGCAGGAATTCCCGACTCTTTCATGCTCTTAGTATGGCAGCGATGGGTGAGTTCTTCTCGTGGCGGCCGCCAGCGGCGGCCGCTACAAAGCAACGCTGTCATGCTCACACCGACAGAGCCCGTGCGACCCCAGGCTAGAAGTCTCCCAGCGAGTCCCGTGAATCAATGGGCAGAAACTCCTGCGCCCCTTTGGACGCTTGCACAGCACTCGCACTCCTGCCGGCCTGTGAGCGCCCCTTGCTCGGCCCGCGAAGAACCTGCCCTGCCACAGTCTTCTCATCGAAGCTCTTCACGGACGCGCTCCCAGGAACATCATTCCCGGATGATCCGCCCGCACCATCAACCATCGCCACCAATTCCCGTACCATCCCCTTCACCGTCTGAGACTGGGCCGCCAGCTCTTCAGCCGCCGAGGCCGACTCCTCAGCCCCTGCCGCGTTCTGCTGCGTCACTTTGTCCATTTGCGACATGGCTGTGCTCACCTGCTCAACGCCCTGGGCCTGCTCCTCCGAGGCCTTCGCGATCTGGGCAATCAGGCTGGCAACATGACTGGCCGACTCCCCCATCCGAGCAAAGCTTTTGCTCGTCGTCTCATTCAACTCGACGCCACGCGATACACGCTGCACCGTCTGCTCGATGAGTCCCCCCGTCTCCTTCGCCGCGCTGGCCGCCCGCTGTGCCAGATTGCGAACCTCGTCCGCAACAACCGCAAAACCCTTGCCATGCTCACCCGCACGCGCCGCCTCGACCGCCGCGTTCAGAGCCAACAGATTCGTCTGGAACGCGATCTCCTCGATGACCTTGATGATCTTGCTGATCTGATCGCTGGCTTCCGCAATCTGATTCATCGCCTCCGAGGCATGCGCCATCGCTTCATTGCCCTGGCTGACGACCACCTTGGCTTCCTCCATTTTGGCATCAGCTTCCTTGGCGTTGCTCGCATTCGTCCGGGTCATCGCGGCCATCTGCTCCAGCGCACTCGAAGTCTCCTCCAGCGACGAGGCCTGCTCACCCGTCCCTTCGGCCAACTGTTGCGATGCCCCCGCAACCTGCTGCGCCGCGTCATTCACCTGATCGGCGCCTTCGTTCAGCCCGACGATGATCCGCCGTATGGCCTTCGTGATACTCCGCGTCACAACGAAGACAACACTCAACGCAGCCACCAGAGTTACAAGCAGTACTCCCGCACACCATACAACCATCGATTGCCTGGCCGCCTGCCGATGCTCGCCGATCTGCTCGATCGCCCCCGAAGTTAACTCGTCCATCTTGCGGATGGACTCGAAAAACTCATCCTCATACACCCCAACGCCAATCACCCAGTCCCACGGCGCAAAGTACGCAAACTTCACAATCTTCTCACGTGGCGCGGGATCGTCCGGGTTCTTCCACGGATACCGCATCTCCCCAAGCTCACCCGGCTTCAACTCCAAGGCCGCGTTGCAGAACTTCTGAACGAAAAGCTCACCGTTGGCGTCCTTGATTTGCCACAAATCGTCGCCGTCCCGCGTCCCCTTGTAGGATATCACGTAATGCCCGCGCGTAGCCCCCATCGCGTTGAGCACGTCTACGTAACCGGTCTCCCCCACCCGCATCGCCATAATCGCCTCTCGAAGCGATGAGGCCGATTCCTCCTGCACCCCAACATACAACATGCCGACCACTTCACCCGACGCGTCCTTGATTGGCTCATAGGCGGTGACGTACCACGCGTTCACCACAAAGGCACGCCCCTGAAACATCTTCCCATTCAAAACCGCCTGAACGATTGGATTCGCGCCTCCATCCTCCTTCGCCGCCGGTATGAACGTGCCGATGGCTCGCCGCCCGTCAGCACCGTAGACATTCGTCGAGACCCGAAGCATGTCCCCCGCCTTGTTCATCCGCTGGAAGATCGTGCATGTCCCACCCACCAACGATTGCACCGAATCCACCACCAGCGACGGAACATCGGACTTGAAATTCTGGCCAAGCCAGGAGTCCCCCACCATCATTCGGGGAAGAGAGACCCGGCCGGAACTTTGCGTGAACTGGTTGACCGCCTGCCATTCGACCGTCTCATCAGCAAGCTTGACCACGCCCGTCTGGGCAAGCACCTGACGAGCTACATTCAGGTCGTAAACAACCTTCTGCTGAAGCAGCTCCTGCTGCGCCTGGCACATGGCATAGACGCCTTCAGCTATGTGGCCTAGGTCGTCCATCGCGACGCCCCGCACACCATTCCGTGCCTGCTCGCTGTTCTTCTCCATGCCCTCCTGGGCCGCGGCCATGGAGGAGTTCAGAGCCTTGTCTGCCTGCACAAAGAATACTCCGGCAACAACACACACCGGAATAATGGCCAAGCACAGCTTCGACACATACAGTTTCGTCTGGAGTTTCATCGACTGCGACTCCCTTTCTCGGAGCGCCCCCGCCGTGCGTTCTCTCGCACAGCTCCGGCCATCCATCCCGACGACCATCCAGCACCCCTACAACGGAATGCGGATGCGCGGCCATCTATCACGACTCCTCTTGTTCAAGTGACAGCACCGCACCCAGGGCCCTTGCCCCATTCGTCCAGTAGGGCAAGTCGGCATACAACCACTCAGACTTAAGCAGGGCAATCAGAGATGAAAGGGGAACACGACGGTTCCGGTCGGCTTCCTGATAAGCCTCTCTGAATCTACGCGCAATCCCATCAATGATGCGGCATAGTCCAGACGCTCTATGCGCAGCAGCCGCTGCGCCCCAAATCCGCGGGGGGACTCAAACGTGCTCTCTACAATCGAAGGGTCCGCAACACACCCGAATCCGACGCGCGCCAACCCAACATGAACCTCGAACAGTCTTCGCCTCGAAGCTCACAACGGGGCATCAGATACGGTCACTCAAGCGGCGAAACATCAAGATTATGCCTCAGGGGGTGCTCCCTTACCATCTTCCTCTGGAGCCGGTTTGCCCGATGGCTCAACATCCTCCCAGCCCACACGCCGCCGAATCTCCTGCGGGTCAAACCAGTTCCCCAGGAAGGCCACTCGCCGTTGAGTGAGAACGTGATTGAACGCGTTTCCGCGTTCCTGATCGTATTCCGTCTGCGTGACCGGCAAAGTCTCCACCCACTCAATCACCAAGTGCTCGCGCCGACTCGGTATCT